>LSQX01398332.1_pt2 | contig 82816 bp, 58 predicted proteins | sample 654561 | NCBI WGS metagenome assembly LSQX01 (sample SAMN04489861, study PRJNA283612) | anaerobic digester metagenome | isolation source: 4 biogas reactors fed with cattle manure at either 37C or 55C with and... | place: Denmark: Kongens Lyngby | collected 2014
CGCATCGCCGAGGCGTCCGTGGCCTGTCCCGGCCTGCGGGACAGGACATAGAAAAAAACGATTTTGAGGGGGTACGCGCGTTGCCGAAAGGCATGGCCTCCCGCCAAAACTTCCCGAGCAATTTTTCCTACGCTGCGCCGCGGCGCATCGCGGACGCCTCGGCGAGGCGTTCCGTCCCGCACGTGCGGGACGGACAGGCTCCAACCTTTCCAACCTGCAATATCGCGCCAAAACACCAAAAAACGCCCATTTTCGACAATTTTCGACCTGTTTTGCCCAATTCTCGCCCGTTTTTCGCCCGTTTCCGGCCATTTCCGCCCCTTTTTCCGCGCGGCAGCGCCAAAGGTAGGGACGCCTCGGCGAGGCGTCCGTGGCCTGTCCCGGCCTGCGGGACAGGACATAGAAAAAAACGATTTTGAGGGGGTACGCGCGTTGCCGCAAGGCATGACCTCCCGCCAAAACTTCCCGAGCAATTTTTCCTACGCTGTGTCCCGCATGGGCGGGACACATCGCGGACGCCTCGGCGAGGCGTCCCTACCTTTTCAACCTGCCAATTCCACCCCAAAACGCCAAAAAACGTCTATTTTTGCCAATTTTCGACCTGTTTTGCTCAATTCTCGCCCGTTTTCCGCGCGGCGGCCGCCGCGCGCTGTAGGCGGGTTCGGTGAGCCCGCCCGCCCGCCTCCTCAGCGGCACTGCCGCGTCAGCGCCAAAGGTAGGGACGCATCGCCGAGGCGTCCGTGGCCTGTCCCGGCCTGTGGGACAGGACATAGAAAAAAATGGTTTTGAGGGGGTACGCGCGTTGCCGAAAGGCATGACCTCCCGCCAAAACCTCCCAAGCAATTTTTCCTACGCTGCGCCGCGGCGCATCGCGGACGCCTCGGCGAGGCGTTCCGCCCGAGGCGGACAGGCTCCAACCTTTTCAACCCGCCAATTCCACCCCAAAACGCCAAAAAACGTCTATTTTTGCCGATTTTCGGGCCATTTTGCTCATTTCTCGCCCATTTTTACTCATTTCCGGCCCTTCCCGCCTGTTTTCCGCGCGGCAACCGCCGCGCGCTGTAGGCGGGTTCGGTGAGCCCGCCCGCTGCCCCAGCGCAAACAAGCTCCCGCTACGCGGATAAAACATTGACTTTGCAACCGCGTGAAAGGATGATGAAAAAGAGAGAAGGGCAACAATATTGTCGTTCAAAAACCTCATAAAAATGAAAGCCAGATACTTCATGGCAAAACATAACCCCAACGCTTTGACTCCCGCGGAAAATGACGAATAAGCCACTGAACATTAGCTTGCACGCTGCCAAGACGGCCAAGAAGGATGAATTTTACACGCAGCATGGCGATATTCAGAAAGAGATCGCGGCCTACCTCGAGCTCGACCCCGACACATTCCGCGACAAGGTGGTTTATTGCAACTGCGACGACCCATTCGAGAGCAATTTCTTCAAGTACTTCGCCGCCAATTTCAACAAACTCGGACTCAAGAAACTCATTACCACCAGCTACGACGGCTCCCCAATCGCCGGCCAACTCACCTTGTTCCCGGAATATAACGAGGGCAATGGCAAACGCAAAAAGCCCAAGGCGGTCGCCGTCACCATCAACCATGTGAAAGACGAGGACGGAGACGGCGCGGTCAACGTGTCCGACGTCGAATTCTTCCTCAAGCGTAACAAAGCGGCGCGGAGGGCGTTGCATGGAGACGAAACATACGGCGGCGGCGATTTCCGCAGCGCCGAGTGCGTCGAGTTGCTCAAGCAGGCGGATATTGTGGTGACGAATCCTCCATTTTCTCTGTTTCGGGAATACGTCGCCCAACTCGTGGAATACGACAAGAAGTTCGTCATCATTGGACCGAAGAATGCCGTCACCTATAAGGAGATCTTCCCACTCATCAAGGACACAAAGCTTTGGCTTGGGTTAGGGTTTGCGGACGGCAACGCCTACTTCAGTATTCCTTCCCACGCCAGTCGAGAGTTTGCAGACGGCGTTTACGATGAAAATACGGGACTGGTAAAGTTTCGTAATGTAGGTTGGTTCACCAACCTGGACCACGGGCGTCGTCACGAGTGGTTGCCACTCATGACCATGGCCGACAATCTAAAGTTCAGCAAACACAAGACGCTCAAAGGCAAAACCGCCTATGACCGCTACGATAATTACGACGCAATAGAAGTCCCATTTGTTACTGCCATCCCCAGCGATTATGACGGTGCCATGGGCGTCCCAATCACCTTTCTCGACAAATACAATCCCGACCAGTTCGAGATTCTAGGCACTACCGAATCCAACGATCCGGCCAATGCTTTGAGGACGCGGGTGTATACGTCTCAAGAGTGCCGGGAGGCATATATGAGGCTTTTCGGCAAGCCGGGCGTTTACGACCTCAATGCTTCTGGAGTTGTGAACGGCGTCAAAGTTTTTAAGCGCATCCTCATCCGTCACCGTAACAAGCCGCTAAAGGGAACGACCAAATGAAAACCACGCTAAGAACCGACATCACCGTCGCCGACATTTGCGATGGATTTGTGTTCAACCAGTTGGAAGGCAAAGGGCTTTACGGGTTGAGCGGAAAACTCACCATCCAGCCGGAATACCAGCGCAACTACATCTATGCGGATAGCGGCGGCAAGAAAGAGCAAGCGGTTATCCATTCTCTGCTCCAGGGCTATCCGCTGGGTCTGATCTATTTTAACACGGTCGCAAAAGACAAGTTTGAGGTTCTCGACGGCCAGCAACGAATCACCAGTTTCGGGCGGTTTGTCACGAACAAGTTTGCGCTCATGGTGGATGGGAACCCCATGATTTTTGACAGTCTGGCGGCCAACCAGCAAGACAAGATTCTGAACTCAAAACTTCTGATTTATGAGTGCGAGGGCACGGAAACCGACATCAAAAAGTGGTTCGAGACCATCAATATCGCCGGCATTCCCCTCAACGACCAGGAATTGCTCAACGCGATCTACTCCGGACCATTCGTCACGCTGGCCAAGGCCGAGTTCAGTAACAGCCAGAACGCGCATATCCAGAAATGGAGCGCATACATCAAGGCCAGTGTGAATCGCCAGGGGTATTTGGAACGAGCGCTGGACTGGGTCAGCAAGGGCGACATCGGCGGCTATATGAGCGCCCACCGCAACGACAAAGACATCAACGAGCTGAAGACCTACTTCAATACCGTGATTGATTGGGTGTCGGGCGTGTTCAAGGATGTCCTCGATGAAATGCGCGGCTTGGAATGGGGCCGACTATACGAAACCTACCACGACAATTCCTACGACCCGAATAAAATGTCGGACGACGTGAGAAAACTCGCCGCCGATGATTACGTGAGCAACAAAAGAGGCATCTTCGAATACCTTTTGGGTGGCGCGCTCGATAAACAATTGCTGGTGATCCGGGTCTTCGACAAGCCCGTCAAGCGAGCCGTATATGAACAGCAGACGCAGGCCGCCCAACGCGAGGAAAAATCCAACTGCCCGCTGTGCGCGGTTGGGCACGACGCCAACAAGAGCCGAATCTACAGGCTCGACGAAATGGACGCCGACCACGTCACCGCATGGAGCAAAGGCGGCGACAGCTCAGCCGAAAACTGCCAGATGCTCTGCAAAACCCACAACCGCGCCAAAGGCAACCGCTAATTTGGAAGAAATAACAATGGTTAACATAAGGAGGAGCCGTAACGCCTCCTTACGGTGGATTACGCCAGAACTAAGACTTCACCTTGACTTGAGCGAGGAATAAATTATGGGAGGCAAGGCAACAACATTATCGGAGAAGTTCAACCGTCGCGGACTGTGGTGGCTTCCTAGCTATCCTAACCGGAAGATACCCGGGCAAGTGAGCTTTGACCCGGATGGCGAACTTCAGCTAGAACTCGACGGGTCTTTGCGCGAGAAGATGCCCATTGGGTCTGGCGATCACTTCTATGCACCTTTAGTCTTCGGTGCTACTACCGACGGGAAATTATGCACGCTTTTGGATGTTTCCGAAAATTTCCGCCAGACACACTCTCCGGGCATGACAACAAGCAAATCCTCCTTCAGTCAGTTGATTATCGGCCAAAGCCACATTGACCCATTGACGACGAAATACGAGTCAGCACTTTTGGAGTTCAGCGACTTTTGTGGCTGGATGCACAGAGACCCCTTCACGTATGAAGCATCTCGGACAGAAGTCTATAAACAAACTGTATCCCATACCATGCCATCTGAGGTTAAAATCTTGGTGTCTGCACTTACAGCAGAGGTATCCTTCACCCCATCAATGAACACTAATATGGAGTATCAGCAACGCGCGCTGAAACACTTCGATTCCGTACAAATCAAGCCGATCGAGCCGCAGGATGGCGAGTGGTATAAGAGAGTGGTCTACAAGATGCGGGTTCTGTTGAGCCTCCTCGTTGGTCGTCCCGTTGTTGCCACGGCATTCAAACTTTGTACAGGCATGCAACAAATTTCCGAACACAACGAGGGTTGTTATCCACTATACGTGGATTTATGCGTGAAACAGGCAGGCAAGGCGAAAGGTAAAGATCTGTTGCCACCCGAGATACCCTTCACTTATCCGCGAATTGCCGCATCCATGCCAGCAATACTCAACACTTGGTTCTCCAAAACCGAACAGCTCTCTACACTATACAGCCTATTCTTCGGCACGACGATAAACCGTAGTATACCAAGGGAGTTTCAATTCTTGGCTCTCATCCAAGCACTTGAATCATATCATCGCGAATCTGGAGGTGATAAATACTTGTCCAAGGAGGGCTACGAGGAAATCAGGACGGCGCTTACGAATGCCATTCCCAAGTCAACCCCAGCAGACTTGCGGGATGCTCTGAAATCAAGAATCAAGTACGGGAATGAGTACTCGTTAAGAAAAAGACTGGAGCTAACGCTCAACAAAGTACCCGAAGCATTACGAAATATTTTTGTGCAAGGGAACGAACAATTTATATTCCAGGTTGTTGCCACCCGCAACTACCTGACCCACAGAGATGAATCCCTGAAGGACAATGTACTCGATGACAAAGGGATATTTGACGCTGCCGTAAGCCTGCAACTTCTTATTCAGTACATTCTCCTCACGGAACTTGGCATTGATGAAAAGACTGTTGCGAGAGTCATGCAGGAACATCATGCGTACAAGAATAGGCCTCAAATAATTTTATACAATCAGCGGGCTAAGAGTAACTCGCACTCTAAGCAGACCTCTACTCCAAATCCCTAACGTTCTGCTCCGCCAGCAACATGATAGTGAACCCTACAGTCTCTTTTCCACGTCATGGAAAAATATTTTCCATGGAAAACCAACGGGAACGTCCCACCCTCACAATTCCCCTCCCCGATTGACGCGCGTAAAACACCGCGCCGACCGCGCCGAAACCCTACAAGTCAACCTTGTCAATATGGCCCAATCAGTTCACCCGCACACCAGCGCGGGAAAACAGCAACCTCCTCGCCAATTCCGCCCCTTTTTCCGCGGCAGCGCCAAAGGTAGGGACGCATCGCCGAGGTGTCCGTGGACTGTCCCGGCCTGCGGGACAGGACATAGAAAAGAAGGGCTTTAAGGGGGGGACGCGTTGCCGAAAGGCATGGCCTCCCGCCAAAACTTCCCGAGCATTTTTTCCTACGCTGCGCCGCGGCGTATCGCGGACGCCTCGGCGATGCGTTCCGCCCGAGGCGGACAGGCTCCAACCTTTCCAAACTGCCAATTCCACCCCAAAATCACCAAAAAACGCCGGTTTTCGTCAATTTCGGGTCGTTTTAGACCGATTTTCGCCTGTTTTCCGCGCGGCGGCCGCCGCGCGCTGTAGGCGGGTTCGGTGAGCCCGCCCGCCTGCCGCCCCAGCGGCACATGGCGCGTCAGCGCCAAGGGTAGGGACGCATCGCCGAGGCGTCCGTGGACTGTCCCGGCCTGCGGGACAGGACATAGAAAAAATGGTTTTGAGGGGGTGCGCGTTGCCGAAAGGCATGACCTTCCGTCAAAACTTCCCGAGCAATTTTTCCTACGCCACGCCCCGCATTCGCGGGACGTGGCGCGGACGCCTCGGCGAGGCGTCCCTACCTTCCCGCCCTCACAATTCCGCCCCAAAAACGCCTAAAAATACGCGTTTTCAGCTGTTTTTTCCTCGTTTTCAGCCGTTTTCGGCAACATTCGTGTCCATTCGCGATCCAACAGGCCAACATGTCACCATTTTGCAATTTCGGCTCGAATTTTTATACTCAAGCCGGCCAATTCGGTAGCGGTTAGATAATCTCGTAATTCTGACGCCAACTGCTTATCCGTCAGCTTTTGGGCATGGGCAAGCAGAAATTCGCGGAAATCTTCGATGGTTGTTCCCTGAAAATGCTCAGACGCTTTGACCAGGCGAGAATAGGTCGGTTTTTTCAGCCGTCGCTGCAAAGTGGTCTCGTCGGGGCGGACTCCCAAGCGCAGATAAAACCAAATGTCGTACAGATCGCGCAACAAACGCCGCTCATTCCAAGCCGCCATTTTATCCGCGAGAGCCACGGAATAATCCACCACTCGAATGAGGCGCGGCGGCAGGTTGAAGGGCCGCCCGATGTTGCCTGTGGAGAGGATTTGCGTGCTGATTTGTTGCGCGGTTTTTGCTTCGACTTGAATGGCCACCGCGCCTCGCGCAATATCCACACGCAGGCATGTGGAATGCAGACGATGGCGGATGCTCACGTTGGGCATTTCTCGCAGAACCGCCAACACCTCCCCTACGATGTCTTTTTTTGAGCGATAGGGCACGAACACATAATCCAAGTCGTTGGTCAGTCGCTCGCATCCCAGCAGCCGCAACACCATGCCGCCACGCAACACCGCGCGTTTGTCAAATCGTTGGGCAAACAAGTCCAACACTTCCGCCAATAATTGCTGTTGTTCGTCTCTCACGTTGCCCTCCATAGGCGCTGATATGCCTGACGAAAACGGGCATCATACGCGGCGAGATAGCGGGTGATCCGCTTTTGATTCAGGCCCTTCCGGTTCACGTCGGTATCCAGATCAAACGAAAAGCGGCGGCCCTTATAGGCGTAATAGCAGGTGTCGAGCCACGCCTTTTCGGGAGTCGCCATGCGAATCCCATTTTTCTCGGTGAAGCCAAAAAACAAATGCGGCGCAATGCTCAAATGTTCGATGGTCCCCAGCGAGCAAGAATATACCCGCGGCACGCCCACCTTCACCGCTTGCACCCGCCGCGCGGGAATACTGCCAATTTTCAGCGCGCGACTCAACGCGGTGCCGGTTGAAATATAGGCGCTGGGCTCAATGCGATGGCTAATGTCCAGCAACGATGCCGTGGGCAACGCATACAGTCCGCGCATGACCTTGACCAACTCGCCACGCTGCACCAGACGCTCCACCTTTTTATAGACGCCCGCCGTGGTCACGTCGCCAAAAAGCACACGCAAATCGCCCAGCGTGAAAACACCGGCCAATTCGGGCGTCCACTTTTGAAGTTGTACCGCATCACTCATATATTGACGGAAACCATACTATATTTAGAGTTTCTGTCAACCAATAAAATGACCTCTGCAACGGTGTTTACCCATCCTGGAAAAGAGATTGACCTCATTGACCCTGGCGCGGCAGCGGCAAAAGTAGGGACGCATCGCCGAGGCGTCCGTGGACTGTCCCGGCCTGCGGGACAGGACATAGAAAAGAAGGGCTTTGAAGGGGGTACGCGTTGCCGAAAGGCGTCGCCTCTCGCACAAATCTCCCAAGCAATTTTTCCTACCTTTTCAACCCGCCAATTCCGCGCCAAAATACCAAAAAACACCCATTTTCGCCAATTTTTCGACCTGTTTTGCCCAATTCTCGCCCGTTTTTACTCATTTTCAGCCCTTTCCGCCTGTTTGCCGCACGGCGGCCGCGTCAGCGGCTCTGGCGCGTCAGCGCCCCCTGGGAACGCCGAGCCCCAGCTCGGCAAAAGCAGAGAAAAAAATGGTTTCGAGGGGGTGCGCGTTGCCGAAAGGCATGACCTCACACAAAAACTTCCCGAGCAATTTTTCCTACGCTGCGCCGCGGCGTATCGCGGACGCCTCGGCGATGCGTTCCTACCTTTCCAACCTGCAATATCGCGCCAAAATACCAATAAATACGCGTTTTGGGCTATTTTTACTCATTTCTTGGCCTGTTTTGGCCTGTTTTCCCGCGCGTCAGCGGCGCCTGGCGCGTCAGCGCCCCCCCTGGGAACGCTGAGCCCCAGCTCGGCAAAAAAGCATCGGACGCCACGGCGAGGCCCCCTACCCTCCCGAATTGGCAATATCGTCCCAAAAACCGCCGTTTTTTAGCCTGTTTTGCCCAAATCCGGCTCAGGAGGTAACGGAATAATCCGGGCTAGAGCATCTTCATCAATTCTGTAGCCGTTTTGTCTACTGCATTGGGCTTGGCCGTCGTCAGGCTGTATCGAAATAGCGATGCTATTCCTGTTTCGCCTTCCTTGGCCCAGCCCAATTCGCTACGACCTCCCGGCCACATTATTTCTTCAAATGCTCTAATGGAGGCTTTCTTTTTCCGGGGCTGCGGCGAGGGCGTTGAGCCATTGCGCGTGGAGGGCGGCGGAGATGCGGCTTTCGGCGAGGGCGGTATCGAGGATTTGCCGCCATGTGGCGCACAGTTCGTGGTGTCGCTGCGCGGTTGTTTCCGCGGGGTGCAATCCGGCCTGTTCCTGGCGTTCGGCGCGGATGGCCATGTCCCGCAGGTGCTCGAAAAGCGACTGTAAATCGGCTGGCAGGGGCAAGGTCTGGCCTGCCGCCAACAGGAGGCGCTCGCGCTCGGCGGATGGGAAATCTTTTAACGACACACTCTGCACCATGCCATGTTCGGTGCGGATGGACACCAGCCCGTTGGTTACGGAAACGAGTTGTCCGGAAAGAACCTCGCCGGCGAGATTGGTGTAGATGTCCGCTTGGGCGATGCCGGCACACAGCCAGAGCGTCGCCGCGATCGCCAGACGGTCCATCACGGGGTCAGGGCTCCCACCGTGCTGATTCGGCGCATGGTGAAGGGGCCTTCCACATGGATGGGGCCCTGCCGGCGCAGGCCGTGAAGCTCCCAGCGGCACTCCCCTGCCAACGTTTCCTGGGGGTCCCAGACCGCGATTTCTCCCGCCTTTTCCGACCAGGTGAAGGACACGACATTGCTGACCGAGAAGGTTTCGGGTTTGATCGCGCCGACATAGTTGGCGATGTCATCCCCGGATGGCGCCGGTGTGGTGAAGTCCCATTGCAGGCCGTCGTGATCGGGATGATAGGCGTGCCGGAAAGGATTGGAGCGATCCGAGGCATCCACCAGGAAGTGGAACTCGGCCGACTGACGGAACTCGGATGCGGCTTCGGCGGCGACGATCTGGTTGTCCACGCCCATATCCACGGTGCTGAGTCGGGAAACGGAAGCGTCGGTCGGAATGGAGGCATCGGAAAGATGCAGCGACACGGTGGCGCGGTCCTCGTCTTCGCGGGTGGCAATCAGCACGCGTTGCAGCAGTTTCAGGTTGCCGTCCAAATCCACATGCAGGATGGCCCGCAGGGGCATGGTTCCGCCAGCCGGCACGCCATCCTCGCGCGCGGTGTCGGAGAGGAACTGGGTGACCCGGTTCATCTTGATCTCGGCCAGCCAGAGCCCGGCGGGCCACTCGGCGGTGGCGATGGCGCCCCCTGCGCCGCCGACGGCCACAACCGGCATGCGGGAACAATAGAGCGAACCGCCATCCACATCCCTGACGGTGATAATGCCGGCGCGTTTGACGCCCACCATGCCATGGAACTGCGCGCGGTCAATCGCCAACACCAAGGTCCAGGTCTGGTTGGGCTCAAGGACGTTGGTCATGGTCAATGGCACGGTTTCCCATGTGTTGACAGGGGTTTTCATCAACATCTCCAGCAGGGGCGGTTCGAGGTCCATGACGGGCCCCTGGGAGCGGGTATAGGTAATGGAGACCGTGCGCAGTGTGGGGGAATCGTTGCGCACGCTGCACACCGCGAGGGACTGCCGGTCGCCAAAATCGAGGCCGCCGGAAGGCGTCAGGAAGAGCGGCCCGGACCAGTCGCTGACTTTGGCGGCATCCATGACCAGCACGGCGCCATCCTGGATGGTGGTGGCCGACAGCAGGCCCATGACCGCCGGATTGCCGCCGGCGACAACCTGTTTCAAGGTGTGCCCGGTCGGCAGGCCCTGCAAATACTGGGATGGGTTGACCGTGGCGCCGGCCTCGAGGGTCACGCCAAAGAAGTTCAGCGAGGTCTGGCCGCCGCCGGCCGAGGCCGGATGCCACGCCATGCGCTGGACGCAGGGCTTGCCATAGACCGTGATGTTCCAAGGCGCGGAGGCATTACAGACATAGATTCGGTCGCCGACAACATTCTTGAGCGTGGAGATGCCGGGCCGTCCCCGGTGCCAGACGCGATAGGCGGCTTCCAGAACCGGCTCGGTGGCGGCATCGGTGGAAAACTGTGCCGTGCGCAGAAAGGAGCCGCTATCCAGGAGACTGACATGGTCCACGGGCCAGGCGGCAAAGAACTCATCCGCGCCCACGCCAGGGTCCACGCGCAGATAGAAGGCATTCCAGCCGTTGGCCAGCGCGATGGTTTGGGGCACAACCTGCGCGGAGGCGGCCGCAGCCACGAGCAGGCAACCCGCCAAGATGATGTGTTTTTTCACGGCTTTCCTCTCTGATCACTCGACACGCAAGCGGTAGTACACCTTGGGATCGTTGATTACGGCATAGAAGGTCACCATGCCCTCTTCCTCGATGGCGCCCGGCGAGAGATAGGTGGTCATGCTGGGCGCATCGGGCGTGTCGGCGAGGGAGAAGGGCAGATATTCCCAAGCCGGGACAATGAGACTGGCGCTGGCGGCCAGCGAATAGGTGCGCCCGCGCATGGCGTAGAAGCGGATGGTGATTCGTTCCTGCTCAATTTCGATGGTGGGCCGGAGCGCCCGGACGGCCGCGATGGCGAATTGATCCGCCGCATTCAACGGGTCGGTGCCCGCCCAATATTCATCGCGATTGCTCATGCCGTCGCCGTCGTAGTCGGCATCCGGATCGTAGGGTTCGTAGAGGCCCAAGAGCGCGAAGCGGAGGGTTTCGATCATCGCCTCATAGGCATCGGCAATCCCGTTGCCGTTGGCATCGTGTTCGAGGATGATATCCGCCAGACAGACACCGCCGGGATTGCCGACCTGCGCTTGCGGCATGATCTGCTGATTGCTCCACAGCATGACGCCGTCATCCACCTCGAAGAAAAGCTGGTCGCCGGGCATGGCCGTTTTCTCGGTCGGGGCATTGGCCAACGGCACGGCCAGAGCGTAATTCAGCGCGGAGCTGTCGGGCTTGAAGACCTGGGTTTGCGCCAGCAGAACGCCGTTGGTGTTGCGGGCATACACCCGGACACCGTCCGTGTAGGCGATGCGCATGTAATTCATCAGGCGTCCCGCATAGGTGAACGGCGGCATATAGATGGTTTCCGCCGCGGACGGCAGAGCGCCGAGCAGCAACGCCAGCATCAGCAGCCGGCCAACATGGTTCATGGTGTTTGTTTTCATTCCCGGCCCCTTCGCTAATTGCCTGAATTGGAATAGGTGCGCAGACCGATCTGAATGTCGCGGACGGGCAACTGATCCAGGTGGCCATCGCGGTTCGCATCGCGCCCGCGAATGAAGGTGGTCAAGGCGGCTTCGCGGTCCGCGCCGAGCGCGGCCGCGGGAATCACCAGCACCCAGCGGGTGTTCCAGACCGAGCGGCCCACCAGCCGCTTGCTGGCCTCGCGGATATCGGGGCCGTCCGACTCGAAGATGGACGCGCGGAAAGAGGGATAGCGGCGCAGGGTGATGGTCCCGTCGCTGGCGCCGACCAGGTTGTTATAGATGGTTGACCAGTCCGCACTCTCCAGGCTTTGGCTGCCGATGACAAACGGCGGTTGCATGACCTGATCGAGAACGGGGTAATCGAGCACGGTGGCGAGGCGGCCCGGATCGCGCATGCGGTCGGTCCCCAGCGGCATCAGATAGACCACGGGTGTCTGCGAGAGCTGTGGCGGGATGGTGGCCCCCTCCGCCAAGGCGTTGTAATCAATAAAACGCACACCCGCCGCCGCAATCTTGGTGGCGAAGTAGGTCGAGTCATATGCCGAATCGCCACCGGCCAGATCGCGACCGAACAGGTTTTTCCCGGCCTCGATGGTGGTCGCGAAGGGGATGACCAACCCCGGCTCCTGCGTCTGGGCGGGGTTGAACTCGAGGCAATAGCGCTTGAATTCGGGGAGGTCCAGGATGTTGGCGACCCAGTGTTTGGAGAGCTCGGTGCTCCAGGCAGCATCGCCCTGCCCGCCCGGCACGATGCGGAACAAGCCATGGCGTAGCGAGAACCAGGTGGTGTAGGGTTGGGGGTTGTTGATCCCCAGCCGCGGCTTGAGCACCTGCCAGTTGGCCGCCATGCGGGCCAGAATGTCAGCCAGTCCAGGGTCGCCACTCTCTCCGGCCAGGCCGGGTTGGCCGTCGGCATCCAGAGGCCCGATGGTGCGCGCGGCCACAATCTGGCCGAGGAAGTCCGGGCCGGCTTCGGCGTCGGCGGTCAGCCGTCCGGTTTCATAGTCATAGGCTCTGGCCGCCAGCCACGTATATTGTTGAGCCAAGTCAAACGCCGTGGAATAGCGCGTCAAGGATTCATTGCGGTTCAGGCGGAAGAACATATCGTTGTAGCGGGCCTGGGTCAGTTGGCCGACAGCCTGCAAGCGGGTCTGTTCGCGCGCTTCCAGCAGACGTTGGCCTTCGGCCACGATGGTCTCAATGTTTTCGGCGGCCTCGAGCATGGCGGCCCACGCGTTGTTCATGTCATAGAACGCCTGGGCATGACGATCCATGGCGGCGATGGCCTCGTTGCACATTGTTTCGACCGTCTCGCCATAAGCTTCTTTGGCCGCCTCCATTTCCGCTTTCATCTCGATCAGGGTCTTCTTGAATTCCAGGGTTTCGCTGATTAATTGGGCGCCGAATTTGACGCCCAGGAATATTGCTTCCAGCCCCACGAAGCCGGCCTTCGCCCCGGCAAACAAACCGGCATCCCAGACCGAGGCGAGTCCATCCATGAATTCAGCGCCTCCATCGCCAATTGTGCCAAGCAGTTTGAAGGAGAAATTGGCAGCTTCCAGACGGCGCAGCACAGTAAGTTTTCTCATCAGGCGATCATAGGTTTCTCTTGGCGCCGTAGAACCAAAAGCAGCGATCGCTTCCTGTACTGCGGCATCTGTACGCTCCAGCCACTCCTGCCGGTTGTTGACCTCCACCTGCGCCTGGATGAGGTCAATGTAAGCCATCTGGATCCGTCCGGCGGCGCGGCGGGTGCCGGTGACCGTATCGGGTTTGACCACCATGCCGTTGGCGCTCCGCCAGTAGGTCAGTTTGTAGATTGCCTGTGAATTGGTCACGGCATGAATGGTTCCGGGGTCAAAAATTTCATCCCCGTATGGTTTTTCCTCCGCGATATAGAGCGTGTTACTGTACACCGCTTCTGTCATCGCCTCCGGCAGCCCGAACTGTTGCAAATCCATCCACATATAATGGAAGAGATCGGGTCCGTCGTAGCCCTGGGCATAGGTTCCGGAAACGCCGATATCCCCTTCGTAAGGGTAGCCGAAGATGGCGATGAGCTGATCGTTGTAGCCGCGTTCCTGGCTGGCCAGCGAGTCCTCGTAGCTTTCTTCGATGTCCTGCAACTGGCGCAAGGCATGGCCATAGGTTTGCGCCCGTTCGAGGATGCGCCCGGCATTGCGGAGCGCGGTCGCCGCGCGCTCATAGATTTGCTCGAAGTGGCTCGAGGAACCCTCTTCGATGCCTTGGGCCGAGATGTCGAAAGGAATGGCGCGCTCCGAGAAGCCCAGCGGGTTCAAGCCCTGGTCGAGGCGGTCCACCTTCTGCTGCAACACGCGGTGGTGCGCCGCCAGCGCGGCCAACTCGTGGACGCTGCCGCGATGGATGTTCAGCAGGCCGGCGTCGGCCCACTCGCCCTCGATGCCGTTGGCGCTCGCGGTCGCCGGTGGCAGGATGCTGTTGGCGACGGCCCAGTTGTAGAAGGCGCCCAGGCCGGCGCGCGTGCCCCACTCGCCGTAGCCGAAAGCCCGGTTGGCGTCCTCATCCAGATAACCCGCGCCGCCCGCGCCACCCTCGGCCCACACCTTGCGCGCGGTGCGGTCCACGATATCCACCCCCGCCTTCGTCAGGGCCGCCGCCGCCTGGGCAAAGCGCGATTCATCGTCGTAGTCCACATTGACGGGAAGGTCCGCCAGATTCATTTCGCCCATGCTGACTTCGCCCCAGGAGAAGTGCGGATTGCGCAGCAGGCGATAATAGGCCCTTCAGCGCATTGAGATAATGCCCCCAGGCGTCGCCATGCCCCTGGGGATACATGATGGCCGCGTCGTTCTCGTCCAGAACGGCATCGCCGGTCTTTTCCGCGATCCCGTAATTCACCACATAGGCCACTTCGCCCGCGGTGATGCCTTTGGTGAAGTTCCAGAGCAGGCGATGGAAGAACGGCCCGATCCGGTTGGCGGGGGCATTCGCCAGCGAACGGCCGCGCAACAGCGCCAGCTCCTCGTCCAGCAGCGAATCCACCTGGTTCTCGAAGCAATACATCGAGGAAGCCAACAAACCGTAGTCCACGCCCCCCTGCACAAAGTCGCTGCCGATGCCGATGGTCGGGTTGACGGCATCGCTGTAGGCCTCGTTGCCCAGCAGCATATAGAGGTCCGCGAGGCGTTCGACGGCCAGCAGGAGCTGCTTGTTGGCCTCGCCGCTATTGATCCCCAGGGTGAGGCTCAACGATTCCGCCTTGTTCAGCACGGTCTGATAGAGCTGAATGAGGCCGACCTCCGTCAGGTTGTCCTGGTTCAGCGCCACATCGCCTTCGTAGGGCCCGCCGATCTGTTCGAGCATCGAGACGGCCGTTTCCGCTTCGTTTTCGTAGAGGTCGCGCATGCGCTGGGCGAAGGGCGTGATGGCGTTCAGCACCCGTTGCACCCAACCTTCCGCCAGCGCGGGGCCGCACCAGTCGCTCCAGGCATCGCCGACGGTTGCATAGGCCGGCGTGCCGGGCCTGGCCTGGTAGCGCATGGCGTAGTAGGTGTTCACCAAGTCGGCCAACGTGCTGCCCTGCGTGCCCAGGGTGAAACGCGTCCGCCCCTGTTCGGGCTCGCCATACGCAACATAGACATGCTCGAAGTCCATGGGGATGGTGCCGCTGGCATTGGGGGGCGCCTTCTTCCATTCAAAGATGAAATCATCCGGCCGCCCGGCCAGCATTTCGGTGTAGAGGATGTCCAACTGCTGCGAGAGCAGATTGTTCGGGTCCTGCCGCGTTACGACCCGGCCGGCGTACAGTTCCGGCAGCACCTTCAGGACGCGCATCGAAATCACATCGCCGACCTTCACCCCGGTGAGTTCGTTGGTCGCATCGTTCTCGATCAGCACCACATAATCGGCGGCGCCCATGGCGGTCAGCGCATAGTGGTCGGCGGGATCATACTGGATATTCAATTCGCCATTGCTCTGGAAGCCAGCGACACTGGGTTCCACCGGCTCGGTGGCCAGGCGTTCAATGGCCTGATTCCACAGGCTCTTGTTGGGCGAATCCGCGTCAACGATCTCCTGGAGTGCCGCGCGTTCCGCAGGGCTCAGCACGTTCACATAGAGGATGTCCGCCCCGGCGGCACTCTCCTCCAGTTTGCCCATCAAAGCCAGGCACTGGCCGATATCCGCACTGGGGTTGTAGAAAAAGCGGTCGCTGATGGTTGGGGGCAGGTCGCGGAAGTAGTACTTGCCCTGGCGGATCATGGCGTTGCCGTGGTCGCCCAGCTCAAAGCCGAAATCCGCCACCGGCTCCACGCCAGGAGCGAATCCGGCGGTTTGGATGACCGTTGGATCGTAGAGCAGCGCGGTCTCCTGGACGGCGTCAGGGTTGGGGAAAACCACGCCGATGCTCTTGGCCGCCCAGACCTCGGGCAGGCCGGTCAGGGGCTTGGTCAGCGTCTGACCAATGCGCATTTCCGGCACCGCATCCGGCCACTCGACTTGCCATGTCCAACGGATCGGCTCACCCGTCAGCACATTTGCGCTGGGATTCTCAATCCGCGCCAGCCAGGGGATGGGCGTATCCATCGCGGGCTGAGCGGAAGCGCTGCGATCCGGGAACCAGAATCCGCTTTGCATGGGATAGAACATGCGGATGCCGATGGTTCCGTCGCGGCGCGCCCACACCACACCCTTGCGATCGCGAAAAGCCGGATTCTCCGCGCCGGGATCATCCCAGTAGGTCTGGCCAAGCCACGGATTGGCAAAAAAGTCCAACGGATGAGGCCCCGGCAGCACCGTGCCGACGGACATGGCCGCGCCCAACGTCGGATAGAGCGCATTGGTCAGCAGGACATGGTGCAGGGCCATCTGGTAGCGGTTGTCCAGCACGTACTGCGTCAATACCGCCGGGCGCGAGGCATCCGCCGTGTTCAAATCGCAACGGACCGCCCACGGGACATAGCCCCCGCCACCGCTGCGAATGATGGCGTGTTCCTCATTCGGGTTGTAACCAATTTGCGTCGAGTCGTTCTGCGTGTAGATGATCGGGGTCTCATCGGCCACAATCACCTCGTTGGGCACGATCTGCACCGCGCTCGTTTCGTCATCCCACAGGAACGAATCGCCCAGGCCGCCGAGCTGGCTGGCCAGCACGATCTGCGGCGCCGCGAACTCATCCGGCCAGACGGCCTGATACCACGCCGGCTGCGACGGGATCGCCAGCGGCGTCGGCATATCCTCCTGCTGTATGCTCAGGTACCACCAGGCCTCGAGAACGGGCGTGCTGGCATTGCGGTTGGTGTTCACAAAATACAGCGCGGAAACCGGCCAGTCCGGGTCGGGGTCGGCCGAGGGCGCGATGTAGATATTGGGATTATAGTTTTCGCTTGAGCCTTCCGCATACAGATACGCGGGAATGTCACCGGCAACGGTTTGCGCGATCGCGCCCGGCGGTCGCAATTCGGTCCCCACGGCCACCACGTTCGTCGTGCGTGGATAGCTGGTATTCATGACCGACCGCAGTGGCTGGAACCAGATGTTGTCGTCGGTCTGCAACTTCAGCAGCGCATGGCCTGCCCGGGTCGCATAGACCGATTTGTCCTCCTCGTTGATGCGCGCGTGGTCCGGCTCCTGGTAGGCCATCAGCGACGCGATGTATGGCTCCGGCACATAGATGGGCGCGCCGCCCAATTCCGCCAGATTCCCGCGCACAAACCAGGGAACATCCGGCGCCCAGGCGCTCAAGTAATGGTCGCACTCAAACGGCCAACTCACATTTTGCGAATCGGTCTCAGCCCAGTACACCTCCGCCAGGGCAATCGTTGATGGCGTGGTCGGGCGAATGGAAAAGACCGCGCCATTCTTGGGGCTGTAGGAGTATTGTCCGCTATGTTGATAGAGATAGGGCCCGAGACCATCGGCCGGCTCGCTCATGTTCAGTTGATAGACGTGCAACCCCTCGATATCGTAGCCGTCGCCCGACGGGAAGAGGCGGTCGCCCATGTGCACGCTCTGTTCCTTCACCGCCGGGGCGCAAACCTCCACCACCACCACATCCAGCAGCCGCTCATAGGTGCCGGAGTCGTAATAGGCCAGCAGGAATTGCCCGCGCAGCGTGCCGGCCGCGTGCAGGTGCAGGTTCTGGCCCAGCGTGGTATCCAGATAGACCCCGGAGACAATCCCGGTGGTGACCGTCATCCCGCTCTGCGCCGAGTAGTTGGTCACGGCCCCCTGCTGAACTTGCAGCAGGGCGGGACTCCCGTAGAGCTTCACAAACTTGCCGGACAGGTCCACCGGATTGGCGTTGTAAGGGTAGGAGGTCCAAAAGAGACGGTAGGGCCGCGATGCCGCGACGGGTGCCACATTATAGCCCTGCACCTGCTGGGTGCCGTCATTCAGAATCCACGTGATGGCCAAACCACCGCCCGCGGCAAAGTAGAGAGCTGGCGTGCTCAAGTCGAAGAAGACCTGCGTGGCCAGGTTGGAGTTGGCGGCGCAATCGGCCAGGAACCGCTCATGGGTGGCCGCCCAATTCACATTGGCGGGCGTGTCCACCGCCTGTCCCAGATAATAGTCCGGTCGGAGGCGCTCAAAGGGATAACCATAGAGACAGGCCTCAAGCTGATGCATCGGTTTGCCGGGAGAGACCGGTGAGCGGGGATAGACGATCTGCCCCCCTTGCAGGCGCGGTTCCAGCGCCCCGCCGTTGACCTCCGGGTTGATATTGTTGGTCACCCAGGCTTTCTGGTCGGCCGTCAGCAGATTGTAGGCGCTGGTCGTGTACAGCCGCAAATAGCCGGGAAACTCGCTCACGGTGTAACTCGTTTGGGCCCTGGCCGTCGTCGCCAAGGCCCCGATGACACCGGCGCACAGCCACCGATACAACCTTCGGCACGGCAGGCCGCGATTGTCGCTTTGTGTTTTCATGGTCTTACTTCACGCGCATGATGTAGCAGAGAGCGTAGTAAGGCGGACGGTTCTCGTGGGGCTGGTCGCCGCCGGCTTCACCCGTCTGTACGGTCTGTTCGTCGTACCACACCGCCCAATATGAATTTGCAAGTCCAAGGAACGCGTGCTCTTTACTCGTGCGCGTCGTGTGGGAGTGTTTCGGCATCTGCGCCACCGTCAATGTCACCTGGTTGGCGCCACCCGTATTGTTGACATTGTAGCCGCTGCCGGTGCCGGCGCCGACCACGAAACGACCGCGCAAATCGGGGGTCTGCTTTCCGTTCACCGTGCTGCCATTACAGAGCGCCCAACCGTCGGGAATCTGGTTCTCGGTGCCTGACCACATGATGATGCCGCCAATCGGAATCGTGCCGTAGCCGGAAATGGTGGCAGGAGCTTTGACCACCGCATCGGTGTAGAACGTGGCAGGCGCCCCGGCGGCCACCGATATTCCGTTTTTGCACCATACCCAGGCTTCAAAATGGGCGTTGCTGTGCACATTGAGCGTGTTGTTCAAGGTCAGGTTGCCGGTCACCACCGCGTTACTGGCCGCCGTCAACTTGCCTTTCACTGTGAAGTTGCCCGCCGACTCATGCGCCGTCTTGGCCGCGATGGCATAGGCCGAGCTCAACAGCCGCTGGCGCGGGGTGATCTCTTCGCCGCCCTTCACCTTCAAGCCGATGTAGAGCGTGCCGGTGGCTGCGCTGATCACCGACTCCAGCGTCCCGCCGCCCAACGGGGAGCCAACCGAGTCACTCAGCTCCATGTTGAAGGCGCCATTGTCCAGCGTGACCGCCACCTCGCGGCCCCAGAGCGCGGTGCCGCCTGTGGCCACACTGTACAACCGCACCTCCAGATTCGCGCTTTTGGCGGTCATGGTCGTCACCACCCCATCCACCACCTCGCTCAACACCCCCTGATAAGGAATCGCCAACGGAACGGCCGATGCGCTCAACGCCCAAACGGTACACCCAACCCACAGCAACCAACTGCACCTTTTCATGATTTACCTCCTGATCATGCGTTTGATTCTACACAGACTTCCTTGTTATGGTTCTATCCACAAAGCGTTGAAAAAGTGGTTCACCCTTCATCCGTCGGGTGGGTGGCGGCTCACGACTTGCCCGGCCGGGAACCATGTCAGGCCCCTGGTTGGTTGGCGAAGCGGGTTGGGCGCATGAACCGAAATGAATGATGCCGGCCGTTGGCAACGAGAGCTTGAATTCGCCGAACGTGGCGTGTTCCCCACAGTCCCCCCTCCCCCGTCCTCCCCCCAAACGTGAACGCAGTCCCGACCGGAATATCGCCCCTGACCGCTCGCGCCTTCGCGCTCAACATAGCGCCCGGAGACACGCCCACCACAGACGGCCAAGCTGGCTGCCTCCACGGTGAACAACTCGTATGCGTTCATGGGCAATCCTGCGCTTTGTATGCTGTAAGAGCGTAGGAGTCCGTTCAGCCAAAAGTCAAGAAACATACTGTAAAAAAAATGAGCCGGAAAAGAATACACTCCCGCAATGCCCCTCCCCTGCTCGCGGCGCATTCACCCCCGCCCGCAATTCTCATTATGCCGCCTCAAATATCCGCATCATGCAGTGCAACAATTAGTAAAGATGTTGTCATCCATGTTGATGAATTATTCAGGCTACGCGTTGTCGAGGCCTACGCGGAGGTCGCGGATTTTGGCGGCGAAGCGGGCGGGGAGATCGGTGGCGGTGGGGTCGGCGCCGGTGAGGTTGACGAGGGCGGAGCCGACGATGACGCCGTCGGCCAAGGGGGCGAGTCGGCGGGCGTCGTTGCCGTCGCGGATGCCGAAGCCGAGGCAGACGGGGACGGGGCAGACGGCTTTGACTTCGGCAGCGTGCCGGCGAATGGCGTCGTAGTCGAGGCCGCCTTCGCCGGTGGTGCCGGCGCGGGTGATGAGGTAGAGGAAGCCTTCGGTTTTGGAGGCGATCATCTGGAGGCGGTCGGGGCGCGTGGTGGGCGCGGCGAGCAGGACGATTTGAATGCCGGTGCCTTCGAGCGCGGCGCGGAGGGGGGCGGATTCTTCGGGGGGAAGATCAACAATGAGAAGACCGTCAATGCCGGCTTGTTGGGCGGCGGTGGCAAGGCGGTCGAGGCCGAATTTGTAGATGGGGTTGTAGTAGCTGAAGAGCATGAGGGGGATGCCGGTGTCGCGGCGGAGGGCGGCGGCGAGGTCGAGGGTGCGCGAGAGGCTCATCCCGGCGCGGAGAGCGCGTTGGGAGGCGGCTTGGATGGTGTCGCCGTCGGCGGTGGGGTCGGAAAAGGGGACGCCGAGTTCGAGGATGTCGAGGCCGGAAGTGGCAGCGGCGCGGAGGATGTCGAGGCTGGTGGCGTAGTCGGGGTCGCCAGCGGTGATGTAGCCGATGAGGGCTTTGCGGTTTTCGGCGGCGAGGCGGTGGAAGGTGGCGGTGATTCGGTTCATGGGCTGATGTGGTTGTGGGTGGTTGGCGGGATGCGGCGGCGGCGTCTGTGTTCGCCGGATCGCGGCAGGTGACAGGCGTGACTTTTCCACGGTGTGGAAAACTTTTTTCCATAGCGTGGAAAATCCGCGGAAATATTTTCCATGGCGTGGAAAACGGTTGGCGGACTAGGGGGCACGGCGTTCTTTCAGCAACTGAAGGACGTGGTCGAGGTCTTTGTCGCCGCGACCGGAAAGGTTGACGAGGATGTGTTGCCCGGGCGGACGTTTGGGCGCTTCGCGCATGGCGACGGCAAGGGCGTGCGAGCTTTCGAGCGCGGGGATGATGCCCTCGTATTGGCAGAGGGCTTGGAAGGCGTCGAGCGCTTCGTCATCGGTGACCCCCTCGTAGCGCACGCGCTTGAGGTCGTGGAGCAAAGCGTGTTCGGGGCCGACTCCGGGGTAGTCGAGTCCGGCGGAGATGGACCAGGCTTCGTGGATTTGGCCCTCGTCGGATTGGAGGAGGTAGGTCATGGCGCCGTGGAGTTCGCCGGGCGAGCCGCCGCAGATCGAAGCGGCATGGCGCGGGGTGTCGAGGCCCTCGCCCGCGGCTTCGGCGCCGATCATGTCGCAGGGATCGTCGAGATAGGGATAGAAGAGACCCATGGCGTTGGAGCCGCCGCCGACGCAGGCGGTGAGCAGGTCGGGATGGCGCCCGGTTTTCTCGAAGAATTGCGCGCGGGCTTCGTCGCCGATGACGCGCTGGAAGTCGCGCACCATTTCGGGATAGGGATGGGGGCCGGCGACGCTGCCGATGACGTAGAAGGTGTCGGCGCTATGGGCGGACCAGTAGCGGAGGGCTTCGTTCATGGCGTCTTTGAGCGTGGAGGTGCCGGAGGTGACGGGGATGACGTCGGCGCCGAGCAGCTCCATGCGGCGGACGTTGGGGGCTTGCCGGCGGATGTCTTCGACGCCCATGAAGACTTTGCACTCGAAGCCGAAACGCGCGGCGATGGTGGCGGTGGCGACGCCGTGTTGGCCCGCGCCGGTTTCGGCGATGACGCGCGTTTTGCCCATGCGGCGCGCGAGCAAGCCCTGGCCGACAACGTTGTTGATTTTGTGCGCGCCGGTATGCGTGCAGTCTTCGCGCTTGAGCCAGATTTGCGCGCCACCGAGGTGGGCGCTGAGGCGCTGGGCGTGGTCGAGCGGCGTGGGCCGCGCGGCGTAGTCGCGCAGCATGGCGCGGAAGTCGGCGAAGAAGGCGTCATCGTGCTTGACGGCGTTCCAGGCGGCTTCGACATCGAGGAGCGCGGACATGAGGGTTTCGCCGACGAAGCGTCCGCCGTAAGGCCCGAAGTGGCCGGTGGCGTCGGGATATTGGCCAATCAGTGGGGTCATGCGGTTCCTTTCCAATCAAACGGGTGTGGGGCGGCGGGCAACTGAGCGGCAGCCTGGATATAGGCACGCACGCGGGAGGGGTCTTTGATGCCAGACGCGGCTTCCAGGCTCGAGCTGGCATCGAAACCGCCCGCTTGCGAAACGCTAGCGGCGTCGGCGAGATTGTGCGCGTTGATTCCGCCCGCGATGGCAAACGGGAATGCATCCGTGAGCAAGGCGGCGCCCGCCCAATTCCACGCGGCGGCATTCCCGCCGGGCAGGTTGCCCGTGCCGCACTCAACCAGAATGCCCGTTTGGGCGGGCAGCGCGCGCGCGGCGTCGAGCAGGGCGGCGCCTGTGGTTTTGAGCACCTTGATGACGTGGTAGCCCGCGCGCTGGAGCGTGAGAATGTCGTCGGTGGATTCGTCGCCGTGAAGCTGGATGGTGGTGAGGGTCGCGGTGCGGGCGATGTCGAGGAGAGCCGCGACGGGGTGATTGACAAAGATGCCCACGCGCGCGATGTCGAGCGGCAGACCAACGAAGAGGTCGCGCGCCTGTTCGGGTGTGACGTTGCGCGGACTGCGCGGATAGAACACGACGCCCAGCGCGCCCGCGCCGGATTCGGCGCAGAAGAGCGCGTCTTCGCGCCGCGTGATTCCGCAGATTTTCAGGAAGGGAAGCATGGTCAGGGTGACATTGGGTGTGAGGTCCATTCGCGGAGGAGAGCGGCGGGGTCGGGGGTTTTGACGAGGGCTTCGCCGACGAGGAAGCGGCGGATGCCGCTGGCGAGAGATTGCCGGATGTCGGTGGCGTTGCGGATGCCGCTGGCGGCGACGACGGCGGTGTCGGGCGGGAGAAGGTCGGCGATGCGCGCGGCGCGGTGGACGTCGGTATGGAAGTGGGCGAGGTCGCGGTTGTTGATGCCGATGACGGGGGCATTGATGCCGTCAAGGCGGCGGGCGTCGGCTTCGTCGTGGATTTCGACGAGCGTGTCGAGTCCGATGGAATGGGCGAGCTGGAGGAGGTCGCGGAGTCGGGCGACGTCGAGGATGCGCACGATGAGGAGCATGGCGTCGGCGCCGATGGCCGCGGTTTCATAGACTTGGTAGGGATCAATGATGAAATCTTTGCGCAGGACGGGGATGGTGGTGGCGGCGCGCGCTTGCTGGAGGTCGGCGGCGGAGCCTTTGAAGTAGGCGGGTTCGGTCAGGACGGAGAGCGCGGCGGCGCCGCCGGCGGTATAGGCGCGGGCGAGAGCGGCGGGATCGAGATGGGGGGCGATGTCGCCGAGCGAGGGGGAGGCGCGCTTGATTTCGGCGATGACGCGGATGCCGGGGGCGTTGAGGGCGGCGGCGAAGGGGCGGAAGTCGGTGCGCCGCGCGGCAAGAGATTTGACTGCATCGAGGGGTCGCGCGGATTGCGCGACGGCAATTTCGGCGCGCTTGGCGATGAGGATTTTATCGAGGAAGGACATGGCGGCTATTGTTTGGAAAAGGCGATGAGCTGGTTGAGTTTGCTGAGCGCGGCGCCGGAAGCGATGGCGGCGGCGGCTTGTTGAATGCCGTCGGCGAGGGTGGCGCAGCGGTTGGCGGAGAGGAGCGAGGCGGCGGCGTTGAGCAGCACGATGTCGCGTTTGGGGCCGGTGATGACGCCTTCGAGGATGCCGCGGGTGATGGCGGCATTGTCGGCGGGCTCGCCGCCTTCGAGGTCTTCGGCAGAGCAGTAGTCGCCGAAAAATTGGGCGGGATCAATGTCGTAGGTTTTGATGACGCCGTCTTTCAGCTCCGAGCAGCGCGTGGTGGTGGTGAGCGTGATTTCGTCCATGCCGTCGTGTCCGTGGACCACGAGGACGCGCCGCGAGCCGAGGGCTTTGAGGACTTGGGCGAAGGTCTCGGTGAGGTCGGGGGCGAATACGCCGAGGAGTTGGCAGGGGGCGGCGGCGGGATTGGTGAGCGGGCCGAGCAGGTTGAATAGCGTGCGCACGCCGAGTTGTTTGCGGACGGGGCCGGCGTGTTTCATGGCTTTGTGGAAGGCGGGGGCAAACATGAAGGTGATGCCGATTTCGTTGAGCGCTTCTTCCATGAGTTCGGGGTCGGCGGCGAGATTGAAGCCGAGGCATTCGAGGCAGTCGGCGCTGCCGGATTTGCCGGAGCTGGCGCGGTTGCCGTGCTTGGCGACGGTCGCGCCCGCACCCGCGGCGACGAAGGCGACGGTGGTGGAGATGTTGAAGGTGATGCCGCCATCGCCGCCGGTGCCCACGGTGTCGAGGGTGTTGGGGGTGAGGGTTTGGATGCGGATGGCGGCACTGCGCATGGCGCGGGCGGCGCCGACGATTTCGGCGATGGTCTCGCCTTTGGCGGCGAGGGCGGTGAGGAAACCGGCGATTTGCGCTTCGGTATAGGCGCCGGAGAGGATGCCGGTGAGGGTGGTGAAGGATTCGTCTTCGGTGAGGTTTTGGCGGGCGATGAGTTTTTGGAGGATGGGTTTCATGGGCGTTGGGGGTTGGGGATTAGAGCGGAAAAGCAGTCTGACCTGAATAATTCATCAACATGGATGAAAACATCTTTACTTATTGTTGCCCTGCATGATGCGGATATTTGGATAAAAAATTATTTTTCATCACTGTTGCCCTTCGGCGCGACGATTCCAACCCGTCTGCGGCGTTATTCGGGGCTCGCAGTATGTCCATACAGCTTCGCCCCGCCTGCCTTGCATCCGGGCCGGACTTGTCGCGTGAATTATCCAGGTTATTGGGGTTGGAGTTCAAGGGAGCGGAGGAAGTTGCGGAGGATCCGTTTGCCGACGGGGGTCATGATGGATTCGGGGTGGAATTGGAGTCCGTGGGTGGGATGTTGGGTGTGGCGGATGGCCATGATGTCGCCATCGGGCGAGGTGGCGGCGATTGCGAAGTTGTCGGGGAGCGTGTCGGGATCGAGGACAAAGGTGTGGTAGCACATGGCTTTGAAGGGGCGGGAGTCGAGGCCTTTGAAGACGCCTTGGCCGTCGCAGGTGATGTTGGAGACTTTGCCGTGCATGAGTTGCCGGGCGGGGCGTAGGTGCGCGCCGTGGGCAACGCCGATGGCGAGGTGGCCGAGGCCGACGCCAAGGACGGGGATTTTCCCGCTGCAGGCGCGGATGGCGTCGAGGGTGATGCCGGCGTCGTTGGGATGTCCGCCGCCTGGCGAGATGACGAGAGCGGTGGGCGCGAGCGTTTCTATTTCGGCGAGGGTGATGGCGTCGTTGCGGGCGACGTGCACGGTGGCGCCGAGTTCGCGGAGATACTGCGCGAGGTTGTAGGTGAAGGAGTCGTAGTTGTCGAGGAGGAGGATCATGGTTGTTCCAATGTTCAGGTTGAATTATGGCTGACGGGAATGGGCATGAGCCGTTTGGAGAAGTTGGATGGCGCGGGTCATGGCGGCGGCTTTGTTTTGGGTTTCGAGAAGCTCGGTTTGGGGGTCGGAGTCGGCGACGATGCCGGCGCCGGTGCGGATGGTGAGACGTCCGTGTTCGACAACGGCGGTGCGGATGCAGATGCAGAAGTCCATGTTGCCGTCGAAGGAGACGTAGCCGACAGCGCCGCCGTAGGCGCCGCGGGGGTCGGCTTCGAGGTCGGCGATGATTTCCATGGCGCGTATTTTGGGCGCGCCGGAGAGGGTGCCGGCGGGAAAGGCGGCGGCGAGCACATCAAAGGCGTCGTGCTGGGGTTCGAGGTCGGCGGCGATGTTGGAGACGAGGTGCATGACGTGGGAGTAGCGCTCGACGATCATGAGGTCGGTGATTTGGACCGTGCCGGGGATGGCGACGCGGCCGAGTTCGTTGCGGCCGAGGTCCACAAGCATGAGGTGTTCGGCGCGCTCTTTTTCGTCCTGGAGGAGGGAATCGGCGAACTGGCGGTCTTCCTGCTCGGTGGCGCCGCGCGGGCGGGTGCCGGCAATGGGGCGCAGGGTGGCGGTGCGGCGGTCGAGGCGGATCATGGTTTCGGGGGAGGAGCCGATGAGGGTGCAGTGCTCGGCTTTGAGAAAATAGAGGTAGGGGGAAGGATTGATGTGACGCTGGGCGCGGTAGAGACTGACGAGGTCGTCTGGGGCGGGGGCAACGAAGGATTGGGAGACGACGGCTTGGATGATGTCGCCGTTGGTGATGTATTCTTTGGTTTTGGCGACCATGTCGCTGAAATGTTCGGGCGGACGCGTGGGTTGAGGAATACGGATGGGGGTTTTACTATTGGCAGGCTTGGTGGGCAGGGGCTGATTAAGGGTGTCAAGCAGATCACGGACGCGCGCGGTGGCGGCATCGAAGAGGGCATCGGAGTCGTCGGGGTTGTCCTCTTTGAAGGCGAGAGCAAGAGCCGTGAGGGTATGGTGGATGTTGTCGAAGATGAGGAGGGTGTCGGGAATGATAAATTCACCGAGCGGGTGTTCGGGGGGAAGAGGATTGGGGATGCGAGGCTCGATGAAGTGGATCATTTCGTAGGCAAAGTAGCCGACGAGTCCACCACAGAAGCGCGGGAGGTCGGGGATGTGGGCGAGGGAGTAGGGCTTGAGCAGCTCGCGCAGGACGGAAAGGGGGTCGCCGTGGTGCGGGATGCGGCGTTCGTCAATGCCTTGGCGGGCGACGACGTCGTGGCGATAAATGGTGATGGTGGCGCGGGCGGTGACGCCCATGAAGGAATAGCGACCCCAGCGCTCGCCGCCTTCGGCGCTTTCGAGCAGGAAGAGGTTGGGATAGTGAGGGGCGAAGCGCGCGAGCACGGAGACGGGCGTTTCGGTATCGGCCAAGATGCGCGCGCCAACGGGCACGACCGTGGCGGTCGCGAGGTGCCGGCGAAATCCATCACGAGTTGGAAATGTATCGAGGAGCATGGGGGTTCCTTGGTTGAGCCAAACGAGTCCAATATGTTTCTATGCATAGAAACACGGGCGGGCCGGTTTGTCAAGGCATGAAAATAAAAATGTGCATTTTCGAGGAAGGGGGGGTGCGAATGCCCAATTTTGAAGCCCACCCCCCACTGCCCCATCTCCGGCCTCACCCAATCCCAGCCCGCAATCACCGCGAAATGCAACTAACCACCCACCAGTGTTTGGGTTAATACTTTTGTAATTGTAGCCGAGTATCGTCCTGTTCTCCTGCCTTCTCAATGGATTCGGTGTCGTGGATACCGATGTTGCGGATACCGATTGACAAGAGTTCGGACCCCGTGCCAAAGTGGCCGCCAACATATGACCAAGGGAGTGGCCATGACTCGTACATCTCAGTTGATTGCCCTGTTTGTCCTGCTTTGCCTCGGGCTTTGGCTCGGCACCGGATGCGAAACAAAAATTGATGATTTGGGCGAAGTCAGCTTGCAAGAGTTGGAAGGCCAACCCGCTGAACAGGCGACCACCTCCACCTCCACCCCCTCTACCCCCACCCCACCCCCCACCACCACCATGACCACCACGACCACCGCGGGCGGCGGCCGGGGTATTGGCGAACCCGGACAGGGCGGCGGCTTTCTGTGGAAGCCGGTCAGCGACAGTACCCGCAAACTGGCCGTTTTGTTGCCCCCCCAATACACCGGCAAAGTGGGCCAGGTCTATATTTCGACTTCGCAGGGCGTGCTGATTGAAGACGGACACTATGGCGGCGTGGGCAATGGCGCGCGCACCCATTGGCGCTATTCAAAGCAGGGCGGTGCCTACGGCCAAAACGTGTTTGTGGTCGCCGTGCTCAAGGCGGGCGGCAAGTTGCATTGGGTGGTGCCCAACGGGGCCGCGCGTACCCAGTTTTGACGTTTTGTGGTTCAGCCGATCCCATCCGTTCGCTTGACCCATCCAGTTCGCCCACAACCGGTCGCCGGGGGTAGCGCATGAACATTCTCCTGCTGGCGCCCCACCCCTTCTATCAGGAGCGCGGCACACCCATCGCGGTGGACTTGCTGGCCCGAACCCTGTCCGAACGCGGCGAAAACGTGGACATCCTGGCCTATCACGAGGGCGAAGACCGGACCTATCCCCGCCCCGGCTCCGTCCGCCTCTTCCGCATCTCAGCCCCGCCGGGTTGCCGCAATATCCGTCCGGGCTTCTCCTTCAAGAAGCTGCTGGCGGACATCGCCATGCACCGCGTCGCCATGCGCATGGCCGCCGCCAAACACTACGACCTGGTGCATGCCGTCGAAGAATCCGTGTTCATGGCCATGCGCATCCAACGCCGACGCGGCATCCCTTATGTCTATGACATGGACTCCTCGCTATCGCAGCAAATGGCCGACAAACTGTGGTGGGCCCGCCCATTGATGCCCTTCATGCGTGGATGCGAACGCCGCGCGGTACGGGGCGCCAAGGCCGTCACCGCCGTCTGCGACTCTCTGGCCGACCAGGCCCGCGGCGACGGCGCCCGCCACATCGCCATCCTGCGCGATGTCCCCCTGCTCGAGCCGCTCGAGGCGGACGGCCCCGCGCGCGGTTTTCGCCACGACCTGGGCCTCGATGGCCCCGCCCTGCTTTACATCGGCAACCTCGAGTCCTATCAGGGCATTGATCTGCTTCTGGAGGCCTTTGCCCGGGTGCCGGCCAACACCGGTGCGCATCTCGTCATTATTGGCGGGATTCTCAAGCATGTCGCCCAGTATCAGGCCAAAGCGCAAAGCCTGGGTCTGGCCGATCGCGTGCATCTGCCGGGACCTCGTCCCATCCCCGACATGGCCGCGCTGATGGCCGACACCGACATTCTGGTCTCCCCCCGCATTCATGGCACCAACACCCCCATGAAAATCTATTCCTATATGGCCTCGGGCAAAGCCATTTTAGCGACAGATTTGCCCACTCACACCCAGGTCCTCGACGCGGAAACCGCCCGCCTCGCCCCACCCCGGCCAACCGAATTCGGCCAAGCCATGACCGAATTGATCCAGCAGCCTGAGACCCGCGCCCAGCTCGGCGCCGCCGCCCGCCATGCGGTCGAAACCCGCTACTCGCTAACGGTATATCGTCAGACCCTCAACGAGCTGTACGACTACCTCGCCGCCGACAAATAGCGCTTCCCCGGCAAGGATTTCTCAGATCGCGCCGCCCAGCTTGCGCGTGAGGGCGTCGGAGGCCATCTGGGGATTGGCCTTGCCGCGCGACAGCTTCATGACCTGGCCGACCAAAAACTTCAAGGCCGCCTCTTTGCCGCCACGGTAATCGTCGGCCACCTTGGCGTTGGCCGCGATCACCTCGTCCACAAGCTGCTCGATCGCGCCGACATCGCTCACCTGCGCCAGGCCTTTTTCGCGCACCAGCGCCTCGGGATCGCCCCCCTTGTCAAAGAGGATCTGAAAGATGTCCTTGGCAACGGTCAAATTGATGGTCTTGGCCTCGACCAGCCCCATCAGTTTGGCCAGGGCCTCCGGGGTAATCTTCGCCTGGCCGATAACCAGGTTGTTTTCGCCCAGCGCGCGCAGGACCTCGCCCATCACCCAGTTCGAGGCGGCCTTGAAGTTGCCGGAGGCCTGGGCGACCGCCTCGTAATACGCGGCCACATCCTGATCGGCCACCAGCACACCGGCATCATATTCTGGCAGGCCATAATCGGCCATGAAGCGCGCGCGCTTGGCGGCCGGCAATTCGGGCAGCTCCGCGCGCCATGCCTCGACCGTGACCGCATCCAACACCACGGGCGGCAGATCATAGTCAGGGAAATAGCGATAATCGTGAGCGTGCTCCTTGCTGCGCATGGACAACGTGACCCCGGCATCGTCATCCCAGCGCCGGGTCTCCTGCTCGACAACACCCCCCGCCCGCAACACCGAAATCTGCCGCTGCAGCTCATAGGTCAACGCGCGGTGAATCCCCCGGAAGGTGTTCATGTTCTTGATCTCGCTCTTGACCCCCAACTCGGTCGTGCCAACCGGGCGAACCGACGAATTGACATCGCAGCGCACGTGCCCCATCTCGAGGTTGCAGTCGCTGATGCCCGCATAAACGAGCATCTCTTTGAGCGCGAGTAGAAAAGCCATGGCTTCGTCGGGCGTGGACATGTCCGGTTCCGTCACCAACTCCATCAGGGGCAGGCTGCCCCGGTTGTAATCAATGCCCGACGAGTGCTCAAAGTGAATGATCTTGGCCGCATCCTCTTCCTGGTGGATATGGTTGACTCGAATGGGCTTCGTCTGCCCATTCACGTTGATCTCCACGACCCCGCCCAGGCACAGCGGCGAAAACTGTTGGGTGATCTGATAATTCTTGGCCATGTCCGGATAAAAATAGCTTTTCCGGTCAAAGGCGCTGCGCAAATTAATCTCCGAGCCGATCATCAAACCGACCAGGACGGTTTTGCGGATGGCCTCCCGGTTAGTCACGGGCAAGCCACCGGGCAGCCCCAGACAGACCGGGCATACGGCGGTATTGGGCTCGCCTTCGTCAAGCACCGGGCAGGCGCAGAACATTTTGGTGCGCGTCTTCAACTGCACGTGCACCTCAAGACCAATGGACGCGATATAGTCGCTCATGACTCTTCCCCCAGTCCGGGCTGCCGCCAGTGCCATTCGGTGGCGTGTTGATAGGCCGCGCCAATGCGCAGGATCCGCGCATCTTCAAAGGCCGGCCCGACCACCTGCAGGCCCACCGGCAAGCCCGTCGCAGTAAACCCGCAGGGCAGGCTCAAGGCGCAAAGTCCGGCCAGGTTGGCGCCCACGGTATAGGTGTCTGCGCGAACCATGCGCGGGGGGTCCGCCGCAGGCTCGCCGAGGCGCCAGGCCGTCGTCGGGGCCACCGGCCCCACCAGGGCATCGCACTGCTCAAAGACCCGGGCATAGTCCCGTCGGATCAGTTCGCGCACCTTGCACGCCCGCTCATAATAGCGCTCATAGCCGCCGCGACTGAGTACGTGCGTGCCGAGAATCAGGCGGCGTTTCACCTCGCGACCGAACCCCTGCGCGCGGGTCTGCGCCATCATCTCCTGCAAGTCATCGGCCGGCACCCGCCGCCCGTAGCGCACGCCATCATAGCGCGCGAGACTGGCCGAGGCCTCCGCCGACACCAGCACCGAATAGCAGGGCATTCCGTAGCGCTGATGCGGCAGGTCCACCTCGATCACCTCCGCGCCCAGCTCGCGACAGGCCTTGACCGCCGCGCGCACCAGCGCCTCGACATCGGGATCAAGGTCCGCGCCCGCGTCCGATTGAACCCAGCCCAAGCGTACTCCCCGGAGATCGCTGGCCGCGCACAGGTTCTCCAGATCCAGGTCTACTGCGCGCGAGGAAGTCATGGCGTCACGCGGGTCCACCCCGGCCATGACCTGATAGAGCACGGCGGCATCCTCGACACTCCGGGCAATGGCGCCAATCTGATCCAGCGATGGCGCCAGAGCGACACAGCCAAAGCGCGAAATCCGGCCCGTGGTCGGCTTGAAACCGGTCACACCGCAAAAAGCGGCGGGCTGGCGAATGCTGCCGCTGGTATCGGTGCCCAGAGCGGCAGGCGCCAGCCGCGCGGCCACCACCGCGGCGGACCCCCCGCTCGAGCCGCCGGGCGTCCGCTCCGCGTCCCAAGGATTCCGCGTCGGGCCATAGACGCTGGTTTCGGTGCTGCTGCCCATGGCAAATTCGTCCGTGTTGGCCCGCGCAAAAAGAATAAAGCCCGCCGCCTTGAGGCGCGCAACCACGGTCGCGTCGTAGGGCGCGACATACCCCTGCAAGATGGCCGATCCCGCCGTACAGGGCTGTCCGGCCACATTCAGCACATCCTTCACCGCCAGCGGCACACCCAGCCAGGGCCGGGCATCGCCCGCCGCACGGGCCTCATCCGCCTCCCGGGCCGCCACCAGGGCCAACTCCCGATCGCGCCAGCACAGCGAGTTCAGAGACGGCTCCACCTGGTCGGCGCGATCCAACAAGGCGCGCATCAGCTCGACCGAGGTCACCGTCCCCGACGCCAGATGCTCCGCCGCGTCCAGCACGCCCAATTCGAACGGCTCCGCGTTCATTCGATCACCTTCGGCACCATAAATTGCCCCTGATGAATCTGCGGCGCATTGGCCAGGGCCGCTTCCCGCGACAGCCCGGGCTGAGGCTCATCCTCGCGCCAGCCCGCCCCTCCCTCGCTGGCGCGCTCCGCCACCTCCACCCCCGCCACATCCACATCGTGCAGCTCGTCCACAAAGGCCAGCATGGCCTCGAGCTGCGGCTGCAATAAGGCCGCCTCCGCATCGGTCAGCGCGATCCGCGCCAATCCAGCCACGTGCCGCACATCCAATTCTGATTCACTTTTCGCCATGCCACATCTCTTTCCGACCGCGGTGGGTCGACCTGCTAATCCATAACACGTTTTCCGCCCCGCCAGCAACCTGAAGCCGCGACACAAAATGAAGGTTCGCTACTGAAAGCATTTGCCCTTTCACAACCCCTGCGTTAGGCTTTCCGGGTCAAGTGGTGCCGCGCTCTGGCCGTGCCGTACGGAAGGATGCCGCCTCATACTACAATAGGATAGGAGACTCTCATGAAGATTCGTCAATTGGCCGAAGGCGTGGACCTTCTGGCAACCGTAGACTGGAACCGTCGTTTGTTCGACTCCCTCATTCCGCTGCCCGATGGCACCAGCTACAACGCCTATCTGGTGCGCGGCACGGACAAAGTCGCTCTGATTGATACCGTGGATCCGCCCCTGTGGCACGTCCTCGAAAAGCAACTCGAGAGCGTCGAGCGCATTGACTATGTGATCTGCCAGCACGCCGAGCAGGATCACTCCGGCTCCATCCCCTTCGTCTTGGCCAAATACCCCGAGGCCCGAGTCCTCACCAATGCCAAGTGCCGCGACATGCTCATTGACCTGCTCGGAATCGCCGAAGAACGCTTCCAGATTGTCGAAGACGGCGAAACCATTGATCTGGGCGGCAAGACCCTCGAATTCATCTATCTGCCCTGGGTGCACTGGCCCGAAACCATGGGCACTTGGCTGCAGGAAGAGCGCATCCTCTTCTCCTGCGACTTCCTCGGCTCGCACCTGGCCACCACGGACACGTTCGTGACCGACCAGGCCCTCACCCTCGAAGCCGCCAAGCGCTACTACGCGGAAATCATGATGCCCTTCCGCTTGCCCATCCAGCGCAACCTGACCAAAATCCTCGCCAAAGACATCCGCATGGTCGCCCCCAGCCATGGCCCCGTCTTTGACCAGCCCGGCTTCATTCTCGAGGCCTATCAGGACTGGTCCTCCGATGCCGTCAAAAACGAGGTGGTTCTGCCCTATGTCTCCATGCACGGCAGCACCGAAAAAATGGCCTTTGCCCTGCTCGACAGCCTGGTCGCGCGCGATGTCAAAGTCCACCTGTTCGATCTGGTCGTGACGGATATCGGCAAGCTGGCGATCTCGCTGGTGGATGCCGCCACGCTGGTGTTGGGCAGTCCAACGGTACACGTTGGCCCCCACCCGGCCGCCCACTACGCTGCCAACCTGGCCAACGCCATCCGCCCCAAGGTGCGCTTTGCCTCCCTGATCGGCTCCTACGGCTGGAGCACGCGCATGGTCGAGCAGGTGGCCGGCATGCTGCCCAATCTCAAGGCCGAGATTCTCGATCCGGTCATCTGCAAGGGCGATCCCACCGCGGAAACCTATGCGCAGCTCGATCAACTGGCCGCGGCCATTGCCGAGCGACACGCCAGCCTGTAAATCCGGCGCCCCCCCGCTCCAATTCGGCAGCTGCCGGCTGTTGTCGGCAGCTGCCGGTTGATCCCCGATTGCCTCAGCCGGTCACGCGAAAGGCGAGGCGACTGGTATCCGCCGCGTCAAGATCGGCCTCGACCGTGGCCCCGTCGGCAATCTCGCCCGCCAGCACCTTGGTGGCCAGCTCATCCAGCACCATGCGTTGCAAAACCCGCTTGAGGGGGCGTGCGCCAAAGGCGGGGTCATAGCCCTCGGCGGTAATTTTCTCGATGGCCGCGGGCTTCATCTCCAGCCGGATATCCCGCTCGGCCAGGAAACCGCGCACCCGCTCAAGCTGAATGTCCACAATCTGGCGCAACTCCTCGAGCCCCAGACTCCGGAACAGGATGATTTCATCCACACGATTGAGAAACTCCGGCCGGAAACTTTGGCGCAGTTCGGCCAGCACCTGCTTCTCCATGGCGGCATAGGCGGCATCGCCCTGCGCCATGTCAGGATTCTGCTCAATCGCCTCCTGGATCATCGCGCTGCCGAGATTCGAGGTCAGAATCAACACCGTATTCTTGAAATCCACCGTGCGTCCCTGCCCATCGGTCAGACGCCCATCATCCAGAATTTGCAGCATCACGTTAAAGATGTCCGGATGCGCCTTTTCGATCTCGTCGAACAGCACCACCGAATAGGGCTTGCGTCGTACGTGTTCTGTCAGCGCGCCCCCCTCCTCATAGCCCACATAGCCCGGCGGCGCGCCAATCATGCGGCTGACCGAGTGCTTCTCCATATATTCGCTCATGTCCATCCGCACCATGGCCTGTTCGTCATCGAACAAAAACTCCGCCAGCGCCCGGGCCAGCTCCGTTTTACCCACCCCCGTCGGCCCCAGAAAAATGAACGACCCAATCGGACGGCTGGGGTCTTGCAGGCCCGCTCGTGAACGACGCACCGCGCGAGCCACCGCCTCGACCGCCGCGTCCTGCCCCACCACCCGCTCGCGCAGGCGGTCCTCCATCGAGAGCAGCTTTTCCTTCTCGCCCTCGAGCAGCTTGCTCACCGGAATATGCGTCCAGATCGCCACCACCTCGGCAATATTTTCCGCGGTGACCTCCTCCTGCAACATGCTCACATCCTTTTGCAATTCGGCCAGGGCAGCCTGCGCCTCCTGCATGCGCTGTTGCGTCTCAGGCAGCTTGCCATACTTGATTTCTGCGGCCCGTTCATATTCGCCGTTGCGCTGAGCCTGCTCCTGTTCAACCTGCAGCTCATCCATGCGCGCGGTATCCTCGCGAATCACCGCCAGAATCTCCTTTTCGCGCTCCCAGTGCGCCTTCAGCGCCGTACTCTCTTCGCGCAACTCGGCCAGCTCCTTTTCGAGTGCCTCGAGGCGTTCCTTCGACGCCGCGTCCTTTTCCTTTTTGAGGGCTTCGCGCTCGATCTCGAGCTGCATGATGCGCCGCTCCAGTTCATCAATCTCCACCGGCATGCTATCCATCTCCATCCGCAACCGACTGGCCGCCTCATCCACCAGATCAATCGCCTTATCCGGCAAAAAACGATCCGAAATATAGCGATCCGCCAGTTTCGCGGCTTCCACCAGCGCCCCGTCCTGAATATGCACCCCGTGATGCGCCTCATAGCGCGCCTTCAGCCCTCGTAAAATGCCGATGGTATCCTCGACACTCGGTTCGCCCACCAGCACCGGCTGGAAGCGTCGCGCCAACGCCGGATCCTTCTCGATATGCTGACGATACTCATCCAGCGTGGTCGCGCCCACACAGCGCAGCTCCCCCCGGGCCAACTGCGGCTTAATCATATTCGAAGCGTCCACCGCGCCCTCGGCCTTGCCCGCCCCCACCAGCATGTGCAGCTCATCAATAAACAGAACAATCGCCCCGGCGCTGTCCACCACCTCCTTGATAAACGCCTTGAAGCGCTCCTCGAATTCGCCGCGATATTTGGCCCCCGCCAGCATCGCGCCGAGGTCCAACGCCACCACCCGCTTATTGGCCAGGCCCTCGGGCACATCCCCCGCCACAATCCGCCGCGCCAGCCCCTCGGCAATGGCCGTCTTGCCCACCCCCGCCTCACCAATCAGCACCGGGTTGTTCTTCGTCCGCCGCGACAGCACCTGCATCACCCGCCGGATCTCCGTATCCCGGCCAATCACCGGGTCCAGCTTGCCCCGCCGGGCATCATCGGTCAGATCGCGACCATACTTCTTCAGCGCCTCATACTTTTCCTCCGGCGCCTCATCCGTCACCCGGCGATTCCCCCTCACCGCCTGCAACGCCTGCAGAACCGTGTCCACCGTCACCCCCACCCCCGCCGCCGCCTGAGCCACCTCGCCACCCTTTTGTCCCAGAGCGGCCAGCAACAGGTGTTCCGCGCTGACATACTCATCCTTCATCTGCGCGGCCAGCTTGCCGGCGGCTTGCAGCAGAGTCTGCAACTCGCGCGAGGCCTCGCGCTGCACCCCGACGCCCTCCGCGCGCGGCAGCCGCGCCATCTGGCGTTCGAGCACCTCGGCAAACATCTCCGGCTTGACCCCGATCTTCTCAAAAAGCGCCGCCACCACCCCCCCCTCCTGACGCACCAGCGCCAGAATCAGGTGCAGCGGCTCCACCGCGCTATGCTCGTGCCGCACCGCAAGTTGCTGAGCCTCGCGGAGACCTTCCTGAGCTTTCGTTGTATATCGTTCAATCGCCATAACTAACCTCGTCTATTGCGCCTAGCATAGTCCAGATTTCAGCCAAATTCAACTGGATGGCCCGCCTTCAAAGCGCCCTCCCAAGCAAAAAAAGCGCCGCGGGGAACTCCCGCGACGCCGTAGGCAAACTGCCGTGACCCTTATTCCAGACTGGCGTTGATTTGCGCTTCTGCCAGCGACCAGAAATAGGCGCTATCGCCGTCAAAACCGTGCCGCTCGGCAATAAAATACGCCGCTTCCTGAATCATGCAGTAGCGTTCCTCTGCGGTCGGCAACTTCTTCGCTGCCGCCGCTTTCTTCGGCGCCGCTTTCTTGGGGGCCGCCTTCTTGACTGCGGCCGCCTTCGGGGCTGCTTTCTTCACAGTCGTTTTCGTCTCTTTTTTCATCTTCTCTCCTCAGTTCCGGGACATCCCGGAGCCTTTATTTTCAAAAACGCCCGTGTTTCCACGGGGTGAATATCCATGCTGAAACCATAACCCACACCCTCGTTTTTGCAAACAGATTTTCCCCGCCGCTCCGCCGTTTCCCTCCCGGCCGACACCCCCGGCCGCTCCAGTTTTCCACGCCGAAATAAACTATTCTTTCCGCCGATCGTTTGCGCGGATGAACTCGAGCGCTTTTCGGGCGGCCTGCTGTTCGGCCTCGCGCTTGGTCGCGCCCCGGCCCATGCCAACGAGTTCGCCATCCAAGAAGACCCCCATGCGGAACTGCCGGTCGTGCGGCGGGCCGCTCTCTTCGAGCAGCTCATAGCGCGGCACTTCCTGCCAGTTGCCCTGCGTCCATTCCTGCAGCTCGCCCTTGGGGTTGTCCTCGTCCCCCGCCGCGATGGCTTCGGCAATCTGCTCGGCAAAGGCGTCCGCAAAAAAACGGCGCACCGCCTCGAACCCGCCGTCGCGCCACATCGCGCCGATCACCGCTTCGAGCGCGTCCGCCAGCACCGCTCGACGCTCGAGCCCGCCCGCCTGCCGCTCGCCCGGGCTCACCCGCAGCCAGCGGCCCAGCTCGAGCCGGCGGGCCACCTGCCCCAGCGAGGCCTCGTTGACGAGCCGGCTGCGCACCTTGGTCAGACGCCCCTCGCTCCAGTCCGCGTGGCGCTCCACCAGATAGTCCGCCACTACCGCGCCCAGCACGGCGTCGCCCAGATATTCCAGCCGCTGGTTGCTCTCGACCTCCTCGTCGGGCGCGTTGCCGCGCCACGACGGATGGGTCAGCGCCGTCACCAGCAGGCGCGGCTCGCGAAAGCGGTGGCCCAGCCGCTCCTCGAGCGGGCTCAGTTCGGGCCGGTCGTTCTCCGGCAGATCACTCATAGTGCGGCTCCTTGGGTTTAGCTCCAGCAGTTCAAGCTCGTGGATGATAGCGCTGGTGGACCGTCTGCAAGCGCTCCTGGTCCACATGGGTATAGATTTGGGTGGTCGCAATGTCCGCGTGCCCCAGCATTTCCTGAATGGTGCGCAACGACGCCCCGTGCGCCAGCAGGTGCGACGCGAACGAATGGCGCAGCGTATGCGGCGAGATGGTCTTGCGGATGCCCGCCTCCCGCGCGTAGGCGTGGATGTGCCGCCAAACGGTCGAGCGCGCCAGCGGCCGGCCCAGGCGCGACAGGAACACCGCCCGCTCCGCGCCCCCCCGGGCAAACTGCGGACGGCCGTGCTCGAGCCAGGCCTCGACCGCCGCCTGCGCGCGCTGCCCGATGGGCACCACCCGCTCCTTGTCGCCCTTGCCCACGCAGCGGATGTAGTCGGCGTCAAAATGCAGCCCGTCCAGGCGCAGCGACGTCAGCTCGCTCACCCGCAGACCCGTCGCGTAGAGCGTCTCGAGAATGGCCCGGTCGCGCAGCCCGGTCACCTTCGAGGTGTCCGGCATTTGCAGCAGGCGGTCCACCTCCTCGAGCGAAAGCGTGGCCGGCAGCACCTTCCACAGCCGGGGCGAATCCATCGCGTCGGCCACGTTCGCCGCCAGCAGGCCCTCCTGGTTCAGATAGCGGAAAAACACCTTGATGGCCACCAGCCGGCGCGCCAGCGTCGGCGTGGTCAGCCCCCTTTGCTTGCCCTCCATCAGAAAATCCACGATGTCGCGCCGCTGCACCTCCTGGATGCTCTTGCGGCCGCGCCGCGTCATGGCGTGCAGAAACTGGTCGAGATCGTGGCTGTAGGCGGTCCGCGTGTTCTCGCTCAATCCGCGCTCAAGGATCAGGTGATCCATGAATTGATCGAGCAGAAAACGCATGGGCCTCTTAGCGGAGATTTGCCAGCCACTGGGTCAGCAGCCGGGCCGGCGCCAGCGTGGCGCCCACCGGCCCGTGCGCCGACTCCCGCTCCACCCAGGCCGTGCCCGCGATGTCCACATGCGCCCATGGGATCCCCTCCGGCACGAACGCCTTGAGGAACATCGCCCCGGCAATCGGCCCGGCCGTGCCGTCGCCGATGTTTTTCAGGTCCGCGAACTGCCCCTGCACCATCTCGCCATATTCGTCCCAGACTGGCAGGGGCCACAGGCGCTCGCCCACGGTCTCGCCGGCATGAATCAGCGCCAGCGTGAGGGCCTCGTCCGTGCCCATCACGGCCGAGGTCTCGTGGCCCAGCGCGACCACCGCCGCCCCGGTCAGCGTGGCCACGTCCACCACCGCGGCGGGCTTCTCCTCCGCCGCCATGGTCAGGGCGTCGGCCAGAATCAGGCGGCCCTCGGCATCGGTGTTGAGCACCTCGATGGTCTTGCCGTTGCGGGCCGTCACAATATCGCCCGGGCGCACCGCCGCCCCCCCCGGCATGTTCTCGACCGCCGGGATGTACACCACCACCGGCGCCGGCAGTTCGAGCCGCGCGGCCATCAGCGCCGTCGCCAGCGCCGCCATCCCCCCGCTCTTGTCGAACTTCATCCACTCCATGCCCTTGCCCGGCTTGATGCTGATCCCGCCGGAATCAAACGTGACCGCCTTGCCCACGATGGCCACGGGCGCGCGCGGCTTGTCCTTGCGCCCCGGCCAGGCCAGCCGGATCAGGCAGCCCGGCTGGCGGCTGCCCCGGGCCACCGCCAGCAGCGCCCCGCACTTGGCCTTCTCCAGCGCCTCCATGTCCCACACCTTGCACGACAGCCCCGCCGCCCGCGCCAGCGGACGCACCCGCTTGACCAGCTCGAGCGGATTCAGCTCATTGGCCGGCAGGTTGGCGATGTCGCGCACCTCGCGGTGCGCCGCCAGAATGATCTCCGCCCGGCGGATCGCCGCGCGAACCCGCGCGCGCCCGAGTGCCGGCCCCACCCATTCAAAGACATAGCTGCGCGCCACGGCCTTGTCGCGGTACACATCAAACGAATAGCCGCCCAGCCCCAGCCCCTCCGCCGCCAGACCCGCCAGCTCGTCCACCGGCCGCGTGAACGCCGCCCGCTCCGGCCACTCGAACGACGCCCGCTCCACGGCCGTCGCCTTCGCCAGCAGACGTCCCGCAGCGGCCCAGGTCCGCACCCAGCGCGCGGCATGAAAATCCTTCTCCGCCCCCAGCCCCGCCGCCACCACCCCCGGCGCCCCCTGGCACCAGGCCGCCGTGCCCGCCTTGCCCTTGAACTGCGCCGCCGTCAGCCAGCGCTGAATGGACCGCCGCTCCTCGGCCGTCAGCGACTCCCCCGCCAGCAGCCTGCCCTCGCGCACCAGAACAATCCGTGCGTCCGTTCGCGGCGATGGCTTCGCCGCCCACCGAAACACCATGGGATCAGTCTTGGCCACGGCACGCCTCCGGCAAGCGGGCCCGCGCCTGTTCATCCGCCGGCAAATCATTCACGGCGAACCCAGCATGGCGCACCGCCGTCTCGATGTTGCGCCGGCGCAGGCGCACATTATCATATTCCACCCAGACCTTCCGCTGCTCCACATCCACGCGCTTGGACTTGATGGCGTCCTCCGAAATGGCCGCCAGCTTGTTCAGGGCGTCCTCCACCAGCCGGGCGCACTGCTCCGTCCGCATCGCCGGAACATCCAGCTCCAGCTCCGAAATCCGATTGCGAAAGCAGCCCGCCAGCATCACCGCCAGCGCCGCCCACATCAGCCCCCGCCATAACCGTCGTCTTGATTTCATCTTCCTGAATCCTTCTTGCCAATCACTCGCGACACATCCTAGCAAACTCCCCCCCCACCAGCCAACCCCTACCCAATCCGGCTGTCGCCGATTATTCCCGCCGGCTGATGCCGGCTGATAAAAGGTGCCAGGTTCAAGGGAAAAGGTACCCCACACAATTTGGCAGTTGCCGGTTGTGCTCCCCGCCATCACCCTGGCGAGCCAGCGCCCCAACCCGCCATTTTCGTCCCTTTTTGGCCCGTTTTCCGTCATTTTTACGCGTTTTTCGCCAATTTTCGGGTCATTTTTGCCCATTTCCTCTCGTTTTCGGCTCTTTCCGCCTGTTTCCCGCGCGGCAACCGCCGCGCTGCAGACGGGTTCGGAGCCCGCCTGCCGCCCCAGCAGCTCTGGCGCGTCAGCGCTCTAAAACATCTCGATTTTGCGTCTGTTTCCGCCGCGCCAGCGGCGTCCGCAGCGTCGGTGTCCGTCAGTGTAAGTCCGTGTTTGTCCGTGTGGCTGTTCCCGCCGCGTCAGCGCGAACAAGCTCCCGCTTCACGGATAAAACCTTGACTTTGCAAGAGCGTGAAAGGATGATGAAAAGAGAGAAAAACGACATGGCAAATAAAAAAGGCGAAGAAATGCTAGAACACAACCTTGGTTCTAAACCCGCCAAAAGCGTCGTCGTTTGGCTCGGATTTATCGTGTTTTGCCTCGTGTGCCCAGGTGCCTACGCCGAGGAGTTTCCGATGCTGGAGGGCCAACTTTCGGAAGTGCGCATTGTCGAAATTGGACGGATCAGTACCCAGCGTTTGGTCGGAAAAGAGCCTGCGGAAGACGGGGTGGTGTTTGTCTTTCGTGTGGATCGAAAACCCGGTGTCTTAGGCCCGTTTAGCTTGGTTGAACTTCGACGGTTCCGTGTCAACGACACCGACTATCCGTCCAAACGGCTTACGACTCAGGCAGATGGGGAAACGTCAGACGATTGGAAATTTCTACCACCCAAAGCGAAGTCCCCACCAACCACCGCCGACCCCGATGAACCGCACACGGTTTTGTTGAATTGGTCGGATTATATCCAAGAATATCGGCCAGATCTGGCAGCCCATACCTGTGACTTGGATGACTGCGATTCTCTAACGATGATCGTTGAAATCTACTGTCCCCGGCTGCCGTCAGCCGGGCAGGGCATTGTCACCATTGATGTGGGCTGGGGTCAAGTGACAGAAAAATTTAGCTACTCGTTTCAAGTGGAGCATCTGCCCGCGGCACAAACCGAGCTGACGGAATAGGCACCCCGTCCCGAACTCCCAATTCCAACCCCTTCACCCACGCCCCCACCCCGCCCTTTCCGCCTGTTTCCCGCGCGGCAACCGCCGCGCACTGTAGGCGGGTTCGGTGAGCCCGCCTGCCGCGTCAGCGCCCCCCTGGGAACGCTGAGCCCCAGCTCGGCAAAAAAAGCAGCAGACGCATCGCCGAGGCGTCCTTACCCTTGCAAATTGACAAATATCGTCCCAAAATCACCAAAAACCACCAAATTTCGCCCATTTTCAGCCCGTTTTTCACTATTTTCCGCCAAAACAACCGCCCCATCACGCATTCCCGCACTCTTGCCATGCTCCATCGCCGTGTGTTGGCCGCTCGCCTATTCTGTCCGGTCCAGCTCGAGCTGGCGCTCCGCCAGCACCGCCGCCAGACGCGCCCGCTCGATCAGGCCCGGATATTCCGCCATGGCTGGATCCGCCACAAACGCGCGGTAGAGCTCGAGCGCCTCACCGCGCCGCCCCTGCCGCCAGACCGCTAGCGCCAGATTCATCCGCACATTCGGCGACTCCGCCCTCTCTGCCAGCAACCGCCGGTACACCCGTTCGGCCTCGGCCGGATGCCCCGCCCGCAGCCACTCCCCCGCCTGCCGGTAACGGAAATAGGCCGCCCGCCCCTGCTTGGCCGCCAAGCCGTAGCGCACCGCCGCCCGCTCGTGCTGGCCGGCCGCGGCCAGCTCGCGGGCCTCGCGCTCGAGCAGGGCCAGATCCCGCCCCGCCGTCTGCTCGCGCAGCACCAGCCCCCGTCCCAGCAGCACCAGCGTCAAGACCAAGGCCAGCCCCGCCGCGCCCAGGGCAATCCGCCGTCCGTGCCGGTCCAGCCAGCGCGCCGACGCCGGAATCGGCGCGACCGCCCCCCCCCGCGCCCCCTCGAGCCCCGCCACCATAATTCGCCAGACCGCCCGCTCCACCTCTGACGCCCCCTCCGCCAGGTCGTCTCGCATCAGCCGCCCCAGCACCGTATTGTGTGGTGTCCGCAGCAGCAGCGCCCAAAACAGGATTTGCGCCCGGGCGTTCCAGTTCGCCGCGTCCCAGTCGCTGACCCGCGCGCGCAGTCCCTCGCTTACCTCCGCCGAACGCCCCCCCCACACCAGCGGCACGATCCCGCACAGAGACTCATCCGGCAGGTTGCGCCCGTCCTCCGCCCGGTGAAATTGCAGCGTCTCGCTGTTCCAGAAGGTTTCATTGAGCCAAAGGGTCAGCTCGCGCTGCTCCCCCTCCGCCAGATCAAAGGTCTTGGCATAGGCGTCTTCATCCTCCCGGGCCAGACAACAAAACGACTCCGTCTCATTCCAGAGCAGCACGGCCAAATCCACGGTAATCCGCCCCGGCGCGACCTCCTCGGGGAACAGCGCCTCCGCCGCCACCGGCCAGCGGGGCAGCGCCGTGCCGCTCGCGTCATAATAGTCGAAGGCTCCCTCCAGATAGCGCGCCAGCTTCGGCAGCCAGCGCTGGCGCAACTCCCCGGCGTCGGGGTGCGCCTCCAGAATCTGCTCCGCCCACTGGCAAACCACCGGAAACGACGGCGACAACAGGCCCGCCTCGTTCATGGTGTCCAGCCAGCCCTCGAACAACGCCGCCGCCCGCGCTGGATCCACCAGCCGCCACGCCGCAATCACCAGCGGCAGCGACTCCCCCGCTCCGGCCGCATCACGGGGCAGCGCCGCCAAAGCCGCTGCGGCGGCCTCTGCCTCCGCCCGCGGCAGCGACTCCAGCCACGCGCGCCCGGCCGGCCCCGGCTCCGCCGTCTGCTCCTGCAATTCCATGCGCCCAGTATAGACGCCCCCGCCACTGCCGCCAGTCTTATTTCCCCCCCCCGCCGCGCATCACCAACGCCCCCCGCCTGCCCTCCCCTACTCTTCTTCCACGATGCGCCAGTAAAGCTGGTCGTGATCCTCAAAATCGTCCCAGAAGGTCGTCGAGCTCACGTCGCCCGCAATGTTGGTGGCGCGGATATAAAACCCTTCCAGCAAATTGCTCGAACACAGCAGGGTATAGCGCCGGTCCGGTTCGCTGGGCCAACTGATGGCAATGCCCTGGCCGTTTTCCACGAGACTGTCCGCGCTAAGCCCAACCGAACGCACCCCCCGGCCAGACACCATCTTGATGGTGGCGTTACCCCCGGCAAACGTCACACCACCTTGGTGCGGCTCCGCAGTCTGTGGACTGTAACGCACTACAACCGACTGGCTGCTGCCTGCCCCCAAACTGTATGGGCTGCCCGACACAATGAAGAACGGAGGACTCGCACTCGCGCCGCCAGATAGTGGAGCTCCACCGGCATTGCTCACCGTAAAGGTCAGCTCCGCGCTGGCGCCCACTTCAATTATGCCGAAGTCCAGGCTGTCCGGCGTCACCTCGAGAACCGCGGGCTGAATGCCTGATCCGCTGACACTGCGCGTGGCGCCGTTGCCGCCTGTGAAGCTCACGCTGCCGCTGTGCGAGCCGGCCTCCGTCGGGCTGTAGCGGATGGTGACGGTGTGCGAACCGTTTGCCGCGATGGAATAGGAGCCGCCGGACACGACGGAGAAGGGGGCACTGACGGTGGCAATGCCGGTGAGGGTGCTGCCGCCGGTGTTTTGCACGGTGAACGAGAGGTCCTTGGTCGCCCCTACCGCCACGCTGCCAAAGCTGAGGCTGGCGGGTGTGACGCTGATCACGGGCGCAAGCTGGTAGGCAGCCGCGTTACCATTCAGGCTGGTGGTTTCGTTGTGGGAGACCGTGATAGAGCGGTTGGCAGGCTTGACCCAGCCGGCCACCTCCTTGAATTCGATGGTATAGGTGCCGGGTTTGAGCGCGTTGAGGCTCACGCCCGATTTTTGCCAAGCGCCGCCCGCAATGCGCCAGCGCGCCCCTGCGTTGATGGCGTTGGCAGGGGAGATGGTCACCTTGGCCATCGTGAGCAGTCGCTGCGCCACATAGTCCATGGTCGAGGGCACATCGAGATAGGAGGCGTGATCCACGGGTTCAACACTGGGATCGAAATGAATATTTTCGACCTGAGAATGCCCGGCCAATTGAGCGCTGTTCACGGTGACCATTCCGTCGTTGGCGCCAATGGCAACTCCGTTGCTCCACTGCATATCGCCGAGAACATTTTTGAGAACATACAGCCCGTAGTGGTCGGACTTGGTGACTTGGGTGACATCGCTCTTCACCGCGTCGGGCCAGTTCTTGCCTTCGCCTGACACCTCCGAAGTGAAACTGCCGGAGTAGGCGATGATTTTCGGATCCGCGTTGGTTGCCATCATGGGGGCACTGCCGGTGAAGGGCGTCGTCAGGCTGTTGTCGAGCAGCGTTTTGACGAAATAGCCTTTGTCGACGACCCACTGGTAGTCGGAGTTGCCGTAGCGCGCGGAAACAGGCAAATCGGTGGCTTTGTACCACGCGAGGTCGAAGTCGCCTTCGGTGCCGCCGAAGTTGGAGTGATAGAAGCTGGAGACAATGTTTTCGATGATGCCGCTGGTGTCGGCTTGTTTGACCCACGAGGGGTTGGCGAGCGGCGAACCGTGGTGCGGGGTGCCCAGGGTGATGAGACGGTGGACGCGCGCGCGGAAATCGGGGTTGGTGTTGAGGGCGTATCGGCTGACGAGTCCGCCCATGCTGTGCGCCATGACCACCACCTGCCGCTCCGCGAACGCCGGATTGTTCGCGCAGAAGTTGTTGACGAATTGGGCGAACTCCGTGCCGTTGGCTGAAATGGGTCGGCGCGAGTCATAGACGTAGCGATAGACGCGGAATTTGCTGTTCATGCCCGATTGGTTGAGCAGGCCCAACTGCGCGTTTGCGGGGCTCATGTCGCCGTTGGCCCAGCCATACCAGTAGTTGAGCGAATTGGTTTTGGAGTCGCCGCTGGCGCCGTGAATCAGGATCAGCGGGATGCGCTCGTCGGTGAGCGCGGCCTTGGCGGTGGCGGCGCCGGTCGAGTAATAGAAATCGCCGTGCTGCGTGCTGGGCGTTTGGCGGTTTTTGCGGACGATCAGCTCCTTGTTGTCGTCCTTGGAGGAGGTGATTTCCATGTCGCCGTAGGAGACCTTGAAATAGAATTCAGGATCGCCCCACTGGTCCTCCTGCCATTCGGCGACCCAGGTGGCGTCGGCATAGGTTTTGCCGTCGCCCGCCTGATAGACCTGTCCGTAAAAAGTGCCGTCCACCTTGTCGTCAAACAACCAGCCGTCGTCCTCATAGATTTCGAAGGAGCAATAAGTACCAACCGGGATGCCGACCGTCTCCACGCGCATGGTGACCAAATCGCCGTCGGAAACATCCAGCGGCATCAGCCAATAGGCGTCTACGAGGGCTTGGCCTTGGATGACCCAGATGTGTTCTTTATCGAATGCGCCGCTTTTATAGACGTCGGCGGCGACATAAATTTTATGGTCATCGAGGTTATACAGATAGTCGTCGCCTGTGACTTGGAAGCGGTATCCATCCCAGTCTATTTCGAGGGTTCCCCAAGCAAGGGTTATGCCCAGGCTCGAGGTTTTGACATGTGTCCAGTTGACGCCATCATAGCTGACAAACCACTCGACTTGATAGCTCGTGACGCGTGGAAGATTGAAACCGGTCACCTGGGTTTTGTGCGCACCCATGGGCATAGTGATGGAGGATGTGCCGGCGGTTTGCCAGTCGCGCTTGTATTCCGTCGCGCCAGCATTCAACGCACCGGCGCAAACGCCTGCGAGCAGCAGGGTGGTGAAGAGGAAGCGTTTCATGGCGTGCCTCCCTGCGATTGGGCGGCTTCCCAGGCATCGCGCTTGGCCTGCCAGCGGGAGCGCCGGTCGGCGGCGGCTTCTTCTGCCGCCGCACGCATGGCGCCGCGCAGCTCCGGGTCCGCCGCGGCCAGCCATTTCTGGTCGGCCGCCTCCCGCTTCATGGCCTGTTGGCGCAGCGCGCCTACCTTCTCTTTCTTGCCCGAATGGGTTTCCACCGTCGTGGCCTGTTTCGCGAGCGCCACCGGCTCCGGACGCCCCGCCGGTGCCATCGCCTTCACGCCGGGTCCGGCCTCCACCGCCACCAGTCGAAAATCCATCGGCGTCACCATGATCACCTGCGTACTTTCACGCGAACCGGCGCCGCGGGCGGCATCCTGGCGGATGGCCTCGACCCAGAACTCCGGGATTCCCCGGAAGTGGCGCAGAATCAGCGCGGAATCGTCCGTGGCGCCAGTAATCACCGTGGCCACATCGTTGAACGCATAAAGCTCGTCGGGATCAGCATCCGCCTTGGCCGCCACGTGGCCGGCCAACGAATCCGCACCGCTCAATACTCCCCCCGCCTTGGCAAACAGGAAGGCATGGGCCGTCGGCTGGCCTTCGATGTCCACCAGCACCCGGTGCGCCGCCTGCTCCCAGGCAAACGGCTGGTTGTTCGCGTGGACATGCTCCAAAGCGATGTAGCGGGCCAGCTCGAGCGGCATCACCTCCGGCGGCGCGCCCTGCGCCCACGCCCCGGCGGGACAAAGCGCCGCCAACAGCCCGATCAGAATCCACGCCCCCAACGCGGCTTCGGCTCTTTTGCCAGCATGACCTGTTTTCATCATCAGTCCTTTCCAACCCAAATCAACTCGTTTCGCCCGATCACAAACGAACGCCCGCCGGTCCTGACAGCGCCAAGCGCCGCACAACCCGGTGTGGACAACCTTTCCTATAACAACCGGGGTGCGATTGCAACCCTTTTTTCTCTTTTGTTTTATCTCCTACGGCTATCTCCTCCATGAGGTTGAGTGTGTTGCCCGGAAAAAGTTGGTAAAACGCTTGCACTCCCGGGCAAAAGGCGATAGGTTGTCGGCCAATTGATGCGGGGACAACCATGCGACTGATGCTCTACAACATGCGCTATGCCACCGGAAGCGGATTCCGGTTTCATCTGCCGTTCCCCTTTGGCGGCTTTTTCCGCCGCACCAGCCGCAACCTGGATTCGCTGATCGAATTCTTCCGCGAGCAGCGCGCCGATATCCTCGGCCTGGTGGAAATTGACTCCGGCTCCTACCGGGCCGAACACCGCTCCCAGGCCGACACCATCGCCCGCGAACTGGGCAAACGCTCCTACTGCCGCTCGAAATACGGCTATTGGTCCTGGTGGAACCGCCTGCCCATCATGCGCCAGCAGGCCAATGCCTGCGTCTCGGGCTGCCCCGTCATCCGCGAGCGCACCCACTTCCTGCGCAAGGGCGTCAAACGCCTCGTCATGGAGCTGGAGCTCGAGGATGTGGTCATTTTTATCGTTCACCTCGCCCTCGGCCGGCGCACCCGCCGGGCCCAACTGGCCGACCTCGCCCGCCTCGCCAAAAACGCCCGCAAGCCCTACCTGATTGCCGGCGACTTCAACGCCTTCCGCGGCAGGGTCGAACTGCAAGACTTCATGGACGCCCTCGGCCTGGCCACCGCCAACGGCCTGAACACCCCCACCTTCCCCAGCCGCTCGCCGCGCTGGCAACTGGACTTCATCCTGCACTCGCCGGAAATCCGCGTGACCCACTTCGAGGTCGCCCGCGATGTCCGCCTGAGCGACCATCTGCCCCTGATCTGCGACTTTGAAGTGATCCGCCCCGCCCTGCCTCAAAGCGCCTGATGCCCCCCCTGCATCATGTGACGCCGCCTTCATCCAAGCTGATGAGCCGTTCAGGCCGGACTTGACCCGGCGGAGCCCCGCCCCTAAGATGAAAAGCGTTCGGAGGTGCCCATGAAATCCTTGAAACCCACGCTCTTGCTGACCGCCATCCTGCTGGCCGCAACGCTCCCGGCCCCGGCGGGCGACATCCGGATCGAGTGGGCCTATCACTCCGCCGGCAATACCGCGCGCATGACCGAACGGGTTCCCGGCGAAACCATGTTCTTTCTGGCCAACGGCGTCGAAACCGTCTCCTCCTCCGCAACCGTCACTCTTTATGTCTTGACCGACAAGGATTTCGCGGGCGACATGGATGAACAAATCTTTGCGCGCTGGTGGGACGGCTCCCGCGCCAACTGGATCATGGGCGCCTGGGTCAAAAACATCGACCTCAATGCCGACACCCTCCCCTTCCGCGGCCATCCGGAAACCGGCACGCGGGTCTTGGACCTCTGGCGGATTGATATCCCCCCCCAAATCACCCGGCCCGGCGACAACTTCTATGCCATCCAGCTCAAGGGGTTCCAGGACGATCAAACCATCGAACGCTATCTCCTCAAAAACCCCGGTGGCGACTTCTCGCGCACCAATCAACTCGGCCAAATCTGGTCGGCCTCCGAGGAATTCGACGGCCAGGATTGGCGCATCCGCGTCACCCCCTGAGCGCCTTTGGCCGCCTGCAGCCCGCCGCCTCCTGTCATGGTGCCCAACCCGGATAACTTATTCAGGCCAAAGTATTTTGGTCCACAGCGGGATAGCGCTTGACTTTCCCACCCTCAACTACGGATTCTATCGCCAGCTAACCAGGAGGCTCCGACATGCCCGAAACAACTGCGACATCTCCAAGTGCCAAGTTGCGCCGCCGGCCGAAAGTCAGGCGGGAGTTCCGCTACCGCTGGGGCGTCACCGGCGTGGCGTTGGCTCTGGGCTTGTTCTTCTGGTATCTCCACACCAGCGGCCGCCTCGACCACAAGCCAGCCGGCAGCATGCAGTACTATGAAAAGCTCGTCTGCCCCCGCTGCAACAACGAGCCGCCCGCCCGCGATGAATGCATCCGCTGCGGCGGCAAGGGTTCCATCTGGGTGGATACGCGCATTGATCCCGGCCCCACTCCGCAGCCCGTCAACGAGCCGAAGACGCCTTGACCCCCGCCCCAGGCGGACGACCCGCCCTCATGGCACGGCCAAGCCGGACCATCTGATCCCATGAAGATCCTGAGAAAGTACCTCTTCTCGAATCTCTGGCGGCCCTGGCTCTATGTCATCATCGGTTTTTCGCTGATCGTCATCCTCGTTGACCTGTTCTCCAACTTCGTGGATTTCGTCGAGGCGGGCACCCCCCCCGGCGACGTGCTGCTCTACTACGCGATCCTGCTGCCGACCTATCTGCCCTATCTCCTGCCGGTCTCCCTGCTGCTGGGCCTGCTCTATGCCATGTGGCAACTGGGCAAAAACGCGGAAATCACCGCCATGCGCGCCTGCGGCATGAGCCTCGCCCAACTGATCGCCCCCTATCTGATGGTGGGCGTCATCTCGGCGCTGGTCCTGCTGGCCGTCAATGAGCGCTTCAACCCCTGGGCCACCTATTGGACCCAGCAGTTCCGCGCTACGCAGGGCGCCGCCCGCAACAAGCGCGCCAGCCTCGCCACCAACCTGGCCTACAAGCATGTCGCCGGCCGGCGCATCTGGAGCATCGACACCTTCGACCCGCGCCCCGCCACCTCCTACGAAATGCGCGGCGTGCGCCTGACCCAGCAGCGCGCCGACACCACCCAGGAATTCACCATGAAGGCCGCCCGCGGACGCTGGCTGGACGGCTGCTGGTGGTTCGAAAACGTGGAAACCCAATACTTCACCGCCAGCAACGCCCCGAAGGGTGCGGTGGAAATCACCCCCAATCTCGATATGCCCATGCTCTCGGAAACGCCCCAAGACTTCATCAACGAGATCAAGGATTCCTCCGAGCGCTCCGCCCGCGAAATCCTGCGCTTCATCGAGGCCCATCCGGGCATTTCCAAGCGGCAGCGCAACAGCCACATGGTGGACTTCCACTATCGGCTCGCCGCGCCCTGGTTGTGCATCATCGTGATTCTGGTGGGCATCCCCTTCGGCATGCAGACCGGCCGCCGCGGCATGGGTGTGGGCATCCTCCTGGCGCTGATGACCTTTTTCGGGTATTATATTCTTATGGGGGTCTGCCTGGCCTACGGCAAGCGCGGACTGCTGACTCCCGTGGTGGCCGGCTGGCTGCCCCCCGGCGTCTTCCTGACCCTTGGCCTGGTCATGCTGCGCCGCATCCGCTAGCCAAACCGTTCACGCGGCAAGTCCGGCTCACATGCGACCCGGGCGGGGGCCGTCCTCACCCAAACTGAGGTATCCACAGGCTACAGCGTGATCAGTTCCTGCACATCCTCCCAGGTCAGGTCGCGCACATCGGCCACGCCGTCCGCGTCGTCGAGCGTCGCGTGATAGAGCTGCTGCTTCTTGCGCTGCAACGCCAGCACGCGCTCCTCGATCGAATTCCGCGCGATCAGCTTCACGCTGTAAACCGTGCGCTCCTGCCCGATGCGATAGGCCCGGTCCGTGGCCTGGTTCTCCACGGCCGGATTCCACCACGGATCATAATGAATCACCATGTCCGCGCCGGTCAGGTTCAGCCCCGTGCCCCCGGCCTTCAGACTGATCAAAAACACCGGAATGGAACGGTCGCGGTTGAACCGCTGCACAATGCTCAACCGGTCCTGGGTCGCCCCGTCCAGATAGCACAACCGCAGGCCCCGCCGCCGGATTTCCTGCCGCAGGATAGACAGCATGGATACAAACTGACTGAACACCAGCACCCGGTGCCCCGCGTCCAGGGCTTCGTCCAGCAGCTCGAAAAACAGCTCCATCTTGGCCGAAGGCCGCCGCGCTTTGAGCTCCTTGTTCCCTAGCAAATCCAAATGGCAGCACACCTGCCGCAGGCGCAGCAGCATGGTCAGAATCTGGAACTTGGCGCGGGCGAACCCCTGCTCGGCCACTAGACGCGTGATGCGCCGCCGCGCGTCGCGGATCAGCGCGCCATAGACCCGCTGCTGGTCCGGACTGAGCGCGCAGGCCGCCACCCGCTCGATCTTGGGCGGCAGCTCCCGGGCCACATCCTTCTTCATCCGGCGCAGCAGGAAGGGCCGCAGCTTGCGGCGCAGCTTCCATTGCGCCAGCTCGCGCGCCAGACCGCCCTGGGCAATCGGCTGTTCGATGCCGCGCCGGAACGCCTCCTGCCCCCCCATGTAGCCGGGCATCAGAAAATCCATGATGCTCCACAAGTCGCCCGCGCCGTTTTCGATGGGCGTGCCGGTCAGCACCAGGCGGTGCGCGGCCTTGAGCCGTTTGGCCGCCTGCGCGTTGCTGGTATGCCGGTTCTTGATGTGCTGCGCTTCGTCCAGCACCACCGCCATGAAGTCCAGCGGCGCGAACCGCTCGATGTCCCGGCGCAGCAGGGCGTAGGACGTCACCAGCACATCCGCCTCCTGCAGATTCTCCAGGTGCCGGTGCCGCTCGCTGCCGGTCATGGCCACCATGCGCAGACCCGGCGTAAAACGCGCGCCCTCGGCAATCCAGTTCTCCGTCAGGCTGGTCGGGCACACAATCAGTGACGGCCGCGCCGGGCCGCCACCCTCCGCCGCCCCCCGGTGCGCCATCGCCAGCCACACCAGCGCCTGCAGGGTTTTGCCCAGCCCCATCTCATCCGCCAAAATGCCGCCGAATCCGTTGCGCTGCAAAAAACGCAGCCATTGCACCCCCTCCCGCTGATAGGGCCGCAGCAGGTGGTCGAATTCCCCGGGCAAAGGCTCCGCCGGCAGTTCCTCGAGCCGGTTATGCCGCGCGGCGGTCTCGAACCACGTGGCCGGGGCCCGCACCGACGCCCCCTCCAGCGCCTGCAACGCGCTGGCCACATAGGCGGTATAAATCGCCGGCAGCCGGAAACCGCCCGGATGCCGCCCCTCCCCCGCCGCGCAGTCGCGGAACAACCCGTGCAGCTCCTCGAGCGCCTCCGCGTCCAGCAGGATGGTCTGCTCGCCGCGCCGCAAAAACGAGTCGCCCCGCTCGAGCGCCCGCTGAATTTCCACGGCGGAGATCCGCCCCCCCTCCCCGTCGTCATAGTCAAAGGCCACGTCAAACCACGAGCCGTCCGCCTCATCCGTTTCGATGCGCGCCTGGGGCTGGGCAAACACCGCCTGCCGCTGCCAGTCGCCGATCCGTCCGCTCCATGCCAGCCGCCAGCCCTGCCGGCGCAAAAACGGCGCCGCCCGCCCCAGAAAATTCAGCACCTCGCGGATTCCCACCATGCCGGCCAGCGCGCCGCCATGACGCCCCCCCACCCCGAACCGGGCCAGCAGCTCGAGCGCGCGCCGTTCCGCGGACAGATCCCGGATCGTATAGCGCAGAATATCGCCGGGGTCCGGATGGGCAAACCGCTCGCGCGGCAGCTCCTGGCCGGCCGGCGCCTCAATATCCTGATAGACCGCCAGCAACTGCATCGCCAGGCTGGCCGGGCTGCCGCGCACGTTCAAACGGAACTCCGGTGCTTCCGGGTCGAAATGGAAAAGATCCTCGGTCACTTCCGTCACCACCCGCAGGCGCGCGCGCAGCCGGGGCAGGTCCTCGTGCAAAAAGCGGGGCACCGCCGTCCGCGGCACCACCACCGGCCCGCGGTAAAGCTCATGCCAGGCCTCCGGCGCCACCTGAGTCAGGGGCCAAAAACCATCCGCCCCCGCCAGCCATCCGCGCTGACCATGGATCAGATAGCCCGCCGCCCCCCGCGTCAGTTCAGCATCCCCCGTCTCCAGCGCCACCTTCAATTCCCCGCTGGCATGGTCCAGGCTCACCTGCGCCCCGCCCGACACCGGCGCGGCATTCACCGCCAGCTTCCCGCCGTCCGCCTCGAGAGCCTGCCCCCGGTGCAGCTCGAGAAAAGCCACCGCGTCCTCGCCCTCCAGTTCAAGAGCGTCCGGCACTGGCCCCTCCGCCGCGTTTTCCAGCAGTGTCAGCAGCCGCTCCTGGCGGGCGCTCAGCCCCAGCGCCGTGCGCGGGGGCGTCTCGCTGATGGGCTGGGCTTCCGCCCCATCCAGCGCCAGAGCCACCTCGATGGACAGCCTTCCCGCGGCCGCCCGCTCGCGCCAGTTCCCGGTCAGACCCGCCACAACCACGGCCTCGCGCGCGCCCGGTGTCCCCGGCGGCACATGCAGATGCAAGGCGTCCTCAGCCCCCTCGGCCAGCCGCCAATCTCCCCGCCCCTTAGCGGATGTTACCCGCCCGCGCCCCGCATCGCCCCGCCGCGCCAGCCAGGTCAGCCCCAGCACGATCACATGCGGACAAATCACGCCGCGCTCGACATTGTCCCGGCACGGACACAGGCTCTCGCAGGTCATGTCCGGCAGCACCCGCGCGGCCGTCTTGATCGAGCGCGTGCCCCAGGACAGCGTCCCGCGCAGCATCGGCAGGTCGAATTCGGCATCCAGCACCTCGACCCGCTCCAACAGCGAGAGACTGTCCCGAAAGACCGTATCCCCGCCCCAGTCGCGCAAAATGTCCGTTGATAACTCCATCTGATTGAATAAGTCAGGTTAGCCTGGATGATGCACGCGACAAGTCCGGTTCATGCTGCTCCGCAGCAAATAACATTGTTTCATCCATGTTCATGAATAATCCAGGTTAGGCCAATGGGGTAGTGTATCGCATTCGCCCGCATATTCAATCCCCGCTTCGCCCCGGCAAGCCGCCCGGCGGCGAAATGCGGCCTTTTCACGCATGTTGATGTGCCAATTCAGAAAAATTCGCGCTTGTCGAACAGAAGGCCGCCCCCTATCCTCCCGCGAAAGTGTTCCATCGTGGACAGATGGACGCAGTTGTGAGCCTGAACCCCCGGAGTAAGTGTCCATGACCATGATGATTTCCAAGTTTTATCGACTGATTCAGTCCCGCCTGCTGTGGGGCGCGATTCTGGTCATGATTGTCTTTTCGTTTGTCATCTGGGGCATGGTCTGGCCCTCCGGCCGCGGCGAAAACGAGACCATGAACTCCGCGGGACGCCTGGATGGCGAATTGGTCTCGCATGGCGAATTCCGCGCGGCCCATGTGATGGCCTCCCTGTCCATCGCCCTGAACCTGGGCAATGAACTCCACACTCTTCCCAACTATCAGGACCTGCTGCGGAACATGGCCTGGCAGCGCCTGGCCGTGATGCGCCAGATCAAAAAAATCGGCATCTCCGTCTCCGACGAGGATGTGGCCGCATCCATCCGCGCGAATTTTGCCGACGACCACGGCCACTTTTCGCGGGAGTTCTACAACGCCTTCCTGGTCCAGCGCATCCAACCCCTGGGCTATCATATGGGCGCATTTGAAGAATACCTGCGCAACGAAATCGCCATCCAGAAGCTGGGCAACCTGATCGGACGCCAGGCCTATGTCACCCCCCTCGAAGTGCGCCAGACCTTCAACACCCTGCTCGACGAACACCGCGTGGAATATGTCCAACTGACCGCCGCCGACTTCGAAAAAGATGTCAAAATCACCGCCGCCCAAGCCAGGGCCTTCTTCGAGGAGGACCCCGCGCGCTTCACCCTGCCCGAGGAGCGCGAAATCCTGGTCAGCACCTTCCCGTTGGCCGACTTCCTCGACGAGAACGCCGAAGTCTCCGAAGATGATGTCCTCGATTACTACGAGCTGAACATTGACGACTACACCAGCCTGGAAGAAACCGAGGACGGCGAAACCCGCACCGTCGTGGCCGATCTCGAAGAGGTGCGCGGCGATATCGAGACCGCCCTGCGCCGGACCGATGCCCTGCAACAGGCCCAGGAAGCCGCCACCGATCTGGTCGTGCAGGCCATGCCCGACCGCGACGGCGGCATCCCCGACTTCCAGCAGGTCGCCCAGACCCTCGGCCGGCCCGCCCGGCCCCTCGAACCTTTCACCGTGGACCAAATCCCCATCGAGGATGGCGGCCGCGAGCTGACCCTCGCCGCCTTCGGCCTCGAAGAAGACACCTACGACCGCGTCAGCATGCCCTTCGCCGGGCAGGACAATGTCTATGTCCTCTATCTCATCAAAATCCGGCCCGCCCGCCTGCCGGAATACAAAGAAGTGAAGAAGGAAGTCATGGCCGCCGCCCGCGAAAAGGCCGTGGCCGACGCCATGCTGGCCCGCGCCGGGGAAATCCGCGAAAAGGCCGGCGACGCCCTCGCGGCCAACGGCTCCTTCGCCGCCGTGGCCAAAGAATTCGGCCTGGAAGTGATCTCCCCCGACCCCTTCACCGGCCTGAGCGGCGCCAATAACGAGGACCCAAGCCTTCTCGCCCTCGTGCGCCAGGTCGGCTCCTACAACCCCGGCGAGATCACCGAACCCATCGGCCTGGCTGATAACCTGCTCGTGGCCCATGTGATCGAGCGCGCCGCCGCCGAAGAAGAAGCCTTCGACGCCTACCGCGAGGAAATCGCCGCATCCATCCGCCAAAGCCGCGCCCGCAACCTCTTCCAGGACTGGCAGACCGCGCTCATCTCGCCCGAGCGCTTCGAAGACTTCCAGCGCGTGACCTACGACGAGGACGACGACGAAACCGCCGACGAGGACGAATCCATTTGACCTTTAAGGCGCTTGTCCTCAAAATAAGGAAAACTTGACCCGGCCCCGCCGGAGGACACTCATCGAACCGTAAACCAGGAGACCCCGCCATGATCGTCACCACCAAGCAGCTCTTCGCCCACGCCTACGGCAAATACGCCATCGGCGCCTACAACATCAACAACCTCGAGCAGACCATGGGCCTCTTCCAGGGCAACGTGCAGAGCAAGGCCCCCTTCATCGTCCAGCTCTCGCGCGGCGCGCGCTCCTACACCCACAAGCTCATGCTCGAAGCCCTCATGCAAACCGCCAACGAAATCTTCCCCGACGCCATTTTCGCCATCCATTTGGACCACGGCGACGAGGCAACCTGCATGGACTGCATCAACTCCGGCGTCTATTCCTCCGTCATGATCGATGCCTCCCACGAGCCCCTCGAAAAGAACATCGAAATCACCAAGCGGGTCGTTGACGCCGCCCATGCCAAGGGCATCGTCGTCGAAGCCGAACTCGGCCAGCTCAAAGGCATCGAGGAAGACATCGTTGCCGCCGAACACGTCTATACCAAGCCCGAGGAAGCCGAATACTTCGTCAAGGAAACCGGCTGCGACAGCCTCGCCGCCGCCATCGGCACCTCCCACGGCGCCTTCAAGTTCAAAGGCGACCAAAAATTGCGCTTCGACATCCTCGAAGAAATCCAGCGCCGCCTCCCCGGCTACCCCCTCGTCTTGCACGGCTCCTCCTCCGTGCCCCAGGACGAAGTCGCCCGCATCAACGCCGCCGGCGGCAACATCCAGGGCGCCTCGGGCGTGGATGCCTCCCAGTTTCTCGGCGCCGCCAAACTCGGCGTCACCAAAATCAACATTGATACCGACGGACGCCTCGTCTGGTGCCGCGTCCACCGCGAACTCTTCCGCGATCACCCCGAAAAATTCGACCTGCGCGATCCCGGCAAAATCTTCATGCCCGAATACGCCAACTTCATCGCCGCCAAGAACGTCCTGCTCGGCAGCGCCGGACAGCTCGACAGCGTCCGCGAATACCTCCAGGCCAACCCCTAACCTCCTGCCATTCGCCCATCACGCCGTTCGCTCCCGCGAACGGCGTTTTTGCGTCCCCCCCCCCGCCCTTTGCCCGTTTTCTGTAGCCGGTCTCGGTGAGGCCGGGCATTCCATCCCCAACACCCCAAAAACATGAAAACACACCCATTCCCCGCCAATTTCGCCCCGTTTTCACCAATTTTCATCCGTTTTTGCCCTATTTCGGACCATTTTCGCCCTTCTCCAGCAACATTCGCGTGCATTCGCGGCTCAAAAAACAACCGACTGTTCCCCCACTCGCGCAGTCACAAAATTCCACGCGCTTCCCTTGCTCGTGACGCAATCACGCAATTTCCATCTGTCCCATTGGTCCCATCAAAATCAGCCCGCAACAAAATCTAACACAGTGCAAATAATTCTTGTCGAGGTAGAACGCTTTACATTAGGATGACAAACCAATCGTTCGAGAGTAGTATTCCAGCGACAACCAATGGCCCCTTACCCTTCCCGAGGTTAAACCATGACAACATCCCGCCCCCGCCCCCGCCCGCAACTCATCGGTCTCATCCTGGCCGCCATGCTGCTCATTCCCGCCGTCGGCGTCCTCGCCAATGGCAATGTCCATGTGAGCCGCTTCTGGCACAACCACCAGCCCATCTATTGGCCGGAGTGGAATAACACCGGCGGACAAAACTCGCGCGTGCAATTCGCGTGGGACTCCATCACCCTCAAGAGCGGACAAACCTTCGGCGGTCTCAGCCCCGCCAACCACCCGGAAAACAACCTCACCGACATCTTCGGACTCGACGACCGCCGCACCTCCTATCAATCCCGCGCGACCGATTCACTGAACTCGTTCAGCGGCGGCGGCTTCGCCATGTCCTATTCCGGCTCGCTCATCGACAATGTCAACCAGCTCGGCAAGGGCGGCAACCTCGGCTATCACAGCGGCTGGAATAACAACTACACCGGCTCGCGCCAAGGCGGCCGCCTCGACATGCTCGGCTTCACCCATCACCACTCGCTCGCCCCCCTCCTGCCCAAGGAAGTCTTCCGCAAGGAAATCCAAGTCTTCAAGCAGGCCTGGTGGAAAGCCTGGGGCGGAAACTCCGACCTCAGCGACCACTCGAAAGGATTTTTCCCGACGGAAATGGCGTTCTCGCAGTCGCTGATTGATGTGCTCGTGGACGAAGGCTACGAATGGACCATCGTCGCCAGCCACCACCTCAGCCGCACCTGCCCGACCTATTTCGACCAGTTCAATCTCGACGCCGGCCAGTACGGCATTTTCTCGACGCCCCCCAACCGCGCCGACCTCCTCGGCCCCTCGCCCACCTCCGGCTGGTGGTACAGCGAACCCAACCCCGGCAATGCCGCCTGGAACGTCGCCCCCTTCGCCTATCAGCTCCACAAAGCCCAGTGGGTCAATCCCGAGAGCGGCGCAACCAAGCAGATTTATGTCGTCCCCTCCGACGACGTCCTCAGCTACCGCTTCGGCTACGCCAACGAAGGCATCGGCAAAATCCAAGACAACATCGCCCCCTATGCCACCGATCCCACCCGCCCCGTTATTGTCATGCCCTCCACCGACGGCGATAACGCCTGGGGCGGCGGCCACAGCTCGTGGCAGGAAGCCACGCCGCAGTTCTTCAACGACTCCGCCAACGCCGGCTATGTCAAAAACACGCCGCAGGGATTCGTCAACGCCGCGAAAGCAAACGCGCCCCTCACCCACGTCGAGGACGGCGCCTGGATTTTCCCCGAAATGGACTACGGCTCGCCCAATTTCCTCAAGTGGATTGAGCCCCCCGTCAATCCCAATAACATCGCCTCGTGCTACCCCAACACCATGGTGGACCTCGAAACCCCCGGCTTCGCCCTCAAGTTCTTCAGCTACGCCCCGTTGATGGCGGGCGCCAACTGGGTCATCACCGCCGAGCAAATCCTCAAGGATGAAGGCGGCAGCGTCCAATCGTGGAAGATTCAGGACCCGTACAACAACCTCGGCGACGGACAATGGACCAGCCCCAACGATGTCGAACTCGCGTGGCACATCTATCTCGCCGGCCTCGACTCCGGTTTCAACTACTACGGCGGACTCGGCAACGACGACGAAGTCAAACCCGCCCTCGCCACCAAAAACGCCATTGATAAACTGCAAAGCTTCATGTCCACGCGTATGCACAAGGACACCACCCCGCCCACGCTGCTCAAACCCCAGCGCTTCCCCTACAACCCCGGCGGATACACTTTCGGATGGTACAACCGCGTGCCTCAACAGGACGAACGCTTCCTCAAAAAGATGGACTCCGAGTTCTACGTCTGGACCCACGCCTATGATGTCAACGGCATCAGCGACATCAGCGTGAAGGTCCGCATGGACAACGACGGCGTCAACTCGATGGCGAACACCCACAACGAAACCTATGCGGGCGGCTCCGATGTCGGTTCGTGGATCACCATCCCCATGACCAAGCGCGTTCTGCCCAAGACCCGCACCGAACTCAACACCAAGGCCGATAACGGACAGATTGATTACGTCGTCTTCGACCCCGCCTACTGGCCCAACCCCGTCATTGCCGATTACTATTTCGCCAAAATCACCGACTTCAATGTCCCCGGCTTCCGAGGCAAACTCCTCGACTACTATGTCGAAGCCACCGACGGCAAAGGCAATGTCGCCAAGAGCGACATTCAACACGTGTTCGTCGAGCACGACGGCGGCCAGAGCAGCTCCGCCCCCTCCGTTACGTTCGACCCCGCCGCGCCCAGCGACTGCGAACCCCTCACCGTCAATTTCAACGCCGCCACTTCCGTTCTGGCCAGCGCCTCCACGGTCAACCTGTTCTACCACTTCTCCCATGAGACCAACGACTGGGACAGCGTGGTCATGACCCGCACCGGAACCAACACCTTCTCCTATACCTTCAACACCGTCCCCGACAACGCGCCGCAATTCGAGTGCGCGTTCAACGACGGCTCCAACTGGGAGAACAACGGCGACAATAACTGGAAGGTCGCCATCCGCGACTGCGACTCCCCCACCGGCCCCTCCAGCGCAACCTTCGATCCCGCCGCCCCCAGCAGTTGCGACCCCGTCGTCATCCGCTACTATCCCAACGAAGGCCCCCTCCAGAATGCCTCCGCCATCCAGATTCATATCGGACGCAACGGATGGCAGGACGTCATAGACCCCGACCCCGCGATGACCAAAAACGGCTATTTCTGGGAATACACCTACTCCCCTCCAACCAATACCACCGTCATTGATGTCGTCTTCAACAATGGCAGCGGAATCTGGGACAACAACAACGGCGCCGACTGGCATGTCAATGTCACGGGCTGTGGCGACGCCCCGCCCGAACCGGTCGGCGCGGTTTCCATCAGCTCCGCCGCCGCCTGCGAGCCCATCACCATCACCTACAACCCCTCCGGACGAAATCTCCAAGGCGCCAACCCGGTCAAAATCCACATCGGACGCAACGGCTGGCAGGATGTCATTCTGCCCAACCCGAGCATGACCAAGTCCGGCGCCAACTGGACCTATCAATACACTCCGCTCCCCGGCACGACCAATATCAACATGGTCTTCAACGATGGCGCCGTCACCTGGGACAACAACAACGACGCCAACTGGAACTTCGACATCACCGAATGCCCGGATATCCCCACCGGCCTCGCCATCACCAGCCCCGCGCCGGTCAGCACCGTTCCCAATGCCACCGCCACCATCACCCTCTCCGGCGTGGCGGACGGCATGACCGGCAACCTCGAGTGGACCAACAAGCTGACCCATGCTTCCGGCTCCATCCCGGCGGCCTCGCCGTGGTCCGTCCCCGGCATCGAACTCAATGTCGGCGCCAACGAAATCGTGGTCAACGGATCGAATGTCGTCGCCAGCGGCGAAGTCACCAACGCCTACGACATCGCCACCGACACCGCCTACTCCGACGGCTGGAACTCCGGCAACAACGGCGGCACCGGCTTCAGCGCCTGGCAACTGAACGCAGAAGAAGACACCAGCGGCCACTTCGTCAATGGAAACCTCTGGGGCCTGTGGTCACACGAAGGCCACCTCTCCGAATCCATCCGCCCCTTCCCCTCCGCCCTCGCGGTCGGCCAGTCTTTCCATGTCCACATGAAGAACGGCTGGATTTGGGAAATCGGTGGTGGCATCGGCGTCGCCCTCCAGAATGCTTCCGGCGATACGCTCTGGGAGTTCTACTTCAACGGTGGCGATGACTTCTACAGCATCACTGGCGATACAACGGATATCGGCTGGACCGACGCAGGCATTGACATCGTCTTCACCGTCACCTCCGCCGGCAACTACTCCGTGGATGTGACGCCTGTCGGCGGTTCCAAGCGCACCTACACCGGAACCTTCACCGGCGATATCGCCCGGTTCCGCGCCTGGTCCTACAGCAACGGCACCGACGACGGTCAGAATGAGAACCGCGACTACTTCATCGGTGCCATGAAGATCACCGGCCTCGGCGAAGGCGGACCCGCCTTCTACTCTGACAGCGTCATCGTCACCCGCCAGACCGGCAGCGCCGCCCCTGAGATTTCCAACATCACCCCGCAAATGGACGGCGGCTCCCTGGACCTATCCATCCCCTCCAGCCAGATTGGTGTCACCTACACCATCTGGGCCAGCCCCACGCTCTTCCCGACCCAGAACTGGCAAAAGGTGACTGGCAGCGACAAGCCCGGCACCGGCGGCCCCGTGGACCTCTCCATCACCAACACCCTCCTCCCCGTCAACTTCTACCGCATCGGCATCGAGTAACCCACGGCACCCCTGCCGCCACACGCCCTTGGCTCCTCGCCAAGGGCGTTTTGATCCCCCCCATCGAGTATTACGATTGTGCACAATCGTAATACTCGCCTTCCGCTCTTCGTCGGCAGTTGCCGGCTGTGCTCCGCCGTGGCCATGGCGCATCAGCGCCCCCTGGGAACGCTGAGCCCCAGCTCGGCAAAAAAACATCGGACGCCTCGGCGATGCGTTCCGCCCTTGGGAATCCGGCCTCAACGAGACCGGCTACAGAAGACCGATTCAGTGCGAAATGTTTACGCATTTTTCGTCGTTTTGCACCGTTTGCAGGTGCTTTTTGCCCGTTTTGGGCCTGTTTTCGGTCGATTTTGCTCAATTTTGACCCGTTTTTCGGCATTTTCGTGTGCATTTGCATCAAAAAAGCCCTTGGGCGGACCCAAGGGCTTTTTGGGGGGATGGCGCGCGGCTTAGACCGGCGGCTTGGTCTTGGGCAGACCGCGGCCGCGGTCGCCTTCTTTCCACTTGCCTTCTTCCTTGAGCACTTCGATGCGCTCGAACCGCTTCAACACGTTGCGCCGGGTGGAAATTTTGCTGCCGGCCTTCAAACTACGATGCATGGACATGGGACTCGCTCCAACTTCAAAGGGTGATTTGCAAATATTGAGTCGGCAACATGCCGCTTTCAGGCGCGTTTGTCAACTCCGCTTATTTTGTTCATCTCCCGCAGGCGGTGCGATAGACGCCGAGCTGGTCTTCGATCATGCGCTCGAGCGGAAGGTCCCGGGCCAGTTTGGCGCGAGCGCGCCGGCCGTCCTCCGCAGCCTGCGCCGGCACGGCCAGATAGTCGCGCATGGCGGCGGCCAGTGCCCGGGAATTGTTGCCGCGCACCAGGCGGCCGGTCCGGCCGTCCGCCACCAGCTCGGGCAGCCCCCCCGCCTGCGTGGCCAGAACCGGACGGGTCCAGGCCATGGCCTCGAGCACGCTCATGGGCTGGTTTTCGACCTTGGAACACTGTACCAGCACGTGGACCCGCCGGAAGAAGTCGCGGCTGGACATCCAGCCGGCCCACTCGATGCGGTCGTCAATGCGCAGTCGCCGCGCCTGGCGGATCAGAACGTCCCTCAGGGGACCCTCGCCGGCAATCAGGATGCGCCAGGAACGCGGAGAAGTGCGCAACCGGCGCGCCAGCCTTGCCGCCGCCTTGAGCAGCAGGCGGTGATTCTTCTCCGAGCTGAGGCGACCGATCATGCCAAAGGTGAAGCATCCTTCGTCCGCCTCCCACAGGGCGGCGGCATCTTCCGCGGCAGCCAGCTCATCCGGTACCACCCCGTTGGGGATACGCGCCAGTTGCAGCGGCGTGAAGCCCCGACCGCGCAAATAGTTCTCATAGAACCCGCTCAACACGATCACGCGTGAGAATCCGCGCAACGCCCGCAGATTCAGCTCCTGAAACAGGCGTTCTTTGAGGTCGCGGCGGAACAGCCAGCCATGGACCGTGCTGACCACGGGAAAGGCCGGCTCGCGCCCGGCCGCCCAGGCGGCGTGGCAGTCGGCTTTGTAGCCGGTCGAGTGCAGCACGTCGGCCTGCTCCCGGCTCATCGCGTCGCGGATGCGCCGCACCGCTGCCCGGGAAAAGCGGCCGGCCACGGGAATGTCTTCGACGGCGGCCACCTGCCGGAAAGCGGCGGCGAGCGGGCTCTCGCCCTCCTCCAGCCGCGTCTCCTTGAGCAGCAGAACACGGATGTGCACCCCGGCGGCGGCCAGCCCGGCAACCATCCGCAGCGTGGCCTGCTCCGCGCCATAGAGCGCGCGCGTGTCCTGCATCAACCATACCACCTTCATGGGCTCCAATGTAGCCGATTCAGCCGCAAAATGAAATGGTTTCCACGGGAAGGTTTTTTGAGTAGGATAGCCGGGTTAGTCAATGAAGGAACACGCATGAGACATTTGCTGTCGCTGGAAGACTGGAGCCCCGCGGACATCGCGGAAGCCATCGCCCTGGCTCGCGCCGTCAAGGCCGACCCCCAAGCCTATGCCGGCACCCTGCGCGGCCTGACCCTCTGCATGATTTTCGAGAAGCCTTCGCTGCGCACGCGCCTCTCCTTTGAAGCGGGCATGAACCAGCTCGGCGGCCAGAGCATCTACTATGACACCTCCACCTCGCCCATTGGAGCCGGCAAGGAAACCATTGCCGACACCGTGCGCACCATGAGCCGCTATGTGGACATCATCATGGCCCGCCTGTTCAAGCACGAGGACCTCCTCGAAATGGCCCGCCACGCCACCGTGCCCGTCATCAATGGACTGACCAATTACTCGCACCCCGGCCAGATTCTGGCCGACTTGCAAACCATCGAGGAGCACAAGGGCCGCCTGGCCGGGCTCAAGCTGGCCTATTTCGGCGACAGCTTCAACAACGTGACCCATTCGCTGCTCTTCGGCTGCCCCAAGGCGGGCATGCATCTGGCCGTCGCCTGCCCCCCCGGCAAGGCCTACGAGCCGGATCCCGCCGTGCTGGCCGTCGCCCGAGCCGCGGCGGAGGCCGCCGGCACCAGCATCCTCATCACCCACGACGCCGCCGAGGCCGCCCGCGACGCCGACGTGGTCTATACCGACTCCTGGATGAGTTATCACATCCCCAAGGAACAGGCCGCCGAACGCGAGCGCATCTTCGCCCCCTACCAGGTCACCGCCGACCTGATGCGCCTGGCCCACCCGGATGCCGTCTTCATGAACTGCCTGCCGGCCATCCGCGGCATGGAACAGACCGCCGAGGTGATGGATGGCCCGCAATCGGTGGTGTTCGATCAAGCCGAAAACCGGATGCACATGCACAAGGCTTTGCTCTTGATTTTGTTGCGCGCTTCAGGCAGGATCATGGGATAGGGTCTGCATGAGTCTAGTCCGCACAGGCGACATTCTGCTCGAAGCTTTTGACGAAGTTTCGTGCGGGAACTGTTCTCAGCCCATCCTGACTACCGGGGTGGTGCCGCTCACGCAAATCCTCTGTCCCTCCTGCGGCACGCAAATGCGCGTGCCCGCCCGCTTCGCCAATTTTCTGCTGCTGGATGAACTGGGCAAGGGCGGCATGGGCGCGGTCTACAAGGCTTACGACGAAACCCTCGGACGCACCGTGGCCATCAAGGTCATGCAGCAGTCCATCGGCAAAGACCGCGACTTTGTCGAACAGTTCCTGCAGGAGGCCCGGGCGCTGGCCGCCATCAACAGCCCCTACATCGTCCAAATCTACAACTACGGCGAAGAAAACGGACAGCCCTACATTGTCATGGAGCTGGTGGACGGCGGCCGGCTCGACCACATCCAGCAAAAACATAAGGCGCTTGACGAAACTTTCGTGTTGCAAACCTCCCTGCAGGTGATCCGCGGCCTGCAAGCCGCCAATGCCGCCCACATGACCCACGGCGATATCAAACCCGCCAATATCCTCTACGACCGCGACGGCAACGCCAAGGTGGCCGACTTCGGCCTGGCCCGCTTCAAGGGCGAAAAACCCAAGCCCGGCGAAATCTGGGGCACCCCCTACTACATTGCCCCCGAGGTGGTCAAAGGGCAGGCGCCCAATGCTGGCTCCGACATCTATTCGCTCGGCGGCACCCTCTATCACGTCCTGACCGGCGAGCCCCCCTTCAACGCCGAAACCGTCACCGACACTGTCCTGCTGCGCTTCCAGGAGCCCCCCCCCGATCCCCGCAGCCTCAAACCCGGCCTCAGCGCCAAGACGTCGGCCATTCTCATGCGCACGCTCGAGATGGATTCCTTTGCGCGCTACCCCACCTACGAGTCGCTCCACAAGGACCTCTCCGATTCCCTGGCGCAATTGCTGGAAGCCAAGTCCGGCAAAAAGCCGGTCAAAAAGCAGAATCCGGTCGTGCCTGTTGTCTTCGGCCTGATCGCGCTGGTGCTGGTGATTGCCGGCTCGGTGTTTGGCTGGACCATCTTCAAGGATCACCGCGCCGAGCAGAAAAAACGCGCCGAGGAAGCCGCCCAGTTCGAGGCCGACCGCGCCGCCGGCCGTGTGCGCCAGGTCTTCCGCGACGGCCGCCTCCAGTGGGTGCGCGTGACGACCGAAGAGGCCCCCACCCCCACCCCGGCCAAGGGCGCGGCCGAGGCCCAGCCGACCGCCGCCGCCGCGCCCGTCGCCGCCCGGCAGGTCAACGAGTGGAACCTGGCCGCCACCCACAACGCCGAGTTGCGCCGGGACGGCGCGGCCGCCAAAGAGCGTAACATCCTGACCCTTTGCGCCGGCACCGAAGCCCCCCCCGAAGACGTCTCCAAAATCTATCTGATGTTCTCGCTCAAGGATGTGGACCGCGCCCGTCTGCAGTCCGCCACGCTCCAACTGACCGCCGGCCGGCGCGGGCGCATGAAAACCAAAGCCAACCCGTATCAGCTCTTTGTGTGGGCCTTGAAAAAATCTCCGGACTGGCTCGAAGGGCTCAACTGGGACACCGCCCCCGGCAATGATCCCGCCAGCGCCAGCCAAATGAATGCGGCGGAGGCCACGTTGTTGACCACCTACGACATCCCGGCCAATCCCGACATCGGCGACCGCATGCAAATCGTGTCGCGTCCCCTGTTGGACTTCATTCGCGACTCCGCCGGAGACACCATCACCCTCGTGCTGACCGGCGACACCGAGACCGATCACAAAAACGGCTGGCGATTCACCTCCATCGAGGATGCCGGCCGCTTCCCGCCCCCCACGTTGATCCTCAAGGCTAAATAGAGCCTTGGAAAAACAATGCGGCCGATGGAAGCCGCAACATACCTGAATAATTTACGCGTCAAATCCGATCAGAATTCAAGACATGCGGGGCAAACCTGCTGGGTATATTTTGTACGCCCGAATGCTCCGTCGAAGAGCTGAAAACGCCACGTCAAAAAACAAATCCATTCTCATATATTATAATAAGTGAGAATGGTTTTACTAAATGTAATAGTTGTAATATATTGGTTTCAAGTAAGATATGTATTCTCATATTCTCACTTATTATAAGTGAGAATAAATTTCTCACGTGCATTCACACGATCAGCCCTGCCAAATACCTTCACCAGATGCTCCGAGGTATAAGATTATTTCAACCAGGCTGGTGAATTATTCAGGCTGGTCCGCGTGCCGCCCGAAGGGGCCGCGCCCCGGGACTACACCTCCACGACGTTGCGCTCGCAAATTTTGGCCAGCCCGTGCAGGGTCAGATCCGGTCTGACCGGAATCTTGAGCCCGGTGTGGCGCATGACTGCCTTGGCATGGCCCCCCGTGGCGCACAGGTTCGGTTCATTGCGGCCGCAGGCCCGCTTGAGGCGCTGCAGCACCTCCATGATCATGCCCCGGTAGCCCCACTGCGCGCCGAGCCGGATGGCTTCCTCGGTGTTGCGGCCGGTGGCCACCTGGATCTTGCGCGGGGTCAGGTGCGGCAGTTGAGCCAGCCCGCCCAGTGCCTCGAACCACAGTCCGTAGCCCGGCACGATGGCCCCGCCCACAAAACCGCGCCGGGGCAGAACCACGTTGAACGTGGTGGCCGTGCCGAAGTCGCAAATGATGCATGGCGCGCCCACCAGGTCCGCCCCCGCCACCGCGTTGGCAAAGCGGTCGTGCCCGGTCTGGTCCGGGCGCTTCAAATCCACCTTGATCCCCATGTCCAGCCGGTGGTCCATCCAGATGTGCGGCACGCGCGGAAATGTGGCGCGCAGCAGCCGGGTCCAGGCGCGGTTGCTTTTCGGCACCACCGAACTCAAAAAAATCACGTCCGGCACTTCGCCGTTGGCCACCGCCTCAAGAATCACTGGCGTCTCGGTTTCGGTCCAGGCGGAGCGCCGGATCTTGTCGCGCCGGTACCAGCCCGCCGCCGTGCGGGAATTCCCGATATTCACCACCATGATGTTCATTGCCTCGCCTCTTTTTCCCGTGCGCCCGCCGCGCTCCAGCCCTCGCGCAAAGCCGCCGGCGGCATATTGACCACCGCACTCCATGAAGCTAGCAGGCGGTCGAGCACATGGTCAACGGAAACCCGCGCGCCAACCAGCGCCAACGATGTCGCGCTCTCGCGCACGTCGGCCGGCAGCTCCTCCATGGTTTGCGCAACATTGATCCCGATGCCCGCAATGGCGAAGTCCATGCCCCCGCGCCCGACACGCGACTCGACCAGCACGCCCGCCAGCTTTTTGCCGCCGCTGAGAATGTCGTTGGGTCGTTTGACGCTCAACTCCGGCACGCCGAGCTCGCGCAACGCGCCATAGGCCGCCATGCCCGCCAAAATAGTCAAATCCGCGGCGCGCTCCGCCGGCCAGTCCGGCCGCAGAACCACCGATGCGTACAGCCCCTTCCCCCGCGGCGAACTCCAGGGTTTCCCCTGCTGACCTCGCCCGCGGGTTTGTTCGCTCGCCACCATCAGGGCCCCCTGCGGCGCGCCGACTAGCGCCCAATCCCGAGCCGTGTCGTTCGTCGAGCCCGTCACCGCCAGCCAGCGGCGCGGAATGCCAAACGTCAACGCCCCCCCCATGGTCATCGTGTCATGATCCGGAAAACGCGAGGCATGAATTGACGGAGTGGCCAAACGACCGCCCATTCAACTTCCGGCCGCATCCAGTTCGAGCGCCAGATCCACCGCCCGTACCGAGTGGGTCAACGCGCCGATCGAAATGGCCGTGACGCCGGTCCGCGCGTACTCGCGCACATTGGCCGAGGTAATTCCGCCCGACGCCTCCGTGCGGCAAATCCCGGAGCAGAGAGCCACCGCTTCGGCCACATCCCCGGGAGGCATGTTATCCAGCAGCACCCAGTCGGGTTGGGCCGGCAGTGCCTCCTCGAGCTGGGTCAGGGTGTCCACTTCGATCTCCACCAGCAACCCCGGATAAGCCGCTCGCGCCGCGCGCACGGCGTCGGCCAGACTGCCCTTGCTGCCGCGCGTCCAGAACGCGAGATGGTTGTCCTTGATCAAGATGGCGTCGTGCAGCCCGGCCCGATGGTTCGTCCCCCCGCCGCAGGCCACCGCATATTTATCCAGCCGGCGCATCCCCGGCGCGGTCTTGCGCGTGTCCAGAATTTGCGTGCCGTAGTCGCTGACAATCCGCACGAGGCAGGCCGCGGCCGTGGCAATGCCGGAGAGCCGCTGCAGCAGGTTGAGCGCGGTGCGCTCAGCCGAAAGGATCGCCCGCGCCGGGCCGGACACCGTCAGCACCTGGTCGCCGGCGCGCGCGCGGCAGCCATCCGCCAGATCGAGGGTGATCTGCAATTGCGGATCCAGAAAACGGAAAACCTCCGCCGCCACTTTCACGCCCGCGAGCACCAGCTCCTCGCGCGCCACAATCCGCGCCGTGGCCTTGGCATTCCGCTCGACCAGCGCCAGCGTGGTGGCATCGCCCGGCCCCACATCCTCGCGCAGCTCGCGCTCGATCAGTTCGCGCACATCCGGCTGTTGTTCAAGGGGCAGCACATTCTCGCTCATGATTCTTCTCTCCACTCCCGGATCGTCACATTCGGCCAACTCGCGGCACGCCTGTTCCGCCGGCGCACTGCCGGCAACAATCCACATTCGCTCGTTGCATCCTACCCCCCCTCCCCCGCGGAATCCAGCCCGACCAGTTATCGCCCAGCAAAAACTTCTACCGTTTTTTACGCCGGGGAAACCGCGGCTTTTTCTTGATCTTGTACACCGTCGGTTTGCGCGGCTTGGACTGGTGCAGTCCCTTGAATGGATTTTCCGCCTGCTTCAGCTCAAAAATTTGGTCGCGCAGCATGGCCGCGCGCTCGAATTCCATAGACTCGGCGGCCTCAAACATTTCGCGCTCCATCTCGGCAATGGCCTGCGCCACGTCAAAGTCCTCCGCCCCCTCGCGCACCACATAATCCTCGGCCTCGCGCGCCTTTTCATCCTGCGCCAGACTCTCGCTGATCGCTTTTTCAATCTGTTGCGGCGTGATGTGGTTGGCCAGGTTGTAGGCCTCCTGCTGCAGCCGGCGCTCGCGGGTCAGCTCCATCATGCGCCGCATCGAATCCGTCACCCGGTCGGCGTAGAGGATCACCCGGCCGCGCAGGTGGCGGGCGGCGCGCCCGGCCGTTTGGATCAGCGAGGTCTCGCTGCGCAGAAAACCCTCCTTGTCCGCGTCCAGCACGGCCACCAGCGCCACCTCGGGCAGGTCCAGACCCTCGCGCAGCAAGTTGATGCCGATCAGGCAGTCGAAGTCCGCCTTGCGCAGCCCGCGCAGAATGCCCACCCGCTCCAGCGCGGTGATGTCCGAGTGCAGATACTTGCAACGGATACCGATGTCCTGCAGATAGGTCGCCAAGTCCTCGGCCGTCCGCTTGGTCAGCGTGGTCACCAGCACCCGTTCGCGACGGGCGGCGCACTGGCGCACCTCCTCGATCAGATCGTCAATCTGACCCTCGAGCGGACGCACGTCCACCTCGGGGTCCAAAATCCCGGTGGGCCGGATGATCTGCCGCACCGGCTTGCCGCCCAGCTCGAGTTCCAGCGGCCCCGGCGTGGCCGAGGTGAACAGCACCTGCCCGGCCAATTGGATGAACTCGTCATAGCTCAGCGGACGATTGTCCAGCGCCGACGGCAGCCGGAAACCGTTCTCCACCAGCGTGTGCTTGCGCGCCTGGTCGCCGTTGAACATGCCCCGGATCTGCGGCAGCGTCACATGCGACTCGTCAATGATCGTCAAAAAGCCCTCGCCGAAAAAGTCCATCAGCGTACTCGGCCGCGAGCCGCGCGGTCGCCCCGAGAGCGGCCCGGAATAGTTTTCGATGCCGCTGCAATAGCCGACCTCGCGCAGCATCTCGAGGTCATAGGTGGTGCGCATGCGCAGGCGCTGGGCTTCGAGCAGCTTCTGGCCGCGCTCGAGCTCGGCCACGCGTTCCTCCAGTTCCTTCTCGATGCGGACAATGGCTGGCGCCAACTTTTCCTCGGGCATCACAAAGTGCCGCGCGGGCGACACCGTGGCATGGTCGAGCGTCTCAAGGGTCTTGCCGGTCAGCGGATCAATCCGCCGCAGCCCCTCGATGGTGTCGCCGAAAAACTCGATGCGGATGCCGTCCTTGGTATAGGACGGGAACACGTCCAGCGTGTCGCCGCGCGCGCGGAACGTGCCGGGCAGGGTGGCGATGTCGTTGCGGTGATACTGCACATCCACCAGCTTGCGCATGATCTCATCGCGGGAGTGCTCCTCGCCCTTGCGCAGCGCCACCAGCATCCCGCGGTAATCCTCGGGCGACCCGATGCCGTAGATGCACGACACCGAGGCCACAATGATCACATCCTCGCGGTGGATCAGCGAGTTGGTGGCCGCCAGCCGCAGCCGCTCGATCTCCTCGTTGATGCTGGCATCCTTCTCGATATAGGTGTCGGTCTGCGGAATGTACGCCTCGGGCTGATAATAGTCGTAGTAGCTCACGAAATATTCGACCGCGTTGTTCGGGAAAAACTCCTTGAGCTCCGCGTAGAGCTGTGCGGCCAACGTCTTGTTGTGGCTGATCACCAGCGTGGGACGGCCCAGCCGCTCAATCACATTGGCCATGGTGAAGGTCTTGCCCGAGCCGGTCACCCCCTCGAGCGTGCGGTACCGCCGGCCCGAGCGGAACGCCTCGACCAGCGCCTCGATCGCCTCGGGCTGATCACCCGTCGGCTGAAAAGACGAGATGAGCTGGAACTCCGCCATAGCCTTGCTCCCTCCTGGGCGCGGCGCCCCGCGCCTAGGACCAGCGCTCCTTGAGCACCGTTTCGCCCAGCGGGCGGCGCGAACGCGGACGCGGATTCGGCTCGACATCGGGATAGCCCAGCGGCGTCATGCCCACCACCTTCACGCCGTCGGGCAGCCCCAGAATCGTGCGCACCGCCTCGGGATCAAACGCGCCGATCCAGCAGGTGCCCAGGCCCAGCTCGGCCGCCGCCAACTGCATGTGGTCCATCGCCAGCGCCCCGTCCACCAGCGCGTAGTTCTGGCCGTCGAACGACCGCCGCCAAGCCTCGTCCGGCAGGACGCACACCACGATGATCACCGGCGCCTTCCAGAACCATTCGCGCGCGTAGGCCGCGCCCAGCGCCCGCCGGTTCATCTCCTCGCGCACCACCACAAAACGCCACGGCTGCTTGTTGACCGCCGACGGCGCCAAACGGCCCGCCTCCAATACCTGCTGCAACAACTCCTCCGGCACCGCCTCCGGCTTGTAGGCCCGCACGCTGCGCCGCTGTTCCGCCAATTTCAAAAAGCTCGTCGTCATCTCTTCCCTATCTCATGGTTGTATCCAGCTGCCCCTGATAGTTGCCCGGCGCGTCCGGGTCCCGCGAATAACCGCTCACCATCACCGTGCAGCGTTCCCCGCGAATCTCCCCCGTCAAAATCACATAGGACTCCGGAAAATCCCCCCGCGCCGGCACCGTCTTCGCCACGGAAAACACATGTCCGTTGAGCGGGGTGGACCAGATTTCCGCCGCCCACAGCCCGACCACCTCGACCACGCCCGAGCGCACATAGACATTCACCAGGCCGCTGTCGCACACCTGCGCCACGTTCGTTTCCGTGGCGGTCGGACTAAAGCAAAACGCGTAGTTGCCTCCGAAGTTGGCATTCGTCACCGCCGCGTGGCCGCCGCCCCCGCTGCTGCTGCTGCTGTGCGAAATCGCCAGCGCCCCCCCCACCGCCACCGCTCCACCGACAATCACTGCGCCGGGGATCAAATACTTGCTGCGCGTGCTGGCCGCCGGGGCGGGGGCGGGTGCTGGAGCGGGCGTCTGGGCTTGGCGGCGAGCCTGCTCGGCCACCGCGCTGGCCGCGGGGATGGCCTCCGGCGCCACGCCGCTCTCCTCGACGCGCACCGTGTGCCACTCCGTCTCCGCCGACTCCCCGTCCGCGTTCTCCGCCTGAATGTAATACAGTAGCTGCTTGCCCGGCCCGATCATGTGCCCCGGGATTGATCCATACCAGATTCCCGCGCCCGAGCTGGTCAGCGTCTGCCGGAACGGCGTGGTGCCCCGCGACGGCGTGTACAGCACCCACACCGATTCCACCCGCGCCGCCGCGTCGCGCACGGTCACCCGCACCCCCAGCGGCTGCCCCTTCTCGGCCACCTTGGCCGGCTCATGCCGGATCACCGGCGCGCCGAAACCCGGCGCGGCCGACAGCAGCACCGCCAGCAGCAAACTTGTCAGTTGTCTATGCGCCTTCATGCTCTACTCGCTTTTTTCCACGCCATGGAAACTTTTTTCCCATTTTTTCCACGCTATGGAAAACTTTTTCTGGATTTTTCCACGCTATGGAAAATTATTTTCCACACTGTGGAAACTTTCTTTCCACGCCGTGGAAAACCACCTTCCTCACCATGAATAGGTCACCTGATAAGTCAGCGCCGCTTCGCTGTCCGCCGGCACCGGCACGCGGAACTCGATGGTATGCGAGTCGTATGGCGTCCACTCGGCGCTGGCGTCGCTGATCTTCCAGTTGGTCGCGCGATAGAGCGGCTCGATCACCCGGATTTCCACGTCCTCCTTTTCCTTGCGGTTGCGCAGTTTGATCTCGATGGTCTCGGTCATGCGCTTGGCGGTGCTGTCCACGTTGAACGCCTTCTGCTTGCGCTCGCCCACCAAATCGAAGGCGCTGCCCATTTCGAGCTTGAGCTTCTCGTTTTTGGGGAGGTGGTCGAGATCATTTTCGCCAATAAATTCACGCCGATCATCCAAGTCCGTTCGGTAAAGGCGCATGCGCCCCTTGGGCAGAGGCACCCCGAGCTGGTTGTCCTCGCGGTTGTCAATCTCGATGCGCACGCCAACCTTCTTGCTGGCGGTTTGACCATAATCGGAGTCGGTGTTGGTCCGTCGGGCGAACCCGAAACCAACCAGCGGATTATAGACATAATAGCGGGTGCCCCGCACGCCACTGGCTCGCAGAAACTCCACCTGCTTGAGTTCGCCGTTCCGCACCTGCACCGGCCGCGGTAGAGTGTAAAGGTGGAATTCGTCAAAAGAACGCTCCTCAGGCATCGCGTCGGGAATGCTTGCGATTCTGGCCCGCAGCATCAGTCCCTCAGGCCGCTCGTGACGAGACCGCACCTTTTGCACGTCGCCCGCGATCAGCTTGACCTCCGTATCGGCAAAATCCTTGCCGGTGTCGTTGCGCAGCGAAATCCAGCCGGAAACGTCAAAGGTGTCGCCCCCCTCGACGGGCATGACCAGATTGTAGGTCGCTTCCCAGCTCATGCCCTCGGTGACATAGGCCACCTCAACCGGGCAGACCCCCACCCGCTGCGAGGCCAGCCGCCACACCAGCGACGGCTTCAAAAACGCCGCCGGATCCAGCCCCTCGAACACCGGCTCGCCGGGCAAAGAAAACCGCACCGCGCCATCCGTCTCGATGATCGGCTGCTCGCTGCCCCCCCCCGGAATGTAGCCGCTGCGGATCACCTTGCCCAGATGCTCCTTGATCGTGCCGTCGCGGCGCTTTTCCTCGAAGCGCACCGTCTGACCCTCGAGCTGATGCAGCAGCAAACCCTGAGTGAGCGGGTCGTTGATAAAGCTCTGCTCGAGGATCTGCAGCCCGAAGGGTTCCTCGCCCAGCTCGCGCACCATCACCGAATCCGGCTCAAGCCTCCGCGACATGTCCGTCACCCGCACCTCGGCCACCCCCTCGGTCAGCTCGAGCACGCGCTCCTCCTTCACCGTGGCAAATCCGTCGTTGTAAATCGTGATCTGCGGCCCCGCCGCCAGCGCCGATAGGGGCAGCACTGCGAGTAGAAAAATGAGCGGTTTCATAAACTGGTCCTCCGGATGGTTGTCCTGAATGCTTTATAATACTCCCCATGCAAAAGCGGATCAAACCTATTCCCGTGCCATTTCCGGGGGCAAATCCGCTTATCCTGGATCATTCACGCGACAAGTCCGGCCCGGATGCAAGGCAGGTGGGGCGAAGCGGTATGGACATACTGCGAGCCCCGAATAACGCCGCAGACGGGTTGGAATCGTCGCGCCGAAGGGCAACAGGGATGAAAAATAATTTTTTTTATCCAAATATCCGCATCATGCAGTGCAACAATAAGTAAAGATGTTTTCATCCATGTTGATGAATTATTCAGGTTATTCCACTGGGCAAGCCCCTCGGGACGGTTTAGGATGGGCCTATGAAACCGATACCCATCTCCTTCCTTGCCGGCTTGTGCCTGCTGGCCTTTGCGCGACCGGCGGATGCACGCCTCTGGACCCTGCAAAACGGCCAGTCGCTGGACGCGGAATTCAGCGAATGCCAGGGCAATATGGTCATCCTGGAAAATGCCGGGGGCCGCCGTGTCGGCATCCCCATCGCCACCTTTTCACCGGCCGACCAGAACGCGATATGCGAACAGGCCGCCGAAGCGTTTGCCCTGGATGCCTGGCGGGCAGCCGACAATCTGTGGACCCTGTCCGCAACCGTGTTCATGGAACGCGGAACCCGCCTGGGACTGGAATGGGTGGATGAGAACACCACCGCCCGATCCCAGCACCCCTGCCTGCGACTGGATGGAAGACGGGTATGGGAACTGCTGGTCCACTTTGAAAACGACCGGGCCGGCCATCTGATCGCCTCCCTCTACAACCGGGGCGATTCCGGACGCATTTCGCTGGCGGAATTCAAACCGCTTCTGAACTCCATCCAGGAGGATCTCACGCGCTGGGCGGGGTCCGTCCCCAGTCCCGTGCGGGAATCGCGCGGGCCGGCCCAAACTCGGCTGTTTGCCCGCGCCTGGGTCCGCCAGCCCCATCAGGCCATTCTGCAGTGGAGCGTCAGCACCGACGGCACCCCTGAATTCATCCGCCTGCGGCTGTCTCCAGCATCGGGCGGGGGGCCGGGCGGGACAGCCGCCGCGACCACGGCCATCCTCGGATCTTCGACCAGACCCCAGGCGCCGATGCTGACCTCGATGGCCTTGCGCGCCCGTGTCCGCAGCGAGCCCGGCGGCGACCTGCTCATCGCGGACGTGCCCATGGTGGACCAGGGACAAAAAGGCTATTGCGCGGCCGCCGTCACGGAACGGGTTCTCCGGTATTTCGGACGCGACTTCGATCAGCATCAGGTCGCCCAGATGGCCGGAAGCACCGCGGAAGGCGGGACCAGTTCTGAAGACCTGGTCACCGCGGCAAGCCGTATCGCCCGGAACCTGGATTTGAATTTCCGCAAGCTGGTGTACATGGACGTCGCCAAATACCTCGAACTCATCGAAAACTACAACCGCGCCGCCCGGCGCAAAAAACTTCCGCCCTTTGTGCACGGCCAGATGATTGACGTCAACTCCATGTACCATGAAATGGACTTCGCCACGTTTCGCGAAGTTCGCACCGCCCGCCCAACGGAGATCCGGCGGTTTTTCACCAATGTCCAAGACTATGTCCGGATGGGCATTCCCTTGATCTGGGGCGTGGAACTGGGCCTGGTCGCCGAAAACCCGGAACTGCCCCAAACCGCGGGCGGCCACATGCGGTTGATCATCGGCGCCAATCCACGCACAAACGAAATTCTGTACAGCGACAGCTGGGGCAGTGCGCATGCCCTGAAGCGCATGGGCCTGGACGATGCCTGGACCATCACTACGGGGCTATATGTCATGATGCCCCGCAACATCCGGTAATCCGCCCCCCCGCCGGAATCAAAGTTCAACCAGCAAAATTCCGCAGATCAGGGATAGGCGCCCGGCTGGTCCAGGCCCATCCGTTCCGGCAGTCCGCAAATCAGGTTCATGTTCTGCAGGGCATTGCTCGCCTGCCCCTTCATCAGGTTGTCAATGTGCGCCACCACCCGCAGACGTTCCGTGCGCTCATCCACATCCACCACCAGGTTGCAGAAATTGGTGCCACGAACGTGCGCCGTGCCCACCGCCGCGTCCCGGCCATAGAGCCGCACAAAATGGTTCCCGCGGTGATACTCCTCATAGGCTTCGCGCACCTGCGCCGGGCCGACGCCCTCGCGCAGCGTGCCGTAGAGCGTGCTCAGAATGCCGCGGCACACCGGCACCACCTGCGCGGTGAAGGTCACCCGCACCTCCTCGCCCGCCACCTGCCCCAGCGCCCGCTCGATCTCCATCACGTGCTGATGCCCGCTCAAGCGGTAGGCCTGCATATTCTCGTAGCGCGCCGGATAATGATGAATGGCCGACGGCTTCTTGCCCGCGCCCGACACCCCCGTCTTGCAGTCGCAGATCACGCTGTTGCGCTCGACCAGCCCCGCCGCCATCGCCGGCGCCAGCCCGAGAATGCACCCCACCGCGAAACAGCCCGGATTCCCCACCAGCCGCTGGTCATCGCGATACGCCGACCGGTTAAGCTCCGGCAGGCCATAGACCGACTCGCCCAACAGCTCTGGCGCGAGGTGCTCGGTGGCCAGGCCGATGCGCCCGGCGTACTCGGCATAGGTCTCCGCGCTGTCGAAGCGGAAGTCCCCGCTGTAGTCAATCACCCGCGCCCCCCGCGCCAGCTCGGCCGGCGCCTGCGCCATGCCCACCCGGTCCGGCGTCGCAAAAAACACCACGTCCGCGGGGACCTGCGCCGCCGGATCATCCGGCGTCAGAACCGGCAAATCGCAAAAGCCGTCAAGATGCGGATACAGCTCGCCCATCGGCCGCCCCGTTTCCGTGGCCGCCACCAGCGTCTGAATCTCCGCCTCGGGATGCCGCAGCAGCAGCTCGACAATCCCCACCCCGCCATAGCCCCCGCAACCCACCACCTTGACCTTGATCATGCTCTGTTCCTTGCTTCGATATTTGTCACAAGACCTCGCGCGCGCCGGTACGCGACTCCTTTATGCTATCACGCCGCCCCGCCGAATCAAAACGGAATCCAGGAACGCCCCGGCTCAATCGTCGCCACCGCGTGGGCGATCAGTTCCACGGCCTGCTCGAGGTCGTTGCGGCTGATGACCTCGTTCGGCGTGTGCATGTAGCGCAGCGGCACGCTCACCAGCGCCGTGGCCACCCCCGCGCGCGAAACCTGGATCGGGTCGGCATCCGTGGAGGTCGCCCGCCCGTCCGCCACCACCTGCACCGGAATCTTCCGCTCGCGCGCCGTGGCAGTCAAATGGTCGAACAGCACCGGATTGATGTTCGCCCCCCGCGCCAGCACCGGGCCGCCCCCCAGCTTGACCCGCCCCTCGCGCTTCTCCGGCTCGCTCATCTTCGGGTGATCCGTCGCGAACGTCACGTCCACCGCGATGCCCACCTCCGGATCAATCCCAAAGGTTGATGTAATCGCCCCGCGGCAGCCGATTTCCTCCTGAACCGTGGCCACCGCGTGCACTTCGGCCTGCGGAGCCAGTGTGGCCAGCATCCGGGCCGCCTCCAGCACCACAAACGCCCCCGCGCGGTCGTCAAACGCCCGCCCCGCCAGCAGGCCGCTGGGCAACTCCAGCACGCCCTGGTCCAGCACCATCGGATCGCCAACCGAAACCAGCTTCTCGGCGTCCTTCTGACCCTTCGCGCCGATATCCACCCACAAATCCGTCAGCGGGGTCACCTGCTTGCGCTCCTCCGGCTTCTGCAGGTGAATGGGCAGCTTGCCGATCACCCCCGGCACCACCCCTGCCACCGTGCGAATCAGCACCCGCTGACCCTGAGGAATTTGCGGATCCCACCCGCCGATCGGCGCCACCCAGAGATAGCCCTCCTTGTCAATCAGCGTCACAATAAATCCGATTTCATCGCAGTGCCCGGCCAGCATCACCCGTGGCGAACCACCGGGATTGATCACCATATCCGTGTTCCCGTGCACGTCGGTCTCGACCCGCGCCGCGAACAACCGCGCCTCTTCCCGGATCAGCCGGACCGCGTCGCGCTCATAGCCCGAAGGCGAAATGGCCGACATCAACTCAAACAAAAATTTCTGGCTCTGCTTCTTCATGATTCCACGGCTCGATTCTTCAACAATGTTGATCTATTGGGTTTTCAGCGCTGGATTCAACAACTTCGATGGCGGTGGAGCGATGGCCTGTCTGACCGGCGGCGGAGGAGGCGCTGGAATTCTCGGTGCCGCAGGCGCTGGTGCGGGAGCCGGAGATGCTGCCGGAGCCTGAATTGGCGAGGGCTGTGTCTGCAGCGGCACCGCCGCGGGCGCTGCCCCCCCCGGCCTGCCAACCGGCTGAACCGCAACCGGCCTGGGCGTCCCCCCCGCCCCCAGTGCGGCCGGAGCCGGCGCGGCCACCGGAGCCGCCATGGGAACCGCCGCGGGTGCTGCCATGATCATCGGCTGACGCTCCGCCGTCGGCACATGCGCGACCGCCTGCGCCCCCGCTGGACGCGCCGCCGTCTCACCTGGCGCGCCCCAGGCCCGGCTCGCCATCGGAATCGGCGTGGCCGCGGCCGGCGGCACCGGCGACTGCGCCACCTGCATCGTCGGCTGGATCAGCGGTGTCGCCCCCAACTCCACCTTCGCCCGGTTCACCAAAGCAAAGTAGTTCAAAATCCCCTGCGCAATCCCCTGCGCCACCGTCTCCCGGTAGGACGGCGTGCACAGCTTTTGAGCCTCCTGCGGATTCGTCAAAAAACCGCACTCCACCAGCGCCGCCGGCATCGCCGAATTCTTCAGCACGTGAAACCGCGCCCGCTTCAATCCGCGATCCTCCGCCCGCGTAATCCCCACCAGCGACCGCTGAATCTGATGCCCCAGCACCATGTTCGAGTGATTAAACCGGTTGTTGCCCGTGGCCGGATACTTCCCCGTCAGCTTGGGCTCCGCCGTAGGCGGATAATTCTCCACCGGCGTCACAAACGTCTCGACCCCCTGCACGCTGCGCGTGGCCGATGCGTTCAAATGGATGCTCACAAAGGCGTCGCCCGCTCCGCGCGCCGCGATAAACGGGCGGTCCTCCAGCGTCCAATAGCGGTCCGTTTCGCGCGTCATCACCACCCGCACCCCGTTGGCCCGCAAATGCGCCCGCACCCGCAGGGCAATGTCCAGCACCAGGTCCTTCTCCCGGATCGCCCCCGCCAGCGCCCCCGGATCCTTGCCCCCGTGACCCGGATCCAGCACCACCGTCCGCGCCGTCCGCCCCCTCAAATAGGCCGACGGCCGCACCAGCGGGTCCACAATGCACTGGGCGTCCGCGTCGCTCAGCATCCACTGCCCGCGCACCTTGATCACCGGGGCGTGCAGCCAGGTCTTGCTGCCGTTGAGCGTCGCCTCGCGCCGGTCCCCCGTAAATTGCAGGCTCACGAACTGCCCCCGGATCAGCAGGCTCTTGTCCTTCCCCTCCATCAGCGGCAGCCCGTACATCCCCGCCAAATCCTTCAAGACCACATAGCGTTTCCCGCCGTAAACCAGCGGACGCAGATTGCGCACCTGCCCGTTGCACACCCCCGGCGCCAGCAGCGCGAACAGCAGCACCCAAGCCAACCGGCGGCCGATGAAATCCTTCCAATTCATGAGTTGCGCACTCTACGGCATTCTCCCCCCGAACGCAATCCTTCCCGCCACCATCCCGCCCCCGTCGAAGTTGTCCATTGTTATATGGGCCGCTTTCCACCCCCCCCGGGCGGATCCTCCATAAAAAGCGGAATGCCGTAGCCCGAAATCAGCCCGCTCAATTCGCGCAGAATCGCCCGGCCCCGCGCCTTGGTCGAACGCAGGTGGCCGGTCCCCACCGCCATATCGCCGTGATGCAAATAGTAGGGCTTCACCCCCACCCGCAGCAGCCCCTCGTTCAACTGCCGCAGGGCAGCGGTGTCGTCATTGATCCCCCTCAGCAAAACCGTCTGATTCATCAGCGGCAGACCGGCATCGCGCAAACGACGGCAGGCCTCCGCCGCGCGCGGAGTCAACTCCGCGGGATGCGTAAAATGCACGCTCACCCAGACCGGCTGCACCGATGCCAGCATCCGCGCCAGCTCCGGCGTAATCCGTTGCGGCAGCACCGCCGGCGCCTTGGTGCCGATCCTTATCAACTGGATGTGTGGAATCGCGCGCAGCGCGCGCAGCAACCGCCCCAGTTTGGCATCCGACAACATCAGCGGATCCCCCCCCGAAACCAGCACATCGCGCACCTCCGGATGCCGCCGCAGCCACTCGAGCGCCGGACCATACCCCCCCCCCCCCGCCGCCGGCCCGCGACCGCCCCGCAGGGGTTTCGCGGTGCGTGCGCGGGTGCAATAGCGGCAAAACACGGCGCAATCCCCCGTTGCCAGCAAAAGCGCCTTGTGCGGATACGACCGGATCAGCCCCGGCGCCACCGTGTGCGCCTCCTCGCCCAGCGGATCCGTCAACTCCCCGGCGGCCACCCGGGCCTCGCGCCGATCCGGCAGCAGCGTCCGCCGCAGGGGTCCGTCCGGCTCCTCCTGCGCCAGCAGCGCCAGCATATAGGGCGTCACCGCCAGCGGCATGCGCCAGGCTTCCGGCACGGCCAGCGCGTTCCGCTCGCGCTCGGACAACGCCAGCACCCGCGCGACCTCCGCCGCCGTGCGCGCCCGGCGCCGCAACTGCCAGCGCCAGTCCGCCCAGTCCGCGGCCGTCGCCCCGGGATACATCCGCCGGCGAAAGTCCCGCTCCCGCCGTTCATCCATGATCGGTTCAATATTCACAAAACCCGATATTGCCAAAAAAAGCCGCTCAGGTAAACTTGACGCGTGCACAATAAACCGATATTCGACGAAACCACGCGCATCGTGGACCTCTCCCTCGACGAGACCCAGCCGATCAACATCAACACCGGCGATGACGATCCCTCCATCCTGCGCGACCTCGCCCCCTCCGCCTCCTCGCTCGGCACGGGCAGCCGCCAGCTCATGGCCAACTATCGCGCCATCCTCGCCGCCCGCGGCATCTACTATCCCGTCGCCTACCGCTTCCCGCGCGAACTCGGCCGCGGACGCCAGGGCATCGTCTTCCTCGGTATGCGCCAGGGAGCGCGCGGATGCGTCACCCAGCACGCCATCAAGCTTTTCGATCCCGGCATCTACGCCAGCGCCAAAAAATACTGGACCGACATGGGCCGCATCGCCGCTCAGACCTCCAAGCTTCAGCTCGTCAAAAACCCCGCCCTCGTCGTCCCCGAAATCTACGAGGAAACCAACGGCATCGGCTACCTCCAGATGGAAGTCGTCAACGGCATCTCCCTGCGCGAACTGCTCGACGGCACCCACCTCGAACAGGCCCGCTCCCGCTCCACCGAGGCCGAATGGCAGCGCATCACCGATGTCATCTTCCGCCTCGAAGACGGCCGCGTCATGATCCAGCCCGGCATCGCCCTCTACATCCTGCGCCAGGTCCTCCGCGGACTCGAAACCCTCCACGCCATGGGTTTTGTCCACGCCGACCTCAAGCCCGCCAACATCATGATTGATCGCTTCGGCTACGTAAAATTGATTGATTACGGCCGCGCCATGCGTACCGACGAAAAAATGTCCCTGCTCCTCGGCACCCCCGCCTACATGGCGCCCGAAATCCATGTCGAACGCGTCGCCTACACCTACTCCGACCTCTACAGCCTCGGCCACGTCGGTCTTGAAATGCTCCGCGGTGAACGACTCTTCCCCGCCGGCGTGCCCAAAACCGAAGCCGAACTTCTCCAAGTCAAACTCGACCTCATCCCCCGGCTCTACGAACTCCTCCCCGACCACGTCCGTTCCAACACCCCCTTCATGAACCTGCTCCTGCGCTTCCTCGACCCCGACCCCGCCAACCGCTACGCCTCCGCCGAAGAAGCCGAAATCGGCCCCAACGGCCTCGCCATGCTCCACAAACAGCTCACCTTCGCCGGCAAAGACACCGAATACGGCCGCGAACTCGCCGGCTACCTCTCCCG
>LSQX01232715.1_pt3 | contig 82585 bp, 64 predicted proteins | sample 654561 | NCBI WGS metagenome assembly LSQX01 (sample SAMN04489861, study PRJNA283612) | anaerobic digester metagenome | isolation source: 4 biogas reactors fed with cattle manure at either 37C or 55C with and... | place: Denmark: Kongens Lyngby | collected 2014
TGGATTGTGAATATGCCCTTAATAATCTGAGACATACCAGGTATTCCGAAAGTTCATTGGCAGTTTTCCTTCATAAATACCAACACTGCTCCAACCGTCCTATGCCTGCCACCCGTTTGGGCTTTTATGGGGGACTTAGCCAATTGAATATTTCGCCGGTAAGCTTAGACGATGATTCCTATTCAAGTCTGTTCAACAAAACATCCCAACCTAGCTGGTTGTTTGGGGCTTTCGTTGACATACCCTTGTTTTATAGTGATTTCTCTGCCACGCTTGGGGCAAGGCTGCTCACGACATCCCAATCCTATTTTTTTATCGCGGGCAATTTAGGGCAGGATTTGGTCATCAATGCCACCAAGCTTGAAATACCAATTTTAATTAAATATGCCCCTTTTCAAAATCGTATCAGGCCTTATTTAACCGCTGGCCCTGTATTCTCTTTTAATTTAAAGGACGAATCCTTGTTTTTCCTGACTAATTTTTCTCAGGAAATAATAACCATCGAAAGGCATGACCATGTGACCTCATCAAGCACCCTTGCTGTTGGAGCCACTGCAGGCCTGGGTGCCGAATATAAATTCAACCGCAGGAATGCTGTTTTTCTTGAATTGCATTTCTCCTTTCAAAATGCAATTGAAAACCGTATAGAGGACCGTAGTTCAAGGTCTTTTCTTTTGAATCAAACCGGAATTCAGCTTTTCACCGGAATCAGCTTTTGATTATGAAAAAAATTCTCTTTTTTCTTGTCTTACCCTTCCTTTGGACTTCCTGCAATGAGGAGGCCGGGGTCAGCCCCAAATTTTACCCCTTTGTCGTATCTGCAGAATTCTTAGAATTAAACATGGAGGGCGTTACGCTGAAAGCGCAATTTGTGGAGGGGGTGGATAAAGTGGTAGAATATGGTTTTTGTTTTGGCTTAACCGAAGCTTCCACCAAAAATAAATATGGGCCACCATTGCTTGTGGAAGTCAATGGAACCCAATTCTCTTGCAGGGTGGAAGGGCCAGCAATAAAAGGGAATCAAACCTATTATTTCAGACCGTTTTTGAAAACCGAATCTGGATTCGTGGTTTATGGCCCTATGTCCTCTTTCGTTTTTGAAGGACCTGGTCACCAGGTGGCCGACATTGACGGAAACCTTTACAATACCGTACAATTGGGAAACCTTATCTGGACAACAGAAAACCTGCGGGTCACGCATTTCAACAATGGTGACCCTATCCTGACTGATCTAAACAATTCGCAATGGAATAATATGAACGAGGGGGCCTATGCCTTTTATCCCTTTGAACAGGTGAATGGATTGGTGTCTGAGGAAGAAATGAAAGCAGTGTACGGGGCTTTATACAACTGGTATGCTGTAACGGATGCCAGAGGTCTGTGCCCTGCAGGATGGAGGGTGCCTAACGATGATGACTGGAAATACCTTGAAGGCTATGCCGACTCAGAATACGGAATTGGCCATTATATTTGGGATATGGATTCAAGTCTGGGCAGGGGTGAGGATGCTGGTTCAAAACTAAAGCTTTTCAAACCTTTCCATTGGTACCTGGGTAATGATGATTTTGGATTCTCAGCCACACTCGGGGGGATTCGCAGGCAGCATGGGGCATTTGAAGGGGAATGGCAAAGAGGTTTCTTCTGGTCTGCAACCGGAAGGGACGAATGGACTGCCTGGTGGAGAGGATTGACATATAACTCCGGCAAAATTTCCAGGCAATATTGGCACAAAACGGTGGGAGGTTCTGTAAGGTGTGTTAAAGATGGGGATTAAGGCTCGTCTTACCCTTTTTGCAGGGACGTATTATCATTTATTGCAAGCCTCTTCACCCCTAAAAACGAATTGCTTTATGAAGGTGAAAAGAATAAAATGGACCCTTTTCTGCCTAACCTTTTGCCTCTCTCTCGTGGGCTGCAAGGACGAATCACTGCCCGTGGTGATTACTTATCCTGTTGAAGATATTACCTCAATAAGCGTTGCAATAAAGGGTTATGTTGTGGAGGATGGTGGAGCCCCCATTACATCCCGTGGAGTGGCTTGGGGTTTGCTGGGAGAACAAAATGACGAAAACTTTTTGGAAGCGCCCTTTGAAACAAGTGGAACGGGAGAATTTCATTTGATTCTATCTGGGCTTATTCCGAATAAAACTTATTTTGTCAAAGCCTTTGCCACAAATGAAAAAGGTACCGCCTTTGGTAATAGTCAAAGTTTTGCGATCCCTGATGGAATACAGGGAACTGTTACTGATATAGAGGGAAATGTTTACGCTACCATTACACTTGCAACAAATGAATGGATGACTGAAAACCTGAGGACTACAAAATTCAGGGATGGCACAGAAATAGCCCTTGTTACTGATAATTCTCAATGGCATAGCACGCTGTCCCCAGCTTTTTGCTGGTTCGATAACGCTCAGGAAACTTATGGGAATGTTTACGGTGCCTTGTATAATGGGTATGCAGTTTTGGATAATCGCGGCCTGTGTCCTGAAGGCTGGCGGGTATCCACTAACGATGATTGGTCTAGGCTGATAAATTATTTTTATACAGGACTTGGTATCGATAATAATGATTTTTCAAATGATGGTACTGGAAACAGATTAAAGTCATGCCGGCAAATTAACTCTCCCTTGGGGGGTAATTGTAATACCGATCAGCATCCCCGATGGGACCAGAACCCTTTTTCATTTTACAGTGATGATAGTTTTGGGTTTTCCGCATTGCCGGGTGGATTACGCACCAGCTTTGAAAATCCCGGAGCGTTTAAAGATATTGGAAGCTTAGGATGTTTTTGGACTTCCACACCTTCGACAGGAGAAAAATATCACTATAAAGTATTTAGTGAATATACAAGTATAAAAGAATATTCAGGGGCCAAAAATCACGGGTTTTCTGTCAGGTGTGTCCGCGATGTTGAGTGAAATCTGGAATAAACAATTTTTTCTTTAACAGGGGTTGCCAGCTATCAGAAGGCAACCCCTGTTTCATTATTTTTCCATACCCGCCCCATGATTCATACGGTGTTCGAACGGAGTTTATACGGTTTAAACCGTATAAACCACGACCATGGTACCTCCATGGTACCTCTTTGGTATGTCGGACCAAAATAAAAAACCCCCTGCCCTTATGAGGCAGGGGGTCGGTTTATTCAGTAATCAATGATTTGAATAACAATACTTTAGTAATTCCAAACCGGGATTCTTCCAGGGGTGTAGGGGGCATTGGCCTGATCCATCAAGCGGCGGGCCTCTACCATTTTTACGCGGGCAATGTTGGTGATCTTCTCCAGGACGGGCGGAAACTCCTGCTTCAGGATTTCGACCTGCATCCTCGAGGTGCCGGTGATCTCGGAAGTGCTGTTGATTTGGGTATAGATCACATCGCGCAGCCTGCTGCCCAGGGGTACGGGCGTTGGGGGCAGTTCTTCGCGGCTTGCCTGGGGGGTATAGCCGTTGAAGATAAATTCTATCCCTTCGAGTTCGCCCTGAATCTCTGACAGCATCGGCAGGAGGCTCTCGTGGCCCTGGGGCAGGGTCAGTGCGGTTTGACGCATCGCTGTGACCTCCCTGAGCAGGTCGCTGGTCAATTGCTGAGCGCCAACCATCGTTTTCGAGATCTCGGAGATCTCACGCTGGAAGGCAACCATTTCGGCGCGGTTGGCCGCAGGCAGGGTGGTGTTGTTGAGCGCCCTGACATTAAAGCTGGCAGGGCCTGCCAGGGGTTTTGCTTCGCCATTGTGTACCATTGCGATTTCCACGGAATAGGTTCCGGGAAGGACATAAACGCTGCCTCGATCCCTTGACAGGGGATTGAACTCGTTGGGCGCCTGGGGGCGGGTATTGCCATAGCTCAAATCCCAGGTAAAACGCTGAATGCCTTTCGAGGGCCGCTGGGTGAATGTCCGTATGATGGAGCCCTGACTGTCGCGGATGGTCACCAGCAGATAGGGGGCAAGCTCCTTGCTCTCTGCCTCAAGTTCGGCAAGACTGGGCTGTGGAATGGGCTTGCCTTCCTCAAATAGCTTTTTCTCCATTTCGCGGCGGATGTCTTTTTTGAGTTTCGGAACCTCTTTCAGATAAAAGGTAAAGGTGGCGCCAAACTCGGGGTTGGGCGCGGTAAAGTAGGTGGAACCCTGGCTCGATTTGTTGCTGGTCTGGATGAACAGCTTGGCGTCCTTTATCTGGAAGAGGTGGCTGCCAGCCTTTTGGATCTCAGGAGTGATTTCCCTTAAGGGTGAATAATCGTCGAGGATGTAGAATCCACGTCCGAAGGTGGCCAGCACCAGGTCGCATTCCCGCTCCTGGATAGCGATGTCGTAAACGGCGATGGAGGGCAGGCCTGACTTCAGCTGCACCCAGCTTTGTCCGCCATTGGCAGAGAAGAAAGCGCCAAACTCGGTGCCCACAAAAAGCAGGTCTTCCTTCACGAAGTCCTGTTCAATGGTGTGTGCCGGTCCATTCTCGGGCAGGTTAGCCGTGATGGAAGTCCAGCTGCGGCCCTTGTCGGTGCTTTTCAAAACGTAAGGTTTGAGGTCATCGCGCTTGTAATTGCGGATGGTGGCATAGACCACGTTCTCGTTGAAACGTGAAGCCTTTACGTCGCTGACATAGCTGTATTCGGGAACCCCGGGGAAATTGCCGGCCTTGCGCCAGGTCGTTCCGGCATCTTCCGTTACCTGTATCAGCCCGTCGTCGGTGCCTACATAGAGCAGGTTCTCCCGGATAGGCGATTCGTCAAGGGCCACGATGGTGCCCCAGAGGGAGGTGGAAAGGTCCTTGGCTACGGCGTCAACGCTCCAGAATTTCCCCATCACGGGCCAGGTGTTGCGATCCGTTTGAGTGGTCAGGTCGTCGGAGATCACTTTCCAGGTGTTGCCGCGGTCGTCGCTGCGGAAGACCTTGTTGGCGGCGAAGTACAGTCGGGTGGGTGAGTGGGGGCTGATGATGAGCGGGGCGTCCCAGTTCCATTTGTAGGTATCCTCGCCCTGGCGGGGCTCAGGACGGATGCGGATGCGTTCGCCGCTTTGTTTGTCGTAGCGTACCAAGTTGCCATACTGCGATTCAGAATAAACGATGTTGGGGTTGCCGGGTTCGATGGCAGGCCAGAAGCCATCGCCTCCCACGGTGATGATCCACTCATCGCTGGAGACGCCTGCGCGGTGGGTATTCTGTGAGGGGCCACCCTGGGTGTTGTTGTCCTGGGTGCCGCCATATACATTGTAGAAGGGCTCGGCATTGTCAACGGCCACCCGGTAGAACTGGGTTACCGGCAGGTTGGAGACAAAAAGCCATTCGCCCTGGTCGATGTTATAGGTAATATAGACGCCACCGTCGCCGCCTATCATGACGTGCTGATTGTTGGTGGGGTCGATCCAGAGGGCGTGGTCGTCGACGTGACGATTGCTCTGACTGACGCGCGACCAGGTTTTGCCTCCATCTTCCGTGACAAAGGAATAGGTTTCGACGGAATATACCTTGTCGAACTGGACGGGGTCGGCGAAGATCTCGTTGTAATACTGACCACTGGAGACATGGCCGCTCATCTTTTGCCAGGATTCCCCGCGGTTGGCCGAGCGGAAAAAGCCCCCTGCATTGTTGGCGGCTTCGATAATGGCGTAGAGCACATCAGGGTTTTGGGGGGAGATGGCGATACCCATCCCGCCCATATGCTCGCGGGGAAGGCCATCGGTGAGCTTGCGCCAGGTCTTGCCGGCGTCCTCCGACTTGTAGAGGGCTGTTTCGGGGCCGCCGCCGATCTTGGTGAAGGCGTGCCTGCGGCGCTGCTCGGAAGAAGCATACAGGATGTCGGGGTTACGCGGGTCGCAAATCACGTTGTTCACACCAGTTTCCTCGCTGATATATAGGACGCGTTCCCAGTTTTCTCCGCCATCAGTGGTTTTATAAAGGCCACGGTCGCCGCCTGGACCCCAGGCAGAACCTTCAGCAGCAACATACACTACGTTGGAATTGCGGGGGTCAATAAGGATCATCCCGATCTGCCGGCTGTCCTTCAGGCCCATATTCTTCCAGGACTTGCCGCCGTTGACCGTTTTATAAACCCCGTTGCCGTAGCCCAGGGCACGCTGGTGGTTATTCTCTCCTGTACCTGCCCAAACCACGTTGGTGTTGTTGGGGTCCATGGCCAGGCAGCCAATGGAATAGGCACCGTAATTGTCAAAAACAGGGGTAAAGGTGATGCCCTTGTTGATGGTTTTCCAGATATGGCCACTGGCAACGGCCACATAAAACTCAGCATGGTTGTTGGGGTTGACGGCAAAATCGCCGATACGGCCTGAAGTAAAGGCCGGGCCAATGCCCCGCCATTTTAATCCTGCCACTAGGCTGTTGTCAATCAGACTGTCATTGGTTTCCTGGTCTGCCCGGGAGGCATTCCTGCGCTGTCCCATGGCCAGTGATGGCGAAAGTAACAATACGGCCAGCAGGATGATCAGGCTGGCCTTCAAGTTGATTTTGGTGGACTTCATAGTGAATTGGATTTGTTGGTTAAGGTTGTCAATTTGGGTTTTTAAAATTAGGTTTTTTATATAATGAAGATCAAATATTTAAACATTTGCTTCTCATAAAAAAGAAAATTATGGACCAGCCTTAACATTAAAACTGGACACTCAGGGCGCCAATGACGTTGATGCCGGGTGCAGCCAAGCCAGAACTATAAGGCCTGTAGCGCTGATTGGTTATGTTTTCGATGCCTCCTGAGCATCTGAAATGCGCATTTACCTGGTAGCGTATTTTTAGGTTTAGGGTATGCCAGGCAGGTGACCAGGGATTCCCGTTTGGATCCACTGCATATAAATAAGGCTTACCCCTTTCTTCCTCGGCCAGATTGTCGTAGGTTACTTTTCCGTTGAATAGGACATAAAGGTTGGCTGTCCATTTTTGCCCTGTCCAGGCCAACTGGGTCATGCCATAACAGGGGCCGGCATGCCTGAGGGGGCTGAGTTCACCATTGTCAAGTTCCTCGACGCCTTTCTGGTAGTTAAATTTTGAGGACCATTCCAAGCCTGGGGTGATCATCAGCTCGAAATCGGCCTGTATGCCCCATACGCGGGCAAAGGCCGCGTTTTGTATGGAATAGACCCGGCTCATCATTCCGTCATAAGGGATGCTGTCCTGCCCATTGAGGGTGGTTTCCCTTCTGACCATTGCATCGTGCAGGATGGTGAAGAAGGGGAAGAAATCAATCTCCAGAAAATCGCCGAAGGTGCGGGTGAACCCCAGCTCAGCATTGTAAGCATATTCGGCCTTCAGCCTGGGGTTGGGCACCACCACTGAACCAGGTTCTGAGTCGAACACTTTGCCCACATCGTCTACGTTGGGGGCGCGGAATCCCGTGGAGGTCATCGCACGGATGCGCCAGTCTTCAGTAGGGTTAAAAATGATCCCGGCAGAGGTGGTGAGGGCGCCATTATTGATGTTGGCACTTGAAAATGGTAAGAGATAAAAGGTGGTGTCGAAGTCGGCCTCAAGCAGGTATTGATTGTATCGGGCCCCGGCCTGCAGGCTGACTTTTTTCGATAATTCCTGCTGCCAGGTGATGTAAGCTGCATAGGATGACCAGCTTGCCTGGGGGTAACGCGGGGCACCCGGCGTTTCTGCCTGGGTCAGTATATTCCGGTCCGAGCCTTCAGAATGCACATCATTGAGGATGGCTTCTGCTCCATAGAACAGCGTCTGCCCTTTCCCGGTGGTTTTCTTCAGGTCGAGGTTCAGGGAGTAGGCATTGACTTTTTCGAGGCGGTTTCTCAGGATTTCCTCATTGAAGTTTCGGTCGTGACGGCTCTCGCGGAAATACTGGTGGGCGGCAATGAGGGTAAACTGGTCGTAAGCGCGGGTGGTCCGGTAATTCCGTAGTCGAAGGTTGTTCATCATCCAGACCTGCGGACCGTAATACCACTCGGCACTGCGGGGAAGCCCATTGCGGTAATAGATGAGGCGGTCGTAACGGTCAAAATCGGTGGTTTCCGAGCGGTGAAATCCATAGGTCAGGTCCCATTGGCCATTGGGGCGATAGGATATCTTCTGCATCAGGTTACCTTGGGCATAGCCTGTGGGTTGCTGAAGCCTGGGATCTTTACTGGACACCACGACATCCTCCTCACCCTGGCGAATAACATAGTTATTACGGAGGTAATCATCATGTCCGTGTTTGCCCATCCTGAGGTCGCCAAAGTCAGTATAGGAAAAGCTGGTGAGTGAAGCCCATTTCTTTCCCCCGACATTCAGGTGCAAATGCCCTGTCCGCTCATCATTGGCCGAAGCCAGTCGCGTGCTTACATTGCCGGAGATTTTTATCGGACTTCCATTTGAATGTTCGGGTGAAAGGGTGTAAAAACTCATCACCCCCCCAATGGCATCGCTGCCGTAAATGACCGATCCGGAACCGAACACCACTTCTGCCTGATCGATGGTAAAGGGGTCGAGGGAGATGACGTTTTGAAGGTTACCGCTGCGGAAGATGGCATTGTTCATCCGCACCCCATCCACGGCAATCAGCAGGCGGTTTGCGGCAAAACCCCGTATCATAGGGCTGCCGCCCCCTTGCTGGCTTTTCTGGATGAAGACCTGCCCCGAGAGATTTAACAGGTCGGCCGCAGTCTGTGGGTTGTGCAAATTTACCTGGCCATGGCTGATGGAGGCCACTTTCAAGGGCACTTCCCTGGATGATTGGCTCCAACGGTATGCCGAAATCACCACCTGGTCGAGGTAAAAAACAGAGGGGATAAGGCTTACCCTGAAGTTCATCGCCTCCAGGTTTTTATAACTGGTTTTTAAGGTATTGTATCCTATCAGGCTGATGTGTATGACTTCGGCGCCGGCAAAACCGGATATTTCGGCTTGCCCCTCCGTATTGGTGGTAGTTGTCTGGCTGAGGTCAGGGGTAATGATGTTGACAAACTCCAGGGGTTGATTGTCATCCTGACTCCTGATAGTAAGGATCTGTGCGCTGAGGGTATTGGCAAAACAAAACAGAAGAATAAGCCAGGTTACGCGCATAGGGAAGAGAAAAAAAATAAGTTATTGAATGGCTGAGTTTTTCTTTCGCCTGAGTTGCCGGGGACGATACCATAGCCAGAAGCCCGTGATGGTAAACAAAAGCAGGGCTAAGCCCATGATGGTTGAGTAAATGAGTTTGAAAAGCCCGTTGCGAATGCCAAGGTAATGGTCGATGATGGATCCGTCGTGAATCATTTCAATGAAGTCCGACCGCCTCCGCTCGATGTGCAGCAGCTCGCCAGTGGCACCATCGACCTGTATGCCCCAGAACCCTTTTTCGAATATGAACTTAACCATTCCCTTATCCATCCTGACATCCATCCGTTCGAGGGTAAGGGGCAGCGAAGGTGAAATTGAATCGCGGAAGACCTTGCAGGCGCTGGCATAGAGGCTGTCGAGTGGAAGCCATTCGGCAAGTTCGGTACTGCTGCCCTGGTAGGTTTTGTCCTGAATCAATTCCCCGCTGTGTTTTTTCATTCCCAGCAGAATTCCAGTAATCCCCATTAGGAAGAAAAAAAGGAACAACAAGGAAGCCGTTACCCTGTGAATTTGCCTGAAAGTGCGCAGCACACTGGCTTCCCTTTTTCTCTTTGCCTGTTGTTCCATTGGTTTGTTCTCTGGGTGCAGAGGGGTAATGACTGCAAATGTAAATAATATGCAGATTATAAGTAAGACTTAAGCAGAAAACAGAAGTTTAATTGGTTAACAACTTTATTAGGGCAAATGCAAAAAAAAAGCCGCCCCCGTTTAAAGACAGGGGCGACAGTAAAGAAATCAGCAGAAATGTTTATTGCTGGTCGTAGCTTTCGATAGGCTCGCAGGTACAAACCAGGTTGCGGTCGCCATAGGCATTGTCGATGCGGGCTACAGGGGTGAAGTACTTCATCTCGACCAGCCAGGGCAGAGGGAAGGCTGCCTTCTCACGGCTATAAGGATACTTCCATTCGGAGGAGGTAACCATTACTGCAGTGTGGGGCGAATTCTTCACCACATTGTTATCCTTTTCGGCATTGCCCTCTTCAATCTCGCGGATCTCTTCGCGGATGGCGATCATGGCCTCTACAAAGCGGTTCAGCTCAGAGAGGGGCTCGCTTTCGGTGGGTTCCACCATCAGGGTGCCCGGTACAGGAAATGCTACCGTAGGCGCGTGAAAGCCATAATCCATCAGGCGTTTGGCAATGTCGATGGCATCGATGTCCACATTGCGCTTAAAGGGATTGCAGTCGAGGATCATCTCGTGGGCAACGGTGTCATTTTTTCCTGTGTACAGCACCGGGTAATGCTCTTCAAGGGCTGCTTTCAGATAGTTGGCGCTGAGGATGGCCGCTTTAGTGGCCTCAGTAAGCCCCTGTCCGCCCAAAAGCTTAATGTAACCATAGGTTATAGTAAGGATTAAGGCACTACCAAAAGGCGCTGCTGAAACGGCGGGAATGCCTTTCTCTCCCCCGGTCTTTACTTGGGTATGATTGGGCAGGAATGGAAGCAGGTGCTTTGCCACACCAATGGGACCTACGCCGGGACCGCCACCACCGTGGGGAATGGCAAAAGTCTTATGCAGGTTCAGGTGGCATACATCAGCACCGCAAATCAGCGGGTTGGTAAGGCCAACCTGTGCGTTCATGTTGGCACCGTCCATATAAACCTGCCCGCCATTATCGTGAACGATTTTTGTGATTTCGAGAATTTCCTCTTCGAACACCCCATGGGTCGAGGGATAGGTCACCATGATGGCGGCCAGTTTGTCCTTGTGCTCTTCGGCTTTCTTGCGCAGGTCGCCCACGTCGATGTTTCCGTTCTCGTCGCATTTCACCACCACCACCTGCATGCCTGCCATAACAGCGCTGGCAGGATTGGTGCCGTGGGCCGATGATGGGATCAGCGCCACATTGCGATGGCTCTCCCTGCGGCTTTCGTGCCAGGCGCGGATTACCATAAGGCCTGCGTACTCGCCCGAAGCACCCGAATTGGGCATAAAACTGATGCCCGCAAACCCCGTTACTTCACAGAGGTCTTTTTCCAGGCCATTGATCAGCTCAAGATAGCCTGCAGCCTGATCCACCGGCACAAAGGGGTGAATGCCACCAAACTCAGGCCAGCTCAGGGCAAACAATTCGCTGGCGGCGTTGAGTTTCATGGTACAGGAGCCAAGGGGGATCATCGTACGGTTCAGCGCCAGGTCGCGGTTCTCAAGCTTCTTCATATAGCGCATCATCTCCGTTTCTGAGTGGTAGGAGTTGAAGGCGGGGTGGGTCAGATATTTACTGGTACGAGCCAGCTCAGCGGGGATTGTGGTGATCTTCTCGCATTCCTTCGGGTCGCATACAAAAGTCTTGAACTCCTTGTCGGCAGCCTTGGCAAACACTTCCAGGATGTCGTTCACGTCTGTCAGCGATGTGGTTTCATCCAGGCTGATGCCAATGAGTTTGTCATCTACCTTGCGGAAGTTCATCTCTTTCTCCAGGGCAAGTTTGTTTACCTGATCGGCTGTGATGTTTCCGGGCAGTTCGACGAGGACGGTATCGAAGAAATGCTTGTTCAACTGCTTGTAGCCGTATTTCTCCACTTCCTGTGCCAGCACACCGGTAAGAATGTTAATATGGCGTGCAATCTGCTTCAGTCCTTTAGGGCCGTGATAAGCGGCGTACATGCCGGCCATGGTAGCCAGCAGGGCCTGTGCGGTACAGATGTTGGAGGTGGCCTTTTCGCGCTTGATATGTTGCTCGCGGGTTTGCAGCGCCATGCGAAGGGCAAAGTCGCCGTTCACGTCAATGGAAACGCCGATGATCCTTCCGGGGATTTGGCGCTTGAATTCCTCCTTAGTGGCAAAATATCCTGCGTGAGGACCACCATAGCCCATCGGCACGCCAAAGCGCTGGGCAGAGCCAACCACCACATCGGCGCCCCACTCTCCGGGAGGGGTCAGCAGGGTCAGGCTCAGCAAGTCGGCGGCTACGGCAATGCGTACCCCCGCATCCTGGGCTTTCTTCACGAAGGGGGCATAATTGGTGACTTTTCCCCTTTCATTGGGATACTGTACCAAGGCGCCATAGAAGGTGTCGTCGAATTCGATCTCGTCAGCACAGCCGGTTACCAGCTCAATGCCTAAAGGTTCTGAACGGGTCTTCAATACGTCGATGGTATGGGGGAACACCCGCATGGAAACAAAGAATTTATTGGCGCCTCTTTTCACGGCATCGCGCGAACGGGCGTTGTGCAGCATGATCATGGCTTCGGCGGCGGCGGTGCCCTCATCGAGCAGAGAGGCGTTGGCAATCTCCAGGCCTGTAAGGTCAGAAACCACCGTCTGGAAATTTAGCAGCGCTTCGAGTCGGCCCTGTGAAATTTCAGCCTGGTAGGGCGTGTAAGCAGTGTACCAGCCCGGATTTTCAAGGATGTTGCGCTGAATTACGCCCGGCAAAATGGTGTTGTAGTAACCCATGCCGATATAGGTGCGGTAGAGCTGATTCTTAGCACCCAGACCTTTCAGGTGATTAAGGTATTCATACTCATTCATGCCGTCGGCAATGGCAAGTGGCTTTTTCATCCGGATCGAAGCCGGTATGGTTTTGTCAATGAGCTCATCAACAGATGCAATACCGATCTTTTTCAGCATTAGGGCCTCGTCGTCGGGGCGAAGTCCGTTGTGGCGCTTTATAAAGTTATTTGTAATCATAATGGATGGTAATTTATGAAGATTTGTGTTTGTATTTCAGACCCCGAAAACCTACCCGCCGGCACTTTATTAACCTGCAGAAGGGTTGGCCATCAAAACGTTTGGCAAAAGTAATAATTTATGCCAAGATGGTTAATTGTTAATGCTTTTCGAAGGCTTTTTGTTTAGTATAATAGTTTTATTTTTAAAAAATGCCTTTGGTTTGGAATAAAAAAAACCTGCCGGAATACCCGGCAGGTATGATTTAAAATTTAAAATTGAAAGATAAAAATCAAAATTTCCTGAACACGCCAATAACCAGGCCTATGGAATTGCCCGGGGCCACAAGGATATTATTCTTTTCCGAAAGTGGGTTGCTTAGGTCGCTCCTGAAATTGACCCCTAAAGTTATTCCCATTCCGGGGTTTAACATTTTGAAATATTTAGCTTCACCCGAAAACCCAAGGTTCACCCTGTCGGCAAATCCTGCAGAATCGTTATTAAATGGACTGCTGCTTGCCGCTGAGAATCCCTTCTGCCCAATCAGAAATGACACATAAGGCCCAAAACCGTATGAGATCCAGTGTCCTGAATCAGAAAATTTCATCCTTGCGGTAAGGTTCAGGGGAACGTAAAGATTCTTTTCATTGAACCTGAATTCACGGAAGTTATTTTCCGCATCGAAATAGGTGTACGAGAATTGCCCAAAAATGGCTTCAATGTTGTATCCCAAGAACCCTTCAGTAGAAAATAGTCCATCAAATTTAATACCGGCTGATGTGCCAATATTCCCGGCATTGCTGTTCACATTTTTTTGGCCAGGAAATAAGATGTTGTTTGACAAGCCGAAGTTTAACCCAAACTCTTGCGAATGCACCACAATGGGTAGCAAGATAATTATTAATCCGATTAAAATTGTAGTCTTTTTCATGATTTCGCCTTTTAAACACTTTATCAATAATGAATCAGATTATACGCAGCTTCAGCAGAAACAGCCGCACCCAAAATACCCCCGACAAACCAACTCCCAGTACTTAGAAAACCCACCCCGACACCGACGGCATCAGCTACAGCAACTCCAAGCACAATTTGCCACCACTTCCTTCGGGTAGAATAATTGTCCTCAATATTTTCACTCCAAAACTCCAAACTGGCTCTACAAACAACCGAACAAGATAAAAGAAAATTCTTTTCATCAGTAGTAAGGTAGTTGGAGTTATAATATTCTTCTTCTTTTTCAAGGATAATTGGAAGAATTTCCTCTAAAGTAATATGTTCTTTCTCGTTTATTTCATTTTCAAACAAAAGGATTATTTCATCCATTTTTACCTTCATGATGTAATTTATTATTTCATCCATAAGGTGTTGTTCAATGTATTTGGAATAATCAAAATCACCAAAACGTTCCAAAAATTCAATAAACTCTTCTTCCGTTAATCCAAGCTCTTCATTGCTACCGCCTTTAGAATTAACTGCCTGGTTAATATAATTAAATGATTCACTTGGTTTTAAATTTTCTTTAATGAAGATTTTTAAATAGTCATCATGTACCTGAGATGCAAAAAAAAATTCATTGAGGTTTACCTCTTGAATTTGTTCGTTACGAACTAATGAGGCATCTTTGTTACAAGAAAATGGCAAGAATAAACTAATCGCCAAAAAAATACCAATGCAAAATTTTTGGGTTTTTTTCTTAGCTTAAATAGTTTATGGTTTGACATAACAAATATATAAAAGTTCATTTTAATCCAAATAATTTTTAATTGATTTTTTGAAAAATAATCACTAAATTAAAAAATTGTTTAATGTTGATTTTACGAATCATCGATACCAATCCCCCAAATAGTTCTGGTGCCGGAGTAAATTTAATTTATCCTCCAAAACCGGTCGGGATTTTCAAGAAGGCTTTGCAACAAGAGGTTGTTGAAAAAATGTATTTTACAAAAGCTTACCAAGTTTGAAAAAGCCTATTTTCTTTTGAGCCTCTTCTTTATTACCGCCGTAAATAAGTAGGCTATCATTGCGTAGTATATCTGGATCGGTGGTGGTAAGGTCCCCTTTTTTTGGACATCAAGCAATTCAGAAACGTTTCTTTGCGGCATAAATGGTGACCCCAACCCCGTCCGCAATTCGCTGAATATTTCCTTGCCCGATACCTTTCAGGATTGCCACACCATAAGCCTGTTCGACCTGAGCGGCAGGCTGTGTTTACAGGGAGTGCATTGCGGTAATGAGTGCAGGTTGGATGTAAAGGAATTTAAGCCGGGGTTTTATTTCTTGCAATTAATAAACCAAAAGGGTGTATCAGGGCATAAGTTTCTGATAAAATAATCTCTTGTTGAAAAACCGATAAATAGGGTGTTTGCTTAACACAAAAAAAACAGGAACAAGTCAATGCCTGTTCCTGCTATTTTTGAATCATTAATACCCAAAAAGGTCTGCTTATTTTTGGGCTTCCATCGAGAACTTCCTTCCCGTATTAAGGGCGTTTAGATTGAGCGTTACCAGTTCTTCCCCCTTTCTTCCAAACAAAGTGCGGATGGCGTTTTCCAGCTTTTCGAAATCAATGTTGATGAACGGGCTTGCTGCGCCCAGCACCACCATATTGGCTGCCTTTACGCTGCCCAACTCAGAGGCCACGCTGTCGGCATCCAGTGCAATATGGTTGGGCAGGGCCTTGATCTCGGCCATCAGCTTTTCTTCATCAGGGTAATTGGAGATGTTAATGAATGGCTTGGTGTTGGTAATAAGCCAGCCGTCCTTTTTCAAATAAGGCAGGTAACGCAGGCTTTCCATCGGTTCAACTGAAATGATCAGGTCGGCCTGTCCTTTGGGAATGAGATCGGAAGCAATTTCCTGGTCCGACAGCCTCATGTGCGACTGTACATCGCCGCCCCGTTGGCTCATCCCGTGGACCTCAGCCTGTTTGAGGTGCAGACCCGCTTCCACTGCAGCGTATCCAATGGTGGCGGCAATGGATAAGATGCCTTGCCCGCCCACACCGGCTAAAATGATATCGATTTTCATAATGCTGTGCTTTTCTGTTTTTGAATTATTTTCCTGCGGCTTTAGCTTTTTCCTTAAATTTCTCGCGCATACGTTTGTTAAGGGTTTGCACGCATTCACGACGGGGGATGATGACCGACACCCCGTTGTATTCCATTTCTTCCCTGAGCACCTTCACGTTCTCTTCGTGGTTCCTGCGCAAAGGTTTGATTACGCGGATGTGGTCCTCCTCAACGCCAAGGCCTTTACAGATCTGTTCGATCTTGCCCAGGGCGGCCGAGGGCTGTCCTCCAGTCATCCCGGTGGTGGCGTTATCGAGGATGATTACCGTAATGTTGGATTTACTGTTTACGGCATCGAGCAATCCTGTCATGCCCGAGTGGGTGAAGGTGCTGTCGCCAATGACAGCCACGGCAGGCACCAGGCCTGCGTCGGCGGCACCTTTGGCCATGGTGATGGAAGCGCCCATATCCACGCACGAATTGATCGACTCGTAAGGTGGGGTGGCACTGAGGGTATAACAGCCAATATCGGAGAATACCCTTCCTTTTCCGTAAGTTTCGATGACTTCATTGAGGCCAATGAAGCTGTCGATATGGGGGCAGCCTGCACAGAATGATGGGGGGCGGGCTGCCACCAGCGAGGGTATTTCAAGGGTTCCTTCCTGTGGCATCCCCAGGGCGGCGCCCACAATGTTGGGGTTCAGCTCGCCGGTGCGCGGCAGCGTCCCGTCAAGCCTTCCCTTAATGGGTTTGCTCAGGTTGAGTAATCCCCTGATCATTTCTTCGACAATGGGATAGCCTTCTTCCAGGATCATCAGGCTGTCGCACTCTTCATATATTTTTCGGATGTGCTTTTCGGGCAGGGGATACTGGGCAACCTTCACAACGGGATAGGGCACTTTGCGGTCGGGATAATTCTCCATCAGGTAATTATATGCAAGGCCGCAGGCGATGATGCCCATCTTATGGTCCTTGCCGGAGATATAGGTGTTGAAAGCTGACTGTTCCGACTCTTCAACAAAGCGGGGCTGGTTGTCGACCAGCGCCTGGTACTGCTTGCGGGCAATGCCTGGCAGCAGCACAAACTGGCGGAGGTTACCGGGCAGGCCCAGCTTGTTCTGCTCACGGGCTGGCTTTCTGGCTACTGCCGATCGCGAATGTGCCAACCGGGTGGTGATGCGGATCATCACAGGAACCTGAAACTTTTCTGAAAGGTCGAAGCCATAATGCACCATATCATAAGCCTCTTGCTGATTGGAAGGCTCGAGGATTGGGATCATTGCAAACTTCCCGTAAAAACGCGAGTCTTGCTCGTTTTGCGAGGAGTGCATCGAAGGGTCGTCGGCCACCAGAAAGATAATACCCCCGTTGGCCCCCGTGATGGAAGAGTTTACAAAAGCATCGGCAGCCACGTTCAGGCCCACGTGTTTCATGCAGGTCATCGCCCGTTTTCCGGTATATGATACCCCCAGGGCGCTCTCCGCGGCAGTTTTCTCGTTGGCACACCAACTGGCCACAATGCCTTTCTCACGGGCTTCACGCGAGGCCAGCACATACTCATTGATCTCAGTGGAGGGCGTCCCGGGATAGGCATACATGCCCGACATGCCCGCATCAATGGCTGCCTGCGCAATGGCCTCATCACCCAGTAACAACATTTTTTGCATATCTTATATGAATTTTTTGTTTTTGGATTAATTTTTGTACTGACGCAAAACTAAGGAAAAATTCAGACCTGTCCTGAAAACTTTGGAAAATTGGCAAAACAATTCTAAAATTAAGGAGTTTACTTAAAATAGAAGTGCCCTCATTTTTGTACCTTTCAAGAGGAAATTTTACACTTTTTATGAATTTTCTGGCCCACATATACCTGTCAGGCGAAAATGAAGATATCCTTCTGGGGAATTTTATAGCCGATATGGTTAAGGGGCGCCAAATCGACAATTTCCACCAGGGCATTGTGGATGGGATTATGCTGCACCGCAAAATTGATACCTTTACCGATACCCATCCCATTGTTGACCAGAGCAAAAATAGGCTGCGCAACAAATACCGTCTCTATTCCGGGGTGGTGGTCGATATGTTTTACGATCACTTCCTGGCCAGGTACTGGAGCGATTTCTCGCGTTACTCCCTCACCCGCTTCGTTAAAGAAGCCTATCACATCTTGCTCAAAAACTACTTCCTCTTGCCCGTAAGGGCCAAGAATATGCTGCCCTATATGGTCTCATCAAACTGGCTGGTGGGTTATGCCAGCCTCGATACCCTCGAGCAACTCTTCGAAGCTATGGCCAGGCGTACCCCCTTTAAGTCGGGGATGGAAAATGCCGTAGAGGATCTGAAGTTAGATTATGATGTCTTCGAAAATGAGTTCAGGACTTTTTTCCCTGAACTTGTTGCCTATGTTGAAATGCAGGGGATTTCGCACAAGCATCACCACAACGGCCGCTGATCAGTACCACGACCCGGGCAGCAGATAATCCTGCACATAATCAGCAATGGCCTCCTCAAGCGCATAAAAAGGAAGATTATATCCTGCCTGCCTGAGCTTGTCCATTTTTGCCTCTGTGAAATATTGGTACTTATCGCGGATGTCTTCAGGGGTGTCCACAAAGTGGACGTCGGCTTCTTTGCCCATGGCCTCGAAAGTGGCACGGCTGAGGTCGAGGAAAGTCCTGGCATTGCCTGTGCCGAGGTTGAAAATGCCCGGATAGTCCTTATGCAGCATGAAATAAAACAAGACATTGACCACATCCTTCACATAAATAAAGTCGCGTTTCTGTTCTCCATCCTTGAAGTCGGGATGATGTGAGCGGAAAAGATCCATTTTTCCGCTTTCCTTTATTTTGTTAAAAGTATGGTATACCACAGAGGCCATCCTTCCCTTATGGTATTCGTTGGGGCCGAAGACATTGAAAAACTTGAAACCTGCCCAGAAGTAAGGCTTCTCTTTCTGCTGCAGGACCCAGCGGTCGAATTCATTCTTACTTTCCCCGTAAGGGTTCAGAGGCTTTAACTTCGCTATCAAGGCGTGGTCATCGTCGTAACCCAGTTTACCTGCCCCATAAGTTGCGGCCGAAGATGCATATATCATGGGCAGGTCGTAGCGGGCACAGGCAGTCCAAAGTTGTTTTGAATAGTTCAGGTTCAGCTTGTCGAAGATGGCTTTGCGCATTTCGGTGGTGTCGGTACGGGCCCCCAGGTGAAAGACAAAGTTCACCTGTCGGTGATGGTCGCGCAGCCATTCAAGAAATACCTCACGGTCTACCTTGTGTCTGAATACCTTGTTTTTGAGGTTCAGGTTCTTGACGGGATTGGTAAAATCGTCCACGAGTACAATGTCGGTGTATCCCTTGTTGTTCAGCTTGTTAACCAGGCAGCTCCCGATGAAGCCTGCCGCTCCGGTTACGATGATCATGCTTGCTAAGAATTAGGGTTTATCCTGTTTCAGTTCTTTTTTCAGGTCGAGCAAAAAGTCGCGGATCTTGTCGAGCGACTTCACGATCTCGAAGTCGCGCTGCACATCCTGCGGGTTGTCCCTGAGCTTCTCACGGGCGCCCTGAAGCGTATAGCCCCGCTCTTTCACCAGGTTATAGATCAGATGAAAATTGTCCACGTCCTTTGGCGTAAAGTAACGGTTCCCTTTTTTATTACGGTAGGGTTGTATGATATCGAATTCTTTCTCCCAGAAGCGGATCAGCGAGGTGTTGACCTTAAACATTCGTGCTACCTCGCCAATGGAGTAATACATCCTTTCAGGCCTATGTTCGGGTTTTTGCATAGAAGCTGCTTTGCTGCTGTAAAATTAAACGAAAATCGTTAATGGATCAAAAATGAAAGGTTAAACCGGGCCCGGTTGACCGGTCTCCTGCTTTTTTTTTGAAAAATCTTTTTCAACACTCATTTTTGAACAATTTATGAACCTTTTGCAGCAGGAATCTTATTCATATATAAAACGAAAATTAAACGAATCTGACACGTAATTAAGACGTAGTTCAGACGTACGTCATACGTCTTAACTACGTCTTAACTACGTTTTAACTACGTCTTAACTACGTCTGAACTGCAAGCTTGAACCTTATCAAAAAGGGTTATGTGAATAAGGCGGTTTGAGGCAACTGAAAAGAGCGTTCTTTTGGGCCATTGCTCCTTTGTGCTTCAGGGCGGGGGAGCTTTACGGGTTGGTTTTCCTGATGCCTCCATTAGGGGAAAAGGAAGGGATGGCCGGATGCAGTGGATAGAGGGGTCATTAAAAAACAAGCCCCGCCTGATGGACGGGGCTTGTAGAAGATGCTGTATGTTAAGGGCCTAAGAGAGTGACTGGTTTACCCTTGAAGCCAGTTCAAAGATGATGTCGAATTCTTCAGGCGAGAGGTCGTTGTAGAAGTAATTGACGGGGTTCACCTTTTTGCCATTGCGGATCACCTCATAATGCAGGTGGGGTCCGCTGGAGAGGCCGGTATTGCCAACCAGGCCGATGACTTCGCCGCGTTTTATTGTTTGGCCGACGCGGACTTTTACCTGGCTCATGTGTGCGTAAATGGTTGTATACCCATAGCCGTGGTCCACTTCCACCATCAGGCCGTAGCCCGAGTTGTCGCGCTGGGCGCGCTTCACCACGCCATTGCCAGTAGCGTAGATGGGTGTGCCTGTGGGCGCGGTAAAGTCGACTCCTGTGTGCATGCGAAGCGATTTGTAAATGGGATGGATTCGGAAGCCAAAACCTGATACCAGGCGCTCTGTTCCCTTGGCGATGGGGATGATGGCGGGTATGGAGGCCAGCATGTCGGCCTTGTTTTTGGCCATTTCGAAGACCTCATCGTAAGAACGCGACTGCACGTAAAGCTGACGCGACATAAGGTCGATGCGTTGCATGGTGGAGGAGATCAGTTGGCTGTTGTCAAAACCTTCCAGGTGGCTGTAGCGGTCGGAGCCTCCGAATGCGGCCTCCCTAACGGTACGCGGGATGGGGTCTGCCTCAAAAATGACGCGGTAGATGTGATCGTCGCGCTCCTGGATATCGCCCATGACGGCGTTCAGGATGTCCAAACGGTCGTTGATGATCTGGTACTGGGTCTTGTATTGCTCAATTTCGCGGCGAAGCCTTTTCTCCTTGGGTGAATCAAAGACAGTGTACCCAATGCTGAGCACTATGACCGAGAAGACCATCCCCGCAAAAACAATCCTTAAAAATACCTTTAACTTATCCCAGAAAGTCTCATGAACCTTTTCAACGGCAAGGGACTTGGTGTTGAATTGATACTTGACTTTTTTACTCATAAGTTGAGGAATTTGTATCTGAAGGAGATTCTATAATTTGCAGGTTTTTATTTTGCTTATCTGAAAGAAGCAACGTTGCCTTTGAAAGGATGTTGCAAAACTAAGGAAAAATAAATTAATTTTGCGTTTTAGCAATCAAAAAAATATATAAAAAATTCTTTAAAACAGGCTCATTATCAATGAACTCCATACAGATCCGTCAGGCCTTCCTGGATTTCTTTTTGTCGAAGCAGCATTTTATCGCAAATTCGGCGCCCATGGTCATTAAAAATGACCCTACTTTGATGTTTACCAATGCAGGGATGAATCAATTCAAGGATATTTTTCTTGGAAATTCCCCGGCAACACATTTGCGTGTGGCCAATTCACAGAAGTGCCTGAGGGTTTCGGGCAAGCACAATGATCTGGAGGAAGTGGGGCACGACACTTACCACCACACCATGTTTGAGATGCTTGGCAACTGGAGCTTTGGCGATTACTTCAAGAAGGAAGCCATTGCATGGGCATGGGAGTTGCTGACGGATGTTTTTGGACTGGAGAAGGATCGACTTTATGCCACTGTTTTTGGCGGGGATCCTGCCGATGGCCTGGATCCTGATCGTGAGGCCTTTGATTTCTGGAAAGAGATCGCGCCCGAAAGCCATATCCTTTTCGGATCGAAAAAGGATAATTTCTGGGAAATGGGCGATACAGGTCCTTGCGGCCCTTGTTCTGAGATTCATATTGACCTGCGTGATGATGCAGAACGCAAGGCTATTGAGGGAAGTGAGCTGGTCAACAAGGACCACCCCCTAGTGGTTGAGATATGGAATCTGGTGTTCATACAGTTCAACCGCATGAATAATGGCGAGTTGAAGGGCCTCCCCGCCAAGCACGTGGATACGGGTATGGGCTTTGAGCGCCTGTGCATGGCCTTACAGGGAAAGAAGTCGAATTACGATACCGATGTGTTTCAGCCTTATATTTTGAAACTGGCCGAGATGGCAGGTATTCCATACGGAAAAGGCAAGATGAGCGATGTCGCCATGCGGGTGGTTGCCGATCACCTGAGGGCAGTTGCCTTTGCCATTGCTGATGGCGAGCTTCCCTCAAACAACAAGGCTGGCTATGTCATCCGAAGGATCCTCAGGCGGGCTATCCGCTACGGCTACACTTTTCTTGAGTTTCGTGAGCCTTTCGTACACCATCTGGTGCCTGTGTTGGTGGAGCATATGGGAAAAGCATTTCCTGAAATCAAGGCCCAGCAGGAACTTATCACGCGTGTGATTGCAGAAGAAGAAAACACTTTCCTGAGGACCCTTTCGGTGGGGATCACCAAATTTGAAGCCTACCTTTCAGCGCATCCTGAAAAAAAGATCATTGACGGGCAGTTTGCCTTTGAGTTGTTCGACACCTATGGTTTTCCCATTGACCTGACCCGCCTGATGGCCCGTGAACACGGCTGGGAAGTGGACATGGAGGGTTTCGGGAAAGGGATGGATGTCCAGAAGAGCCGCAGCCGTGCCGCCGCGACCATTGAGACGGGAGACTGGATTGAGCTTAAGCCCGTATCGGGAGAAACCGTTTTCCTGGGCTACGATACTCTGGAAGCGGAAGTGCAGCTGGTGAAGTACCGCCAGGTCAGCAGCAAGGGACGGACGTTCTTTCAGCTTGTGTTTGACCAGACCCCGTTTTATGCTGAATCGGGCGGTCAGGTTGGCGATCGCGGCCTGCTTGAAGCCGGGGGAGTGCACATTACCATTGTGGATACGCAGAAAGAAAATAATCTGGTGGTCCATATTGCCGAAAGCCTTCCTGAAGACCTGCCCGAGCGCCTGATGGCCAGTGTGGATGGGAAGAAACGGCAGCAGACTGCCAATAATCATACTGCCACTCACCTGCTGCACGCAGCCCTTAGAGAGGTGCTTGGAAGCCACGTCCAGCAGAAGGGATCGTTGGTGAATGAGGAGCGCCTGCGTTTTGACTTCTCGCATTTTTCAAAGATGAGCCAGGAAGAGATCGGGCGGGTGGAAGAGATCGTAAATGCCAGGATCCGCGAGAATATTTTCAGGGAAGAACACCGGGAGATGGATATGGCTGAAGCCCAACAAATGGGAGCAATGGCTCTGTTTGGCGAAAAATACGGAGAGAAGGTGAGGGTCATTTCCTTTAACAAGGACTTTTCCACCGAATTATGCGGGGGTACCCACGTTCATTCAACCGGCCAGATTGGCCTGTTCCGCATCGTTTCGGAGGGTGCCATAGCCGCCGGCATCCGCCGGGTGGAAGCCATCACGGGCGAAGCTGCCGAGCATTATGTCAACCAGAAACTTGGCGAACTCGACGCGCTGAAAGCCTTGCTGAAGAACCCCAAAGACCCCATTCACGCTCTTGAGCAATTGCTCGGGGAGAATGAGACCTTGCGGAAAAAGATCGAAGCCCTGCAGAAGGACCAGGCAGGACAAATGGTTGAGGAGGTTGTAGCCAGGGCAGAAAAAATCGGCGAGGTGAATTTCATTGCCCATAAGCTGGAACTGGACGCCAAAATGGCTAAGGATCTGGCTTATGCCATCAAGGATAAGATTGATCACCTATTCCTGGTGCTGGGATACGTCAGCGAAGGAAAACCAGGGATCGTGGTAATGATCTCTGAGGAATTGACGAAGAGCCAGGGTCTGCACGCCGGCAACATAGTGCGTCAGCTGGCCGCCCACATCCAGGGCGGAGGCGGGGGACAGCCCTTCTTTGCCACGGCGGGCGGCAAGAACCCCGGCGGCCTGGACCAGGTATTGGCTGAGGCCAGAAAACTCCTGGGGTAATCCTTGGTTTTCCCTTTTAATTTTCAAACCGGCCGCACAAGGCCTGGAAAGGACAATACTTGCAGTTGTCCTCATTTTCCGTTTGGGAAAAAGCTTCCGTGGGGTCCAGAATCCTTTGAACCAGGGATTCCAGCCGTGACTGGAAAGCTTCTTCAGGATCGGTTCCTTCCGCAAGGATTCTGGGATCCACTTCTGACCGGAGGAATCCTGACTTCAGATTGCGCAAGGAGAAGATGCCTGATTCAACAGAATCAGCCTCTGGGTGAGCCTGTTTATAAAGCCAGGCATAGGCCTGTACCTGGAAGGCTTTTTCATATTTGGTATCCTCGGTCAGGGCATCAAAATCCTTGATCTTCAACTCATAGGGCTGGACTTTCCCCGTTTTGTAATCCACCACCCGCACGGTGTCACCCAGTTTGTCCAGGCGGTCGGTTTTGCCTTTAATATTCACGGTAATAGGTGCTCCGTTCACGTTTACAGTTAGGGTACCCGTAAGGATTACTTCGTTCCCCAGCAAGGTCAAATAGCGTCCATGCTGAATGTCCTTTTCAATGATGGCGGCTTCGGTTTTCAGGAAGTTTTCGATATGCCTTTTGGCGAGGCTGAACAGTAAAAGATTTTTTCCGCTGGTGATCTCCCCTTCAGGGTAGTATTCGCGAAAGCGGCGGATGGTCAGGGGTTCGACCTGGTCGCGCATGGCCGACAAATGCCTGGGATGGAGCACTTGGCCGATGAAGGGGTTGTACAGGTCTTCCAGTACGCCGTGGACGACATTCCCAAGGGTGCTGGCGTCGATGGTCTCTTCAACCTCTTCCACTTCCCTGAGGCGGGCTACCTTTTCGAGGTAGAACTTCAGGGAGCATCGGATGAAAGTGTTTAGCGAAGAGGGAGAGAGCCCGTTGGATGCCATCTGGCTCAGTCGCTCGATGATCTCGGGTGTTTTCGGAATGTTGATCTCCTGGGCTCCCGTCTTAATAGAGGGGCTGAGGCTGATCAGCTGGTTGTGGATATGGATCTTGGGATTGAACTTTGGAAGCTCGTGTTCCAGTTGGGTAATGAAGCGGCTTTTCTCGCTGCTCCCCATCCCATCCGACTCGGTGTCGTGGATCAGGTATATCTTCTGGGCCCGCTGCAGCAAACGGTAGAAATGATAGGCATACACCGAGTCCTTGTCGGAATGCACCTGCAGGCCGTATTTTCGTCTGACCTCATAAGGGATAAAGGAATTGTTTGATTTTCCCTTGGGCAAAACATCTTCGTTTGCCGACAAGAGGATGATATTCTTGAAGTCGAGGTTTCGGGTTTCGAGCATCCCCATCACCTGCAATCCTTCGACGGGTTCGCCCGAAAAGGCCATACGGGTCTCCAATGCCGAAAGCCTTATGATCTGCCATAAGGTGCGGGTGTTGTTAACTGATTCGCCGTTTGTCAGAATGGTTTCAAGGCGTGCGAAGATCTTACCGAAATAATACAGGGCCTCAAAATCCATGAAGAACGGACTTTGCTGAAGGCTGCCGAAGGCCTCGCCTGCCTTGTTGCGGAAAGCCTTTTCAAGCCGGTCGCTGAGGCTGCGCAAGGTGGGAATGATGCCGTTGAAGCCCTCTGTCCAGTCCTGAGAGAGGAAATGAAAGGCTTCCTGAAATCCCTCGTCAACTCCAACGAGCCCGGTAAGCTCCTCAAAGCTGTAGAACACCTTGTTTGAGAAGCTGATCCTTTGAAACAACTGATCCAGCCTGGTCTGGCCCTGGCGGGTATCCCAAAGGAGGGCTGTGCAGGTGTTGGAAAAGAATCGGAGCAGGTCCTTGTAGTAGAATGATGGGGTTTTTCCCTGTGCGTGTGCATTCAGCCTGTCAGCCGTAAGGTAGAGCTGGAACAGGGCTTCAAAAAACCCGTAAAGATTGGTCTTTACCAGGGGGTAGCCCATGGTGATGTTTATGGCGCTGGCCTTTTCGGGCAGAGCATTCAGCACGGGCACCAATAGATTTTCATTGGCCAGCACCACAGCCGTTTGTTCATTCATGGCCAGGTCTGAATCTTGTTCAAGGATATTCCCGGCCAGTTGTGCCTGGTTGACCTGGCGCGCGATGCCCATCACCCTGATTTCCTTGGCTGAGGTAAAAAAGGAAGGCTTTTCCTTGTCGAGGGGAATGTCCCATTTTTTTCTGTATTTCCTTATGAAAAAGCCTGCTTCATGGCTTGGGTTTCCTTCATAATACGGGTCGGAGTCGCTCAGTATCTCGGCCATGCCGGCCTTTGCCAGGCTGTTGATAATAATTTCCTCGGCATGATTGAGGGCATTGAAGCCTGCGAAAATAACCTTTTCCCAGGGCAGGATGCCGGGATTTTCGTTAAGCCGGTTTGCGGCCTTCCTGTATGACATTCCCTGGTAGGCTAGGTTTTGCTTGTCGAGGAAAGCAGTCAGGGCTTTGTGGTAAGTGTTAAATTTCTTAAAGAATGAAAGGTAATTCTTTTGAAAAGCATTCAATTCTTCCCCGTCAGGGTTCCAGGTTTCGATGTATTTAATATCCTGGAGGTATTCGAATAGGAGTTCTGGTTTTTCGAGTGTCGAATCGATCTCATCAAAGTCTCTGAGCAAAACGCTGCCCCAGCGCAGGAAGTCTTCTACGGGGTCGGCCTTATTCCCCTCGATGTTGCGGTACACGCCATAGAAGTGAAACATCAGGCTGAGGTTGTCAACCACCTGGTAGCCACTGATGCGGTTCACGAAGTCTTCGATGCTCAGGAAAGAGGGAGACCATGTAGGTTTTGTGACTTTTCTGGAGATGTGTTTGCGCAGGAAAAGCCCTGCCCTGCGGTTGGGGGTAACGAGGCAAATCTCCCCGCTGCGGTCAGTATATTGCTCCAGTATATGAACGGCTATTTCTTCAAGGAAAGGCTGCATGGGCATACGGAATGTTTCAAATAAAGATGGGAATTTACGCAGTTTTCCCGAAACATTTCCCGAAAAGGGGAAGAAATATTTTCCGAAAGGGATCAAAAAAGGCCGGGGTGACTTGTCAGCAGATGCCTTGCGTGATCCAGTTTTTTTGGGGTGCCGATATCGGCCCAGAAGTCTGGGTCATGTTCAAAGGAATGGATGTGATAGTTCTTTGCCAGCCTGAGGTATACCCCGTTGATGGAGAACGCCCCCTGTTCGGTGATCAGGTCAAACAATTCGGGCTGGATGATGTGAATGCCGCTGAATGCCAATTGTTCCAAATCCTCTCTGGGGCGCTCATCGCAAAGGATGAGCTCATTGGATTCAGTGTTCTCCCATCCTGAAAGGCTGCCCTTTTTCCAGAGAAAATAGCGTGCAGTGCTCCTGCGCGTAACGGCCAAGGTTGCAAGGGCTCTTGTCAAGCGGTGGTGGCTGAGCATAGCCCGGATATCAATATTGGAAAGCACGTCAACATTGTGAAGGACGATGGGCTCATCCCCCTCGAGCCATTCCCTGGCCTTAACCAACCCCCCTCCTGTATCGAGTAACTTGCTGGTCTCATCCGAAATGAAAAACCTTGCGCCGGGATAATCCATATGGTAAATGAACCGGCGCATCTGTTCGGGATGGTGGTGAATGTTAATCACGATGTCGCGGGCTCCTGCACGGATCAGCTTTTCCGCAACCCGCTGAAGCATGGTCTTGCCCCCGATTTCCACAAGGGCTTTGGGGGTATGCTCACTAATGGGATGCAGACGCTTTGCGATCCCTGCAGCGAAAATCATGGCTTTCATTACAAGGCCTCTTAAATCATCCTAAACAATCATACTTCACCGGGCTTGCAAAGATGCTTTTCCATGGCAGCGGTAAGGCCGCACTTCCTGCAACTATATTTTTTCTTTTTTGGTTTCTCTACATTGCCCTTGCAGCGCTTCTTTTTCCCCATGGATTGACGGAATAGGATTTGACTTTTATGAATGATGAATAAAGTTAACAATAATTCTGCTAAATATTCAAACAGATTTCATGCTAATAACAGGAATTGTATGAAGGTTAAACTTTGCTATTAAGGCCTTGACGACATTAGTGTTCCTTTGGCCAGTTGTGGGCTTCTTGGTGTTTCAGGTCGATCTTCACCTCAAATTCTTTTCCCAGGTGTTTGGCAAGCTTTTCCGCGCAGTACACGGATCTGTGTTGCCCGCCAGTGCAGCCAAAGCTGATCATCAGGTTAGAGAAACCCCGCTCAATATAGTTTTTAACGGCGTTTTGAGTGATATTCCTGACGCTGCCCAGGAAATCAATCACGCTGTCTTCCTTTTGCAGATATTCGATGACTGGTTGGTCGAGCCCTGTATGTTCCATAAATTTGCGCTCTCTTCCAGGATTTGGCAGGGCGCGGCAGTCAAAGACAAATCCTCCGCCGTTGCCCCATTCATCCGCGGGAATCCCGTTCTTGTAAGAGAAACTGCGGATGTGAAGGGTTAGGCCTTTTGGGGGCTGGGGAAGGATATCGGAAGGGGCTGTATGGGCCATTTTTTCGATCAGGCTGCTCAGGTGTGGCGTGATCTTTGGCAGGTAATCCATCTCGGCAAGCCATCGCAGGTTTTTCAGGGCATAGGGCACGCTTTGCAGGAAAAGGGCTTTTTTCTCGACCCCGCCCCTGAAACCATAGCTTCCCAGTGCCTGCAGGATACGCATCACGGCGAAGTCGTAAAAGTTTTCCTTGAAAAGCCCTTCGTCGATGGGAACCCATTTCTGCAGGCTTTCAATATAATAATTAAGCAGCACCTGGCGCTGTTCGAAGGGGATGTTGGCTTTGGCATCGAATAACAGGGAGGCCACGTCGTATTGCAGTGCCCCCTGTCGTCCGCCTTGGTAGTCAATGAAGTAAGGCTCTTGGTCCACGATCATGATATTCCTCGACTGGAAGTCACGATAAAGGAAGAAATCGGAAGGCACATTGACCAGGTGCTGGGTGAAGCGTTCAAAATCATCCTCCAGTTTCTGCTCATCAAAGCCGATTCCACTGATCTTCAGAAAGTAATATTTAAAATAGTTGAGGTCCCACATCATCGAGTGCCTGTCAAAAGCGTGCCTGGGGTAGCAAATGTTAAAGTCCAGGTCTTGCTTCCCCTTCACCTGGAATGCGGGGAGCCAGTCCAGGGTCTTGCGGTACAGGTTCATGGTTTGGGTATTGAAAGTTTTCACCGCAGGGTCATGGGGCAAGAGGGAGAACAAGGTGGTATCGCCCAGGTCAGAGACCAGGTAGCAAAGGCCGTCGGCATCGCGGGCATAGACCTTCGGAACAGGTAATCCCAGGGCGAGGAAGTGCTCACTCAGGGTAAGAAAGGCATTGTTCTCGCGGATATCAGGATTAAAGGCTCCGATGCAGGTCTTGTCCTGGTAGAAAATACGAAAGTACTTCCTGTTGGAGCCGGAAGGAGCCAACGGAGATATGGCATCGGGTTTCTGGTGTTGCCACGATTCAAAAAGTTTGGTGATCGCCTGATCAATATTCCATTGCATATCGGGAGAATTTAACCCCAAAATTACATTTTTTTGACCCTTTGTCTGAGATAAATTCTCGCCTTAAGGCTTATTATTGGTATTCTTTTGAGAAATCCACTAAATTTGTTGCTGGACAACTCAATTAAAAACTTTAAATAAAATAATATGGAAAGCAATAAGGTTACTGACATCCTGAAACAGGCGATCATTATGGAAAACCGGGGTAAATCTTTGTATGCCAAGGTAGCTGAGACAACAAGCAGTGAAGAGGTTCGTAAGATCTTTGATATTATGGCAAAGGAAGAACAGATGCACATTGATTTTCTGAGTAAGCAGTTTGCAAACTATAAGAAAAGCGGGAAATTTGACAAGCTTACCCTGGAGGAGGCTTCAGGTGAGGATGCCATCGCCAATTTGATCCTTTCCGACAAGATCAAGAAGGACATTTCGGGCTCAGGCTTTGAGGCCGCTGCCATTTCTGCCGCCATTGACATGGAAACAAAATCCATTGAGGTTTACCAGGCAAGGGCAAAGGAAGCTGCTGATCCCAATGAAAAAGAATTGTACCAATGGCTTGCCGATTGGGAAAAGGGACATCACAAAATGCTTATTGATCTCAATAAGGAGTTGACCGAAAAGGTATGGTATGACAATAACTTTTGGCCTTTTTAGAAAGCCTTTAAGGAACTCATAAGCCGCAATCCTTGGTGCATGGTCAGCAGTAAGGTTGCGGCTTTTTTTTTGCAGGAAAAGAATGGGAAACTATTCCTAAATTTGATGGACTATATGAGGTATTCCCACGGGAGTCCCCTTGAAAAGCAAAAATATATGCCAATAGACCAGGAACACCTGATCAGCCGAATTTTATTTGAGGATAACCACTTAATAGTGGTGAACAAGATGCCTTCCGAGATTGTGCAGGGGGATAAAACAGGCGATCAGCCACTTGTAGAGGCTGTGAAAGAATATATAGCCCAAAAATACCAGAAGCCTGGCAAGGTGTTCCTTGGGGTGGTGCACCGCATTGACAGGCCTACCAGCGGGCTGGTGATTTTTGCCCGCACCTCAAAAGCCCTGGCCCGCCTGAATGAGATGCTGAAGAATCGCGATATCTCAAAGAAGTACTGGGCAGTGGTGAAAAATGCCCCCTCTGAAATGGAGGGCAGGCTGACGCATTACCTCAGGAAAAACGAGAAACAGAACAAATCTTATGTGGTCAATCCTGAGGCACCCGGAGCCAAAAAGGCGGAGTTGTTGTTTAAGGTGCTGACCCGGGGCGATCATTATACTTTGGTAGAGTTGGAGCTCCTTACTGGAAGACATCACCAGATCAGGGCCCAGTTTGCGGCCCTCGGATGCCCCATAAAAGGCGATCTGAAGTACGGGGCTGATCGCAGCAACCCCGATGGCAGCATTCATTTGCACGCAAGGGAGCTTTGCTTTGTTCACCCTGTTAAAAAGGAAAGGATCAGTTTATCTGCTCCTGTGCCTGAGGAGGGGCTCTGGCAGTTTTTTGAGAAGAGCATGCAAGGGCAATAATGTTTTCTGAAATCAAGGAGGATGCTACCATGTTAACAACCACCTTAAAAACATTGTTTTTTGGTTTTCTTCTGGCGTTGTTGCCTGTCCTAGGTTTTGGACAGTATTATATCTGGGGTCAGGACCCTGGTTCCCTGAAGTGGAAGCAGATTCGGACGGAGCATTTCCATGTCATTTTTTCTGAGGGCTATGAAGCGCAGGGTAGCTATGTAGCGGATGTGCTGGAGCTCACCTATGAGCTGGGTTCCCTTAGTCTTGGCCATCGCCCCCGAAAGGTCCCCGTAATCATTCACAATCAGACTGTGGTGTCCAATGGTTTTGTTTCCTGGGCCCCGCGGCGGCTGGAGATCTTTTCCAATCCCCCTCAAAACAATTACGCCCATGATTGGCTCGAGCAATTGGCAGTACATGAGTTCAGGCATGTGGTGCAGGTGGACAAGCTTAACCAGGGCGTTACACATTATCTTTCCTTTCTGCTGGGCGAACAGGCGCCCGGGGCTGTATTCGGGCTTTTTGTGCCCATGTGGTTTGCTGAGGGCGATGCCGTTGCAGTTGAGACAGGGCTTTCCAACAGCGGGCGCGGAAGTATGCCCTCCTTTGAGCAGGGCCTTCGGGCACAGGTGCTGGAGAAGGGTATGTATTCTTTCGAGAAGGCTTTCTTTGGCTCGTTTAAGGATTATGTGCCCAATTATTACGAGTTGGGCTATCAGATGGTTGCTGCCGGAAGGCTTCAATATGGGTCTGATATCTGGGAAAAAGTGATGACCGATGTGGGCCGAAAACCCATTCCCCTCTTTCCTTTTTCCAGGAGTTTACAGAAACACGCAGGGGTGAGCGAACAACAGCATTACAGGCAGACCTTTGAAAGTCTTGATTCGGCCTGGAGGGAGCAGGACCGCCGGATAAACCCTGCTTCAATGGAGGTTATCACTCAGCCCAATTCTCTTTATACCGATTACCGTTATCCCTCCTTTGTCAACGATACCCTTTTGGTTGCCCTAAAGACTGGTCTTGAGGAGATCCCCCGGGTGATAAGCATTGATCAGCAAGGACAGGAACAAACCCTCTTCAGGCCTGGGTTGGTCAATACGCATGGCTTTTCGGCGGGCGGCGGAAAAGTCGTATGGACTGAACAACGCACTGACCCCCGCTGGGAACACCGCTCTTGGTCGGAAGTTCACGTTTATGATTTAGAAAGCGGCAAGCGAAGCAGGCTTACCCGCAGGACCCGTTTCTTTGCCCCCTCCATCTCCTTTGATGGTGAAAAGATTGTGGTGACAGAGGTTAGCGAAAGAAATGAATATGCCCTAGTGGTGCTGGATGCGCAAAGCGGACAGGAGGTCGGCCGCCTGACAACCCCTGCCAATGAATTCCTGATGACGCCTGCATGGCATCCCGATAATCGAACACTGATAGCGGTTGCACTGGATGAAACAGGGAAAAGGATCGTTACTGGTGATATGAAAACAGGCGATTTCAGTACAGTGTTTCATGCAGGATATGAAGAAATTTCCCGCCCCTCATTTACTGAAAAAGGGGAGATCTTGTTTACGGGTGCTTTCTCGGGACTTGAAGGCATTTATTGGTTAAACACGAAAACCGGTGACCTTGCCCAGGTTGTTTCTTCAAAGTATGGTGCCAGGGATGCGGTGGTTCAACCGGGTAAACAAAAACTGTTATGGTCAGAATACACGGCTGAGGGTTATGTAATTGCAAGGGGAATTAACAAGGAGCACGAGGATATGGTCCCGCTGGAAAGGGTGGAGAACCATTCGCTTAAGTTGCATGCCGCCATCAGGGAACAGGAGGGAGGCCTGGTGACTCGCTCAAATGTTGGCAGACAGGTAAGGGACATCAAGCCTTATTATAAATTTCCGAATCTATTTAACCTGCATTCCTGGTCTCCGGCTTATATTGATGCGGGAAATATTGAGGTTAGGCCGGGGGTAGCTTTGTACTTCCAGGATGACCTCAGCACATCAGTGGCCGTCCTGGGGTATGACTACGACCTGAATGAAGAGGTGGGTACCTATTCTCTTGATTACAGTTACCAGGGCTGGTATCCCGTGGTGAACCTCTATGCGGGAACGGGGCTTAGGCCGGCAAGTTACAGGCAGGGTGACAATATTTTTCCTTTCTTCTTCAGGGAAAGCGCACTGAAGGCCGGTCTTAGTCTACCGCTGACCTTCAGAAACTATGAATGGTATTATGGGATAAATCCCTCGGTAAGGCTTGCCTTTACCAAGGCAGGGCCTTCAAATGACAGCCCCGATTTCTTACGCCGAAATGACATGCACTCGATGGAGTATCGTTTTTATGCCTATCGCCAGCAAAGATCAGTGGCAAGGGACATCAGACCCCGCTGGGCGCATACCATCGATGTCAATTACCGCCACACCCCCTTTTCAGGAACAAATATGGGCAGCGTTTTTTCGGCAAGGGTTACAGGGTTCTTCCCTGGTGTTATGCGGCACCATTCACTCAAGCTTTCCGCTGCCTGGCAGGAACACCAATCGGGAACAAGGGTAGAGCAAACCATCAACTACAGCTTCCCCAATCTGATCAGCTACCCCCGTGGGTTATCAGGACAGCGTCACGATCGGGTGGCCTTGCTTTCGGCCGACTATGCCTTGCCCCTAATATATCCCGATTTAAATATCCCCTACTTTGTTTACCTCAAACGAATCAGGGCCAACCTCTTTTTTGACCGCGCCTTTACTGAAACCACAATCCGGCCGGAGAGTGGAGACCCTTATTTATCCAAGGTTAACCTAAACTCTTTTGGGGTCGATCTGATCGGAGATATGCATTTCTTCAGGTTTATCCAACCCATTGACCTTGGCGTAAGGATGTATCACCTCCCCGAGTTGGAAGAAACTGGCTTACAGTTGTTGTTTGGGATCAGTTTTTAGTGGATTCGGGTGGTGGTCTCAGGGCAACGATGAACAGGAAAAGAAACAGGGCTGAAAGATAAGCGATAAATATATAGGAATACATAGGCTTCCATGCCTTGCCCAGGCTGTTGATCAGGATAGTCAATGCGGCAGAGCTCATCGAAAACACCAGAAAAAAAACGGCCACCTGGCGGTCACTCAGCCCCAGATAAGAAAGGTGATGCGTGGTATGATCCTTTCCACCAACAAAAGGGTTGCCACCCTTTGAAATCCGCTTATAAAAAACAGTAGTGGTGTCGATCAGGGGTAGGGCGAAAGCCATTGCAACCATGATAACCCGCGGCATACGGCCCAACTCATCAGGGTTGCCTGCAGCATTCCAGAAAAAGATAATCCCAAGGCTTGCCAGCAATATTCCAAGGAACTGGCTGCCTGTATCCCCCATATACATTGTGGAGGGGTTCCAGTTGTAATGAAGGAATCCTGCAAGGGAGGCCAGCCCTCCAATCAGAATAATGATCATAGGGTTGGAGAAATCGCCTGCCGCCAGGATAATGCCCAGGATGGCAAGAAGGACACCTGTAGAAACAACAGAGCTGATCCCATCCATGTTGTCGAGCATATTGATGGAGTTCATGATTCCGACAACCCAAAACAGGGTTAGCAAGTAATTCAACCATTCATTGCTAAAGAACTGAATGTGAGTTCCTGATAATATTAACAATATCCCGCACAACACCTGTCCTGCAAATTTCAGCCAGGGGCGCGTGTTGTAGGCATCATCGTATAGCCCCACCAGGAATCCCAGGGATACTGCGGCCAGAACACCTATCATTCTCAGTCCGCTGATAGCGGAAGTTTCATCCTGAAGAAAAATTAGGCTGATAAAGGAAAAAAGGAAAACGATGAAAAAAGAAATACCACCCAGGGCAGGTTTTGCCTCAGAGCTCCAGCGGATGACGCTATCCTGGTAGTTGCGTATGCCCAGGGTCTTGGCAAATTTCAGCAATAATGCGTTGATGGTCAATGTGAAGGCCAGCGCTATAACAAAAAAACCTGAATAAATAAAAGCGAGTGATGTGCTCATTTTTCTCCGAGCTTCTTTTTTATAAAAACGGGCTTGCCAACTCCTTGAAAAACCCTGCATTGCTGTCTTTCTCCGATAGGATTGGATCGGAAACTTCCCAGTCGATGGCCAGGTCAGGGTCATCCCAGCGAAGGACCTTTTCGCAATCCTTATTGTACACCTTGGTGCATTTATAAACGAAAACAGTATGGTCCTCAAGGGTAACAAAGCCATGGGCAAACCCCGGAGGGATATACAGCATGGTGTGGTCGCGGTCATCCAGCCTTAGCTTGAAGTGCTGCCCAAAGGTGGCCTCTTCCCTACGCAAATCCACTGCCACATCCATTACAGCACCCCGAATGGCTCTTACCAGCTTGCCCTGTTCGTAGGGAGGCACCTGGAAATGTAAGCCTCTGAGCACGCCCTTTTGTGATGAGGACTGGTTGTCTTGGGCAAAACGAATATCCAGACCTTTCTTAAGAAAGTTTTCCTCATTCCAGGATTCGAAAAAATATCCCCGCTTATCTCTGAAGACTGCGGGTTGTATGATCAGCAAACCCCGAAAGGGCGTTTCCGTTATCTGCATTATTTGAATAATTTTTTTATCCGCCTGCGAATTCGTTTGATTATGGAACTCCCGGTGGATCTGGTACCGACCGATTCCTCGTAATAGCCATAACCATATCCACCATAATAACCATAGGCATATCCCTTGTCATACCCATAGCTCGAGTATTCCCTGTCGACTGCATTCAGGACTATCGATAAATTGCCAATATTGCTTTCCGATACCAGGCGGTTGACATTCTGGATAAACAGTCGCTTTGAATAATTGGCTTTGAAGATATAAACGGGATATTCAGCCATCAGAATGCTCTTCATCCCATCCGTAACAATTCCTACAGGGGGGTTGTCAATGATGACGTAATCGTATTTTTCTTTCAGATAGGCCACCAAATGGTCCATACGGGGCGTCAGGATCAGCTCCGATGGGTTGGGCGGCACGGGTCCTGCCGTAATAAAGTCAAGGTTCTTAACCCGTGAGGGCTTGATGCAGTCATCAATGTCATCTATGCCTGACAGAATAGTACTGACCCCTTTAATGTTTTCAGTATTGAAGCCCAGGTGGATCTTAGGCTTACGCATATCGAGGTCAATCACGATGACTTTTTTGTCGCTGAAGGCCAGGATCCCTGCCAGGTTCATGGCAAAGAAGGTCTTACCTTCCCCAGAAATGGTGGAGGTCACGGCTACCAACTTGGGCCCGGGCTCATTGTTGATGAACTGAAGATTGGTTCTGATGGACCGCAGGGCCTCGGAAATCAGTGACTTTGGCTTTTTAAGCACAAGCAACTGGTTTGGAGGTATCTCGCTCTTGTACTTTGGTATCACCCCAAGCACAGGCGAATTGGTGTACTTCAGGATGTCATGAAGCGAAGGGATCTCGTTATAGAATAGATACTTCAGCAGGATAATCCCTGCCCCGAGGAAGATAGCTGCCAGCAGGCTGCTTAAATATACGTTCCTTGCAATGGGCGAGATGGGTTTTGTAGGGGTTTTCGAGCGCTCCAGGATAATGCTCTGTGACACAAACCCTGCACGGGAAATTGAATATTCGGCCTTCTTCTCAACCAATTGATTGTAAAACCTTTCGTTGATGCTATACACCCGTTGAAGCCTGCTGAACTCAATCATATTGTAGCGGGAGGCACGGTTGGAAAGCACCGATTCAAAATCTTCTATGTTTTGCTTCAGGTCATTGATCCGCGAACGGATGTTATTTTTCAGCACTGCAATGCTCTCTATGAGCATCCGATTTTGGATGCCTATCTGGTAGTCCAGAGCTTCAATCTGACGGCTGTTGGGGGTCACCTCATATAATAGCTTCTCGCGTTCCATCAGTTGCTCCTGTAAGGCCTGAAGGAGATTGGAAATAGTGCCCCTGAACTCACTGCCTGAAAGGAAAGCAATCAGTTGATAGATGTCAATATCTTCATCGGAATTCAGGCTTTTCTCTATTTCCGAATAGATTCTGTCTTCCATTTCAAGCATGACGATCTGGTTCTCATAATCCCCGATTCGCGAATGGATGGCAGGCAAGGGGGTGATGGTCGCCTCGTCAATATTGTTTTCCTTCTTGAAACGGTCAAGGTCCATTTCAGAGCCCGCCAATTCATCAAACACAAGGTCAAGCTGGCGGTCGATGAATTCAAGGATGTTGTTGGCGCTTTCAGCCTTCTTTTCAAGGTCGAAAACATTGAATTCCTCGGCCATGGAATTCACTATATCAGAGGCTTTCTGGGGGTTTGTTCCTGTATGGCTGATCAAAATGGTCCTGGCTGCCGCATTGAGCACATTGATCTTGATGTCGGGCGAAAACTTGGAGATGGCCGTCTCGGGGTTGTTGAGCACAAAGAAATAGGGGTTGCGGGTAAAGACACTTTGCTGCTCCTGGAATATCCTGGGGTTGGTCACCTCTACCTTGATGTCAAGGTCGGGAAAGGAAGCAGAGGTCCCTGCCTGGAACTGTTGACTCTGGGGCCCTTTGCCGTTGATCTCATAATTGATCCGGATAAGGTTCTGGTCCAAAAAATCAATGTTGATAGGAAGGCCATACAGCGACCCGTTCTTCACCCTGGCTTCCACCCTGAAAGGTGCATTTTTGTATAGCTCAAAGTTGAGTACCCTGCCTTTTGTGAAATAACTGACATCGAGCGGGAGCAGCGCCAAAGCCCTTTGCTGAAATACTGAAGACCGGATCAGTTCAATTTGTTTGGCCATGTCATCCTCATAAATATTGACTGTCGATAGGATGTGGCTTGCTTGGTTCTCCCCGCCCAACTGCAGGATAGCCGAGGTTTGGTAAACAGGAGGGGTATAACGCAGGTACAGCCACGAGCCTCCCAGGGCCAACGCAATAAAGGCCAGGGGGAAAAGGATGTTTCGCTTGGCAATGTAAAGAAACAGTTTTACATCAAGCTCATCGTTCAGAACGGATATTTTTTTTAAGGGTTCTCCGGCCATGTTTTATTTGGTAAACAGGGAATAAACCAATAATGCGGTGGTTACCAGTGAAAGATATGGGGTCACATTCTCCAGAATCCGCTGGGGCACCCGCTCTCGAGGCTCTACATATATGATGTCGTTGGCTTGCAGCACAATGTTCGCGTTTTTGACCCCTTCAATGGTAGAAAGGTCAACGAGGTAAACACTGGGGTTGTCGGGTTCGCCCCTGATGAGCTTTACCCTGGAAGCCTTGCCATCAGCAATGCCGCCCGATTTTGCAAGGGCCTCAAAAAGGGTGGTGTTGGGGTTGTCAAGAAAAATCACGCTGGAAGTGCCCCCTCGCCCTCCTGGGAAAAGAATCACCCGGTTGTTGACCACCCTGAGTTGTACAAAGGGATTGATGTAAGAAGTAGAGAACTCCTCTTCAAGCATCATTTCTGCTTCGCGGGTTGTAAGCCCTGAAACCCGGGTGTAACCCAGAACGGGAAGCTTGATGGTACCATCAAATTCAACCCTGTAGGTTAATTGCTGTTGCCTGAGGCTCTGACCCGAAAGCATGGTCACAGGGTCAATCAGCCGCTCCCCGTCATTGGTGAACAACTGAAAGGTGATCTCGTCATTGGGGGCTAGACGGTATTGATCAGTTACCAGCAGTTCTTCAAGGTCCGAATAGGAATAGTCCCGGGGCGTTCGCAGCATCTGCTCAGGATTCAACACACTGCAGGATGCGAAAACCAGTAGGAAAAAAAACGGAAATAAACGGTTCCTCATGGGATCTTCTTCTGTTAGAAGGACAAATTTATAAAAAAGCCTGCTCAGTTCTTATAAAATAATAAACCCTTATGAGGCTTATTGAAATTTTATTCCTTTTGCCGTGAGCAATGAATTATAATATTCCGCCATGTCATCGATCAAACGCTGGTAATGAAACTTTTGGTAAACCATCTCCCAACTGCCACGGCCCATTGCTTTCCTTAGTGACTCATTCTCTGCCAGCATCCGAAGCTGCTCTGCGAATTCTTCAGGGTTGCGGTTTTTTATCAGTAAGGCGGTTTGCCCGGGCAATACGATGTTTTCAATGCCCCCAACATTGGTCGAAACGATGGGTTTGCCTGCTGCCTGTGCCTCAATTAAACTTACAGGGGTGCCTTCATTCAACGAACAGAGCGCTATGATGTCCATTCCTGCATTCACCTGGTCCATTTCGGTAAGCCAGCCCGCAAAGGTGAGTAAAGCAGGCCGCTGTTCCTCTTTCCAGTCGACAAAATCCAGCTTTAAGTGCCTGGCCTTAGCCTCGAGGTGATGCCTCGACTCCCCGTCACCAATGATAAAAGCCCGGATATTCGACTGGCTCCGCTGACTTAAGTAGTGAAGGGCCTCAAGAAACAATTCGTGGTTTTTGATGGGCACCAGCCTGCCTACAATGCCTATGGCAATTTCATCTTCAGCAAGTTGGTATTTTTCCCTGAAAGCTTTGCGCTTGCCTTCAGGGTCTTCCCTGAAGTGCGACAGGTCAAAGCCCAGAGGGATGACTTTGATTTTCTCCTCAGGACAAATACGGTATTTATGACTCAGGTCATATTTCTGAATGTCGCTGATGGCAATGATTCCTGTACTGATCCGGGCCAGATAGCGTTCAATGTTCTTATAAAAGCCTGCTTTCAGGTGGCTGAAGTAAGCATCAAAAACGTGACCGTGAAAAGTATGCACGACAACAGGCACTTTTTCTGCCCTGGCTGCCAGGCGGCCCACTGCCCCTGCTTTGGATGCGTGGGTGTGGACTATGTGGGGCCTGTACTCGCGGATGATCTTTTTGATTTCCCGATAGGCTTCACGATCCTGTGCAGGCGATAAACTGCGGCGCATCTGCTCTATTATCACGGGGCTTATGCCGAGCTGATGGGGGATAAATTCAGAGTTCTTCTCCGTAGGGTCGTTTTTTCCCCCTACCAGCAGGGTCTCAAATGGCTCAGGAAGATAGCGCGTTAAATAAGCAGCGTTATAAGTGGGACCACCCAGGTTAAAGCGGTTCAATATCCGAAGGACCCTGATCATCTAAGTAAATATATAAGCCAAAAGTACTATTATTTTTGACAAAATAATTGAATAATCTTATCTAGCACATATGTTTTTTCCACCAGTACTGAAATACGAGTAATCCCCATATCCTGGACGGGGCTTCCCCGGGGTTTCTTGAGTATAATTGTTGTTTTAAGCGGAATACCTCTGTCGGATTAAAAATGCCCTGATGACGGATCAGGCCTTCACTCAACAGATCGTCCTCAATCACGCTGCTCAGTTCATTGCGAAACCAGCGCAGCAGCGGCACCTCAAAGCCCTGTTTGTCGCGTTGAAACAATTCGGGCGGGAGCTCATCCCTGAAGGTCTCACGCAGGATCTTCTTGCGATGGTTCTTATCTATCTTATAGGCATCGGGCAGGGAAATGACATAATCAACAAGATCGTGATCCAGGAAAGGCACCCTTACCTCAAGGGAGTTGGCCATCGACATCAAGTCGACCTTGGTAAGCATGTCATAGGGGAGCACGAACCGAAGATCTGTCCGCAAAACCCCACTGATCCCGCTGCCTGGGTTAATGGCTTCCATCCATTGTTCTCTGCGATTTTCAAGGTTTTTGGCTTGTTCATCCACCAACAGGAGCTTCCCTGCGTCGCCTGGCAGGGTGAACCCTGCCCATTGCCAGTACCTTTCCTCCGCGTTGAGTTTCATCCCTGTGGCGAAACGGTTGGCTTGCCTGAATTTATTCATCAGGAAGCTGTTTCTTGACTGGGGAAGCCACCAAAAGAGGGGGTGCGCGTGTTTAAGCACCCTTTCGGGAAAACCGGGGTGAAGCATTCGCCACTCTGCCCGGTGCTTATTATACCCCGCAAAGAGCTCATCAGCCCCGTCGCCCGATAAGGCTACCGTGACTTTTTTTCGGGTCTCGCGGCTGAGGATATACACGGCAATGGCCGAAGAGTCGGCAAAGGGCTCGTCGATATAGTTCATTACATCGAATACACATCCCAGCAAATCATCGGTGCTGAGCCTGAACTCCGTATGGTTGGTTCCATGCATGCGTGCCACTGCCCGTGCGTAATGGGTCTCATCAAACATGGGCTCGTCGCGGAAACCAATGGAAAAGGTGTTCAGCCCCTTGACCTCCTGCGCAGCAAGGGCCGTGATGATGCTGCTGTCAATGCCCCCGCTCAGGAATGACCCCAGCGGAACATCCGCCACCAGCCGTTTTCTGACTGCCTCCGCAAGCTTTTCACGCAACATCTTCTTCGCCGATTCATACGACAGGGCCTGAACGGCTGCATCACCGGCGGGAAGGCGATAGTATTCCTTTTCTTCAATCCCTTTCGGGGAAAGTTCCATATAATGCCCGGGCGAGAGTTTGTAAACCCCGCTGAAAATGGTCCAGGGACCGGGGATGTAATTCAGGTGAAGGTAAGCCGAGAGGGAAGTCTTGTCCATTATTTTTGGGATGCCCAGGCTGAGCATAGCCTTCATCTCCGAGGCGAAGAGAAACTTTTCTTTACCATGATGATAATACAGGGGCTTGATGCCATAACGGTCGCGGGCAATCAGCAAACTGTTTTTCTTTTTATCATACAGGGCAAAAGCAAAAAAGCCCTGCAGGTCCTTCAGCCCTTCCGCTCCTTTTTTAATGATCCAGTGTAGCAAGACCTCAGTGTCGCTTTCCGAGCGGAAAGTGACAGGGTCCTGCCTCAGTTGTTCTTTCAGGCTCCTGAAGTTATAAATCTCCCCGTTAAACACCAGGGTATAGCGTCCCGAGGGATCATGAAAAGGCTGGCTGGCTGCGGCCGAAGTATCAATAATCGACAGTCGGGTATGCCCCAGGCATACCGGGCCTTCGGCATAGGTGCCCCGCGTGTCTGGGCCTCTCAGGTGCATCATCAGCAGGGCATCTGCCATACCATTGGGCTTGGTACGGGCAAAATCACCGAAAAAGTAAACCCCTGCTATTCCACACATGATATACGGCTTATAAACAAGAAAAGCACGGCAGGTAACCAAGGCCTTGCTGTGCTTCTCTCGGGTTGTTTATTGATATCTTGTCAGCTGTTTTGCCTGGCCTTAAATATGAATCACCTCACCATAGGCTGCAGCAGCTGCTTCCATAATGGCTTCCGACATGGTGGGGTGGGGGTGTACCGCCTTGATGATCTCGTGGGCAGTAGTCTCAAGCTTGCGCGCAACAACGGCCTCAGCAATCATCTCTGTCACGTTGGCGCCTATCATGTGCACGCCCAGCAACTCTCCGTACTTGGCGTCGAAGATCACCTTGACGAAACCTTCCTTGCTGCCTGCAGCGCTGGCTTTGCCTGATGCCGTAAAGGGAAACTTGCCCACCTTAAGCTCATAGCCTGCCTCTTTTGCCGCCGCCTCGGTGTAACCCACCGACGCTACTTCAGGCATACTGTATGTACAGCCCGGAATGTTGTTGTAATCCATCGGCTCGGGATGGTGGCCAGCAATCTTCTCCACGCAAATGATCCCCTCTGCCGAGGCTACGTGCGCCAGGGCTTGCCCCGGCACCACATCGCCAATGGCATAATATCCTTCCACATTGGTGCGGTAATACTCATCCACAAGAATTTTTCCTTTTTCTGTATGAATGCCTGTCTCTTCCAGCCCAATGTCTTCAATATTGGTGGTCACGCCAACGGCTGAAAGCACTATGTCGGCCTCAATGGTTTCTTCCCCTTTTTTGGTCTTGACTACCACCCGGCATTTCTTTCCCGAAGTGTCAACAGATAACACCTCGCTGGAAGTCATCACCTTCATTTTCGATTTCTTGAAGGAGCGCTCCAGTTGTTTCGATACCTCTTCATCCTCCAGGGGAACAATGTTGGGCAGGTATTCGACCAGGGTAACCTGGGTGCCGATGGTGTGATAGAAATAGGCAAATTCGGTTCCAATAGCGCCTGAGCCAACTACCACCATGCTCTCGGGCTGCTTGTCTAGCACCATGGCCTGGCGGTAGCCGATGATCTTCTTACCGTCGATGGGCAGGTTGGGAAGCTGGCGGCTTCTTGCGCCCGTGGCAATGATGATGTGCTCGGCCTCGTAGGTGGTGGTTTTCCCATCCTCGGCCTTCACCTCCACTTTCTTCCCCGGCATCACTTTCCCGAAACCCTGGATCAGGTCAATTTTATTCTTCTTAAACAGGAACTGGACACCCTTGCTCATGCCTTCCGCCACTCCCCGGCTTCTCTTTACCATGGCAGGCAGATCAGCTTTGGGCTGACCCTCGATAGCAAGGCCGTAATCTCCGGCATGGTTCAGATAATCAAACACCTGGGCGCTTTTTAGGAGGGCTTTGGTAGGGATGCAGCCCCAGTTGAGGCATACCCCCCCAAGCTCTGATTTCTCCACTACACCCACTTTCATCCCCAGTTGCGAGGCTCTGATGGCCGCAACATATCCTCCGGGACCACTGCCCAGCACGATCAAATCATAGCTCATATCTAAAAAAAGTTTAATTTCAAAAATGCTTACACGAATTTAATGTTTTTTTCCCGGTTTGCGGCATTCAGTTCCTTTTTGGCCTCTGCGATCTTGGGGATCACTTCGGGGTGGGTCTCAGCGGCATTGCCAATGGTCACGACGTCCGCTCCCGAAGCCCAGGAATCATAAGCGGTCTCTGCCGTGCGGATGCCCCCGCCTACGATCAGGGGAACCCTGATGCTTTCCTTCACAGCCCTGATCATGTCGAGGGGGACAGGGTGCATGGCCCCGCTGCCCGCATCCATGAAAATGATCCTCAAGCCCAGCATCGCCCCCGCCAGCGCTGTAGAAACGGCAATATCCGTCTTGTCAAAGGGAATGGGCATGGTGTTGCTCATGTATTGCACCGAAGTGATCTTCCCGCTCTCGACCAGCATATATCCCGTGGGGATAAGCTCCAGCCCGCTTTGTTGGAGCATGGAGGCTGCCACCACGTGGTTCCCGATGAGCATATCGGGATTCCTGCCCGAAATGAGCGAAAGCAACAGCAGGGCATCTGCCTGCCCGTCAACCTGGAATACAGAACCCGGAAATAATACCACGGGAATCCCGCAATGCCGCCTGACCTCTTCAATGCAGAAGGAAAGGTTGTCGCGGGTCAGCAAACTGCCTCCGACAAAAATATAATCTACCCCCGTCTTGCAGGCAAGCCTTGCAATTTCTTCCAGGCTCGATTGCGTGCTCTTGTCAGGGTCAACCAGGATGGCTAACTGCTTCTTCCTGAGCTGGGTCTGTTCTTCAATTTTTTGTATAATAAGCATAATTCAATGGAAATGGCCGGCCTAACGGTCAACCGCATATACAAGAATATAGTCTTCAAGTGTTTGATAGCAAACTTCGTATACCCTGGGCTCATCCTTTACGATGATCTCTCCCTGTATGCACCCCTGTCCCTGGAATTCAAAGGGCAAAATCCTGATGTGCTCCCTGAATTGCAGGTCGCGCCTGCCGTGAAGCTTAAATAAAGCCTCTTTGGCCGCCCAAATGGTAAAAAGCCCCTCCATGGCATGGGAAGAGAAAACGATACGCAACTCGCAATCGTTCAAAAACTTATGAGCCACCTTGAATATCTTCGGGCTCATCTGCTCGATGTCGATGCCTACGTTTTTCCTGGTGCTGGCAATCAGGGCCGAGAATTTCCCCGAATGGGTCACAGAAATGTGGCGAACCCCGTTGTTCAGGTGTGGCTTCCCATCCTGGTCGTATTCTATCCCGGTCAGTTCGCCAGGCCTGATCAGGTGGGGCAGAATCAGGCGGTAACTCAGCCAATGCTGCCTGCGGGTGTCCGAACGCAGATATGAATAATACTTCAGTTCCTGCTCGGAAAGGTTTACGCTCTTCCATAGCTGCTCAACGGTTTCGCTGATCTCCCAAACGCCCAGGGCCGCGTCTTCAAGCTTCTTTTTCAGGAAGAGACTCATTTGTTTATCGTTAATGATTGCTTTTGTTGCCTAATAAAAAAAGTATCTTGGGAACCATTCTCCGCGGAACCTGGCGGGTCCAGGCATGCGTTCCTGCCAATACTTCATATTCTGTTTCCCCTTTTAGGGAATGTATTATCTTTGCAAAACAAAACTCAAAGGTAAAAAATAAATGGAAAACCTGATTACTGATAAAGCTTTAAAATATAAGGTGAAGGATATTGCCCTGGCTGATTTTGGCCGCAGGGAAATTGAGGTTGCAGAGAAGGAAATGCCCGGCTTGATGTCGTTGCGCGAGAAATACAGCAAGGAACAACCCCTCAAAGGGGCCCGCATCACCGGTTCGCTTCATATGACCATCCAGACCGCCGTGCTGATCGAGACCCTGGCCGCCCTGGGCGCCGATGTACGCTGGGCAAGCTGCAATATCTTCTCCACTCAGGATCACGCCGCCGCAGCCATTGCCGCTGCCGGCATCCCCGTCTTCGCCTGGAAAGGCGAGACCCTCGAAGAATACTGGTGGTGCACCAAACAAGCGCTCTCTTTCCCCGATGGAAAGGGCCCTCAACTCATAGTGGACGATGGCGGCGACGCTACCCTGATGGTCCATAAAGGCGTACAGGCTGAAAAGGATGCTTCCCTGCTGGAGGTCACCCCCTCAAGCCGCGAGGAAGCTGCCATCCTGAAACTCCTGAAGGAAACCCTGGAAGAAGACCCTCAGAAATGGCACCGCACCGCCAAGGATATCAGGGGCGTCTCCGAAGAAACCACCACAGGGGTTCATCGCCTCTACCAGATGATGGAAAACGGCGAACTGCTGTTCCCCGCCATCAACGTGAACGACTCAGTGACCAAGTCGAAATTCGACAACCTCTATGGTTGCCGCGAATCGCTGGCAGATGGTATCAAGCGCGCCACCGACGTGATGATTGCCGGTAAAGTGGTGGTCGTATGCGGTTATGGCGATGTGGGCAAAGGCTCGGCAAAGAGCATGCGCGGCTATGGCGCCCGCGTCATCGTTACCGAGATAGATCCCATCTGTGCCCTCCAGGCCGCCATGGAAGGCTTTGAAGTGAAAACCCTTGAAGATGCCCTCGACGAAGGCAATATCTATGTTACCGCCACTGGCAATAAGGATGTCATTACCCTTGACCATATGGCCAAAATGAAAGACCAGGCCATCGTATGCAATATCGGCCACTTTGACAACGAAATACAGGTCGATAAACTTGACTCCCTTCCCGGCATAAGGAAGGTCACCATCAAGCCCCAGGTCGATAAATATATCTTTCCCGACGGCCACGAGATCTTTATGCTGGCCGAAGGCCGCCTCGTAAACCTGGGTTGCGCCACAGGCCATCCTTCCTTTGTGATGAGCAACAGCTTCACCAACCAGGTGTTGGCTCAGATCGACCTCTGGGAAAAAGATTACCAGATCGACGTGTACCGCCTGCCCAAATACCTCGATGAAGAAGTGGCACGCCTTCACCTCGAAAAGATCGGCGTCAAGCTCACCCAACTCTCGAAAGAACAGGCCGACTACATTGGTGTTAACGCCCAGGGACCTTACAAGCCTGAACATTACCGCTACTAATGGGAAAAACGGTTTTTCCTCCTGTGATCCTCAATCTATAAGGGGAAAAAGGAAACGTTTCCATAATAGGAACTAAAAAACGGATAAGAGTCATAATCAGGCTCTTATCCGTTTTTATTTAATAAAAACCCTTAAAAGATCCTAAGTTAATACGGAGTTTATACGCTTTAAACCGTATAAACTCCGTATTAACTTTGGCTTTGGCAGGTAAAACGAAGGGCGTTGGCCCCCTGCGAAACAGAAAAAAAACCCCTAAAGGTCCTTGCGAAAAAATGATTTGTGAAGTGCGTATTATGGGACGGCTTTATCCCGCGAAAAAAAACGATTAAGGCCCTTTAGGAAATTACCAATTGGTCACCTGGAGGTAGGGCTCCTGGTAATGAGTGCGGTATTGTTTGAGGGGGTATTTTGAGGGGCCTTCAACCACGGAGCCGTCAATCAGGAGGAACTGTGATCCACAGCAATCGCAGGTGGCAATGGGGGGGTCGGTAACCGCTACCACTCCGCAGGGATCATAGGGGTGATGGGGGCATGCCTTGTCAAAAGCCATGAACTCATCAAAGCTCCAGCGATAAATGATGATGCCTTTATACCCTCCCGAGAAATCGGCCCAGCCTCCAATGCCATTCAGCTCAATGTATTGGGTCGATTCGAGGTTGATCGTAAAGCCTACCCAGATATCAGGCACCGGATGATCATCCTTTCCGCAGGCTAGGGGAAGACTTACCAGGGCAAGAAACAAGAGCAGGTATGACAGCTTACGGGGCATCGGTTTTTGTGGGGTTCAGGCGGGTTTTGTCGCGCTTGCAGTTTGTTAAAAAAACGGAATGGCAGGGGGTTTGTTATTTGTTTCGATACAAATTTACAAATTAATTGGTATTTTTGTTAAAATAATGGGCTTGGTGGTCTCGTTAGATAATTGAAAATCAGTTTTTTTAATTATTATGCGTTTTCTCGTTTATCTTTTGATTTTTTTCCTTCCTTTGTTTGGCTGCAGCTCAAACCGCCAGGTCGTCAAGGCCGAGCGCAAGGCAGAAAGGGCGGAACGGAAGCTTGACAAGGAGGCTCGAAAGGCATACGAGGAAGGGCTTGACAGGCATCTGAGCATACAGACGCCCGAGACCCTGGACCGTATGAAAAAGAACCGTAAGAAAAGCAATCGCTGGATCAGGCCCAAGCAAAGGGATCCCTTTTATAAGCGGTGGTTCAAAAAAAGACGTTAAAAAACAGCAGGCTATGGAAGATTTTGTATACATCATTCTGGTGATCGCGTGGCTGGCATTCAGTTTCATGAAAAGGAAACCCAAAGGGCAGTCACCTTCGCAACCCAGGCCTGCATCAAGGCCTCAACCTGCAAGCCCTCCGCGTGGGTTCGACCTGGAGGAAGCCCTGAGGGATATGTTAGGGGGAAAGCCTTCGCCTGTGCCGGAGCCCGCATCCACCCCTGTCCCTGAAAAGGAAAGCGATGAGGTGGTGTTCGAAAAATCCGAACCCGAATATAAATCCATGTCAGAGGAGCTTAGCTCTTACCAGGAGCCCGAGTATCAATCCTTTGGGCCATCGTCAGCGGTTTCTGAAGAATACCGGTTCTCGACGGAGGTGCGCAACCAAACCCTTGATGACCTTATCAGGGCCAGCAATGCTGAGGATGCCCGCCTGCAGGCCGCCGAGGAAATGCGTGCAGGCTTGGCCGAAGGATCTGTAGCCGCTGAATTCAACATCAGACAGGCAGTGATCTTTTCAGAAATACTCAATCGAAAGTATTCCTGATTTTTATTTGCAGTATATTGTTTTATTGCTTAATTTTGCTCTGTATTTAAACAATTTTGTGCCCTGGCCAAGGTCAGGGGTTTTTTCTGTAAAGGCCCCGGTAGCGGGAAAATGCGAAAATGTTGTCAGTTTTAGTTTCCTTTGGCTGTCAGCAGTTTTTTTTTGCCCGCCCCCCGAGAAGTGTTTTTTGATGAATGAATAGTGTTATGAACCTCTTGCTGAAACACACACCTGCATATGCAGCCCTCCCGACAGGGGGCCCTGGTATATTGCATCCCGGCAGCAAGCAGGGCTCAGGTCATCATCAGGATCTTCTGTTTTTTGATCACCCCAGGGTGTTCCCCATTGTCAGCTCACCGGTCTTCCATTTGAAGTTGAACCCTGAAGGGGGACCGGAAACCAGCCGATAAAGTAAATCACGTTTTCTTTAGGCCCCCTTTAATCATACACCAGGTGTATGGAAAAGCATTTTTAATATTTTTAATACGCATTAAAATGAACGAAGTAAAGTATTTCACACAAGAAGGATTAAACAAGCTCAGAGATGATTTGGAAAAACTGAAGTCGGTAGAACGTCCGGCCATCTCTCAGCAAATTGCAGAAGCACGCGAAAAGGGCGATCTTTCGGAAAATGCCGAGTATGATGCTGCTAAAAACGCGCAGGGGATGCTCGAACTTCGTATCTCAAAACTCGAGGAGACCCTGAGCAATGCCCGCGTCATTGACGAGAGCCAGATCGATGAGAACAAGATCTCCATTCTTACTACTGTGAGGATTCGTAACCTGAAGAATAAATCAGAGATGGCATATACCCTGGTTCCCGAAAACGAGGCCGACCTGAAGAACAGGAAAATCTCGGTGAATTCACCCGTTGCGCGTGGCCTGCTTGGAAAAGCCGTGGGCGAAGTGGTGGACATCGAAGTTCCTGCCGGCGTCCTCTCCTTTGAAATCATGGAGATTTCAAGGTAAGCTCTGCATGGGCAACCTTTATGCCGGATGGTTTTATCAATTAGCCATCCGGCATTTTTTTTTAATTTTGATTACATCCAAAACATTCAGATCATGGCATCCATATTTTCCAAAATCGTTGCAGGCGAGATTCCCTGCTATAAGGTGGCCGAAGACGATCGCTACCTGGCATTTCTCGACATCAACCCCCTTGCTAAGGGCCATACCCTGGTCATCCCAAAAAAGGAAACCGATAATATCTTCGATATTGAAGATGAGGAATACCAGGGCTTGTTTCTTTTTGCAAAAAAAGTGGCCCGTTCTTTGAAAAAGTGCATACAGTGTGAGAAGATCGGGGTGGCGGTAATTGGCCTTGAGGTGGCCCATGCCCACATTCACCTGGTACCCATCAATGGGATTTACGACATTGATTTCAGAAAGCCGAAGCTGAAACTCACCCCGGAAGAATATAAGATGATCGCTGAGCGCATTGCAGCGCGGATAGAATAAGTCTTATTTGCTGACACGCTTGGGGTTCTCGGCAATGAAGGCTTTCCATCCCGTAAGGGTGGTTTTGCCGGCAGGTGCATCGGCCTTTTTCTGGAAGAAATGGCACATGGCCACCGCCAGGGCATCGGTTGTGTCAAAGTTTTTCGGAAGCTCGCTGATGGTCAGAATGTGCTGTATCATGGCTGCTACCTGTTCTTTTGAAGCGCTACCCTTTCCTGTGATCGACTGCTTGACCTTGCGGGGAGAATACTCGAAGACCGGGATATCGCGAAACAAAGCAGCGGCAATAGCTACGCCCTGTGCACGGCCAAGTTTCAGCATCGACTGAACGTTCTTGCCAAAGAAAGGCGCTTCTATGGCAAACTCGTCGGGTTTATAATGATCAATGTTGCGCAGGACGGTTTCAAATATTTTTTTTAGCTTTAAGGGATGATTCGTCAGTTTATCCAATTTCAACACATCCATAGCAATGACCTCGGCCTTGTTCTTTTTAATGCCGATCACCCCCACACCCATGTTGTTGGTGCCAGGGTCAATGCCTATAATGATCCTTTCGTAATCCAATGATGTCATTGTTAAATCAAAACGCCCCGCAGGAGGGTAGGGCAAAAGTACTGAAAATATTTTGGGTGGTGATTCGCTATGTTGTGCCCCTGGCAGCCATTTTCTATGTTGTTTTTTCCCTGGCACGTATTCCCTCTGATCAGCTGTCCTTTTGGAGGGCTTCCCTTGACTGGTCGTTTCGTGCTTTTTTTCTAATCTTTCTGGTCCTGCTGCTTACCTTTCTTAACTGGTTGTTGGAGGCGATGAAGTGGCGCAGGCTGGCCCGGCGCTTCGAGCAGGTAAGCCTCAAGCGGGCCTATGCAGGGGTATTGTATGGCATTAGCCTGGGGATGGTTACCCCCCGCCGGGCAGGCGAGTTCGCGGGAAGGGTGGTGGTGTTGCGTCCCGAAAACCAGGTACAGGGCATGGTCATCAATACAGCCGGGAGCTTCACCCAGTTCTTGGTTACCCTGCTGCTCGGCCATGTTGGAGTAGCCCTTGCTGTTTTAGGGAAAGCCGCATCTTTTGAGGCATCACGTGAGGGGCAGCTGCTGCTGTTTTCGGGAATTGCCTTGGTGCTCTCAGCCTTGCTCGTGCTTTATGCCAAGCGCATCCTGGGATGGCTCGGGCAAAAGCCCTGGTTTCCGCAGCGCCTGAAGATTGTGGAGGTGATTATGACCCTGACCCATAAGGAAATGGCATCCCTGTTTTCGCTGAGTATATTGCGCTATGTTATTTTTATTACCCAGTTCCATTTGTTGCTCTGGCTCCTGGGGGTTCAACTGAGGTTTTACGAGACTTTTATGGTGCTGAGCATTATTTACCTGATTATGGTGGGCATTCCTGTTTCGGGGCTGGCCGAAGCAGGCATCAGAGGCTCTGTGGCCCTGCTGGTGTTTACCCTTTACCTTGGCGATAAGCTGGAAGGAATGCCAGCCGTTGATTTGACAATCGTTTCGGCTACTCTCTTGTTGTGGCTGTTCAATCTTGCCCTTCCCGGGCTCCTGGGCGCAGGTCTCTCCCTGGGTGGTAAGTTAAAGCCTGTTGAAAAATCCTGATGCCATGGCCATGACCCTTATCTTAATCTTAATTGCCTTGCTATACGCAATTCTAATCCTGGCCTTTACTGCGGGATGGGTGAGGCTGCCGGTATTCTGGCATAAAACCGACAGCACCACCCACTTTTCAGTTATCATCCCAGCCCGAAATGAGGAGCGGTACATCATGCAGTTGCTCATCCTGTTGCGCAAACAGAGCTACCCTAAGGATCAGTTCGAGGTTATCCTGGTGGACGACCACTCTACGGATGCCACTGCAGGCATTGTGGAGCGAAAAATCAAATCGGGATTCTTCTCCAATGTACATTTGATCAGGGCGGTGGATGAGGACCTGGTACCGGGCAAAAAGAACGCTTTGTCATCAGGCATCGCCCGGGCAAGCTACGATTGGATCGTGACAGTAGATGCCGATTGCATTATTGGGAGCCACTGGCTGGAAAGCCTGGCAGGATTTATTGAGCAGGAAGGGCCGGCTATGGTCATCGGCCCGGTAGCCATCGCCCCGGGCAAAACACTGTTCTCGCAAATGCAGGCCCTTGAATTTATGAGCCTTACAGGAAGTACTGCAGGAGCTGCTGCCCTTGGAAGGCCCATCATGTGCAACGGCGCCAACCTGGCTTTCCGCAAAGATTGTTTTGAAAAGGTATGTGGGTATAGCGGCAACGAACACCTGGCTTCAGGCGATGATGTATTCCTGCTCCATAAATTCAAGCAACTGAAAGGGAACAGGATTGCTTTCCTGAAAAGCCATGGGGCCATTGTTTACACCCGTGGGCTTATTTCTCTTAAGGAATTCTTTCGTCAGCGGGGCCGATGGGTAGGAAAGGCCGGTGGATACAAGGATGGATTTACGCTGCTCACAGGGGGTGTGGTGGCCTTGATCAACCTGGGGATCGTGCTGGGCCTGGGTGCAGGGCTTTTCATTTCGCAAAAGCTTCTGCTTAGCGCACTCCTGCTGCTGGTGTTCAAGGCATTGGTAGATTTTCCCCTGCTGCTGAGCGTTTCGGGATTTTACCAAAGGCGGGTCCTGATGTGGCTGTTTCCTGCCCTTACCCTGGTATACCCATTCTATGTGGTGGCTTCCCTGTTCTCAGGATTTGTACTTAAACCCCGCTGGAAATCCTGATGGTAAACCCATCTGCTTACTTCTGCTTTTCTTGTGCAGGAGGTGTAAAAATTTGGATCTCCACTTTGCGCTCCTTCTCGCTGAAGACTTCGGACGCAAACTGGTCGCCCAGGGCTTCAATGCTTATCCGTTCAGGGTCAATGCCATAACCTTCAAGACATTCGCGTATAACCACTGCACGCTGCCCCGACAGGATCATATTGTATACCGGGTCGCCGCTTTTATCGGCATGCCCCGAGATTTTACACAACAGGGCAGGATGGGCTTCAAGGTCCTTGGCCACCAGATGCAAAATATCCTGGTGGGCCTCCTGAAGGCTGGCACTGTTGAAGGGGAAAGTCAGCACAATGGGATAACGGTTTTCAAGGCTGTCGGGAACCGTTACGGGGGATGTAACCACCGGCAAGGGTTCTGGTACTTGTATCGCCTCTTCTGCCTGGGTTGTTTCCGCCTCCTCAGTTATTATTTTTTGGGCTTCTGTAGGTTCCTGTTCTGCTTTTTTCCCCTCCGCCGGTTCTTCGCGGGCTTCTTCAGGCCTGGCTTCATTCTCAGCTTTTTCAATCGTCTCAGGTATTTCTTCCTCAACCTCCCCTTCAACGATTACAGTTTCAACGACTGCTTCCGTTTCTTTCAATTCCTCAACTGCTTCAACCGCTTCCGTTTCCTCAATTTTTTCAGCGACCTCCTGCAAGGTTTCTTCTGATGTTTCTTCGGCGACCTCTTCGGCGATTTCTTCAGTTAGGCCTTCTTTTGTCTCTTCCGGGCCTTTTTCCCGGATGGTCTCCGCTTCAGTTTCTTCAATGGTTTCAACCCCTTCTTCCTCGACTTCTTCTTCAGGGGCTTTTGCTTCAATACTTTCTTGTGCTTCTTCAGGCTCCACTTCTAAGGCCCCTTCTTCACTAAAAGCCTCTTCCTTTTTCTCCACCGCTGGTTGCCCAAACATATGGGGAGAAATATTGATGATGACTGCTTCGCCTCTTTTTACGCTGATCTGAATTAAGGAATCCGTTCTGATGATCTCAATTTGGGATTCTTTCGGAAGGGTATCCTGCTCCAAAACAACAATTGTTTCTTCTATTATGACCTTAGGCTGAGTAAGGGAGTGGGGCGGGTCTTCAGCAACCGCTTGCAGGCTTGTTTCTGGAAGAACAGAGGTCTCCCGCGGGATAGGGAAGAAGGATCCAGCGTTGAAGGCAGGTCCCCTGTATTTGATTTTACGTGCCCCGAAATGATAGGAGAAGCCTGCTTTCCACTGTTGATAAAAAGCCAGGTCCGACCATTTATTCCCTTGGTTGTAATCCAATGGGAAATAAAAGCCAAAGCTCAGACGAGCCGAGAATCGGTGGCTGAGGCGAAACTTAAGGCCATGGGTTGTGCCGGCAGCAAAGTCGTGGTGAATTTCTCCGTTGAGGCGCTTCTCTCCGCTAAGATAGCCTGCCTCAAGGGTATGGTAAGGCGCCAGGAAAACACGCTCACCCAGCAGCCAGCCGTTATCCCACCTGAAGCCAAACGAAAGGCCAGCGTATCCGGCGTTCTTCAGAATTCCGCCCATAGGTCGCCCGGTGAAAAGACTGAGGCCAGTGCTGAAACTGCGATTCAGCGTACGTTCAATGTGCAGACCAAACGCAGCATGTTTCAGGTCTTCCGGAAAACTGAATTGATCCTCAAAAACAAAGGATCCGCCCTCAGTCGTCAATTTCCAGTTAAAAATGTCTGTCTGGGCCCTCAAGGAACCCATACTAAAAATCAGGATCAGCAGTATGAAAAATTTATTCATGTTCTGGGATTTTTTGCCTGTTCATAAATCGGTTTCAACGGCCACTGCAAGGGTGTAATTTGCCCTGAAGGCCTGGAAAACTTGCATTAACGGCTTAAACCCAGCCAAAGATTGAGTTCAATGCTAAGCCCAACAAAGGGCCTGATGTAAATATTGCTTTTGTCGCTTTGGTTTTCCTCCTGCAAAACGGTCATCCCAGCATTAAATCTTAAGAAATAGGCCGTTTTATATCCATAGGCCACATAAATGGGCCTTCCGACCAGAGGTCCGGTGATTTCCTTGCTGTCGCCGAAATCAAAATTGTTGAGAAAAACCCCTGCCGAAACCGAACTGTTGCTGCGGAACTTGCGGTGCAGGGCAGGGTTCCCCAGAGGGAATGACACCCCTGCATAAGGTGCGCTGTCATAGGAGAGGTCATTAAATCCGCCCTCATTGTAAATGCCGCCATAGCCAAAATTAATGGGCAGTGTTCTTCGTGTTTTTTCGGTAGGATAGTTCGGAATGACCCTCGAATCGGCCAGCACCAGGAATTGAAAACCAAGGTATTGGTTCACTTCCTGCATGCACATTTGCTTGAGGTCCTCCAGGTTTTGCTGGAAAAAGGTGATCTTCAGGGCTTGTTCATCGGCATCCTTACTGCCCAGGATGTTAAACCGCGCCTTGCGAAGACTTAAGTCATTGATTTGATGAAGTTTGTTGTATATCAAGTCGGAGAAGCCCGGGAAGGCAATGCCTGTGCGGTTCCGGTATAAGCCAAGTCCCTTTTCAACGATTTGATCCAGTTCCTGCCGCATTAGCCGGGGATGCTTCGACAGGGAAACACTGTTGCGATCAGAACGGACCGACATATTCAGGTAGGAAGCAAGGGCTTCACCGATCATAATTTTCAGTTGCTCAATCTCGGTGGGGGCAGCAGGCCTGAAATAATTGACGCGCAGGGTATATTCATTATTGCCCTTCAGGATATAGTTGACGGGGATTGAAAAGCTCCCTTCCTGAATTCCCGATGCTTTGCGGAAATCAGACCTATACAAGGGTTTTCTGTCCAGGTCATTGCTCCCGTATAGCTCCAGTTCTACCATTTCTATGCTCGCAGGCATAGAACCATTGAGCATCCATTGGCTTTCGGCGGGCAAGGGCTGGTTCTCACCCAACCAGTTTTTCTCGTAACTATACTGTACACTCTTATACTGGGCGTTAAGGGTTAATACAGGAAAGAGGAGCAGGAATGTAAATTTTTTCAGCATTGTTTTTGAAAATTAAAATTGAGTGTATTGTTCGACTTTAATAATAAGCTGTCCTGTAATGGTCTCTAAGCATTAAAAGATAGGATAAAGTTAATAATAAAAGCATGGATATGCACTAATTATTTTACCGTAGCACCAGGAAAGCTGAAAAAAAAGCCCGGAAAATCCTTAAAGGATTTCCTGGCTTTGGTTGTGATCATCTATGGTCTGAATTATTATCAGGCCTGCAAAGGGGAAGGTCCAGGCACAAGGCAGCAGGCCTGCCTTAGCAGGAGGGCGCCCAGGTTGAAGGCTCCTGCTTGTCTCCCTTCCCTTTACAGGGAAGAATTATTCCAGTTTTCCTGTGACGGTATAGCCTGCAGCCATAATAGCCCCAACGATCAGGTCCTCGTTAACCTTGGTCTTGTCGTACACTACCTGCGTCTGGGCTGCCTGCCAGTCAGCATTTACGGTCTGTACCCCATCGAGCTCCGAAACCCGGTTGATGATGGCGTTTTCACAACCTGTGCAGGTCATCCCTTCTATCAGAAAAACAGTCTCTATGCGGTTCTGTGGGGCAATATCAGTGGCCTCTGAAGCGGCGGGAGCCTTGTCTCCAAGGTTGTTAACCAACCAGGGCATGGCCAGAAGTACTATTGCAAAAACCGTGACGATGCCAAGGGTAGTTACCGAGTTTAATCCTCCCGTTTGCCGCCGGCCGCTCTTACGCTGACGCTTCATCGCCTTGATCCCCTGGTACCAGAGCACCGCAAGCAGAAGTAAGACCAATATCACCACAAAAGGCCAAAATGACACGATCTTGTCAAGGGCCCCCGTTTCTTTTCCTGCAGCTTGCCCGAAGCTTAAACCGCTGGTTAAAAGAAAACTGAAAAACAAACTGATTCTTGAGCATTTCTTCATGACATGATTTTTTTTTGTAAATATAGGGTGAATTAAAGAATCTGCTAATTGGCCTGGTATGAAAAAAGAGAAAGTTTCTTTATTAAAAGTAAAAAATAAATAGGTAAACAATTACCTAAATAATTAAAAAATCATTAACTTTAATATAGGCGATTTAAACTCAGGTTCTTAACCCCAAAAAATCACGTGCTATGAGAAAGCTGTATCTTTCCTTTTTTTTGAAGACAATCGTGTTTATCCTGTTTTTTTTCGGAGTGGGCATTCCTCGTGAAGCGAATGCTTGCGAGGCTTGTAACCGTTTGTTTTTAGGTCAACTTCAGAATCAACGGGCAGGAAGCCTGGTGTCCCAGGAATTGCTGGCTTCCATTGCGGCTCAGCAAAACATTGGCCGCAACAACCCGGCAGCCCAGTCTGAGGGCTGGTCGAACAACACCCTTATTGCTTCAAATACCCCCACTCCGGCAGGCCAGAGCAGGGCTCCACAGGTGCAGCCCGTGCAGGGAGGCAGCCCGGGCCATGTGCCCCTGGACAATAATATTGACTTCATAGATATCATTCGTCGCGACAACCGCCTGCCCATCCCGCCCACCAGCTTCGTCCCCCAAAATTCCGTTCCAAACAAGCACGTAAGGATTACCCTTGAGGAAGGGGATGCTTACATTGGAAACGGGGTCATTTACAAGGGGTTCACCATCGACGGAAAGATTCCCGGCCCAACCATCATCGTCGATGAGGGCGATATCGTTGATTTCAAGATCGTCAACAATGGTGAATTGCCTCACGGGGCTTCCATACATTCGGTGAACAGCCAGACGTCCAAATACCTTGGAAAAGTAGAGGCAGGCGACAGTGCCAACGTGGTATTCAAGGCCAATATGCCAGGGGTGTATATGTACCACTGCGCCCCCGGGGGACACGCTATCCCCATGCACATCATCTTCGGGCAATACGGAATGATGGTGGTTCGGCCTAAGAAAAAATATGAACTCGAACGGGTGCTGGGAAAGGATCCCGACATTGAGATCTTCCTGGTGCAGCACGAATATTACGCCTCGGGCAAGGATGCCGTAGAAGGCCAGGGAAAACCCATGTATACCGCCTTCAATGGCAAACTCTTTCGTTATGTGGAAGAACCTATTGTCGGAAAACCAGGCGATTACGTAAGAATCAATTTCCTGAATGCAGGCCCCAACCTGCTTTCTACTTTCCATATTGTGGGCATCATCTGGGATTTTGCTTACTGGCAAGGGCACCCCGATAATCAATTCATAGGGGGGCAAACCGTCACGGCAGGGCCATCCGATTCATGGGTTATTGAATTCCGCATTCCTCCGGATGAAGGTACTTATATGATGTTGACCCACGCCGTTGGCTCAACAGACAGGGGGGCCATAGGCTTGCTGGTCTGCGACCGGGATGCCGAAGCCCAGAAGACCTACCTTTCCGACGGAATCAAATATTCCGATGAGCAAATGGCCCGGTACCGCGAACAGGCCCTGCGCACCATTACCCCCTTTGGCATCGGATCGCCCGATGTGGATGTGCCTGTGGTTTTTGGCCCCGAAACCAAGGAAGTCACAGTTCGCATCATTGGCAATTCCTACTATCCAAAAGTAATCCAGGTGGCTCCGGGCACCGCGGTCAGGTGGATTAATGAAGATGTCTTCTCTTATATGGAAGGCGAATTTGCAGGCATCCATAACGTGATTGTCAAATCGGGCCCAGAACGCTTTGCCTCCGATATGCTTGCACATGCCGAGAGCCATTCTCAGGTCCTTACCCAGGAAGGCGAGTATCTATACATCTGTACGCCTCACCCTTATATGGAAGGTAAGATAATTGTTTCCAAGGATTCAGGAACCCCCGGTGTGCAGTATGCAGGAACCGGAACTCCTGCTACCAGTAGAATGATGTGGGTAGTGCTGGTCATTGCTGCCTTTGCCCTCATGATCGCATTGATCAGCCTGATCAACAAATAGCTTGGGGTTAAGCTCATAGTCCTTGTCAGGCGATTCAATAGTGGCTGTCCCAAGGTTCCGGGACAGCCATTTTTGTTTTTCAGCGCGTGGTTTTCATCAGTAAAAATACCGACTCCTTTTCTTGCTATCCCTCTATGAATCTATTCCTGCACAAATTTTTCCTTTTCGTTGGAGCTGGTTTGTTGCTCAAACACATGTGCTCCTTAAAGGCATTTCAGATACTGAGTTAAAACGTAGTTCAAACGTAGTTAAGACGTAGTTCAGACGTAGTTCAGACGTGTATACACGTCTGAACTACGTCTGAATTACGTCTAAGTCACGTTTAAGATACGTTTTATTTTTAATCCGGGAGTGTTCCGGATAAGCCAATCTCACTGCCCGGGGATGAAAAGTTTCCAGCCTGGTGAATTACTCAGAAGGAGGAAATCCCGATTATTTTTGGATGACCATGAAAAGAGAGGCCATCCCGATTTATGAGAAGGCACCCTTGTTATGTTGGTGCTTTTAATTTTCTGGCCGGGGAAATAAAATCCGGAAAAAGAAATAAGGAAAGGGAAAATGAAGGACCGGCCAGTTACAGGAGGGTTGTTGAATAATCTTACCTCAACAGGGCATCGGCCATAAAAACCAGCATTATGGCAAGATAGAAGACGTTGATGGTAATGAAGGCGGGTTGTGGATTGGGTGTCTCGGGGGCTTTGTGCCAATTGCGAAACAACCAAACCAAGACGATTGCAAGGGCAAAGATGGTCAGGTTCAGCAGAGGGGAATGAATCACTCCGAAGAGGGCAGGGAGGATGGCTGCCATGGCGGTTGCTGCTACCCAAATAAGGGTCAGGTTGGCGATTTGTCTTATAGTGAAAAGGCGTGTAATGGTGGGAAAACCTGCCTTCTCATAGTCATTGCCGTGCCTGAGCAGGATAAGCCAAAAATGAGGGATTTGTCCAATGAAAAAGAAGAAGGCCACCAGGATGATTTTGGGGTTGGTGATGTTTCCTCCCGCAGCTGCCCATCCTATGAGTGGTGGGAGGGCCCCAACAAGCGATCCCGGTACTACAGCAAAGGCTGTAATTTGCTTCAGCCTGGTATAGATCAGGTTGTACCACAACAGTGTGATGAGACCCAGGACCAGGGGCGTCAAGGTATTTAGGCTTGCGAGGATGGCAGAGCCCCCCGCCACCAGCAATGCCGAGAATATTGCTGCCTCTGTCCTTGAGAGCCTGCCAGAGGGTATGGGCCGCTGGCGGGTGCGATCCATCAAGCTGTCGAGCCGGGCTTCCTGAAGGTGGTTTATTGTGGCGGAACCCGCCGACAAAAGGAATACTCCCAGGGTAACCCTGAACCATCCTTCAGCAAAAAAGCCCTGACTGAGGATAAAACCCGTCAGGGCGGTCAAGGCAACCGAAAGAGTTACCAAAGGTTTTGTCAGTTGGAGGAAAGCTATTGATTTTTCCTTAATTCCCTGCTTATTCATTTAATGATTTAAGAAACTCGACAATCAATTCGATTTGTTGTTCAGTGATCTCGCCCTGGTATGAGAACATCTGCCCGGCACGGTAGCCCTGGTGAATGTCGGCATCTGGCTCATAAATGGAGCGCAGCACATAAGCTTCGTCAAAAGCAACCTCCCGTTCCTGGCCGTTGGTAACCACCGGAACGTTGCTTCCCCAAGCTCCGAGGAAGCTGGGCCCGATGATGGTGGATCCATCGAGGGAATGGCAGGCCAGGCATCCCTTGCTCTCCACCAGCTGACGCCCAAGGAGGGCTAGATCGGCGCCTTCCTCAATGGGTATAGCCACGGCTGTGGTATCGGAATACCACTCCCAGAACTCTGCCGGCTCCATGACCACCACTTCAGTATGCATAAAACTGTGCTGCAAGCCGCAGTATTCGGTGCAGAACAGCGAATAGTTGCCCACTTTGTTGGGCTGGAACCACATTTGGTTGTTAGCCAGACCAGGCACCATATCTTCCTTTACACGGAAAGCGGGTATGTAAAGCGAATGGACTACATCGAGGGCGTTTAGCCTGACGATCACTGCCGTATCAACGGGAACATAAAGCTTTTCGGTGATCCGGCCGTTCTCATAGGTAAAACTGAAACTCCACATGCGGGCATTGGCCGTGATGCGCACCCCTTCGTCGGGGATCCTTTTCATGGGTTTCCAGCCTACGTAACCGTAATAAAACATCCCCATAACAAGGGCAAGGGGGATAATGGTCCAGATGACTTCCAGCTTATTGCTGCCTTCGATCTGGACAGCCTTGGGGTGCCTTTTCTTGTTGTACCTGTATAAGAACAGGATGATGACAAGGGTGATGCCTATCAGGAAGAAAAGGGAAATCCCGATGATAAAAATAAAGGCATTGTTGACGCCTTCTACAAAGTTTGAGGCTCCTGGGTTCATAATGCTATTTTATCTGTATGAATAATCAAAGAAAGTTACAAGGATTACCAGCAGGAACAGGATGAACACGGCAGCCACCATTACGGTAAAAAAGCGGCTCTCGAATTTGAGGTGCATAAACCAGGCCAGAACAATGGAGGCCTTGATGGATGCAATAAGCAGGGCTGCAGCCGTGTTGAAGGGCCCCATCTCGATGCGGGTAATGGCTACACTGATGGCGGTCAGCACCAGCAAGGCAAGCAAGACGAATATCTGGGTTTTGTAACTGACGATATGGGTTGTTTCTTGGCTCATGTCGTTGTGCTTTTTAATGGATCAAGTATAAAAGCGGGAACAGAAATATCCAGATCAGGTCGACCAGGTGCCAGTAAAGGCCTGTGTTCTCCAGCCAGATATAATCAGTCTGATGTATTTTGTCTTTTCTCAACTGCAGTAAGACATAAATGAAGAGTCCTACCCCGATCAGGATGTGGATGGCGTGGATACCCGTCATGACAAAATACAGACCGAAGAATAGAATGGTTCCGTGACCCAGCTGGAGCAGCTCTTCTCCGCCGGGGTTGAAGCCGTATTCGAACTTCGACCCCCATTCAAAATATTTGTTCACCAGGAATACCACTGCAATGACCAGGGTAATGATCAGCAGGGTCATGGCCAGTTTTTTGTTGCCTTTCTGGATGGACGTGATGGACATGGCCACGGTCATACTGCTGATGAGCAGGATTACCGTATTGAAGGTACCCAAGACCACATCCAGTTCTTCACTGGCCAGTTTAAAGGCTTCGGGGTGCATAGAGCGATAAACGGCATAGACAACAAACAGCATCCCAAACAATAGCAGTTCGGTAAAAATAAACAGCCACATGCCCATTTTCGAGGCCAGGTCATCACGATGTTCTATCATATTCTTCTGTTTTTATGATTTCAATGCCTTATTCTCCAAAATGGTAAGGTCCTTTTTCAATGGTTGGAATTTCTTCAAAGTTCTCTAGGGTAGGGGGTGTTTCCACCTGCCACTCGAGGGTCTTTCCGCCCCAAGGATTCTTTTGGGTGGTTTTTTTCCCGTGGCGTGCCGAGCGGATCAGGTTTGCAAAGATGATGATGATTCCTGAGATCATGACCCAGGCCCCGAGCGAAGAGATGATGTTGCCGCCGTGGAAGTCGGGCAGATAATCGTAATACCTGCGGGGCATTCCTTGCATGCCCAGGAAGAACATGGGCAGGTAAAGGGCATTAAAACCTATGAAGAAAATACCCCATCCGAGATTAGCCCAGCCCAGGTCATACATGCGCCCGAACATTTTTGGGAACCAGTAATGGAGGGCGGCCATAAAGGCATAGCCTGTTCCGCCGAATACGATGTAATGGAAGTGGGCAACCACAAAGTGGGTGTCGTGCACGTGGACGTTGGTGGCCAGCGAGCCCAGAACCAGTCCCGTGAGGCCGCCGATCATAAACACGAAGATGAACGAAACCGCCCAGTAGAAAGGGGTTTGCATATCGAGCGAGCCCTTGTGCATGGTGCTGACCCAGTTGAACACCTTGATGGCTGAGGGGATGGCTACCAGGAAGGTCAGGAAAGAGAAGGTATATAGGGCGCGTCCGCTCATCCCTGAAGTGAACATATGGTGGCCCCAAACAAAGTATCCTACAAAGGCAATGGCCATGGTTGATAACACGATGGCCTTATAGCCGAAAATGGTTTTCTTCGAGAACACAGGAATAATCTCACTGATCACTCCCATCCCGGGAAGGATCATGATGTACACGGCGGGGTGCGAATAGATCCAGAACAGGTGCTGGTATAGGATGGGGTCACCCCCGAGGGCAGGATCGAAGATGCCAATACCCAGGAGTCTTTCTGCCACGATAAGCAGCAGGGTAATGCCGATAACGGGTGTGGCCAGGATCTGAATCCAGGCGGTGCCATAGAGGGTCCAGGGGAAGAGGGGCATCTTAAACCAAGTCATCCCGGGGGCACGCATGCGGTGAATGGTCACTACAAAGTTTATACCCGTTAGGATGGAGGAAAAACCCATAACAAAGGCTCCAAAGACGGCAGGCAGAACGTTGGCAGGGGTTTGGAAGCTGTAGGGGGCGTAAAAGGTCCAGCCTGTGTCGGGCGGGCCGTCGCCAAGAAATTGCGAGGTAAGAACAATCAGGATGCCAATGACGTATAGCCACCAGGAAAGGAGGTTCAGTCGGGGGAAGGCAACATCCTTGGCCCCTATCATAATGGGCAGAAAGAAGTTGCCAAAGACCGCTGGCAGGCCGGGCACCACGATGATGAAGATCATGATGATGCCGTGAAGGGTAAAGAGGGCATTATAGGCCTTGGGACCCATGATGGTGGCGCCAGGGGCGATGAGTTCGGTTTTCATCAGCAAGCCCAGGATGGCTCCTACAGAGAAAAATGCCAGCATGGTGTAGAGATACAACAAGCCGATCCGCTTGTGATCGGTTGAAAAGATCCATGCAGATAGTCCTTTGTATTGCCCCTTGTAATCGAGGTAACTTACATTGTGGGCGTTGTTTGAATCAGACATGTTGTTTTGAGATATGGTTTAAGCCTTACGTTTCTTGGGTTTGATGACAAGGAAAAGGAGAATGACCAGGGCAAAGAACAAGATTATGGTACCTGAAACCTTGGTGATGTTCAGCACATACTGCTGCCCTGCAGGGTCAAAGGTATAGCAATAGGAGAGGACCCTGCTCAGTGAAGGTCCTGATTTGCCTTCTGCAGTCTCGATCACGGCCATCTTGAGGTCGATGGGCAGGAAGTAGGTTCCGTGGAGGTAACGGGTCAATTTCCCGTCAGGGGTCATGAAGATCATAGCTGAGGTATGCAGAAAATCGAAGCCTGTTCGCTTGTACCTGAAACCCACGGCCTGGGTGATGCGGGCTATGTTGGCACTATCGGCAACAAAGAACTGCCACCCGTTGGGATCAATGTCCTTTTTTATCAGGTGGTGGTAGTTGTTTCGGTTTTGGCGTGCCAGTTCAGGGCCTTCCCTGGGGTCGAAACTGATGGATAGGATCTGGTAATCCTCGCCGATGACCAAGTCACTGCGGTAGACAACCTCAGCCATCGATTCCATAAACGGACTGCAGATCCCGGGACAGCGGTAATACACAAGGGCTATCACTGTGGGCTTGTCGACCAGTTGTTCAAGTTTTACCTTTTGACCCAGTTCATTGATAACTTCAATGTCGAGCGGAACATAGGTGTCGAGCCGCTCAAAAATGCCGATTTCTCCTTCATCGGGATTGTATGCCATCTCAAGGTCCTGTGAAAACAAGCCAAGGGGCATGATAACACCGAGAAGAAAAAGAAATATTTTATTCATTGCTGTTGGTTTTTATAAATGATGGTGAATACTATCGTCAAGCATAGGATGATTCTTCGGAACGATGCTCAGTCCAGAGAGGCAGAGGAACACCATAATCAAATAAAGACCAATATATCCGATCCAGATCCCGATTTCAAGGAACCCTAGCTTCAGCGAGCCATAACTTCCCGGCATGATTTGCAGAAAGAGGCTCATCCAGAGGCCAATCATAAGCAGGGCGCTGATGCCGATCAGGACAGGCTTCTTCCTGCCGAAGTCGTCTGCCATGACCACCACAAAAGGAATGGCCCAATTGATAATGGGTTCAGCATAAAAGAAGAACTTCCATTCGCCGTGAAGACGAGGGGTGTAATAAATGGTGGATTCGGGGATGTTGGCATACCAGATAATCAGGAATTGCATGAACCAGAGATACCCGAATACAATGCTGAAGCGGAAGAGGTAGCGGGCCAGGTCGTGGCGGTGTGCCTCCTTAAGCTGTGGAAAGAAGTCCATTCTCTTTAAAAGAAAGATAAGCAAGATAATGATGGCCGTCCCGTAATACATGCTGGTGATCATCGAACGGAATCCAAACATTGTACTATACCAATGGGCGTCGATGGTCATGATCCAGTCGACAGATGCCAGCGAGAAGATCAGCACGGCTGCAAAGATGAATACTTTGGCATAGAATGCGCTTTTGTGATACCATTGCTCGCCACCTATCTGGTCTTCCTTCCTGGCCATGGAGCGCAGGAGGAAGAACAGGGGCACCCAAAGTGCAAAATAGAGGACCATGCGGATCATGAAAAACGGCACGTTGAGGAAAGGCGCTTTGTGGGCCATGAGCTTGTCGGTTTCAGTAATCTCCGGATGGGACCACTCATAGATGTCGTGCAACCCGAAATAGAGTAGGAGCATCAGGATAAAGCCTATGGGCAGGAAGGCGCCTGCTGCCAGAGGGATGCGCTGAATGAGCGCTGACCAGGACGAACCCGAAATATACTGAATGGCGTAAAACATCAAGGCCCCCATGCTCAGGGTGATGAAATACATATTGTTGAGCAGGACATTGGGCCAGGTCCTTGCGGGATCGGAGACAAAGCCTGCAATGACTGCGACAAGCCCGATAAGGATCATTGCAGCAAAGATCAGCATAAACTTTTTGGTGGGTTTAAAACGTGTATCCATAATGGGTTCGGTTTACTGTTCCTGGATTACCTGTTCGATGAACGCCACAATTTTCCAGCGGTCTTCGGGGCGGATGAGGGGGGCGTGGGCTCCCATGACACCCCATCCCATGGAAATGACGTGAAAGATCTCTCCTGAGGGCTGTTCTATAACTTGGGGGGTGATAAGTGAGGCAGGAGGGATGACATATTTACCGCTGGTGTGCAGGCTGCCTTTACCGTCTCCCTGTTCCCCGTGGCAATGCATGCAATAGACTCCATAGAGAACCTTGCCTTGCTCAAGCAGCTCGGGGGTGATCTCCAGGGGGTTTACAAGGTCCTGTGCCGCCTTTGCCCGTCCTTCAAAATCAGCGGCATAGGGATGTGGCTCCATATGTCTGGGAACGGAGCCAGCTACGGGTTCTCTCATGGTTTTGCCGTCCTCCATGGCGGGGTTCTCCGACCAGGTCTCATATGACTGCCCATGGGCCATGTCGGGAAAATACTCATAACCCCTGTCCATCCTGGTCCGGTCGCAACCAAAGAGAACCACCAGGGCCACGGTAAGGAGCCTGATGCCGTGGGTTTTTATCGATGCTGGGTGTATGTTGCCTAACATAATGGAAAAAGTATAGGTTATGCTTCGGTTTCTTTTTCAATGATTTCTTCTGCGCCTTCCTCCCTGAGCCACTCGGTAATCTCGTCAGGGTTGAAATTGCGTTCGAGCACCAGATAGAAGCGGTCAATGGCTGCCCGCGGATCCACCAGCCTCGGGGCTTTGCCCGGGAACATCTTCTCGCTCGTCAGGAAGGAGAAGGTGGTGAAGGCGCCTGTTATCAGGATGCAAAGCAAGTACATCACCACCACCAAGGATGGGAAAGCAAACACCGGCTTACCCCCGTAATGCAGGGGATAATCGATGACTGTGACATAATACACAAAGGCAAAGGTCAGCAGAATTGTCAGAATCCCCGTGAATACCGAGAGATAAGGCAGTTTGGATTCCCTGGTAAGGTTCTTTATCAGGTCATGATCTGCACTGGGACCGTAGATATCCCTGATGTTGACACCGTGCGATTTTAGCTTTTGGGTAGCTTTCAGCAAAAGGGCCTCGTCATCAAATACGCCTATGATTTGTTTAGTGCTCATGGTTTTGCTCTTTTAGTTTTCTTAATTTTTCTGCCCTGGCAATGGGTTTGACCTCATTGATCGCAATGATGGGGATGTAACGGATAAACATCATCATTCCGCAGGTAAACAGGCCGAAGGTTCCCAGGTAGATGCCGATATCCACCATAGTGGGATGATATGGCGTCCAGCTCGATGGCAGGTAGTCTTGCGCCAGGGTTGATACAAGGATGATGTAGCGCTCAAACCACATCCCGATGTTGATGATGATCGAAACAATAAAAAGGATCACCAGGTTGCGCCTTGCCTTTTTAAACCAGAACAACTGGGGGATGATTGCATTGAAGGTAAACATGACCCAGAATTGAACGGAGTAGTTTCCTGTGAACCTGGCACGAAAGAAAGTGAATATCTCGTATTCCACCCCGGAATACCAGGCGGTGAAGAGCTCGGTGACATATGCCAGACCGATGATCAGCGAGCCGAACTTCAGCACCTGGGCAATGTTGTCGAGGTGTTTCTCTGTAATGTAGTCTGTAAGTTTAAATGCCTTTCTGAGCAGGATCATAATTGTAAGCACCATGGCAAAGCCGCTGAAAATGGCGCCCACAAAAAAGTAGGGGGGAAGGATGGTGGTGTGCCAGCCGGGCATTACTGATACCGCGAAGTCGAGTGCTACGATGGTGTGCACAGAAATAACCAGTGGGGCTGCCAGTCCACCCAGAATCTTCATCAGGGTCTCATAGCGATTATAGGAATAAAGCGAGCCGTTCCACCCCATACTGAACATGCCGTAGAGAAATTTGCCCACCTTGTTTTTGGTGCGCTGGGCGATGGTGGCCAGATCGGGTACCATCCCCATATACCACAGCATAATTGAAGTAATCAGATAGGTGGTGATGGCCAGCACGTCCCAGAAAAGCGGCGAGTTGAAGTTGAGCCACAGCAGACGGGTGTTGGGGTATGGGGCAATGTAGAACGCCAGCCAGGGGCGTCCCATGTGCAGCAGGGGAAACATAGCCGCACAGACTACTGCGAATACCGTCATAGCCTCGGCAGCACGGTTGATGGACCCTGCCCACTTCTGGCGGAACACCAGGAAGAAAATTGAAAATGCCGTACCAGCGTGGCCGATGCCAATCCACCAGACAAAGTTGATTATGTCCCATCCCCAGGCCACACTATTGGTTAGCCCCCAGGTGCCCAAGCCCTGGCTGAGCGACATGTATACCGCCCAAGCTCCTATGGCAAGGAGAATGGTTCCAATGGTCATGGCTCCGTACCACCAGAGCGGCGGCTTTTGCTCTACATTGGCAAGCAATTCGTCGGTGATCTGGCCGTAGGTCTTATTGCCCTTCACCAGGGCATATCTGATTTTGTTGTTGAGCATGAACGTTGCTTTATTGTTGGTTCAACATCCTGGTTTTTTTATGAGCGCGGGTTTCTGATCTTTGTCAGGTAACCAACTGATGGCAGAGTGTGCAATTCCTCCAGCAGGTGATAGTTCCTGGAATCCTTGATGAGTTGCGAAACCTTACTCTCGGGATCATTCAGGTCACCAAAGACGAGGGCGCTTGATGGACAGGCTTGCACACAAGCGGGCATGACTTCCCCATCCTTCAAGGTGCGTCTTTCCATCTTGGCCTTCAGTTTGGCTTCCTGGATGCGCTGCACGCAGAAGGAGCACTTCTCAACCACCCCCCGTTCTCTTACTGTAACATCCGGGTTCAGTACCATGCGGCCCAGGTCGGTGCTGGTATGGGTGTTGAATTGTTCTTTGGTTGCGTACTCATACCAGTTAAACCGCCGTACCTTGTAGGGGCAGTTGTTGATGCAATACTTGGTGCCTACGCAGCGGTTGTATGTGATCTGGTTTATGCCTTCCTGGCTGTGTGTAGTGGCTGCCACTGGGCATACGTTCTCGCAGGGGGCATGATCGCAATGCTGGCACATCAGTGGCTGGAACACCACACCGGGGTTGTCTGCATCTCCTGTATAATAGCGGTCAATGCGCATCCAGTGCATAATGCGCCTGCGACGTACTTCATCCTTGCCTATGACAGGGGTGTTGTTTTCGCTTTGGCAGGCCACTACGCAGGTGCTGCATCCCGTACAGGCATTCAGGTCGACCATCAGTGCCCAGTGGTGTCCCGGGAATTCGGGATCAGGATATAGGGTGTTGTGATGTTTCAGGTGGTATTCACGCAGCTCGTTGCCTGCCGCAGGGTCGTTCTTGTATTTGTCGAGGGTTGACTCCCTTACGATTGCACGGCCTTCCATGGAGAAGTGCGTCTGGGTGCGGGCAAAGAGGTGTCCTGAGCCCACCTTCGTCCACGAGCTCACCAGGCCATGGAAGCTGCGCTTGGGGCTCAGCAGGAAGGCGTTGCCACCCCTGCCGTCGGCGCTGATGCCGCCCTGGGTGCGTCCGTAACCCAGGGCAATGGCAAGGGTGCCTGCGGCAAGACCTGGCTGAATCAGCACGGGGACTTCCACCTTATCATTGATGCGGATCATGTCTCCCTCTACCAGGCCAAGGCTTGCTGCTGTGGCTGGCGAAACGGCCGAAAAGTTATCCCAACAAACAGAGGTAACGGGATCGGGTAGTTCCTGAAGCCAGGGATTGTTGGCATCGTGACCATCGCCCATCGAAAGACTGGGGTATGTTACATATTCCAGGTCTGCACCCTGGATCTGTTCGCGCAGGGCCGCCATAATATCTCCAAGAGCCCCCGGGTTGGGTAGGAGATTGGCCATTCCACGTGCGGGAACCTCCAGTACCCCTGCCTGCAGGGTCTTGACCCAGAAGTTGGTGGGGTCGGGATAGACATTTTGTTGAGGTAGCAAGTTTTTCTGCCACCAGTTCTTCAAATAGCTGTGGAAATCGGCCTCCCTGCCCAGCCAGGTCAGCAGGCTGTCTTGAAACTGCCTGGTCTTGAACAGCGGGTGGATTAGGGGTTGCATCAGGCTGTAATGCCCTGCCTTGAATTCGGCATCACCCCATGACTCCAAGTAGTGGTGGTCGGGAAGGATGTACTGGCAGACTTCAGCAGTCTCATCCCTGGTAGTGGCGAAGGACAGGCTCAGGCCTGTATTTTTTATTGCATTGACGATGCCTTCCGTATCGGGATATTGGTATACGGGGTTCGTCTGGTAGAACATCACCGCCCCTACCTTTCCTTGACTCATGTCGCTGAGTAAGGTTTCGAAAGCATCATCATCAGACATGCCGGTCATCAGCGGAGTGCTTGTATCTATTGTATTGCCATAAGCACCCGAAAGCTGGTTGATGGCAGCAACCAGCATTTGAACCTCCTTTTGTGGGCTGCCGCTGACCACTAGGGCTCTTCCGCGGTGCTCCATCAACTGCCCGGCAAGGGCATCCACATCATAAGCAGGGGAAACCTCCATTGCAGGGCTTTGTCCTGCAAGACCTGCAAGCTTGTTGTAAAGGGATATCAATATTTTCAGTTCCTCTGAAGGTTTCACGGGAACGCGCTCATCGGCATTGGCGCCGGTAAGTGAAAGCATTCCCTCGAATTGGATGTGTTGCGACATCTCGGGCTTATCGCGGCTAACACGACGCTTTTTGGCATATCGTCTTGCAAATTCCACTGGGGAAAGCCAGGTGCCCAGAAAATCACAACCGAAACCAACAATCAGCTCAGCGTTGTCAAAACGGTAGTCGGGGATAATGGGTTGACCAAACAACTGTTCGTGGGCCTTGCGGATTCCTGCATAGGATACTGCATCCCATGTGACTAACTCCAGGCTGGGATGGGCTGCTTTAAATTCATCGATGAGGGCACGGGTGACGGGGCTCAGCAGGGTGGGGGTCACCAAGGCCATTCGGCCACCCTGGGCTGTGATTTCCCCAAGTTTTTTCACCACATCTGCATCGGCTTCTTCCCACAAAAGGCCTTCACCATTGCGCATCGCTTGCTTGTAGCGAGCTCCCGTATCATAAAGACTGAGCACCGAAGCCTGGACCCGCGCCGAGGTGCCTCCCTTGGTAATGGACGACAAAGTGTTTCCCTCAATCTTGATAGGCCGTCCGTCTCTGTTTTTTACAAGCACAGGACAGTAATCATTTCCGCGCAGGTAAGTAGAGGCATACCACGAGGCCTTCCCGGGGATCAGTTCTTCAGGCTGGTTGAGATAAGGGATAGCCTTCTTTACGGGGTTCTCGCAGGCCGAGAGAACTGTGGCTGAAAAGAAACTTATCCCGCACCACTTCAAAAAGTCGCGCCGCGATGAGGATTTTGAGTTGTCGTCATCGGCCAGGATGTCTATCATCGATTTGGCTTGGTGGTCCGCAGGAAGTTCATCGGCTTGCAGATGCTCCGCTCTCTGAACCTCTTTTAAACTTTTCCAGTATTTCTTTTCCATTGGAAACAGTTTGTATTTCTATGTGCTTTTCATTTTCATTACATATGATCAGACAAGGATTCTGCCAACTGTTTATCAGTAATGGCACTTCATGCAGTCTTCCCCGCCAATCTGGGCGGCCTTTACGGCATCAATCTTTCCATCCTTAATGTCTTGATGCAATTGCTTGTAGATCCCGAAATAGGGGTTGCCCACAAAATCCGCATCATTGTCGCGGTGGCAGGTAAGACACCAGCCCATGCTCAGGTCGGCATGTTGATATAGGACATGCATCTCCTCCACGGTGCCATGGCATTCCAGGCATTCTAACCCGCCCGCATTCACGTGCTGGGCGTGGCTGTAAAAGGTGTGGTCTGGAAGGTCGTGGATGCGCAACCATTCGATGGGCTTGCCGCTTTCCTCGGCTTGGTGTATCTTGTTGATCTCAAAACGCCCCGAACGGGTCCCCTCGCGAATAACCCCATGGCAGTTGAGGCAGGTATTGTTGGATGGGATCCCAGAACTGGGACTGAACTGGTTCACTGTATGGCAGTAGTTGCAGTCGATGGCATTTTCGCCTGCATGCACCAAGTGAGAGAACTTGATGGGCTGATCGGGTGCATACCCTTGCGTGCGCCCCAAGTTGCGGCTCTCGGCTACGGCATATTGCATATGCACCACCAGGCCCACAATGAGAATCAGCACGTGGATTGCCTTGAAACGAACCTTCTTTGTGATCAGCAGGTCAACAACGGCCAGCAGCATCAACACACCCAGTCCCCAGAATATAATGGAATTCACCGGGTAAGCCCTTAACTCCCCGGGGCCTTCCTCTAAGATGGCTTCATAATAGGCTTCCAGTTGTCTTTCTTCTTCAAGGGTTACGGTCATGTCTAGGTGGTCAGTCATCATGCGCATACCGGTGGGGTTGTTCATTTTCTGCTGTATCCTGTATTCAGGATCCTTATGCCATGCCAAGGCCAGGTCAAACGCCGAAGGATTCCAGTTCAGCGTATCCGTCCGGCTGGTGTAATGACAGGATGCACAGGAATGGGCTCCGCTCCCAAAAGGCACAAGGCCCTTGAACAGCCGCTCCCCCCTTCTTAAATCCTGTTTGCTGTAGCCTCCCCGGGCGTATGCCTCGGCGGGCTGATTTTCGGTGATTTCTGCTGCTGCCTCCGCAGTCTCCTCCACAAGGCTGTCAACCGTTTCTACCACACCCTCTGCCTCCCCAGCCAGGGTGTCCTGTCCTTGTACAGCTTTGGGCAACCAGCAAATGATGCTGATCAGCAGCACCAATACCATTGGAAATACTTTCCCGAGTCGGATAATTCCTTCTTTAAAGGTGTTGTGCATGTTGTTATTGGTTTGAATGCAAACATAGCAAACTTGCTTACCTACCCCAATCAATCGGTTCAGGTGCTTATACGTTTTAAGAACGTTTTGAAAGCCAGCCCTTTGAAGAGGGAGTAGTGACTTGATTTGGCCTGTGTTTATAGCCTCGGCGGTAAAATTATAAAAAATAGTTTCTCTTTTTCCTATTCGTGCTAATTCATAATCATTCAAAATAAAGCCCACCAAAAGATGGTATTCTCTGCTAAGGATAGATTATTCGGGCGATCTTTGCATTAATTAACATTAGGATGGGCATTCCCGCAAATTTAAAGGTAGTTGATGGACCAATATTTTTTTATAAATTCAGTACCACCACGGTGTTTTTTTTTAGAAAAACCAATTTCTTTTGCTTTTTCTCAAGATAATGCCCCATTTTTGCTTCGAATAACATAAACTTGCATAATCAGCGTTAGAATTAGAATAAGACCTTCATGTGAACCATAAGTAAGGATTGAACCTTGCAATGGGTTGTTTCAGGGAAGTCAAATTTAATGCCGTTTCAACCGAGCCAAATGTCAAAGAAAACAACTCAGCCAAAATCTTCTGAAAGCCTTTCAACAGTGCCTGTATGGGTTCTTGATGATGATGTCATGATGGTAAAGGCAATTGAGAAAAAACTTTCGTCCAATGGCTATGTGAGCCGTGGATTTACAGATACAGGTTCTTTTATGGAGGCCTTTTTGGACGGCGATCATAATGGATTGCTTTTGCTGGTCGATTACCAGCTGGGTTCAACCACTGGCCTCTCTGTCATCAGGGATATTCAGGCAAAGGGATTCCACCCGTCCTTTCTGGCTATGACAGGTTATGGCGATGAAAAGGTGGCGGTTTCCATGATGAAGGCCGGTGCCATCGATTACCTGGTAAAGGAGAAAGGCTTTGTTGAACACATCCCCCTGGCCGTGGATGCCGCCTTTAAGCAAATTGAACTTAACCGCAAACTGGATAAAGCCCATGCCGCTCTGAAACGCAGCCTCGAAAAGCATAAAATTCTCAATAAGAAAATCCAGGAACAAAACAAGGCACTGGCTAATGAAAAGGCCAGGGTGGAAAAGCTCCTTCAGAATATCCTCCCCTCCAAGGTTGCAGGCGAATTACTCACGGTTGGGACTGCAAAGGCCAGGTATTTCCCCTGTGTCAGTGTGCTTTATGCCGATGTGGAAGACTTTTCAGCCAAATCAGTATTGTTTTCTCCCATTGACCTTGTGGAAAAACTCGATGAGTATTTCAGCGCTTTCGATGTGATCATCGACCGGTTGAAGCTTGAAAAAATAAAAACCATTGGCGACTGCTATATGTGTGCCGGTGGCATCCCCGAGTCCGACACCCTTAACCCGGCGCGCGTGGTGCTGGCAGGGCTTCAAATACAAGACCTCATCGCGCGCAAGGTCAGCGAAGCCAATGCCGAAGGCCAGCCCTTTTTTACAATGCGGGTGGGCATCCATACGGGAGAAGTGGTGGCCGGGGTCATCGGGCGCAGGAAATTCTCCTATGACATTTGGGGCAATGCCGCCAACAAAGCCCATTGGATGGTGCAGTCCAGTCTCGAAAATATGGTCAACATCTCTGCTGAATCTTACGAATATGTGGCCCAATACTTCGAATGCACCTTCAGGGGAATGGTCAAAACAAAACATTTCCAGCAGGAAGGAATGTATTTTGTCCAGCAACTGAAACCTGAATTTGCAGAAGATGAGGCAGGCCTGATTCCCAACCAGAAATTCCTCGAAGCCACAGGCCTTGACTGATGCCAAAAGCATGGCCTCCCCTTCGCATGAAGTACTTTTTATGCTATTCAGCCCCGCTTATTGTTTAAATCTTAGATTATTGTAAATTTGCTTCTTCATAAGGATTTGCCATAACCCCATTCAATGGAGCAATATTTCGATGACCCCGCGAATCAGCAGTTTGTTATCTCTGTAGTTGAGGATGACCTATCGCTGAACCGCCTGATTCAGAAAACCCTCGAAAAAGAAGGCTATGTGGCCAAAGGTTTTCTCTCAGGGTCAGAAGCCCATGCCTGGATTACCGCCAATCCAAAACAGGATACCCTCATCCTGCTCGACTACCGTCTTGCCGACATCCACGGTGAGGAACTTATTAAGCAATTACGTCGCGAAAACCGCGACCTCCCCTTTGTGATCATCACAGGACACGGGGACGAACGCACTGCCGTTGAAATGATGAAACTGGGCGCCCTCGATTACCTGGTCAAGGACAACAGCTTTATCGACCTCTTGCCTTCGGTCATCCACCAGGTGGTGGGCAGGCTCAGCATCCAGAAACAACTAGTCGAGTCGCAGGAAGCCCTGCGCCAGAGCGAGGAAAAATACAGGAGCATCTTTGACAACATTCAGGATGTCTATTTTGAACTCACCCTTGAGGGAAATGTCATTGAACTTTCTCCTTCCATCGAACAGATTTTCCAATACAAGAAAGAGGAACTCCTTGGTAAACCCCTCTTTAGTGAGCGAAGCAAAAAAGAGGTGTTTTTTGAACACCTCAACGAAAAAGGCTACATGTCCGATTTCGAAATGCTCCTGAGCCGCAAAAACAAGGAAACGGTCTCTTGCTCCTTTACCTGTAAATATATTTACGACCACGATGGCGAAGCTATTATGATCGTGGGCTCCATTCGCGATATCAGCGAACGCAAACTCGTGGAAGAAAACCTCAGGATCAGTGAGGAACGCTACCGTATTCTGGCAGAGACTTCCAGTGACATGATCTCAAAGCACAGTTGGGACGCCACTTATGTGTATGTTTCCCCCGCCAGTAAAAAATTGTTGGGATATGAGCCCGAGGAAATGATCGGAAAATCCGCTTATGTGTTCATCCATCCCGATGACATTGACTTGGTCAGAAGAAACCATATCGGGCTGCTTGAAACCCATCATGACAATTTTGTCGAAAGCTACCGTATCCGCCAAAAAAACGGGAATTATATTTGGTTTGAAACCAATAATCAGGTGCTCTTCAACCCCAAGACCAAACTGGTCGAGGAAATCGTTTGCGTGAGCCGCGATGTGACAATCCGAATGGAAAAAGAAGAGTTGTGGAAAGCCAAGGAAGTGGCCGAACGCTCCAACAGGGTGAAGTCAGAATTTTTGGCAAATATGAGCCATGAGATCAGGAACCCCCTGAATGCCATTATCGGGATGACCCGAACTCTTGGGAAATCATACGTCGACAAGGAACACCAGGGCATCATCAACTCCATTCTCATTTCGGCTGGCAACCTGCTGCATATCCTGAACGACATCCTGGACTTCTCGAAAATTGAAGCCAACAAAATAGACCTCACCTTTGCTGACTTCAACCTGCGGACTGCCCTGGAAGAAACCCTTGTCGTCTTTGAACCCCAGGCCAACAGCAGAAACATCGGCCTGCAACTGAACTATGGCAAGGACGTGCCCGACTGGTTTCACGGCGATGAAAAGAAAATATGCCAGGTGCTGAACAACCTCCTGAGTAATGCCCTGAAATTTACCAATGAAGGGAAAATTGAGACAGGCGTAATCAATAAATCGGCCCAGAAGGAAAACATTCGGCTGGAGTTTTATGTTAAAGATACAGGGATCGGTGTGAAGGATGAAGACATCCCCCTTATGTTCGAATCGTTCCGTCAGCTGGATATCTCCTCAAGGAAAGAATACCAAGGAACGGGACTGGGGCTGAACATAGTGAAAAGCCTGGTTGAAATGATGAATGGTGAAGTGAAGTTTGAAAGCGAATATGGGGTGGGAAGCAGGGTGTCTTTCGAGATTCCCCTGGTGTTAGCCCGCGATCAGCGGATAGAAGCGGATAAGGAAGTTGATGAACCATTGGATATGGAGCAACCAGCTAGCAATCTGAAAATTTTGGTCGCAGAAGACGATGCCATCAACCAGTTGTACCTGGCTGGTTTCCTGCGCTCGCAAGGATGGTCTGTCGATACTGCTGCCAATGGCTTGATAGCCATTGAGAAGTTTACGGCCAATCCCTACGATCTGGTTCTGATGGATGGACAAATGCCCCGTATGGATGGCTTCGAAACAGCCCGCCGCATCCGTGAAATGGAAAAAGACACGGGAAAGCACGTCCCCATAGTTGCCATTACGGGCTATGCCATCCCCGGCGACCGCGAACGCTTCCTCGAAGCGGGAATGGATGATTACGTGTCAAAGCCCATTGACGAACGCAAACTCATCGAGATCATCAACCGCATGACCCGCTAATTTCCCTGCCTGATGCCCGCTTTTTGGGCTGGCCTCCCTAATATTTCCAGGTTAAATCCCCCTTTAATTAAGGATTTGTTGTCTTTCTCAAGCTACACCAAGAAGGCTTTTTGCCCTTGTTGAAAAGACGCCTGTGGTGTTTTTGAAAAGAACCGTAGCCATACAATCCAAAGGTTTTGACGGTTTAAACCGAATTAACACCGTCTAAATTCCGTTTAAACTCCAATCCTGATACTTGGATGAAGGATGTCAGAATCAGCCCGAATGCAATGGTAAGTCGATTGGTAATCAATGCTTTGAGGTAAAAAGGGTATGGAGTGTGCCTGGAGGTAATTCTCCAGGAGCCAACTGGGTTCTGCCCATAAAAAGAGGGCCGTCTCAAAAACTATTGAGACGGCCCCCTTAAGGGTTTTTCCTTGAATTATTCGTTGATTGCCTGCACTCCCGGCAGGACCTTGCCTTCCATGTATTCGAGCAGGGCGCCGCCACCGGTGCTGACATAGCTTACCTGCTCGGCAAGGCCAAGCTGGTTGATGGCTGCTACCGAGTCACCCCCGCCAATCAAAGTGAAAGCGCCGTTTTTGGTGGCCTTTACCAAGGCCTCGGCAACGACTTTGGTTCCCTTCGCAAAGTTCTCCATCTCGAAAACACCCATGGGACCGTTCCACAGCACCGTTTTCGATTGCTCAATGACTTTACTGAAGGCTTCCCGACTCCCGGGGCCAATGTCGAGGCCCAGCCAGCCTTCGGGAATGGCATCCGCTTTCACTTCCCTAGTGTTGACATCGTTGGCAAAGGTGTCAGCAATGATGGCGTCGGTAGGAATGTGCAGTTTCACCCCTTTGGCCTTGGCTTTTTCAATGATCTCTCCGGCCTTTTCCAGAAAGTCGTCTTCTACAAGGCTCCCGCCGATGCTGCCTCCCCGGGCCTTGATGAAGGTGAACATCATTCCGCCGCCTATGATCAGGTCATCGACCTTGTCGAGCAGGTTCTCAAGGATCTGTATCTTGGTGCTGACCTTGGCTCCTCCGATGATGGCGGTGTAGGGCCGCTTCACATCCCTGATTACCTTGTCGATGCTTGAAAGCTCATTGGCCATCAGGTAACCAAAAGCCTTATTCCTGGGGAAGAATTTGGCAATGATGGTGGTGGAAGCGTGGGCGCGGTGGGCGGTTCCGAAGGCATCGTTAACATATACATCGGCTAGCTGAGCCAGTTTTTGGGCAAAGGCTTCATCGCCCTTGGTCTCTTCCCTGTAAAAACGCAGGTTTTCGAGCAACAATACTTCGCCGGGCTTAAGGTTAAGGGCTTTTTGGTGGGTGAGGTCACCAATGCAGTCATCGGCAAACCTGACGTCGATGCCCAGCAGCTTGCTGAGGTGGTCGCGCAGGTGGCGCAGAGAGTATTTGTCTTCGGGTCCTTCCTTGGGACGTCCCAGATGCGACATAACAATGACCGCTCCCCCGTCTTCCAGTATCTTTTTTATGCTGGGGATGGCCGCCCGCATGCGCGAATCGTCAGTGATCTGAAATTCACGGTTGAGGGGAACATTGAAATCCACACGCATAATGGCCCGTTTGCCCTTGAAATCAATTCCATCAATTGTTTTCATGTTTACTGTTTTTTGAGGTTTAATGTTTCCGAATTTTGAATAAAAAAAGCAGGGTTCTGGGTTTTTGCCTCCTGCCTTAACATTATTTCAGTTAAATTTGCAAGCCTTCTTTCTTCTGAAAAGAAGCATAAAATTAATGATTTTCACCGGAATTATCGTCACCAAAAATAGAGGTGTATGAACCCATTTCCTGAGACCGTTACTTCCAAGCTCCCCCAGACGGGCACCTCAGTTTTTGCGGTGATGACCCAGCTGGCCCAGGCCCACGGTGCCATCAACCTTTCGCAGGGGTTTCCTGATTTTCCCGTGTCGGAAAAGCTGATTGAATTGGTTTCAAGGCATTTGCGCCTGGGACACAACCAGTATGCCCCCATGCCCGGCCTGATGCGCCTCAGGGAACGTATTGCCGTAAAGACGGAAGCCCTCTATGGCGCGCAATATGACCCGGAAACAGAAATTACAGTAACGGCGGGGGCCACCCAGGCCATCTTTACGGTTATCAGTGCCTTTATCCGCGAAGAGGATGAGGTGATCGTTTTCGAGCCTGCCTACGACAGCTATGTGCCTGCCATAAAACTCAACGGGGGTGTCCCCATCATTTCGAGGCTGAAAATGCCCGATTATCATATTGATTGGGATGAGGTGCGGAAACTCGTCAGTTCACGCACCAAGATGATCATCATCAACAGCCCTCACAATCCCAGCGGGAGCGTGTTGTCGGCTGCCGACCTGGCTGAACTCGAACGCCTGACTAGGAATACGGACATCCTGATCCTGAGCGATGAAGTGTATGAGCATATCATTTTCGATGACAAGCGCCACGAGAGCGTTTGCCTCTACCCGGCCCTTGCCGAGCGAAGCCTTGTGACCTGCTCCTTTGGCAAGACTTTCCACGCCACGGGCTGGAAGACAGGTTATTGCGTTGCACCCGAAAATCTTATGCATGAGTTTCGCAAGGCCCATCAGTTTACTGTATTTTGTGTGAACCACCCGATGCAGCAGGCCCTGGCAGATTATCTGGAAGACCCTGCACACTACCACGGGCTGGGTGCGTTTTACCAGGAGAAGCGCGACTTCTTCATCAAAGCCCTGAAAGCTTCACGCTTTAAGCTGATTCCTGCCTCAGGAACCTATTTCCAGTTGCTGGATTACAACCATATCTCTGAGGAGGATGAGATGAGTTTTGCCCAGCGTCTTACCCGCGAATACAAGGTGGCTGGGGTTCCTACCGCTCCCTTCTACAGCAAGGCTGCCAACGACGGGGTGTTGCGCTTCTGTTTTGCCAAGTCGAATGATACCCTCGAAAAAGCAGCGGAGATATTATGCAAAATCTAAACGTAACCATCGTTCAGTCGACGCTTTATTGGGAAGACCCTGCCCGAAACCTGGAGATGTTCGCCAAAAAGATTGAAGACCTTCAGGAAGAAACCGACCTGATTGCCTTGCCCGAGATGTTTACCACGGGCTTTACGATGAACCCACAAATAGCCGCGGAACCTGCGAATGGCAGGGCTTTGCAATGGATGGGACAAATGGCTGCCTCGCGCAATTGTGTCATTTGCGGAAGTGTGGCCGTGGAAGACCAGGGAAAGTATTACAACCGTTTCTTTTGGGTTAGGCCCGATGGCAGCTTTGAGACCTATGACAAGCGGCACCTCTTCACCTTTGCCGGCGAGAACAAGGATTATGCAAAGGGATCAGGTAAACTGATCGTTGAGCTGAAGGGGTGGCGGATCATGCCGCTGATATGCTATGACCTTCGCTTTCCTGTCTGGAGCCGTAACCGCTACCGAGAGGGAAAGGGCTTCGATTACGATGCCCTTTTGTATATTGCAAGCTGGCCTGCCACCCGCAGCCACGCCTGGCGAATCATGATGATGGCCAGAGCCATCGAAAACCAGGCCTATGTGATTGGCGTCAACCGCCTGGGTGTAGACGGGAACGAGATACAATATACAGGCGATTCGGCCGTGATCAACCCCTTGGGCGAGAACCTCAGCAACCTCCTGCCCAACCAGGAAGGTATGGAAACCGTCATCATGCCTCGTTGCCCGCTCAACAGTTTCAGGGAGAGCTTTCGTGCCTGGGCCGACTGGGATGACTTCAGGATGGAGTAGACCACCGGTTTGAAAAATCGGGTGGCCCTTGCTTAAGGCCCGTAAACTTCCTCTTTTGTCTTTCGGAAAAACTTCTCCAATAGCGGGTTGCCCGGTTCGGAGATGCTGCACATAAGGTTCAGCACAGGTCCCGGGGTGAATCCGTCATAGGAGGGTTGCCTGTAATGGTAATCTAAAAGATGAAAACCATTTCGCCTGTAGAAGGCCACACGCCTGCGGGTCATCTCATCCTGAGGAGGCTCCACTTCGAGTATTACCGGGCAAGGATAATGGGTCAGAACCCATTGAAGCATGCCTTCACCAATCCTGTGGCCGCGGAAAGCAGGCCAAACGGCCAAATGCTCGATGAATGCAAACGAATCAAAATCCCAAAGGGTGAAGAACCCCAGGTTTTTCCCTTCGCTCTCAGCCAAAAAAATACTGCACGAATTTTTATTTAGGAATTGCTGCTTGAAGCCTTCAAAACGCCTTCTTTCATTGGGGAGAAAAGCGTCAAGATACAAATCCCTGATCTGCTCAAGAGCAGTTTCTGAGGTTGCTTTCAGGAGCTGGATGTCCATTGCCTTTTCTTAAGGGATCAGGGCTCTACGACTTCCTGGTCAATTCTCAGGTTCTCAATAATGAAGTTCTGGCGGTCGGGAGTGTTCTTGCCCATATAGAACTCAAGCATTTCAGCGATGCCCAGATCTTTTCTGAGGATCACCGGGTCGAGGCGTATGCTTTTCCCGATAAAGTTAATGAACTCATCAGGTGATATCTCGCCGAGGCCCTTGAAACGTGTGATCTCGGGCTTGGGTCCCAGTTGTGCCATGGCGTCAAGCCTTTCCTGATCGGAATAACAGTAAAAAGTCTTTTGCTTGTTGCGGACGCGGAACAGGGGAGTCTGCAGGATATAGAGGTGGCCGTTTCGGATCAGGTCGGGGAAAAACTGCAGGAAAAACGTGAGTAACAACAGGCGGATGTGCATCCCGTCTACGTCCGCATCGGTGGCAACGACCACGTTGTTGTAGCGCAGGTCTTCCAGACTATCCTCTATGTTTAGGGCGGCTTGCAGCAGGTTGAATTCTTCGTTTTCGTAAACGATTTTTTTGGTCAAGCCATAGCTGTTCAGAGGCTTTCCTTTGAGGCTGAAAACGGCCTGGGTGTTTACGTCGCGCGCCTTGGTGATGGAGCCGCTGGCAGAGTCGCCCTCCGTAATGAAGAGAGTGCTGTCGAGGCGTAGGGGGTGATTATCGCTATAGTGTACCCTGCAGTCTCGAAGCTTCTTGTTGTGCAGGCTAGCCTTTTTGACCCTTTCACGGGCCAGCTTTTTGATGTTGGCCATGTCCTTGCGCTCCTTTTCCGATTGCTGGACCTTGTGCAACAGAGCATCGGCTGTTTCGGGGTTCATGTGCAGGAAGTTGTCCAGCCTTCGCTTGACAATATCTACAACATAGTTGCGGATGGTGGGGCCGCCAGGTTCGATGTATTGCGAACCCAGCTTGGTCTTGGTCTGCGATTCAAAGACAGGCTCCTGCACCTTGATGCTCATGGCCACGATCAGGGAGGTCTTGATGTCATTCGAGTCGAAATCCTTTTTGTAAAATTCCCTGAGGGTCTTGTTGAGGGCTTCACGGAAGGCCGCCTGATGGGTGCCCCCTTGGGTGGTGTGCTGGCCGTTGACGAAGGAATAGTACTCCTCGCTGTACTGGCTGGTGCTGTGGGTTAAGGCAAACTCCAGGTCTTCTTCCTGGATGTGGATGATGGGGTAGCAAACAGCGGTGTCAATATTGTGGTTCAGTAAGTCGAGCAGACCGTTCTGCGACTGGAACTTCCTGCCATTGAAAATGATGGTCAGGCCACGGTTCAAATATACATAGTTCCAGAGCAGTTTTTCTATGTATTCATCAATATAGCGGTACTTGCCGAAGATGTCCTCATCGGGCACAAAGCTGATGATGGTGCCCCCGCGCCCTGTGGTTTCCTTTTCCTTGCCATCGCCAATCAGGAGTCCCTTTTCAAATTCTGCGGCTTTTGACAGGCCTTCGCGGATCGATTCAATGCGGAAATAACTCGAGAGGGCATTCACTGCCTTGGTCCCGACCCCATTGAGTCCTACGGTTTTTTTGAAGACCTTGCTGTCGTATTTTGCTCCAGTGTTGATCTTGGAAACTACATCAACCAGCTTGCCTAAAGGGACGCCCCGCCCGTAGTCGCGCACGGTGACCTTCTTCTCGTCAATACTGATCTCAATGGTTTTGCCAAAACCCATGATGTATTCATCGATCGAGTTGTCGATGACTTCCTTGAGCAATACATACACTCCGTCGTCCTGGGATGCCCCGTCACCGAGTTTACCGATGTACATCCCGGGGCGTAACCTGATGTGCTCTTTCCAGTCAAGGGTCCTTATGCTGTCTTCTGAATATTTTTCCGTAGTCATTGTCGCTAGTGTTGCATTGTTTTTGTGAAATTTGTTACAACAATCAATACATCAACTGATTACAAACGTTCTTTGATTTTTTGATTTGAAATCGTTCACCTTTGTGGTTTTAATCCACATAGGTCGTGAATCAAGGTAAGTATGTTTTTGCTCAAATCAACTCATTGGTTGTTCGTTATGAGTTTGACAAGTGCGTTAATCGCTATAGGGGTAACTACAAAATTCGTGATTTCAGTTGCTGGAATCAGTTTTTGTGCATGATGTTTGGCCAACTCACCCACCGGGAAAGCATCAGGGATATTGCCACC
>LSQX01388817.1_pt3 | contig 82449 bp, 95 predicted proteins | sample 654561 | NCBI WGS metagenome assembly LSQX01 (sample SAMN04489861, study PRJNA283612) | anaerobic digester metagenome | isolation source: 4 biogas reactors fed with cattle manure at either 37C or 55C with and... | place: Denmark: Kongens Lyngby | collected 2014
CCTTCTCTTAGCGTAGGAAGTAAATTAATATTAATATTTTTAATGTTCTTTGGGCGAGTTGGACCAATGACAATTATGTCGGTTGTTTCTAACTCAATGCATAGACACCAAAAAGAAAATTTCAAATATATAGAAACAGACTTAATTGTCGGTTAGGAGGAGTATATTATGAGAAAAAGAAAAAGTTATTTAGTTATCGGACTTGGTCAATTTGGTCTTTCAATTGTTGAAGAACTTGTCCGTCTAGATCGTGATGTAACTGCTATTGATGTATCAGTAGATGCTATTAACAAAGTTAGTCACTTTGTTTCTACTGCCTTTATTGCAGATAGTACCAATGAAAAGGCATTAATTGAGGTCGGAGCAAAAGAATGCACTCATGCAATCGTCTGTTTTGGGGACAATGATGTTGCTAGTATTTTAACAACTGCTCTTTTAAAAGACTTAGGGGTTCCACACATAACCGTAAGAATGGATAACGAAAATTATATTGATATTATCAGAAAATTAGGAGCAGATGAAATTGTTACTCCCCAAAAATTAGCTGGTATTGGTCTTGCAAACAGAATTGGGAACGAAGACTTTCTTGATTATTACAATTTAGGCGGAAATTATTCAGTTGTTAAAATCACAATTCGTGAAGATTTTGTCCCCATTCCTATTCTTGCTCTTGATGCTAGAAACCAATTTGGTATTAATATAATTCTTATTCAAAGAGGTCATAAAATGTTTTCGCCTCGAGCTGCTGATACTCTTAGCCCAAAAGATATAATCCATGTCGTTGGTACAAGGCGTGATATTGAAGATTTTGGCGATTTTATTAATCGTGAACCTTCATCAGTTAATAATAAGAAAAAGAAACCAAGACGAACAAAAAGAAAAGACACTAAAAAATAGACACTAAAAAACGGGGTCAGACCCCGTTTTCTTATTCGTTAATTTTTTCAGTATCAGCAAAGTTTGTTTCAATTCTTTGCGGACGTCCGAAGATTAATGATTCAATTACTAAGTTACCTGTATCTTTATCAAACTCAATAATTGTTCCTTCTGTTCCTTCTAAAGGACCCGTAATAATTCTAACTGTATCGCCTTCATTGTAACTTTCATACATTTCTTTACTAATGATACCAAGTCTTTTTAATATTGGTTCAATTTCATCATCTGGAACAGGGAAGGGTTTTGCACCTTTTCCGCTTGAACCGATAAAACCAGTAACCCCCGGCGTATTACGAACTACGAACCAAGCCTCATCACTCATTAGCATTTCAACAAAGACATATCCAGGATAGAGGTTTTTCATTCTCTTCTTACCACTAGGTAAACCGGTTTCTTTATCAATAACATCAACTTCAATTTCTGCAACGATAACGCGATAAATATTTTCTTCTAAATCCATTGAGGTCTTTCGAGATAAAATATAATCTTTAATTCGATTTTCACGACCTGATTGGGTTGATACAACATACCAACGAATATCTTTTTCTGGTATTCTCATACAACACCTCCTCTAAAATCTACTTTTTAAATCCTTCAAACGCTTTTTCTAAAGCACCTAAAAGACGTGCAACTGCCATATCTTCTAAAAGCAAAACAGCAGCAGCAAAAGCAGTAATTACTAAAACAACAAAAATTAGCGGGAAGATAACTTCTCTTTTTGGCCAACGTACTCGTTTACCTTCTTTGATGACTTCGCCAGCATATTTTTTTAGTCCCATAAGTGCCTCCTATTTGCTCTCCTTATGTAATGTCGTCTTATTACATCTAGGACAATACTTTCTTATTTCGAATCGTTTAGTCTGCGTGGCTCGATTAATTGAGGTCGTATAATTTCTTGAAAGACACTCAGAACAGATTAATAGAACTTTTACACGCATCTAACGACTCCTCTCCATATCGTGCTTATGAATATATCATAAGCTCCTTTATATAGTCAAATACTATTTAGCCATATTTTGAATTTAAATTCAAAAAAGAGCCTTACTTATTATCTCATTTTCCTTATTATTTTCAAACAAAGAAAAAACAAAAATAATTGGAATGATTATATTTAAATTTAAAATTTTGATTTTTAATTAAATTTACCAACCATATTTTGACTTAATTGATTTAATCACTGCAAACACTTGTCTTCTTGAACAACCTAATTTTTCCGCAATTTCTCCATAGTTAAACCCTGCAATTTTAAGCTTAATTACGCAAATCTCATCTTCGTCTAATCTTACGCTTACTAGATCACCTACATGATCAATCATTGAATTTGGTAATGTTTCACTACTTTGATATGGATCAAGTTCTCCAATTGAGTCACTAATAAAAAACCGATCATTTTCTTTATATAACTGTGCATCTAAACTTAAAGCATTAGTATGAATTTTGCGCCCTGCAGACCTAGCCTTTTTAATTAACCCCCACATTTGACGATGAATTACAATTTGTACATAGCTAGTAAAACAACCTTTACAAACATCAAATGTTTCGATTGCATGTGTAATACTACGAAGTCCTTCATTATATAAATCTTCAAACTCGAGAGCTAAATATTCAAGACTATTAATAAAGTTTCCCGCCTTCTTTTTTATCCAATACATAAAATTAGCAATAATTAAAAGAACTGCTTCGTTTTCATTTATCCCACATACTGTTGCGGCACTTATAGCCTCTTCATTTGAGGTCAAAATGACGTCATATTTCATAAATATCAGTGTCTGATAATTATAAATTGGCGTTATTTAATTTGTTTTGTTCTAATTTCGTAAAGTAATATACCAGTAGCAACACTTGCGTTAAGTGAATTAACATTGCCTGACATTGGAATTTTAACTATATAATCAGCATTTTTTAATAATAGACTAGAGATCCCAAATCCCTCACTTCCAATAATAAGCCCCACGGGAAAATTATAATCTAATTGATTAGCACTTTGTTCTGCAGAAGCATCAGTTGCTACAATCCAAAAACCAATTTTCTTTAGTTTATCAATGGCGTCTCTAAGATTTGGAACTTGACATATTTTTACATAATTTTGTGCACCCGTCGCGGCTTTAATAACTGTCGGCGTTACTAGAACCTGATTTCTTTTCTTAATAATTATCCCTGATACCCCAAAAGCATCAGCACTTCTTATAATAGCGCCAAAATTTTGCGGATCTTGGATCTCATCTAAAAGTAAAACAATTGGGTTTTGCTGTCTTTTTAAAAAATTTTGTAGGGTTTCAAAGGGTGTATACTCAAATGGTTTAACCTTCGCGATAATGCCTTGATGATTTCCTTTTACCATTTTATCTAAATCGTTTTTCGATAAAATAGTGACTTTAATATTTAATCTTTCAATATGTTCTAATATTTTTTTATCATTAAAAGAATTTGAAATAAAAATTTCATTAACTTGATATTCTTTTAAAGAATTTAAAACCGGAATTCTTCCGTATTGAAGGTTAATCATCTTTTAGAAGTTAGAACTAACTCGAAGTTCAAGAGGCTTTATTTCATCCTTAAGTTCTTCAGTAAAAGCCGTAATTGTTGCTTTTGAGGCAAAAGCAATATTTAAAGTAACACGAAGATAAGTGTTTGCATTGATAATAATCATAGATGATTGAATATCTTTAATATTCACACCAAAACGCGATGCAATAATATGAACATCACTTAAAATACTTGTATCACTTGAAACAACAAGAGTAATTTTTGGTGCTCTTTTTTGTGCCAAGTGTTCTAATCGACGTAAACTAATTAAAACAATTAATGAAAAGAGTGTGCCTAGCCCAGCAATAACAAATTGACCTGCTCCAGCTGCAAGACCAACAGCCATAACAATCCACAAAGTTGTCGCAGTGGTAAGACCTTTGATATCTGTACCAGTTTGAATAATTGTACCCGCACCCAAGAAACCAATACCACTAACTACTTGTGCTGCTAGACGAGCAGGGTCTCGATCTGGGAATACACCTTTGTCAAAACCATAAATTGATACAACCATAATTAAAGCACTGCCGAGACCGACGAGCATATGTGTTCTTAATCCAGCAGCATGGCCGTGATATTCACGTTCAAATCCAATTACACCCGCAAAAAGTGCGGCAGCAAATAAAGAGACTATTATTAGAAAAATATGACCCGTAGTTCCAAAACTTAAAAACCATTCTCTAATTAATTGATCAACAGTTGTAATATCCATTTTATTACCTTCTTTCTATAAAATGCCGCGTTCAATTAATTTGTCGCGTATTTCATCGCTTTTTGCGAAATCTTTCTTTTCTTTTGCTTCTTTGTATTGTGTATATAATTGTATATCATTTTTATCCAATTCGGGATAATTTATTTTTAAACCTAGCAAATCAAGCATCGAATTTGATTCTACGAAAAGATTTTCAAGTGTTTCAATCTCTTTGTTTGGTTTGCGAAGTTTAGTATTTATAGTTTTAATTACACCAAACAAAATACTAATCGCGTTTGCTGTATTAAGATCATCAGCTAATGTTTCTAAAAATTCATTATTAATATGTGCTGTTTTATTTAACTTACCACCATTTAATTGAAGATAGACAGCTAATTGACGTATAGCATTAGAAATTTTCTCTACTTCTTTTTGGTTATTACTTATTACTTCATCCGTTAAATTTAAAGGTGATCTATAGTGACCACTCAATAATAATAAACGCAAAGTATTACCACCATACTTATTAATAAAATCAGTTGCAGTTAAAGTATTGCCTAAAGATTTCGACATTTTTTCATTATTTACATTAATAAAACCATTATGCATCCAATAATTTGCTAGGTTTGTGCCGCTATAGGCTCTAGATTGAGCCATCTCGTTTTCATGATGAGGAAATTTAAGATCAAAACCACCACCATGAATATCAATTAATGGTTGTTTGAAAGTCTTGTTAATCATAACAACACATTCGGTATGCCAGCCAGGACGGCCTTCGCCCCAAGGGGACGAGAATGTAATACCAACTTCAGTTCTTTTCCAAAGTAAAAAATCTGCTGGATGTTCTTTTTTGTCATTTTCATCTATTCGTGCACCATGTACTAAATCTTCAAGTTTAATATTCGCAAGATGACCATAATTTTTATCTTCACTTACCCTAAAAAAGACATCTCCATCTTTTTCATAAGCCGCACCCTTTTTAACCAACTCTTCAATAAATTTAATGATTTCGTTTATCGAAGTCGTAACTCTTGGTGTATAAGTTGGAGTCATCGCGTTTACGTTTTCGACGTTCCTATTATAGACATCAATATACCGATTGGCTATTTCAAGCTCACTTTTATTTTCTTTTAAAGCCCGATCAATAATTTTGTCATCAATATCAGTAAAATTACTAACAAAAATTACATCATAACCAACATGCAGAAAGAATCGTCTTAATGTATCAAAAACGACAACTGGTCTTAAATTTCCAACATGAACATCATCATAAATCGTTGGTCCGCAAACATACATTGAAACTTGACCTTTTTTTATTGGAAGGAAATCTTCGACCTTACCACTAAGTGAATTAAATAATCGTATATTCATAATTCCTCCAATAAATTATACCATTTTAAACATTCTTATTAAATACTTAAGCTTACAGCTTATAAAATTAACATTGAACCCAATGTTTTATACCAAATTAATCCCATTTTTGTAATAAATAGGTCATTTTTGCGTAATAAAAAGACTCTCAATGAGAGCCTTTATATATAAAGTTCCTAGGTTTAGAACCAAAGAACTTTATCTAGTAAGATAATTGTGATAATGTCAAGCAACCAAAGCCATGGTAAACCAACGACTATTAATATAACCGCTAGAACGACGCCAAGTGTTTGTTTCTTTCCAAGACTTTTAACCAAACGATAAATAACCCAAACGACATCTAAACACGGAAGAGCAAGTACTACCTTTGCCCACTTTGGTAAATTATCCATCCATTTAACCATGATAAGTTCCTCCTTCTATGGTAATTATAACACAATTTGTCAATAGAAAAACTGAGTTTTAGAGTTTTTTTCAACCTACTACCTCATAATAGCGCTTTCATCCTATTTTAATTACAATGTAAAATTAATTATTTAACTTCCTCTGTTGCTTCAACTAGTTGTTGAAGGTTTATTCTTTTATCAAACTCTCTCCACGCAAAAACAAGAGGAATAATCGTTAATAAAACCATTAACGCAGAATATAAGAATAGATTTTCTTGCGGAACATCAATTATATGACCAAATTGATCGTGAACTTCAACTGGTTGAGGTGTATATTTAATTATTAATCCACCAGTTAATGTACCAATAAACATTGGAATAAGTGTAAAGAATAGTGATCTAATCCCTTCAAATTGACCACGATTTTCTTTTGGGAACAGTCCTCTAACCCAAACCATTGTCGCTTGAGTAATTAATACATAACCCGTACCAACAAGGAAAACCGCGAAAAGAAGCGGAATGTTTTTCGCATTAAAAGCACTACTATTATCAACGCTACTTGGATCTTTAACAAATAGGTAAAGCATAAATAGACCTATAGCGTTCACTAATACTGCAATAAGTGCTACTAAAGGAACTTTATTTTTATTAATTAACCTAGCAAACGGGATCGTAACTAATACAGAAAATATAAGGGAGATTCCTTCAATTAAACCCATGTTTGTTGCAGTAAATCCAATATCATAAATTAACCAGTTCCCCATATGAACAAAATAAAAGTTAAATGGGATAAAGAAACAACATGCAACTAGAGCTGCTAAAAACATTTCTTTATTTTCTTTATGTCCTTTTAACTTTTTAAAATTAAAAACTTGAAATAGTTGTTTAAAATAAGAACCTTCTTTGTTTGGTTTAATGTCTGGGGCATCCTTCATTAAGAAAATTGAAAGCACTCCAACCAAAATTACAAAAATTCCCATAGACCAAAATAATAATTGATAGTTATCAAGAGCAGGATTATAGTGGTCAGTCCCTGCTGTAGCGTTTCCAACATTAACTAATATCCCACCTAAAACTGTACCAACAATAGTTCCTAAAACAGGAATACCAGCAAATGAAGCTCCGACTTGTCCTTGATTTGTTTCATCTGTATAGTCATTTACCCATGTTGTAAAGCCTGCGTCAAATGCTAATGAACCTAAAAAAGACATTAGCGCATCTGTAAATACAACAAGAAATCCACTTAATGAAACAAAAAAGCCAATTCCTGAACTTCTTGCATATTCTGTAAGTCCAAAAATTATTGTAGCAATACCCCAAAGAATATAGCCAATTGAAACAAATCGTTTTCTTTTACCTAGCCTATCGCTAAGTGTGCCAAAAATAAAAGTTGAAATTGTTGTTACGGTAGCACTAACTATAACCATCCAAGTAACAACATTGACATCTCCGCCAATTTTCGCGTAAACGAATGTGTTAAACCATTGATTTTCAATGTTCCAACACAGGTGCCCTGCCATCCCCATTAAACAAATAATTAGCCAAAACCTTGCAGAATGCAGCCCGTTTACCATTTTTACAGGTTTTCTAATTCTTTTTTTCTTTCATTTTTTATTCCTCTGCATCAGTTATGTTATCGGCCATTGAACCAACTTTTTCCCATAAACTGAGTGCTTTTTTCTTCCATTTAAAATAACCTTCAGGTGTTAACGGATAGCGTTTATAATGTTTAGTAAGTTTTGTACCAGTGTTACTTGCTTTCAGTAATTTACTTAAAGCAGAATAAGAAAATTTTCTTTTTAAAACACCTTTAATTAAGTTACCTGCAACACTACCTTTTACTTCTTCATCATCGCTTTTAAAGATAATTCCATTTGCATATAAATAATCATTATCTTCTTTACTCATTGCGACAGCACCCACCAAAAGCGCCCTCAATCCTGCAAATTCAGCTCCTTCCTTAGTTTGATAGAGGTAATTAATTTTCCAAAGTGCTTCTTTTGTAGGATACTTATTATCTTTTAAAGCGTAGGCTACTACATCTGCTGCAGGTGTTGATTGAACCCATGCGCTAGTAATACCTTCTCCGTTCATTGGTTTAGTTAAACAGGCGGCATCACCTATAACAAGAAAACCATCTGTAACAAAACTAAATGGCGGTCTAGTGTAAGGTGTAGCACCCCATTCTTCATATTGGAGTGTATATTTTGGTAAAGGAATGCTATCTTCAAATTTTTTCATACATTTCCTAGCGTAATCAGTTGATAGATTTGCTCCAACACCTACAATTGCTCCACCCTTACTTTGTTGAGGAGCAATCCACCCCTTGTAGTAAGGCCAACTTATTGAACGATCAATTGTAATTTTAGGATCATCCAAAAGAACATATTTTAAGAAAACATAAAACTTATCTCGTGGTCCTATTGGCCAGTTTTCAATATATGGATCACTAACTTTTCTTCGTACAACTGAAGGAATACCAGAAGCATCAACAACTAATCTACTTCGTATTTCTTCATCTTTAGATGTTTTAATACCACTTATTCTATTATCTTTATCATAGATTAAGTCTGCAAAAGTGGTCTCAAATTGAAATTTTGCACCTTCTTTAATAGCCAAGTTTCTAAGGCGTTTAATAAAAAGTGGTAAATGCATTACATGAACTTCTAAAAAATTCTTTTTCTCATAATTATCAAGGGCAGAGCGAGAATAACAATAAGAAAACTTTGAGACAAATTCAGGATCACCTTCTTTTGACTCTTCAAGATTAAACTCAGCAAAAGATTCGCTAGTAAAATGAAAAATATCTAATCTTTTAGCAAGATCTTTTTCTGCATCTTTATCAATAACAAGAACTTTAACTCCTCTTTTAGCAAGTAGAAGCGCAAAATAAGTGCCGGCAGTTCCTGCACCGACGATAACAACGTCGTAATTATACATATTTTTTCCTCCACTCTTATTTTACAAAATATATGACTTTATGTAATGTAATTTGATTATTCTTCGAAATATTCAAATTAAACAAAAAAGAGACTTACACTACTGTAAGCCTCTATTTAAGTTTACTTTTGTTTATTCAACAAATGTAAGTAAAGCCATTGGGGCATTGTCACCACGTCTATTTTCGAGGTTTAAAACACGTGTATAGCCACCTTGGCGATTTTTAAAGCGTGGAGCTAATTCGTCAAAAAGAATATCAAGAGCTTTTTTACCATCACTTTTTCTTACAATGCCTTCTCGAAGTCTAGCAGCTGCTAGTCTTCTACTATGAAGGTCACCGCGTTTTGCTAAGGTAATGAGCTTTTCAGTTTCAATTTGTACTTGTTTTGATACTTTTTTAATTAGATTAACTTTTCCATAAACGATAAATTCGCTTGTAACATTACGAATCATCGCTTTATCTTTTGCACGGTCATAACGAGCTTTAAATCGAACACCTGTTCTACCGCGTACGTTTTTTCTTCCTTGTGCTGCCATTAGACACCTCTATTCTATTGTCCCACGGAAGGACAAACCAAGTTCGGTTAGTTTATCTTTAATTTCTTTAAAGGATTTCTTACCAAGGTTTTTAACCTTAAGAATTTCTTCTTCGCTTCTAGCGATTAGTTCGCTGACCTTATTAATGCCAGCACGTTTTAAACAGTTAAAGCTACGGACACTAATATCAAGATCTTCAATTGTACGATCTTTGAATTGATCTTCCTCTTCTTCAACTTCTTCTTTCATAATTATGAGTTCTTGGACATTTTCATCTAAATGCATAAATGGTTTTAAATGTTCAATCATGATTTTTGCACCAAGAGCAACGGCATCAAGAGCCTTCATGCTTCCATCAGTCCAAACTTCAAAGATGAGTCTGTCATAGCGTTCATCATATTTAACCCGAGTATTTTCAACTGTATAGTTAACTTTTGTAATTGGTGAATAGTTACTATCAGTTGCAATAATTCCAGCATATGAACCTAAGATTTTACGATTTACCTTATTTTCTTCTCCCGTAATATAGCCGCGGCCATTACGAGCAAAAATTGTAAGGCGTAAGTGCCCGCCATCTGCAACATTAGCAATGATGAGGTCTTTATTAATAATTTCAACATCAACTGGAGTATCTAGATGAGCTGCGGTTACTACACCTGGACCAACAAAATCTAGTTCAATCCGTTTAACTGTTTCAGTTGGATCAGAGATGACCATGATTAAGTTTTTTAAATTAAGGATGATATTGGTAACATCTTCAGTTACGCCATCAAGAGCACTAAATTCATGAAGAGCACCCTCAACCTTAATAGCAAACATACTTGCACCTGGAAGAGAAGATAATAGAATCCGACGTAAGGAATTACCTAACGTTTGTCCGAAGCCTCTTTCAAGTGGTTCAACTGTAAATCGAGCATGATTATTATCTTCCTCGAGTTGGTTAATCTTAAATTGTGGTATTTCAAATGGATTAGCAATATCTTTGTGCATTACGGTCCTCCTTATCCTCGTGGCCGTTTGGGTGGCCGACATCCATTATGGGGAATTGGTGTAGTATCTTGAATTGATGTAATCGTAAGTCCAGCGCTTGCTAGTGAACGAATTGCTGAATCTCTTCCTGGTCCAGGACCTTTAACATTTACATCAACTGAAGTTAAGCCTTGTTCAACTGCTACTTTTGCAGCTGCTTCCCCGGCAAGTTGGGCTGCCCAAGGCGTTGATTTTTTACTACCTTTAAAGCCCATCGCACCGGCACTTGACCAGCTAATTGCGTTCCCGGCTTCATCGGTAATTGTTACGATTGTGTTATTAAAGGTAGAGTGAATATGTGCAATACCTTTAGTAAACGTACGACGAATTCTTTTTTTACGTACGACTCTAGTCTTTTTCTTAGCCATAAGTATTCACCTAACCTTTCGAAACTTGCTTTTTATTTGCAATAGTTCTTTTTGGACCTTTTCTAGTCCTTGCATTTGTGCGGGTTCTTTGTCCTCTTACAGGTAATCCTCTACGATGACGAATCCCACGATATGAACCAATTTCGCTTAATCGTTTAATATCCATTGTAACTGCACGTCGAAGATCACCTTCAACACGAAGTTTACTAACTTCACTACGAACAGCGTTTAATTGTTCATCACTTAAATCTTTAACGCGAATCGTGCTATCGACTTTCGCGCGTTCACAAACTTTTAAAGCTGTTGCTCTTCCAATCCCATAAATATAGGTAAGGGAAGTACCAACTTGCTTATCGTTTGGAATATCAACACCAACAATACGTGCCATAATTTACTCCTCTACTTTCTTAACCCTGTCTTTGCTTATGTTTTGGGTTTTCGCAGATGACCATAACGCGGCCTTTGCGACGAATTACCTTACACTTTGGGCAAATGGGTTTTACTGAGGCTCTTACTTTCATAATTTTCCTCCTCTGGTTTAATCTTTAAACCGATATGTAATGCGTCCACGTGTTAAATCATAAGGTGAGATTTCTAGACTAACGCGATCACCTGGTAGAATGCGGATATTGTGCATCCGGATTTTACCAGAAACGTGGGCATGCATGATTAGTCCGTTTTCAATAAGTTCTACTTTAAACTCAACGTTTGGTAGACACTCTAGTACTCTCGCCTCGACTCTGATGACATCTTTTTTACTGGCCATTAAGTTCTCCTTTTAATTTTGTCAGTATTTCATAACCATCATCGGTAATGACAAGCGAATTTTCATAATGGCTTGCAAGAGCGCCATCTTTTGTTTTTACGGTCCAGCCATCTTTAAGCACAATAAGATCGACTGCCCCGGCGTTAACCATCGGTTCGATGGCTAAGCACATCCCTTTTCGTAAAGTGGGACCTTTACCTTTTATTCCAACATTAGGAATAATAGGATCTTCATGAAGTTTAGTACCGACTCCATGACCGGTATAGTGCGAAGTAAGAGTGTAACCCTCTTTTTCGCAAAATGTTTGAATGGCGTTACTAATATCACCTATTGTAGAGCCTGGTTTTGCATAGTTATTAACTGCATACCAGAAACTATCTTCGGTCGTCTTTACAAGACGACGTGCTTCGTCTGTAACATTTCCTACAAGAAATGTACGACAAGCATCGGCGACATAACCTTTATAAGTTACGCCGACGTCGACACTAACAATGTCGCCGTCTTTAATAATTTCTTTTGAACTAGGGATGCCGTGGATTAATGTATCGTTAACTGAAACACATACATTTCCTTTAAAGCCTCCATAGCCTTTAAAGGTGGGGATGCCGCCTGCTTTTTTAATAACATCAAGAGCGATGCGATCAACATCTAGCGTTGACATCCCAGGTTTAAGTTCAGTTTCAAGTTTTTTAAATACGGTTGCAACTATATGACCAGCTTCTTTTAGTAGCGCAATTTCGCGCGGACTTCGAAGAACAATCATTATTTAGTAGCTCCTAAAACTTTTTTAATTGCCTTAAGTGTTCCTTCTAGGCCTAGTTCGCCATCAACTTCAACAAGAAGTTTTTTAGCTTTGTAGTAATCTTCTAGCGGCTTAGTTTCTTTATAGTAGTGATCAAGCCGGACTAAAAGCGCTTCTTTTGTATCATCAGCGCGTTGATATAGTTCCCCGCCACATAAATCACAAATACCAGTAACTTTTGGTTTTAGTGTGTCAATGTGATAGGGGGCTCCGCATTTTCTACATACGCGCCTGCCTGTGATCCTGCGTACGAGCTCCTGCGTGCCACATGTGATATTAATCACGTGCGTAAGCGGACGAGCAAGCTCAAGCGTAAGAGCGTCAAGCGCTTCTGCTTGCGGAAGCGTGCGGGGGAAGCCATCAAGAAGATAGCCGTTTTTACAATCATCTTTATTTAAACGTTCTTTAACGATTGCAATTGTAAGTTCATCGGGGACTAAATGACCTTCATTTATGAATTTAGCAGCAGTTTTGCCAAGTTCTGTCCCTTTCTTTATTGCTTCGCGAAACATATCACCAGTAGAAATATGGGGGATATTATAAAGCGAAGATATTCTTTTAGCCTGGGTGCCTTTACCTGCACCAGGAGGGCCTAATAGAATGATATTTACCATTACTATTATTCTCCTCTTTGAACTTCTTCGAAGCTTTTTCCTGCTAGAAGTCCATCAATTTGGGTATTAAGTTCAATTGCTACACCAACAACAATGATTAAGCCTGTTCCACCAAGTGCTAGTGATTGGTCAGGAACAACTTTAAGTAAGACGAGTACTAGAGGGAGTGCTGCAATAAAGGCAAGAGCAGATGCCCCGATAACGGTAATACGGTTAAGTACTTTACTTACATAGCGAGCAGTTTCATTTCCTGGTCGAACACCGGGAATATAACTACCATTTTTTTGGAAGTTTTCTGCAAGTTGTTCTGGGTTAATTTGAAGTTTGGCATAAAAGAAACAAAACATAACTGTTAGACCAATATAGATCATTAAACCCCAAGGCATTGACCATTCTGTTCCATTAATACCAGGCATTTTAGTAAGAGCACTGCTATTGAAGATGTTTAGCCATTCAGCATCTAGATTTGCTCCAGTAATAAATGAGGCAATAATTGAAGGAGCCATCATAATTGAAGAAGCAAAGATGACAGGAATAACTCCCGCTGAGTTAATCTTAATTGGTAAGAAACTAGCTTGAGCCATCTTACGAGTTTGTCCGCCCTTACCAGCATGTTGAACTGGAATCTTTCGTTTACTAGATTCAATAAAGGTAATAAAGCCAATAATTAGAATAAAGCTAAGTAAATACACCCCAAATTGGAGAACTCCAATAAGGATTTGACTACTTCCTTGTCCAACTTTATCTGCGAGCCAAGTTTGATAGGCACGCGTAATTTGAAGGGGTAAACTAGAAACGATACCAGCAAAAATAATCATTGAGATACCGTTACCAATTCCTTTTTGAGAGATTTGGTCACCAAGCCACATCGTTAGCATGCTACCTGCAAGAAGGACCGTAATAATATATGCATATGTCAAAAATGAGGTGTCTTTAAGCGTAATAAAGGCTTGATTTTCCATTGTTTTAATAACTCCGTACGCTTGAACTGCGCCAAGCATAAGAGTTAAATATCGAGTAGCCATTTCCATCTTCTTACGGCCATATTGTCCTTGTTTACTTAGTTCGCTAAATGCTGGAAGAACATCCATTGAAAGAAGTTGAACAATAATTGATGCCGTAATGTAAGGTGAAACCCCTAAAGCAAAGACAGAAAAGCTCTGTAGGGTACCGCCACCTAAAAGGTTCATTAACCCAAAGGCGTCGTTAGTTTGAAATGATAGATCTTGAACGGTAACACCGGGCACTTTAATCGCAGCCCCAAGACGAAAGATGAATAAAATCATAATCGTAAAGAAGATACGATCAACGATTTCTCTGTTTTTAAAGATGCCTGCGATTTTTTTCATTAGATGACCTCGGCTTTTCCACCCACTTCTTCAATCGCTTGCTTTGCAGCTTTACTGAAGCGATGAGCTTGAACAGTTAACTTAATGTTAAGTTTACCATTTCCTAGGATTTTTACACCGTTAAATTCCTTTTTTACTAAACCTTTTTCAACAAGTAAGGTTGGAGTAACAACAGTTCCTTCACTAAAAACGTTAAGATCTTCGACATTTACTACTGCAAATTGAGCACGATTAACGTTTTTAAAGCCTCTTTTTGGAATTCTACGATATAAGGGCATTTGACCGCCTTCAAATCCAAGACGGACACCGCCACTTGAACGTGACTTTTGACCTTTTTGACCTCGGCAACTAGTTTTTCCAAAACCAGAACTCATACCGCGACCAACGCGTTTTTTCTTTGTTCTTGCACCTTCGGAGTATTTTAATTCATGTAATTTCATTATTTTTCCTCCTTCGTATCTACAGTTTTTCTTAGGCGAATAACTTCTTCACGGCTCTTTAGTCCTTGTAGCCCATTATCGGTTGCTCGTAGGACGTTTAGAGCAGTTCTACTGCCGTAAACTTTTGAATATACGTTTTTAATTCCAGCGAGTTCAAGAATTGCACGGACAGGACCGCCGGCAATAATTCCTGTACCAGCAGGAGCTGGTTTTAAGAATACTTTACAAGCACCAAAGCGACCATAGATTTCGTGAGCAATCGTATCATCACCAACGATATTGACCATACGAGTATCTTTTTTAGCTTTGTCTAAAGACTTTTTGATTGCATCTGGTACTTCAGCGGCTTTAGCACTAGCAAAGCCATATTTTCCTTTACCATCGCCAACGACAGTAACGGCTGAGAAGCGAAGTCTACGACCACCTTTAGTAGTTTTTGAAACACGGTTAATATAAACAACGCGTTCTTCGTATTCTTTTGCTTTAGGAGCAGTGCGACGTCCTCTTGTTGGACGACGTCCACCTCTTGGGGAACGAGTGGCACCATCTTGTCTAGTGCGACGAGGACGTTCTTCTTTTTCAGTAACAGTAGTTTCTTCTGTTTCAGTTTCTTCTTCAACGATTTCTTCTACGGTTTGATCATTAAGTTTCTTATCCATACATTCCTCCTAAAATTCCAAGCCGGCTTCGCGAGCGGCTTCTGCAAGTGCCTTGACGCGACCATGGTATAAGAAACCACCGCGATCAAAAACAACATTTTTAATACCTTTACTAAGTGCTAGTTTAGCAATTTGTTCACCGACGACTTTTGCGGCTTCAATGTTACCACCATGTTCTAAACCAAGGTTAAGACTACCGGTTGAAACAAGGGTATGACCTACAACATCATCAATGATTTGACAGCTAATATGCTTATTTGAACGGAAAATTGCAAGGCGTGGCCTTTCAGGCGTTCCGCTAATTTTTGAACGAACACGAAGGTGTCGACGTTTACGAACTACATCACGTTTATTTTGTTTAATCATAATTTATTGTCCTCTTACTTTCCGACACCCGCACGTTTACCCTCTTTACGGATAATGCGTTCGTCACTATATTTGATACCTTTACCAAGATAGGGTTCAGGTTTACGGACAGCACGAATATTTGCTGCTGTTTGACCAACTGCTTGTTTGTCAAAACCAACTACTTCAATTTTAGTCGGGTTAACAACATTAATTTTTGAACCTGGACTTGGTGCGATTTCGATTTTGTGTGAATAACCAACTTCTAAAACAACATTTGCACCATTTTGAGTTGCACGGTATCCAATACCAACAATTTCAAGCGTTTTGGTAAATCCCTCACTTACACCGATGATTGCATCGTTAATAAGTGATCTAGTTGTTCCATGAAGTTGTTTGCTTTGCTTTTCATCGTTAGCACGTTTAAGGCTTAGTTTTCCTTCAACGCTTGAATCAAGCGAAATTACGTCTGGAATATGCACATTTAACGTACCTTTTGGCCCCGTAATTGTCATTGTGGAGTTGTCTACTTTTAGTGTAACACCACTTGGAATATTAATAACCTTTAATCCAACTCTACTCATAGGACTTACCAAACGTAGGCGATTACTTCGCCTCCGATGCCTAAGGCTCGGGCTTTCTTATCAGTCATTACACCTTGTGAGGTGGAAATAATAGCGATACCTAATCCACGAAGCACACGGGGAAGTGATTTGTGGGAAGTGTTGACACGAAGTCCTGGTTTAGAAATTTTCTTAAGACCAGAAATTACGCGTTCACCTTTATCGCCATATTTTAAATTAATTGTTAAAGTTTTCTTAACATCACCACTTACGGCGTAGTCAATAATGAATCCTTCTTCTTTAAGAATCTTTGCGATTTGGGTTTTCATGCGGTTACTCGGCATCGCAACCGTATCGTAACGCATCGCATTTGCATTGCGAATTCTTGTTAGCATATCTGCAATTGGATCAGTCATACTCATGTTGCTTTACCTCCTACCAACTTGATTTTTTCATGCCAGGGATTTTACCTTCATACGCGAGTTCGCGTAGACAAATCCGGCAGACTCCAAATTTTTTATACACGCTATGAGGACGTCCACAACGTGCACAGCGAGAATATTCTCTTACTTTGAATTTTTTAGGGCGTCTTTGTGAAACCCGTTTACTCGTTTTTGCCATTTGTTTACCTCCTTAGCGTTTAAAGGGCATTCCAAGTGCCTTTAGAAGGGCGAATGCTTCCTCATCTGTATGTGCGGTTGTAACAATTACGATGTCCATTCCGCGAATCTTACCAATTGAATCAAAGTCAATTTCTGGGAAGATTAATTGTTCTTTGACGCCTAAGGAATAGTTTCCTTTGCCGTCAAATGAGTTTTTACTAACTCCACGGAAATCACGTACACGTGGGAGTGCGATAGTAATTAACTTATCGAAGAAGTCATACATCTTAAGTCCACGGAGAGTAACTTTACAGCCAATCTTTTGACCGGCACGTAATTTATAGTTAGCAATACTCTTTTTTGCTTTAGTGACGACTGGTTGTTGGCCAGCGATTAGCGCAAGCTCTTTAACAGCGTCATCTAGGTTTTTAGCGTTTTGAAGCGCATCTCCTACACCCATATTGAGAACAATTTTATGAAGTTTAGGAACTTGCATAACTGAGGTGTAATTAAATTGTTTAATTAACTCAGGTACAATTTCTTCTTTATAACGTTTTTCAACGCGGTTAAGAACTTTTGGTTCTTTATGTCCATCAGAAGCTTTTTTAACTTCTTTTTTAGGAGTAGTTTCAACTTCTTTAACAGGAGCTTCTTTTACTACTTTTTCTTCTTGCTTTTTAGCTGGTTCTTTAGAAGTTTTTACTTCTTTTTTAACCTCTTCTTTTTTAGCGGTTTTCTTTTTTGGAGCCGCTTTTGTAGTGGTTTCTGCTTTTTTTGCAGGTTCTTTGGTTTTTGGTTCGTTTTTAGCAGTTTCTTTTTTTGGAGCCACTGTTTTTACAAAACGACCTTGTTCATCCCGCTTGGAATCGGTTGCAACTTTTTTGTCTTTTTCTTCCATAGTGCCTCCTATTTAATTACTTCGCCGCTTTTTTTAGCAACGCGAACTTTTTTACCTTTTACTATTTTGATACCAACACGAGTTGGTTTTTTTGTTTTTGGATCAATGAGTGCGACATTACTTACATGAATTGGCGCATACATTTCTACGATTGATCCTTCAGGATTTTGTTGTGTTGGCTTGCGATGTTTTTTACGAATATTAATACCTTCAACGACAACTTTTTCAAGACGAGGATATGCTTTTTGAACAATTCCTTCTTTTCCTTTGTCGCGACCAGTAATAACAACGACTTTATCACCTTTTTTAATTAACATAACGAATCCTCCTATAAGACTTCAGGAGCAAGTGAGATTATTCTCATTGCACCTTCGCCTTTTTCTCGTAGTTCACGGGCGACTGGGCCAAAGACCCGTGTCCCTATCATATTGCCGTCGTTATTTAATAAAACGACTGCATTATCATCAAAGGAGATTTTGGAGCCATCTTTGCGTAAGATACCTTTTTTAGTTCTTACTACGATGCCTTTTACCATGTCACCTTTTTTGACTTTGCTATTTGGCAATGCTTGTTTGATTGATAGAAGAACAATATCGCCAATGTTGCTATTACGTCTTACTGATCCACCGTAAAGACGGATAATTTTTCCGTATTTGCCACCGGAGTTATCAGCAATCGTTACTTTTGTTTCAACACTAAGCATCTTGTTCCTCCTTTACGGGTTCTTCTTTAGTTTCTTCAACTACTACTTCTTCCCGTTTGTCGGCTGGGACTTCTTTGGTTGCTTCTTCAATTTCTTCAAGAATTTCTTCTTGTGCTAGAGCTTCTTGATATTCTTCAATTGAAACTTCAGCAAGTGAGAGCACTTTAACTAAGCGCCAGCGCTTAAGAGCACTAAGAGGACGAGTTGCCATAATGCGAACTGTATCGCCTTCTTTTGCTTCATTGTTTTCATCATGCGCGTAATATTTTTTACGGTATTTAACTCTTTTACCGTATTTATGACGTTTATGAGTTTCAACTAAAACAGTAATTGTTTTATTGTTTTTATCTGAGATGACAACGCCGTCAAGGACTTGTCTTTGTTTTCTTTCTAATTCCATAATCGTCTCCTTTATTTAATTCCTTGTTCGCGTTCGCGAATAACAGTATATACGCGAGCGATATCTTTTCTTACGCGCCGAATGTCGGTGCCGTTTTCAAGTTGTCCAACGGCTTGTTTTCTTCGTAAATGGAAGAGTTCTTCCTTGAGGTTATAAACTTTTTCATTAAGTTCAGTATTACTTAATGTGCGAATTTCACTAATTTTCATTGTTTATTCCTCCTTATCACTTTTACTAATTACTCGAGTTTTAATCGGTAATTTATAGCCTGCAAGACGAAGTGCTTCTCTTGCAACGCTTTCATTAACACCGGCGATTTCAAATATCACGCGGTTCTTTTTAACAACGGCGACCCAGCTATCTGGTGCCCCTTTACCACTACCCATCCGAACTTCTAATGGTTTCTTGGTTTTAGAAAGGTGTGGGAATATACGAATCCAAATTTTACCAACTCTACGTGTATAGCTAGCTAAGACAATACGAGCTGCTTCAATTTGCCTGTTCGTAATATAGGCGCCTTCCATTGCTTGAAGACCAAATTCTCCAAAGGAAACTTTATTTCCACGGAAAGCTGTACCTTCATGACTTAAGCGATGGGGTCGACGATATTTTGTACGTACTGGTTGTAACATCGTTATTCTCCTTTCCTATCTTCTTTTTGGAATTCACCGCGACAAATCCACACTTTAACGCCAAGGCGTCCATACGTTGTATGGGCGCTGACACTTGCATAGTCAATGTCAGCTTTTAAAGTGTGTAGCGGGATAATGCCATCTTTATATCCTTCACTACGAGCAATTTCTGCGCCATTTAGACGTCCGCTGACAAGAGTTTTAATTCCTTGAGCACCACTTCGGCGAACTCTTTGGATAACTCTTTTTTGGACTGATCGGAAACTTGCTCTATTTTCAAGCATTGTTGCGATGTCTTGTGCGACGAGAGTAGCATCAAAATCAGGACGTTTAACTTCAACAACATTAACACATGCTTCGCCGCTTTTAACAATGCGGGTTACTTGTTGGGTAATTGCTTTAATGTTTTTACCTTCTTGGCCAATTACACTGCCTGGTTTAGCAGTATGAATAAAGATTTCAACTTTAATTTTGCCTTCGAAGGAGTTAGTGCGTTCAATTTCAACGCGTGAAAGCATGTCGTTTTTGAGCGCTTTTTCTAAATATTTACGGATTTTGCCATCTTCTTTAAGGAAAGGTGCATAGTCTTTATTTTTTGGAAACCAGCGGCTTTCCCAATTACGGTAGATACCGAATCTTAGTCCGTTTGGATTAACTTTTTGTCCCATATCTTACTATTCCCTTTCTTTTACTTTCACGACGATGGTGCTCGTCCGTTTGATGATGCCACCTGCCATACCTTTTGCACGGGGGCGATAGCGTTTCATTTTGATTGAATCATTAATTTGAATGTCGCTAATGTAGAGAGTATCTTCGTTTAGCTCATGGTTATTAACGGCATTGGCTGCTGCACTTTGAATTGTTTTTCTTATTGGGGTGCTAGCAGCTTTATTTACGTTATAGAGGATACCGACTGCGTCTTTTACATCTTTGCCTCGAACTAGGTTTGCAACTAGACGAGCTTTTCTTGGAGTAACACGGACGGTGCGACTGATGGCCCGAGCTTCAGTAACTTTTGGTTTTTCTTTTTTAACTACTTCTTCTTTTGGAGTAGCAGTTTTTTTCTTACTAATTCTTGCCATAGTCCTTATCCTTTCTTAGCCTTTGCAGCTTTATCTGCTGCAGTGTGGCCAGCATGTCCTTTATATAATCGTGTCGGACTAAATTCACCTAACTTGTGTCCGACCATATCTTCGGTTACATAGACAGTAATATGTTCTTTACCGTTATAGACTGCGAAGGTATGTCCAACAAAAGAGGGGAAAATTGTGGAACGACGAGACCATGTCTTAATGATCTCTTTTTTATTTGCTTTGTTAAGAGCATCAACTTTCTTAAGTAAGTGTTCGTCTGCAAACGGACCCTTTTTAATACTACGTGCCATAATTTGTTACCTCCTTGTCTTATTTTTTCTCCGACGAACGATTAATTTCGTCGATTGTTTGTTTTTGTTTCTTGTTTTTACGCCAAGAGCGCGTTTTCCCCATGGTGTTCTTGGTGCATCATGTCCAATTGGTGATTTACCTTCACCCCCACCGTGTGGGTGATCAACTGGGTTCATAACCGAGCCCCGAACGGTTGGACGTTTGCCTAACCAGCGTGATTTTCCGGCTTTACCTAAGTTGATGAGATTGTAGTCTTCGTTTCCTACTTCGCCGATTGTAGCTCTACAAGTTCCTAGGACTTTACGAACTTCACCGCTTTGAAGACGAAGAGTTACATATTTTCCTTCTTTTGCTAGAAGTTGAGCGCTTGTTCCTGCTGCACGGCACATTTGGCCACCTTTACCAGGTCTTAGTTCAATATTATGAATTAAGGTACCTACAGGAATGTTATCTAGAGGAAGTGCGTTACCAACTTTAATGTCAACATTTTCCCCTGAGATTACTTGATCACCAACGTTTAGTTTTTGTGGTGCTAAGATGTAGCGCTTTTCGCCATCTACATAAGTAATAAGGGCGATATTTGCGTTACGATTTGGATCGTATTCAAGAGCACTTACTTTTCCAACGATATCGTCTTTGTTTCTTTTGAAGTCTACTAAGCGATATTGTCTTTTGTGTCCGCCACCGATGTGACGAGTTGTAATTTTGCCTTGATTATTGCGCCCGCCTGATTTCTTTAATGAAACAAGTAGGTTTCTTTCAGGCTTTTTATTGCTAAGCTTATCAAACTTAACATTGGTCATATTTCGGCGGGATGGTGTAGTTGGTTTATATGTTCTAATTGCCATAATCTATATCTCCTTCCCTTATTCTTTGAATAAATCAATTGCTTCGCCGTCTTTTACGGTAACAATTGCTTTCTTCACGATATTTGTGCGGCCGTCATAGCGACCACCGCGTCTTTTTGGTTTTGAATTAACTATTGAAGTTCTTACATCGACAACTTCGACTCCAAAGACAGCTTCGAAGGCGTCTTTAATTGCAGTTTTATTTGCAGAGCGTGGGACTTCAACCGTGACTTTATTTAAATCTTGCATTAAGAGCATTGTTTTTTCAGTAATGACTGGGCGAATAATTAAATCAAATTGTTCAACAGTCGCGACACGGCTTTTTTCTCTTGTTCTTGCAGTTCTTTTCTTTCTTGCCATTAGACTAGACCTCCTTCAAATGCTTTTAGAGTTGCTTTTTCGAAGATGATGAAGTCAGTATTTAGTAGATCATAAACAGAAACGTCATGAACTTCTACTGCGATAACATTTTGGAGATTACCAACAGCACGTAATAGATTTACATTGTCTTCAACAACGATCATAACTTTGCCTACTGCCCCAAGGTTTTTAAGTAATTGAACCGCGAGGCGTGTTTTTGGTTCGATTTCCATTTCTTCATCAACTACGATAAGTCGTTTTTCTTTTACGATAAGCGAGAGGGCACTTTTTAGAGCTAGTGTATGTTCCTTCTTATTCATATTAAGACGGTAGTTTTGGTTGCCGGTCGGACCAAAGATAGTTCCACCGCCGACCCAGATTGGGCTTCTTCTACTACCTGCTCTTGCACGGCCTGTTCCTTTTTGACGCCATGGTTTTTTACCACCGCCACGGACTTCGCTTCGTGTTTTTGTTTTTGCTGTTGCTTGTCTACGATTTGCTAAATATACATTCACTGCGCGGTGCATAGCATCTTCGTGTACTTCTACCCCGAAGACTTCGCTATTTAGACGAATTGTAGAGACTTTATCACCTTCTTGATTAACAACAGGATAGGTGATTGTTTTGGGTTTTGTTTCACTCATATTCACTTACCTCCTTTTGTTAATTATTCGGCAGTGCGATTAAGTAATGGTTTAACTTCACGTTTTTTTAGTTGTTGCTTAATCGCAGAGCGTACGGTGATGATTGAGTATTTAGGTCCTGGAATTGCTCCTTTAATAAGAAGAGCATTCTTTTCCTTGATAACCTTTACGATTTGTAGGTTTTGGACAGTTGCTTGTTTATCGCCATGATGTCCTGCCATTCTTTTGCCTGGTAAGATGCGAGGGATAATACCTCCTCTTGCCATTGAACCTTGACCGCGGTGATAACCTGAGCCGTGAGCGGCTGGGCCAAGTGCTTGATTCCAGCGCTTAACTGCACCGGTGAATCCTTTGCCTTTACTTACGCCTATTACATCTACTACATCGCCATCTTCGAAGATGTCAATTGTGATTTCTTGGCCGAGTGTAAAGTCAGCAACATTTTCGTAAGGTAATTCTTTAATCACTTGTTTTGGACTAACTTTTGCTTTTTCAAAATGTCCTTTAAGTGGTTTGGTGAGGTTATGTGGGCTAACTTTTTTATCTTGGTAGCCAACTTGGATTGCGTTATATCCATCAGTTTCCTCAGTTTTAATTTGGGTGACTACATTAGGTAAGACTTCAACGACAGTGACAGCATATTGAGTGCCATCTTCGGCGAATACTTGGGTCATACCCATTTTGCGTCCAATTACTGCTTTCATAAGTCCCTCCTATAATTTGATATCGATGTCCACACCTGCTGGAAGTTCGAATTTGCGAAGAACTTCGACAGTCTTCTTGGTTGGATTTTCGATATCGATAAGTCTTTTATGTGTCCGAATTTCGAATTGTTCACGAGCGTCTTTGTACTTATGAACTGCTCTTAAGACGGTGTACACTTGTTTTTCCGTTGGTAGCGGAATTGGGCCAATTACTTTGGCACCACTTTCAATTGTGCTTTTTACAATCTTGCTAACTGCATCATCAAGCAGAGCGTGATCATAGGATTGTAAGCGTACCCTGATTTTTTTTGCCATGAATTTTCCTCCTTTGTTTCTACTTTAGTTATTTCCTGCTCGATGCGAATTCTCCGTGACACTTCATGACAACGGTTGTAGGTGTATCGGTAACCTCGCATTTCATCACAGGCGACAACCTTGAATAGAATACCCCTTTCGCGTGTGTAATGTCAAGCAAATATTTACATAAATTAATATTTATTAATAGGTTCCCTTTTTAACATCGTTTTTTTTCATTAAAAATATTGGCAAAAACTTCCTTATTTAATAAACAAAAAAATGGCTGCTTGGCATAATTTTTTGTCACAAAATCGTGAAAAATGATTACTTTTCGTCTCTTATTGAATACTCACAACCACAGTAGTTTTGTTGATAGAGATTATACTTTTCTTTAAATCTTTTTGCGATAAGATTACCGTTTCGTTTCTTAAAGTCAGAATAAAAATAACGAATGGGATAGTATTGTTTTTCTAATGTTTCACCTATTTTATTAATTATTTCACTGTTTTTATGAGGAGAAATCGTTAGTGTAGTAGTTACATATTCTATGTTATGAACTTTAGCAAATTCAAATGCCTCTATTAATCTTTTTTTATAGCAAAGCACGCAACGAGCTCCGCCTTCTATTTCATCCTTATATGGCTTAAGTTCTTCCATAAATGCATCATGTTCATAGGGCGCAAGAATAAAATTTACATTTTGATTATGTTCTTTGTTAAATAATTCAATAAACCTTTCTGCTTCTTTTGCTCTTTTATTAAATTCATCTTGCGGATATATATTGCTATTTGTATAAATAACAGTTACATCAAAAGTATTTGTTAACATAAGCAAACTATATGAAGAGCATGGAGCACAACAAACATGTAAAGCTAAAGTAGGGCGTTTTCCTTCTTGTTTTAAACGTTCCATTTCTTTTTGTGCAACTAAATCATAATTAATCTTCATAAATAAACATCGCATCACCAAAAGAAAAGAAACGGTATTTCTCTTCAATTGCGTGCTTATATGCCTCCATTGTAAAATCAAGTCCACTAAAAGCACTAACGAGCATCAATAATGTCGATTTAGGCAGATGAAAATTAGTAATTAGTGCATCAATGGCTTTAAACTTATATCCTGGTGTAATAAAAAGTTTTGTTGAACTATTTTCCTGCAAAAAGCGGCCGAATTTTGCAAAACTAGATTCTAATACACGAACAGTAGTAGTTCCAACAGCAATAATTCGACGGTTTTTCTTCTTAGCTTCATTAAGTTTGTTTGCTGTTATTTCATCAATCATATAATACTCTTCATGCATAATATGATCTTCCGTTTTCTTTACTGAAACTGGTCTAAAAGTACCTAATCCAACATGAAGCGTTATATCAAGTATTTCAACCTTCTTTTCTTTAATTTTCTCTATTAACTCGTTAGTAAAATGGAAGCCTGCTGTTGGTGCTGCAGCACTGCCATTTACTTTTGCATATACAGTTTGATAGTGAGAATATTTATCTTTATCATCTTTGATGTATGGGGGAAGGGGAGTTAATCCAACTCTTTCTAAAACTTCTATAAAAATACCTTCATATGAAAACTTTAAATGCCTAAGACCTTCATCCTTTACTTCAACACATGTAGCTTTAAGTTCAGATGAAAAATTAACTACAGTTCCTTTTTTTATAACTTTAGCGTTGCCTACTAAACATTCGTATGTGTCTTTATCAACCAAATGTAAAAGGAGTACTTCTACTTTTGCTCCAGTTCCTTCTTTTAATCCAAAAAGTCTAGCAGGAATAACACGCGAATTATTTCTTACTAAAACATCACCAGGACGAAGGAAATCAAGAATATTATAGAAATAATGATCCTCAATCGTGTTTTTTGTTTTGTTTAAAACAAGCATACGTGAATGATCTCGTTTTTTTGAAGGATACTGTGCAATTAGCTCCATAGGAAGATTATAATTAAAAACTTCAATATCCATTAAAAACCTCTATCATCACCAAATTTTCGTAATATTTCATCTTTATAATCACCAAAACGGTCTTCTTGAATTGCAATTCTTGCACCTTCAACAATTTTTAAAATAAAACGAAGATTATGTATCGACATAAGCCGTTGGCCAAGTGCTTCATTAGCAACATATAAATGCCGTAAATAAGCACGTGTGTAATTTTTACAAGTATAACAATCACAATTTTCATCAATTGGCATAAAGTCATCTTTGTATTCTGCTCTACGGATATTAATTCTTCCAGTAGATGAAAATAAGGAACCATGCCTAGCAATTCTTGTCGGTAGAACACAATCAAACATATCAATACCTCGCGCAATTCCTTCAAGAATATAATCTAGTGAGCCAACACCCATTAAATATCTTGGTTTATCTTTTGGAAGATAGGGAACACTAATGTCAATCATTTTAAAACAAACATCTTTAGGTTCTCCAATCGAAGTTCCTCCAATCGAATAACCTTCAAAATCCATTTTTACCAATTCTTCTGCACAATGTCTTCTTAAATCTTCAAATTCGCCACCTTGAACAATACCAAATAAGGCACATTCATTTTTATGAGCATCCTTGCCTCTTTTAGCCCAGCGCAATGTTCTTTCTACACTATCTTTTACATAATCATAAGTTGCTGGATATGGCACACATTCATCAAACGACATAATAATATCAGCACCTAATTTCTCTTGAATTTCTATGACATTTTCTGGGGTAAAAAATAGTTCATCTCCGTTAAGATGATTTCTAAATTTAACCCCTTCTTCGCTAATTGAGCGCATTTTTGCAAGGGAAAACACTTGAAAGCCGCCTGAGTCTGTTAGTATTGGGCCGTCATAGTTCATGAATTTGTGTAATCCACCCGCTTTTTGCACGATATCTTCGCCAGGCCGTAGAGCTAAATGATATGTGTTCGCAAGAATAATTCCCGCTCCCATTTCTTTTAACTCTTCTGGAGTAAGAGTCTTAACATTTGCTAATGTGCCAACAGGCATAAAAATTGGAACTTCGACAGTACCATGTTTAGTATGCAATAATCCGTATCTAGCACCAGTTTGTTTACATATATGTTTAATTTCTAATCTAATATTTTCACTCATAAATCGACCTCAGTTTCTATATACTTTTCAGAGCCAATAACTTCAAGAAAACGTTTGTTTTTACTTAAAGCAAAGAATATAAAAAAGCCAACAAATAGTACAACAAATTCACCTAATGCAACATAACCAACATTTACCCAAAATGGTAAACCTAGAACATAATACAATTCAGCACCTACTATAAAGGCGTTAAAAATAATCGGTGGTAAAATGCAATATATTAATTTAGGAAGGAACATTATTACTAAACAAGATAGAAGTGTAGCTAATGTACCAAAAGCAACATCAACTAGACCTAAATCTGAAGGTAAATTAGCAATAGCACATCCTATTGTTAGTCCAATAGCAAAATCTTTTCTAAAAAAAACAAGAAATAATAAAATTTCAGCTATTCTAAATTGAATTTGCCCATAACTAATAGGTTTTAATAAAATTGTAAAGACAATATAAGCAGCTGCCACAATTGCATTATCGGTAATTTTTCGTATTGTCTTATTTTTCATATTTAATGCTTGCATTCCTTTAATTCAAATTATGTATTCATATTTTAATATAAGATAAAGATAAATCAAAGTTAAGTATATAGTAAAGCGTTGCTTTTACTATATAATTTTCTTCTTTTGTAATATTATATATAGAGAAAAGAGATTAACTATATGAAAACCCAAAACAAATTCTAACTTATATTACTTCTTCTTATCACTTCTGGATGTAGCAAACATGTTAACCCATCTTCCTCTATTTCTGATTCTAGTAGTGGTACCTCTGAAACTATTAGTGATACTACAAGTGAATCAACTAATGAGCCTAGATTAAATTTAGTTGATTCTATTAATGCTACTGAAGTTAAAAATGATATTGAATATTTAGCATCTAGTGAGCTAGGTGGTCGCAATCCTGGTACTGAAGGTAATGAATTGGCAACTCAATTTGTAGCTAACCGTTTTGAAATGCTTGGTTTAGAGCCATATAAAGACGACACTTATTTTCAACCGTTTTATCAAAAATGCACGAAAATCCCAATGTCGTATCCAACATTATATACTTACAATGAATCAACATTAGAAAAAACAGAATATGAATACAGTTTTGATTGGAAGTTAATTCCCTTTGAGGTTCCAGAAAGTGCTGAATATGATCTTAATTACACTTTTAATGTAGAGGAAGCAGATGAAAACACAATATTAATTGCACCAAGGAACTCAATTCCTTCATTCTATGATAATTACAAATATTTAATTCCTATATCAAATGATTATTTTCCATTTGTGGAATATGGTAGTGGTAATTATTTCAATACCGATATGACAAACGGTTTCAAAATATATATTTCTACTAGAATGATGGAAAACATTGAATTGGATTACTTGAACGAACAAAAGAAAATTCGCATCAATTGGAATTACGATATCTCAAGAAGAACAATGAATAATGTCATTGGTATTTTGCGTGGTGGTAAAGCAGTTAATGATGGACATATAGTAATTTCAGCTCATTTAGATCACCTTGGGCGATATGGAGAAAAAGATCATCAATATTTTCCGGGCGCTCTTGATAATGCAAGTGGCACTGCAGGCATGCTTCAATTAGCTAAAATTTTATCAGAAGTTCGTGATGAATTAAAAATTAACATCGTTTTTGTAGCATATAACAGCGAAGAGGCTGGTCTACTTGGAAGTAACTTTTACCCCAGTGACCCCGCATTACCATTAAGTCAAAACTTAAAATTAGTTTTAAATTTAGATATGATTGGATCTATTGCCGATAATGCTAGTAATTTAGAAATTTTTGGTTTGTATACGAACGCAACAAAAAATAGACTAACTCAAATTTTTGAAAAATTTGATATTTCAGCCTATTCTTTTGGACCAAATCAAGCGGTTTCAGACCATTATGCGCTATCAATGTATACTATAAATTCATTTACAATATGTCACTATGACACTACATACTATCATACCCTTAATGACACCATAGAATATATTAGTGAATCTACACTAGAAAAACACCTATCAGCAGCACTATATTACTTAGGTTATAATATTTAAGTTATTCGTTTTTGTCTATTTCTTGCTTAAGAAGTTTGCTTGTTAAAGTAGGATTAAATTTCCCGCGGGATTTACCCATAATCTTTCCAATTAAAAAACCAAATGCTCTATCTTTACCGGCGCGATAATCTTCAATGGCGCCTTTGTTTTCTTTTAGAACGATTCTGATGGTTTCCAAAATTAAATTTTCATCACTAATTTGCATTAAATTATGCGTTTTTGCAATGTTTAATGGTTCGTCAGTACTATTTAACATAATAGTAAAAATATCTCTAGCTTGCTTGTTGCTAACATCACCGCTTTCAATTAAATTAACTAAAAGAGCAATGCGTTTTGGCTCAATTGGGAAATCACTAATACATATTTGTTCACTATTTAGATATGTTGCAATTTCTACTGTAACCCAGTTACTTAAGGTCTTATAAAAAGAAGTAAATTTGACCGCTTCATCAAAATAGGCAGCATTATATTTATCTAAAAGCAAAATGTCTGCATCATAATCAGATAATGAATATTCTTCAATATATCTTTTTTTCTTTTTATCTGCTAATTCAGGGCAAGTTGCAATTGCTTCATTTACGAAAGCATCACTAAGTTTAATAGGTAATATATTTGTTTCTGGAAAATATTTATAATCTATAGTTTCATCTTTCGATCGCATTGAAACAGTATCTTTAATACTATCATCATATCTTCTTGTTTCCGCAATTACTTTTTCACCTTTTAAAAGAATTTTTTCTTGTCTTTTAATCTCAAGATTAATAGCTTTTTCAACATTACTTATTGAGTTAAGGTTTTTAATTTCTACTTTCTCACCAAAAGTAGTTGCGCCATATGGTCGCAACGAAATATTAACATCACATCGTAATGAACCTTCTTCCATTTTGCCATCACTAACATCACTAAACGTAACAATTTGGCGAATCTTTTCTATATAGGAAGACGCTTCTTTGCCAGAACGTATATCAGGATACGTAACAATTTCAATAAGCGGAATTCCTGCACGATTATAATCAATTAGTGTTTCGTTACCAATATGAAGTTGTTTTGCAGTATCTTCTTCTAAGTGTAATCGTTGAATTCTAACTCTTTTAATTTTGTCTTCGACTTCTAAATCAATATATCCTTCACTACCAATCGGATAACGATCTTGAGTTATTTGATAACCTTTAGGTAAATCACTATAGAAATAATTTTTTCGATCAAATCTAATTAAATGATCTATTTTCATGTGAAGAGCATTAGAAACGCGAATGGCAAAAATAACTGCTTTTTTATTTACAAGTGGTAATGTCCCAGGAAGTGCTAAGTCGATTGGAGTAACTAAAGTATTTGGTTCAGCTTTAAAATCTATTGGTGCTCTAGAAAACATTTTAGTTTTAGTTTTTAATTCAACATGGATTTCTAATCCAATTACTGCTTCAAAATTCATAGACTACACTCCTTTCCTTTTTGTTATTTGCTCTAGTTGATAAGCAATATTAAATAAACTTTTTTCCTCAAATGGCCTGCCAGTAAAATTAACTCCTAGGGGAAGACCCATTATTTCACCAAGTGGAATAGTAATAGAGGGATAACCACCAAAATTAGCTATTGCTAGATGATTATCTGCAATAGCAAAATTATCGTCATCATTTTGTTCATTAAATGCTGGTGCGACTGATGGTGCAGCTGGCAAATATATAAAATGATATTTTATAAAAAGATTATTTATATATTTAACAATCTTTCTTCTAGAACGCTGGGCTCTTAAATAAGCCTCATTTTTATTTTCTTTTGCTAAAGCATATGCACCGAAAATAATTCTTTTCTTTATTTGTAATGAAAATAATTCACTACGTGTCCTCGCTACAATTTCTTCATATGTGTCGCCTTTTAAACGAAGACCAAAGTTAACTCCATCAAAACAAGCGGTATTACTTGAAGCTTCAGCACAACTTATAACAAAATAAGTTGGAAATATTGCTCTAAGTAAGGTTAAAGGCATATCAACAACTTCAACCTCATGCCCTAACGCTTTTAACTCTTTGATGGATTTATTAAATAAAGTCTTCAAATTTTCATCTAAAACATTATCAATTATTCCTTTTATAACTGCAATTTGATATTTTGGATTGGAATTTGTAAGGTTTTTTGTATATTCTTCAACATTATTTTTTGAACTTGTCGGATCGTTTTCATCATGACCTGCTAGGGCTTCTAATAACACTGCCGCATCAATTACAGACCGGGTGAAATAACCAGCATGATCCATTGAAGGAGCAAAAGAAAATAAACCATATCTAGATATACGTCCCCATGAAGGTTTAAAACCAACTATACCTCCATAACTTGCTGGTTTTCTAATTGAATCACCAGTATCGCTTGCTAATGCAAATGGAACAACGGGAGCAGTTACAGCTGCAGCACTTCCCGAACTAGATCCTCCCATTATTTTTGTTTTAGTCTTATCTAGGGGGTTATATGTAAATCCGTTATGGGAGGTTGTGCCTTTCCCACCCATTGCAAATTCATCCATTGTCGTTTTTCCTAACGGAATTGCTTTTAGGACTCTTAACTTCTTTATCATCGTTGCATCAAAAGGTGAAACATAATTAGAAAGAATCTTACTACTTGCACTTGTTATTACACCTTTTGTTGCTATATTATCTTTAATTAAAAATGGAACGCCCCATAATAAATTATCTTTTTCAACTTCACCTATATTCTTTGCAAACTTTATAGCATCTTCAAACATATTTGCTTCCATGAAATTATGTTCGTCATTTTTAATTAATTCTATAAGATATTCAACTACTTTTAATGGAGTTGTTTTTTTGGAGACATATAGATTATGGAGTTCAATAATTGTCAATTGTTCGTATTTCATTATTTCACCACCTTTGGAAGTGAAATTTGATCTGCTTTTGTTTTTGAAGCAAGTTCAAGTACTTCTTTTTTAGTTAAAAGTTCACCTTCTTTGTCTTCATAAAGGTCCCCTAATTGTCCTTCAAAAGGAAAAACCATTTCATCACATTCATCAATACCATCAACATCATTTAAAAGTTCAATTTTATGCAAAAAAGAGGGGAATTCCACAAAAAGAGCATCAATTTCTTGATCAGTTAAAGAAAGATACATGCTGTTTGCTATTTTTTTTATTTGTTCTTTTGTAATATTATCCATAATTTAGACCTCATTATTTGATTATACAATTATTCTTCTATCTTTTTAAGTATGCTTAAAAGTTCGTCTTCTTCAATTACTGAAATGTTTAACTCTTTAGCACGAGTATATTTTGAACCAGCGTTTTCTCCACAAATTACATAATCTGTTTTAGGGCTAACGCTTCCAGTTACTTTAGCACCAAGTTCTTCTAACTTAACTGTTAGCTCTTTTCTCCCAAAAGAGTTAAGAGTACCAGTAATAACAACTGTTTTATTTGAAAAAAACGAGTCTTGTTTTATCTCTTTCCCTAAATATTTAACATTAACATTAGCATCTTTAAGTTGATTAATTAATGTTTTTTTATCTTCATCGCTAAAGTAATTAACGATTGCTTCTGCTGCAACAGGTCCTATATCTCTAATTGTTAATAACTCTTCTTTAGGCGCATTCATTAAAGCATCTATATGTTTATATTGTTGAGCCAATATTTTCGCTGTTTTAGCACCGACCTCTTTTATTCCGAGTCCAAAAACAAGTTTTTCAAGTGATTGATTCTTACTTCTTTCGATAGCATCAATAAGATTATCTGTTGATTTGTATGAAAATCCTTCAACTTCAATTAAATCCTTTTTAAATTCATATAATTTATAAATATCAGGAATGCTTTTTACCATACCTTCATTAAATAACAATTCAACTACCTTTTCGCCTAAACCCTCAATATCCATAGCGTTTCTGCTAGCAAAATGAATTAATCCTTCAATATTTCTAGCGGGACATAAATTGTTTGGACAGAAGTGAGTTGGTGCTTTTTCAATTAAAAGGGCCCCACAAACTGGACAGTTAGTTATCATTTTAAAATCAATTTCAGAACCAGTTCTTTTATTAATAACGGGCCTTACTACCTCTGGGATTATATCGCCTGCTTTTCGTAGAACAACATAATCACCGATTTTAAGGTTTCTTTCCTTTATAAAATCTTCATTATGTAAGGTGGCGCTTTGAACTAATGAACCTGATACACGAACTGGTTCTAAAACAGCATTCGGTGTAATTTTTCCAGTCCTTCCAACTGTAAAAATAATATCAGTTAATTTTGTAACAGCTTCCTCAGGAGGGAATTTATAAGCAATTGCCCATTTTGGAGTTTTAACAGTGTATCCAATTAAGTCGTACTTGCTTAAATCGTTAATTTTAATAACAATTCCATCAATATCATAATCTAGGTTTTCTCGTTTCTCATTGATTTTACTTATGTAATCAATAACCTCATCAATGTTTTTGCATTTTTGTACCTCGGGATTAATTCTAAAACCCATTTCTTTTAGTTTTAATAGTGCATCATAATGAGTGCCAATATCAAAATCTTGTGCATTTACAAAGTAATACCAATAAGCTTCTAGCCTTCTAGATGCTGCAATTTTGCTATCTAATTGACGAATACTGCCTGCAGCAGCATTTCTTGCGTTGGCAAACAACGGCTCTCCTTCTTGTTCACGAATAGCATTTATTTGTTCAAATGCTTTTTTAGGCATATATACCTCGCCACGAACTTCGAAGTTATCCTGAATTTTTACCTTAGTTGGTATGGATTTAATTGTAATTATATTATTTGTGACATCTTCACCAACATTCCCATCACCTCTAGTAGCACCATAATTAAGCTTACCATCTTGATAATCTAAAGACATTGCAAGACCATCAATTTTAACTTCTGCAACATATTCAACATTATCCACTCGCAAAATTTCACGGACTCTTTTATCAAATGCTCTCAAATCATCCTCATTAAAAGCATTACCAAGTGAGAGCATCATTCTTTTATGAGTAATTTTTTTAAATTCATCTAAAACCTTGCCACCTACTCGCACTGATGGAGAAAAAGGATCATACATTTCTGGATTTTTCTTTTCCAATAAAATTAGTTCATGAAGTAAACGGTCATATTCAGCATCACTAACTGTTGGTTGATCGAGGACATAATATTCGTAATTATATTGTTCAAGAAGCGAACGTAGTTCTAAAATTCTTTGATGTTCTCTCATACTAAATCTCCTTTTTTAATCTTTTTTAGTGCTTTATGATTTGCAACGAGCTTTTTCTTTCCTAAATGTTCAAAATTAATATCAACAATACCTTCAGCAGGATATACTTTTACAACTACTCCATCCCCAAAAGTACTATGTCTAGCATAATCTCCAACTTCCCAATTAATATGTTCTTGATCCTCAAAAGGAGCATCAGGATAATAGATTGGTGGATCCTTATGCTTTTGGTAACTGCGAAATAAATCAAATTCCATTTTTTTACTTGCTGGAAACTTAACATTTATTTCTGCTTCTTTAAAAAAACGGCTAGGTATATTTTGACTTGATAAAACAAAGTTATATGATAAGTTACATGACAAAAATAGTTGTTTTCTTGCCCTTGTAAAAGCTACATAACAAAGCCTTCTTTCCTCTTCAAGTGCTTTTTTTCCGCCCTCTGTCATGGCTCGATTATTTGGAAAAATTCCCTCATTTAAATTGGCGACAAAAACATAATCATATTCAAGACCCTTTGCCATGTGAACGGTCATAATCGTTATATATTCACCGGTCTGAACCTCATCCTGTGCACTTAATAATGCAGCGTTTTCTAAGTAATCATTAAAGGTTACATCTGGATTTTGTTCAATAAAACGATCAATATCAATAAATAATGTTTTGAGGTTTTCAAACATTGCTTCTGACCTATCTTCATCTTTTAAGGATTTAACATAGTCTAAATATCCAACACTATCTAAATATTCTTGTAAGATCAAACTTAGATTCCGATCTTCTTTTTCGATTTCACTACGTGCTTTTTCAATAGCTTCCAAAAAAGATGCTATTTTTGCACAATTGGGTCTATTAATGCCATAATTTTCTGCGTCTTTTAACATTCTAATTAATGGTTCATTTTTAAGTCTTGCATCATCCTTCATCACTAATATTTTGCTTGATAGTCCTCTAGTAGGAACATTTGCAATTCTTTCAACCGAAACATCATCCCTATCATTTTGTAAAATTCTAAAGTAAGCAAGTGCATCCTTAATTTCTTTACGTTGATAAAACCTCACACCACCATAAATTCTATAAGGCATCTGCCTACGCATAAAAGCTCGTTCGAATGGAAGTGTTAAATAATTAGCACGTATTAAAATAGCAAAATCACGATATGAAGCGTCCTCATTTTGAATCCTTGTTTCAATGATTCTATTTATAATCCACTCAGATTCCTGATCAGGATCATTTGCGACAAATGGAATAACTTTTTCTCCTATAGTGTTGTTTGTAAAAAGATCTTTATGAATTCTATTGTTATTATGACTTATTAATTTGTTCGCAACATCTAATATGTTCTGAGTCGAACGATAGTTTTCATCTAGAATGTATGTCTTTACATTGTATTTTTTATCTAATTCCAAAATAATTGCTTCATTAACGCCTCGCCAAGTATAAATTGTTTGATCTGGATCACCTACGACATAAAGTGAAGCATGTTCTGATAACAAGTTTCTCATTATCGCAAACTCAATATCGTTAGTGTCTTGGAATTCGTCTACTAAAAGATGAGAAATGCGATTTTGCCACTTTTGCCTAACTACCTGATTTTCTTTCAAAATTTTCGAAGTAAAAAGTAATAGATCATCAAAATCAACTCCATTCATTGACTTTAGTTTTTGTTCATATTCTTCCCACATTTTTAAAATAATACGTTCATCTTTAATTTTTTCATACTTTATCTTGATGTCACTTGGAGCAAGACCTTTGTTCTTGTTACAGCTTATATAATCAAGAGTTTCTCTTATTATTGAATCCCTTTTAGTATATCCATGAATGACTGCTATATCTTTAACGATCCTAGTTTGATCATCCTCGTCATAAATTGTAAAGTCATTACGATAATTTAAAACATTAATTTCTTCTCTTAAAAACCTAGCACAAAACGAATGAATCGTTGAAACATTAACTTTTTTATTATTATCACCTATGAGCTTTATTACTCTTTCTTTCATTTCATTTGCTGCTTTATTAGTGAATGTAAGAGCCCAAATATTATAAAGCGGAACGCCAAGCTCTTGATATAGATAAACAATCCTATGTGTTAAAACACGGGTTTTACCTGAACCGGCACCCGCAATCACACGAACATGCTGTTCATTAGTAGATACAGCAGCTAGTTGTTTATCATTTAATTTCTTTGTAAAATCCATAAAAAAATATCTCTTTATTGTGATTTAATTATATCATAATTAGACACTTAATAAAAAGATAAGGAGTCGTATTTATCAATGATTATTTATATGACTCAATATGGCTTTTTTACCGCCTAAATTATTAATCACTGATTTGTTTCTAATAAAGACAAGTGATGGTGTACCTAATATTGAAAAATCCGCAATATTGTTACATCCAATAGTTAAATCTATATCTTTATTTAGTGCTATTTGACCTTGAAATTGTATAAAATACATGGATTTTGTAGTATTATTATAAAAATTTATTATATCCTTTTTTATTTCGATACAGTGCAAACAAGTGTGAGAAAACACATATACATAATACTCAAATTCAGTTTGTCCAAATAATTCACTATATTCAATAATTTTGTCCGCTGGATAATCAATGTTTTTTTGTGATTCTTTCCTACAAGCAATTGTTAAAATAGCCATACTCAAAATTATATACTTCTTCATATATATAAATAGGAAATTATTTACCTTTTTATTATTTATGCATAATTAATGTGGTAACATTAATTTATGAAGTTCAAAAACAGATCAGTCACCCAACAAATTGCATATATGGCAATCATGGCGGCCATTAATGTTATTTTAGTATTGATTGGTACATTACTGCCGCTATCTACTTTAATATTTGTTTTCGCTTTACCTCTTACAAGCGTAATCGTCACTTTAAATTGTGATTTAAAATACTATCCCATCTATGCTATCACCTCATTAATTCTTGGTTTTGTGATTAGTTTTTCAAGCATTGACATTGCACTATTTTATTTATTTCCTTCTTTAATAACAGGTTTTATTATGGGGATTAGCGTCAAACTAAAAATTGATCCAATTCATTTAATTGTTTTAGTTTCGTTAATAAATTTAGGTCTTTTTTACGCGGCTATTCCTCTTTTTAACTTAATTTATGAAATTAATTATTTATATGAATTAGCCAACTTGATAGGTTTAAAAACTCACCGTTTTGGTTTATGTGTTTTGCCAAGCCTTGTGTTTGTAGTTTCGTTAATACAAGCGACATTAAGTTATATTTTGATACTATTTGAATTACGAAAGTTTTTAGATTATAAAGATAAAAATAATGTGTTTGTTTTTATTATCATCAGTTCAGTTCTTATTTTAACCTCTTGTCTTTTTGGTCCAATTTCTGCTGAAATAGCTTATCTTTTCTTATTTATTGCTTTTCCATATATAACATATTTATTAATAAGATTTTATCGTTTTAATCTTATCGCTTTTTATATTATGCTTGGCACTCTTATAATTTTTACAATATTAGGTTTTGTTGTTTCACAACAATTACTTCCAATTTCTTTATCACTTTTATCCTTATTATTACCTTTAACAATTGTTGTATTTGAGATGAGTTTATGGTTATATATAAAGTACAGGAAACAACAAAAATCGAGGAATATAGATGGTTAATTTTTTAAAGAGAATTGGAGTTGGAATGATAACTTTATTGTTAACTCCTTTTGCTTTGGCAGGTTTTGTTATTTTTGCAGTTGGAACCATCTTCGTTTTTCTTTTTTACTCAATGCTAGCTGTTATTAAATATTTCCAAGGTGACCGCCTGAAAGAGCCAACTGAATTAGATCGAAAAGCAGCTAGAATTTTAAAAGATAGATTGGACAGCGAACAAGTTAAAGAAGATGCCAGGCCCATAGAACAAGGGCAATTTGCAGGGGCAACCATAAATATTTTCCATAATTCAAATCCCTTTGAGTCTAATTTAAATCCTCTTCCAGTTCAGAAAAAAGAAGATATTGGTTTTATTGATGTAGAAGATTCAACCACAAATGAAAATATAGAAGCAATTGAACAAATAGATAATTTTAATGTGGAGGATGACAATGAATAAATTCTTGTTTTTAGTCAAACTCTCCGAAAAAGATTGGCGTCTAATTATTGCTATATTTTTAATTTTTGTTTTAATCTTTTTAATCTTTTCCTTAATTTTTGATGTAGTTCGTCAAGTAATGCGCCGTCAAGGCCGACGCGTTGATGCAGATATGAAAATGTTGGTTGAGGCTGATCTAATTCGTTCACCAAAAGATTTCTCAAGAAACGCTCATAGAAAAAGTAATGTTGTTTTATTCTATCAACTTTTCCCTCCCATTCTAATTGCACTTTGCACGACAGTAATATATGTAATTGCAATGTTATTTATGGGACCTATTAATCTTTTCGATTACAAAACAGAAGGAATAAGCACATTATTTTATATATTTGATTGGGCTAATCAACCTAGAGCTAACTTTTTTGGTATTAATTTGCCATCAGATTGGCCTGAAGTAATTTCGACACCTCACTTTGCACCTCGAGCAATTATAAGTTATATGGTTGTTCCGCTTTATTTTATAAGTTTGCTTTGGGGTATATTAGCAATCCAATCCTACTTATCGCGTTTTATTAGAATTCTAGTATTGAAGAGAAAACTATTCTCAGCAGACTTGGATGATAAACGCTTATTAGATTTATCCGCTTTAGAGCCTGAGTCCGTAGAAGAAGAGCCAAAAAAAGAGGAAATTGATGTTCTTTCCCCTTAATTAGTCACTAATATTTATATTATGCTTATTTTGTAAATTCAATAACGATAGTAACAATTTCAACAACAACAATTAAAAAAAGTAAAATTATTATACCAATTAAAACTCCCTTTTTGCGATTATAAGCACGAAGGGCTTTTTCTTCTTCTGTTAATGGGGCACTTAGGGCTGTTCTCTTATTTCTTCTTGCCATTTTATTTCCTTAAAATAATATGCTACCGCTAGTGCGAGCAAATGGTTGAACATCGCGAATGTTTTGCATTCCAGTTACATACATCAAAAGTCGATCAAAACCAATACCAAAACCACTATGAACACACCCACCATAACGACGTAGATCTAAATACCAGTCCAATTCCTCAGCATTTCCGGCCTCTTTCATCTTTTCAAGAAGTACTTCAACTCTTTCTTCTCGTTGTGATCCACCAACTAATTCGCCAACAGTAGGTACAAGTAAATCGCATGCAGCTACGGTTTTACCGTCTTCATTTATTCTCATGTAAAACGCTTTGATTTCTTTTGGATAGTCAGTTACAAAAACAGGTCCTTTAATATGTACATCTGTAATGTATCTTTCATGTTCTGTTTGTAAATCCATTCCCCAGACAATATTCTTGTTTGCAAAATCGACACCGTTTTTGACAGCGTTTTCCAAAATACCAATAGCTTCAGTATATGTAATTCGAACAAAAGTACTATTAATTATTTTAGTTAGTCTTTCATGAAGAGATTTATCAATAAAATTGTTAAAAAATTGCATTTCGTCAGCGGCATGATCTAACACATATTCAATACAATATTTAATACATTCTTCAATTAATTCCATTATATCTTTTAAATCCGCAAAAGCTACTTCAGGTTCAACCATCCAAAATTCTGCAGCATGTGTTTTAGTATTACTTCGTTCTGCTCTAAATGTAGGGCCAAAGGTATAAACACTTCTATGTGACATTGCAAAAGCCTCAACATGAAGCTGACCCGTTACAGTAAGAATTACTTTTTTTCCGAAAAAATCATTTGGATTTTTATCATCTGTAACAACTGAAAATGTTTGTCCGGCACCTTCGGCATCATTACCGGTAAAAATTGGTGTGTGTATATAAAGAAAATCTTTTTCATGGAAAAATTTATGTATTGCAAATGCTAACTCACTTCTTACTCGATATAGAGCATTAAAAGTGTTTGCTCTTGGTCTTAGATGTGCGATTTCACGTAAAAATTCAAAGGAATGACGTTTCTTTTGTAGAGGATATGATGAATCAACTTCACCCAAAATTGTTAAATTATCAAGTTGAAGTTCAAAAGGTTGCTTGCCATCCGGAGTTTCAATCAAAAGTCCTTCAACTTCAATTGTCGTTCCGGTCCCAATTTTTGTTATTTTATCAAAATCATCAACTGATTCCTTTGAATAAACAATCTGTAAGTTATTAAAAGACGATCCGTCATTAAATTCTATAAATCCAATTGATCCATTATCACGATTTGTACGAACCCACCCTTGCAAAACAACTTCGGTTTCGTCAATGACATAATCATTCCTAAATGCATCAAATATTTCTTTTACTGTCATAAGGCATACCTCTACTCTATATCTTGTTATATTATAGCCAAATTATTATATAAATTGCGAAAAAAGTAATTAATTACTTTTAATTTGTATTAAAATTGTCAAATTCATTAATTTGCCAATTAGGATCAACTCCTAGCGACAATGGGGCAAATAGTTGTAAATCGTATAAATATTCAGCTGTTTTCGCTATCATTGCGGCCTGATCCGTCGTACACCATAAAGGCGGGACGATAGCATCAACCTTATTTTCTTCCGCCAATTGCAAAATTCTTTCTCTTAAATAACTATTTGCTGAAACACCACCAGCTAATACTATTTGTTTAATCTCAAATTCTTCAAATGCTTTCTTCGTTTTATTAACTAAAGCATCCATTGCGGTTTCTTGAAATGAAGCACATAAGTCCTCAACAACAATACTTCCCCCACGTTGTTTGGTGTTATTAATTAAATTGATAACATGTGTTTTGAGGCCGGAATAGCTAAAATCATAGCCATTTTGCAGGGCTGGTGAAGGTAAATTATATCTATGTGTGCCTTTTCTTGCTAACTTATCAATTGGAACTCCTCCAGGATATCCTAGGCCTAAAACTCTTGCAACTTTATCGTAACACTCACCAACTGCATCATCTTTAGTTTGACCAATTATTTCAAAATTAAAATGTCCTCTCATATAAACAAGTTCAGTATTCCCGCCACTAACTACAAGAGCGATAAGTGGAAACTTTAACTCTTTTACAAATTCATTTGCATAAATGTGCGCAGCAAGATGATGAACTGGAATTAAGGGCTTTTTATAAATAAGAGCTAGTGTTTTTGCTGCTTGTAATCCAACATGAAGTGCACCAATCAACCCTGGGCCTCTTGTAACTGCAAAAGCATCAATCTCATCTAAAGTAATTTTTGCTTCATCTAATGCTTCTTTTAAAACAATCGTAATATTTTCAGTATGAAGCCTTGAAGCCATTTCTGGCATAACACCACCATACTTTTGATGCATTTTGATTTGAGTCGCAACAATATTACTCAAAAGTTTACCATTTCTTGTAATTGCTACGCTTGTTTCATCACAACTAGATTCAATTGCCAAAATCGTTCTTGTTGATTCTTTTATAAGTTTAATCATATAAAAAGCATCATCACCATTGTCGTAATAAGAAGATTTTTTAAGCAAGATACTAAATCCGTGTTTCTGATAAAAATTTATTGCCTCTATGTTATGTGTTCTTACTTCTAATGTAACTGTTTGAATGGTTCCGATTTGGCCAATTCTAGTTAAGGCATCTTGTAAAAGAAGCGAGCCGAGTCCGTGTCTTTTAGCGAATGATCTAATCGCGATAAGATTAATGGTCGCACTCTCAAAAGTTAACCAAAAATTGATGAAACCAATAATTATTTCACCGTATTCTAGTACAAAAGAGTGGGAAAATGGTGATGTTTTTGCATCTAGTTCACGCAGAAGCTGTTCTTCCGTCCACGGTTTTATAAAAGACTCCTCTGAAATAGTTAAGATAGTTGGAATATCTTTTAATTCCATTTCTCTAACTATTAAACGGCGTTCTTTTTTTTCTTGATTCATTTTAAAGTTCCTTCATGTAACATGGCTTAATCGTTAAAATGTCTTCTGCTTCTTTAAGAAACGGACGAAGCTTGATCATAGTTTCAATTGGGCTTTTAACTTCTTGTTTCATACCTAAATGTAATATGTCACCTCTTAAAATAAATTCAGGGTGTTCTTTAATATAGGTAAGTACTTGTTCGTTTTTTATAATAGAATCATTTAAAATAATTTCTTCTTTATTATAAACACCAACATATGATCTCTCACTTCTAGCATTAATAATACATATTGATGGTTTATCAAAATCTGCAAGTAGGCGAAGACTACTAATTGGATAAATTGGAATGTTCAAACTAAAAGCAAAGACCTTAGCAATCGTTAGAGCAATCCGTACACCCGTATATGATCCAGGGCCAATTCCTACAACTATTTCCTTAATATTTTTAGGATTAATTTTATTGTCAAAAAAAAGATCATCTAGAACTTTAGTCATCAATTCACTTTGTTTTTGCCAGGCTTTGCCATGAAAATGTGCAATTAACACATTATCCTTGGTAATGCCAATGGACATGTTTTTATCACTACTATCAAGATATAGGGTATACATTAAAAATTCTCCTTAATGATTTCTATTATCTTTTCGTATTTGGCACCTATTGCCTTAACAAGTATTTGACGTCTATTTAAATCTAATATCGTAATATTAATTTCTAAAAAAGATTTTGGTATTAATTCGCTTATAAAAGTAGGCCATTCAATGACAGCAATCCCATCTCCATCAATAAACTCTAATAAACCAATATCAGCATCATTATCTTCTAATCGATAAGCGTCAATGTGGTATAAAGGGATGTCGGCTTTAAAATAACACTTGAGTATATTAAAAGTCGGGCTAATTACTCTATCATTTATATTTAACCCTTGTGCTAAACCTTTTGTAAAAGTTGTCTTACCTGCACCAAGATCACCAGTTAAAGTAATTACACTATTTGAAGTTAAATAAGGAGCAATAAGCGCTCCTACTTTTTCGGTTTCTTTTTCGTTATTCGTGACAAAACTATACTCTTTCATGATTATTCTTTCTTTTTTTCAGTCATTTCTAAAAAGGTTAAATAATACTTAGATACTTCATCAATATCAAATGGAAAAGTATTTTCTTCCATTAATTTATGTGTGTTAATCGCTTCTTCTCTTATAATTTCAACCAAATCATCTTCATACTCATAAGATTCAACATGTTTTCTAAATTCATTACGATCTAGGAAGCGCAAATCATTATTAGCGTTCATTTTTATATCTAAATCATAATCAATGTATTTAGCAATTTTATTGTCTATTAAAGTCGGAGATGCAATATTAACATAAAACGCAATCCCATCTTTTTTAATCATAGCAATTGCATTAAACCAACGCTTCTTACTAAAAAAAGTAACTGCAGGTTCAGCTGTATACCAAACCCGTCCGTTATATTCAACGACTTTTGTACACTTGTTAGCTACTATTAACCATTCTTCATTATTTTCCAAGACAAAATTAGACTTCCATAATCTATGAAGTGTACCATCGTGTTTATAACTTTGTACTCTTATCCATTTCCCAACAAATTCATCTTGGAGCATAATATTTTTTCTTTTCTAATTATTTTTGTGTAAGTTTAATAAATTCGTGAACTGCTTTTAAATCTTCTTTAAACTTCGTTTGACTTGAAAAATAAAATGGTTCGCGAAGAGGAACTACCATTAAATCATCCCCATAAGAAAACGCGACGGTAATCCTTTCTTCATCAAAAACGATGCTAATATCGGCTAAAGTCTTGTTTGTTTCAATATTTTCTAATATTTCTAGAGCTTTAGCAGGTAGATATTTTAAAGCTTCTTCATCCTTAGCGTAGATTATAAGTTTTTTATTCTCTAAAACTTTAGTTAAATCATCAACATCATTAGGACCAGGGCATGACGCGTAGCTTTCTTCATCTGGTCTACGATAAATAACAATACGATTTTTTAAAGGTTTTTTAATTGAAGCAACTAATAATTTTCCTAAAAAAATCGGTTCGGTCGTTTTATTGACCCCTCGATATGCAATATAATCACTAACAACAAATTCCTGTCCGTTAAACTCATATTCAACATAATTACGACTTCCCGCTTTAATAACATCTTTAATTAAATGAGCTTTCGTAAAATGTTCTAATGTCATTTGTTTATCAGAACTAATACGATAATTTTTGATGTTTGTATCATCATAGACGTAATCACTTGTGATGCGATAATAATCACTCATGTATGTACTAGCTTTTTTTGTAATTGACCGTTTCATTAAGGCTGAATATACAAACATCCCCATAACTAATACTGCAATAATTATAAATGTCGCCCACATCCCATTAGTTCCAATCGGAAATAAAAAGATATAACTCAAAGTTACTATAATAATAGTTAAAACAAGTAATACTGCATTAACTGCTCTATATGTAGTAAAAGATTTACTAAAAACCCTTTTTCTAGTATTAATATCATCCTCAATAAGATGTGATTTTGATTCTTCCTTAATTTCTTTTTTAATATCTTCAACTTCAACGTTTTTATTTTTTTCGTGCATAAAAAACCTCCAGCATACTATAAATAGTATGTCTATTATAACGACTATTAACTATTTTTGTCATTAATTCTTTTTAATAAGCTAATTGATGGGCGGTAACCACGTTCAGCACTGACAGTCAACCATGCTACTGCTTTATCCAAAGATTTGATAACTCCGGTTCCTAAATAATAGGCATTGCCAATAGCATGAATAGCTTTAATATAGCCGTGTTTTGCAGACTCTTCGTAAAATTTAGCCGCTTCAATCAAATTGATTTCTCGTCCATAACCAAGTTCGTTAAATACGCCTAGTTTATAAAAGGCTTTAGCGAACCCTTGATCAGCTGCTTTTTGATACCATTCATAACTTTTTTCGTAATCACGCTCAATAACACTTCCTCTTTCATAGGCAATCCCCATATTGTATTGAGCCGCATCATGACCGTTTTCGGCAGCATACCTAAACAATTCAACGCCTCTTTGTTCATCTTTTGGAATAGGTTTCCCATAAAAATAACAATAACCTAAAACTGTGAAGGCAGGAATAAAACCTAATTCACTTGATTTTTTCGCTAACTCGAAACCACGCTTTTGGTCTTCAGCAATCCCTTCGCCTTGGACAAGACGTCGAGCTAATTCATGCATTGCTTCAGGATCGTTTTTCCTTACTTTTCGCTCAAGTTCACGATTACTTCTTTTTCCCAATCTCGTCGTCATAAAATCCCTCCTATGTTTATTATAACATAGGAATAATTTATTAAATGTCATTTATATTGTGAAGCTATTCTATTGGATAGCGTCGATTCAACTTAGTAAATGGGACTAATAATAAAGATAGAATAATCATAACTAAAAGTATGCTTGGACCTATATATGCAAGATTATAAATGGCCGCAGGACCAAAACTATAATGATAAAGAACTACGGAACTAATTGTACTACCTACGAAACGGCCAAAGCCACCCACTAGAATCGCCAATAAAAGAAAAAGATAGTGTTGAATCTTTGGGTTTCCCTGTTTAGTAAAAATTAGTGCTCTAAAAAACGATGCTAATGAAATTAGACCATAGCCTAGTAAATAATCAAAAGGATAAGATTGGAAACCATACCCATCTAGTTGGCAGGTGATAATACCATAAACTACACCAATAGCTAAAAAGCTTTTAACAAAGTTAAATCTAAAAGCGATTATAAATAGTGGTACCATTGTTAAACTAATTGATCCTCCAGTTGCACCAATTCTTATTTTAGGAACAAAATCCAAAACCACTGCTAAGGCAATAAAGATAGCAAGCTCGGGTATTTCTCTAACAGTAAATTCATTATCTTCAAGTATACTTCTAAGGTAGTAGAACAATGTTAAAATTACTAAGGAAGCATATACGATCAATCCCCACCCAAGTCTAAAAGTTGCAGATTCAACAGTCTCACTATTTATTCCTTTATATAACCCTGCGTATGAAAAACTTAGAACAACAGTAATAATAACTAAAACTAAACTAATATTGTTTATTTCTTTTGCTTTAACTTTATCGGTTTTTATAAATGTCAGTGCAAAAGAAATAATTGGCAGTAAAATTATTGCAGGAAGTACAAAAAAGTCTCTTTTTAAAGCCGTTTCTTTAAACAATATATCAATTGCGTTTAAATTTCCTATATCACTAACTTTAACAATAGGAGCAAATAAAAAGCTTAAAGCAATTAAAATAATCAACCCTACACTAATATTTATAACCAATTTACTTTTATCTTTTGTCATATTTTCCTCTAATAAAAAATTCCTTGCACCTGCAAGGAAACACTTAACTAAAGGGGGGGTACCTACGCTAGCATTACCTAGATCAGGTGTCGTTGGACTGTCAATATCAATCCCTCTCAGCCTGGTCGACCAAGCTCCTGCATAATATTATATCACCAAGATCTAATTTTGCCAATCAATTGATGATTGTTTATTTTTTATTAAAAAAATATTAGTTTTTGAAAACGGTTTCGTGTTAAAAAAACCTCCCCTATTTGCCGATAATGGTGATGGATGATTTGATTTAATAACTAAATGGCGCGGGTTTTGCAAGGTTTTTTCAAATTTTTGTGCTTTTTTACCCCACAAGATAAATGCTATTGGTTGTTCTAAATCGTTTAAGACTTTTAAAATTGATTTTGTGAATTTTTCATAAACATCAATTGAATGAGATAGTGGCTTATCCTTAAATACTGTAAGGTGAACGTTTAAAAGTAAAACCCCTTGATTGGCCAAATATGTTAAATCACCATCATTTCTCATTTTTATACCAAGGTCATTTTCTATTTCTCTATAGATGTTTTTTAAGGATGGTGGTAGAGGTACACCTGATTTAACAGAAAACGCCAAACCATGTGCCTGACCCGGTTGATGATAAGGATCTTGACCAATTATCACACATTTAACCTTTGCAGGTGGTGTAAGTTCAAATGCTCTAAATATATCTTTTCTCAAAGGGTAAACATTATCCAACTTATAAACTTTATCAAGAAAATCATTAATTTCATTTAAGTAAGTTAAGAAGGGTTCTTCTTTAAAGACGTCATCCCAATTTTGTAAATGTTCCATAGGTAAATTATAGCATATTAAAATAATATTTTTGTCTTTGCCGTGCTATACTAAATATATGAAGATATTAATTGTTTTTAACCATCCCGCACCCTATAAAGTACGTTTTTTTAATATGTTAGGAAAACATATAAACTTACATGTCATTTTTGAACGACAAAAAGCAAGCGATCGCCACCCACTTTTTTACGATCAAAAAGTTACTAACTTTACGATTCATCCAATTAAAGGCATTAATCTTGGAAGTGAAAACCATTACTCTCATGGCGTCATTAAACATCTTAAGAATAATGAATATGATCTAATAATTATGAATGGTTATTCGACTTTTACTGAAATGAAAACAATTAATTATTTAAAAAGAAAAAAGATTCCTTATTGTTTTTATGCAAATGGCGGAATCGTAAAAAAAGAATGTTTTCTAAAATATATATTTAAAAAGCATTTTATTAGTGGAGCCTCTGCCTATTTTTCAAGTAGTCATGAAACCAGTCGTTATTTAGAACATTATGGTGCGCCAAAAGATAAAATCTTTAGATACTCGTATAGTACGATATTTGATGATGAGATTCTTAAAAACATACTACCAAAAAATGTAAAAAGAAACTTTTATAAAAAACACAATATTGAAGGTGCAAACATTTTTGTTTCGGCAACTAGTTTTATCAAACGAAAAAATAATATGTTTCTTTTAAAAACTTGGAAAAATATGAATACTGCTGATCATCTTGTATTAATCGGTTCAGGAAAAGAAAAGACCAAACTTGAACGTTTTATTAATAAAAACAACTTGAATAATGTTCATATTTTGTCGTTTGTACCTCGAAATGAAATATTAAGCTTTTTAGCTCATGCAGACTATGGTATTTATCTAAGTAGGTACGATATTTATGGACATGTTATTAATGAAAGTTTATCTCAAGGACTTTCCATAATTGCAAGTTATAATATGAATGCCACTAAAGAGCTAATAAAACACGGCAAAAACGGACTCATTTATAAAAATAGTGACGATTTGCCAACATTAATTGCTAATTTAAAGGAATGTGATTTTACAAAAGAAGCCCTTAAAACAGCAAAAGAAAATACGATAGAAGTAATGGTTATTCAACATCTAAAGATTTTTAAGGAGTTAATATAATATGAGAATTATTTATCTTACAACTGCAATGATGCCAAAAGATTTCAATAATCTTGTTAAAATTTCTAAAGTCAAACCGAATCCGAGCAGTCAAAATTTTCACTATAAAATAATTCATGAATTAAAAAAAGATAACGATGTTACTGTTATATCACTTCGACCTGCAAATTCAACAACTTGCGATCAACATTATTTTGAACATGAAATAAATGATATTTTCATTTACCCAAGTTTTTTTAATAAAAAGTTATTTAAAAATTTTACTTTTATTAGAAATTCAAAAAAAATAATCAGTAGCCTAAAATATAATGAACAACCTATTGTGCTTGTTGATTTATTAAATCCACATTTAGCTAAACTAGCACATTATATAAGGAAAAATCATGGGGGACGTATTGTTGGTATTATTACAGATAATCCTAACAATTTGTCTAATGTTAATCATCGTTATATTAAAAAAGTTGAAAGTTCTTTCTCTTATTGTAATGCATATATAACTTTAACCGAAAACCTTAATAAATATATAAATCGTAGAAATAGACCATTCCTAATTATCCCCGGCATCTTAAGTGAAGACATTATTGTAAAGGAAATGCCCGTTAATTATAAATACATTTTTTTCGGTGGTGCTCTTTATGAAAGGTATGGTGTTCGAAACTTAATTGAAGCCTTTAAAAAAGTTAATACGGAAGCACGTCTTATTATCGCTGGACATGGTCCTATGAAAGAAGAAATTGCATTACTTGCGGAAAATGACCCACGCTTTATTTATGCTGGCTTACTTTCTTTTAGAGAAATGCTTCAATATCAACAACATGCACTAATCAATATTAATCCCAGAATTTTTACGTCTGATTTAGATTATTATTCAATTCCCAGCAAAGTGATTGATTATGCAGATAGTAATATGCCTACAATTTCATCACTATCACATGATTTAAAAAAAATCTATGGGGATTCAATTCATTGGATATATAATTCTTCTATTGACCAATTAGCTCAAGAAATCACTAATGTTCTTAAAAATATTGATGAAAAAAAACAAAAAGCTATAAAGGCTAAAAAGATTGGGAGACAACACTTTGATCCTAAAATAATCGGAAATAAAATAAATAGTTTCTTTAAAGAACTCTTCTAAAAGCGCTTCAATTTTACATTTTTGTGCTTTTTTAACATCCAAAGTATTTCCAATAAATAAAAATCACTATGATTTTTATTTTTTTATACTATACTAATTAGTAAAAAGGAGGAGAGTTGTGTATTCAAAAATAAGACCACAAGTATTTGTTAATCTTATTCGAACGATAACTATTACGCTTCTATCGTTTATATCGTTCCCTTTTGCTGCTCAAGCTTTAGGTGATGTAGCAATGGGACAATACTCTTGGGCTAATACTTTCGTTTATTATTTTTTAATTATCGCTAGACTTGGCATTCCTATGGTAGCTGTTAGAGAATGTGCCCTAGTAAAAGATAATAAAGAGCTATTAAATAGAAAAATACAATCCTTCTTTCTACTACAATTAATAACTACACTTTTATCGTTCACGGCTCTAGTTACACTAACCTTTAGTCTTGGTGATAATTTAATGAACGCTGATATGCGCTCATTAGTAATGCTTCTTTCATTAAACTTTTTAGCTGGCGTCTTTTCATTTGAATGGGTTTATATTGCTTTTGAAAAGCACTTTTATCTTGGAATTCGAACAATCATTATTACTTTCTTTACATCACTTCTTGTTATTTCATTTGTAAAAAGTGACAAATTTTTATATGTTTATGCTTTTATTGCATGTTTAGGATCTTTTTTAACATCTATCGTTAATATGTTTTCACTTAAAAGAGAAGGTTTTTCCTTTAAACCTGTCGGCAATTACGAATTAAAAACGATTGTTAAACCTTTAATACCCGTTTTTCTTTTAACAATAGTCGCTACTGTCTACAACCAAACAGATACATTAATTCTAGGACTAATAGATGAGAGCAAACGAGCCGTTGGCAGTTATGCTGTTGGAGTTAGAGGTATCGAAATTGTAATTACAATTCTTACTTCTTTAAGTGCAGTATTTATTCCGCACGCAACACAAGCGTTTAAAAATAATGATGTACAAATGTTCAAATCCATCAATGAATATAGCGTCAATATCACATTCTTTATCGCAATTCCTGCTGTGGCAATGATGATAATTCTTGCACCTAATATTGTTAATTTTATTGTTTTTGATAACGTTTATTGGGATAATGCCTCAATAAAAAATGCCATTTTAGCTACTTCAATTTTAGCCAGTTTAATGTTTACTTTCTCAGTAAGCGAAAATATTTATCAACAAGTATTAATTCCTATTAAAAAAGAACGCTACTATTTATTTGCTATAATAGTAGGTGTAATTCTTAATATTTCCCTATCTCTTATTCTTGGTTTAGTTGCTTTTAAGAGTAATCCTCTTTTAGGGGTAGCCTTAGCAACATTTATAAGTGATATATTAATTTTAATTATAATGCTTATTTTAGCTAGAAAATATGTTTTGGAAAATTTCTTATCTCTTAATAATTTAAAAATTATTATAGCGACAGGTGTAATAAGTGTCGCAAGTTATTTCCTTGTTCCTTATTTAAATTTTCATCCTCTACTAAATGTTTTACTTACACTTTTAGGAGCTGGTATTGTATATATTGGATTATTGTTATTATTTAAAGAAAAATTAGTTACTTCGGTAATAAAGGTATTTAAAAAAGAAAAATAGATGCTTAGCATCTATTTTTTTAAACCTCTACAATTGGTCTATTTTCTGGATTCCAGTTTGCCATATAAACATCTGGAACTGGAACTTCGTATCCTTGACCTTTATAAAATGTTAAACTCGTACATCCTTGGAAACAAAAACCTTCAACGCGAGTGATTGTTGGAGGTAAATAAAACCCTTCAAGTGATCTACAGCCTGCAAAAGCATATGCTTCTAGTCTTTCTAGTGTTGAAGTTGGATTAACAGTAAAAGTTCTTAGTGATGTGTTATTACTAAAAGCTCGATTTCTAATTTCTTTAACTGTGTCTGGAAGTGAAAAACTCTTTAAAGACGTACAATCTTTAAATGCGTTAGCATCAATAATTTCTAAGTTACTATTTGGTGCGATTACTACTTCTTCTAAACCACTAGCTCCCTCAAAAGCACTAACAGCAATAATTTCTAAAGTTGATGGCAATGTAATTTTTTTAAGTTTTGTTTGATTTGCAAATGCCTTATTGCCTAAAATTCGCACACCTTCTGGAATAACTATTTCATTATTTGCATCAGTTATTTGACCTTTATATTTATACATTAAAAAGTCGACATTTTCGCTATCTTTTAAATATGTTAGACCGTCTGGTTGACTGTTAAACCATCCATTATTTAAAAACGCATCTTCTCCTACACTAGTTACAGTTTTAGGTAATCTAATGTTCGTTAAGTTAGTTGTACCTTTAAATGTTCCTTTTCCAATCGCCTTTAATTTACTAGTAGCATTAAAATTAAGTTCACTTAAGCTGGTGGCACCTTCAAACATAAAATCATATAAAGTTATAAAGTTATCAGCAACATCAAAACTAACTAATCCTGTCGCATCTTTAAAGGCTCCATACATATTATCAGGTGTTAAATTTGCATCATTTGGAATAACTATGGAGGTAAGATTAGTTGTGCCACTAAAAGCACCTTCATGAATTCTGCGAATTGATGAAGGAAGAGTTAGAGTGGTTAATGAAGTACAGTTTTTAAATGTTCCTTCTTCAATTGTAAGAAGTTCATTGTTAAATGTAACACTAGCTAAATTACTAGCATCACTAAAAGTATAACTATTTAGTGTATTAACACTTGGCGGTAAGACAAATGACAAAATACCACTTTGTTGAAAAGCAGCATCTTCAATCGTCGTAACTGTGTCAGGTAAAGCTACATTTTTTAAAGATGGTGTGTTTCTAAATGCTGCAAAACTGACTTGATTTAGGGAATTTGCCGTTGAAAAATCAACATGACTTAGTTCTGTTGCTCCTTCAAAAACAGAACGCGAGATATTTTTAAGATCTCTAGGTATAACTACTTTTTCAATTCCTGAATTTAAAAATGATCCATTACCAAATGAAGATGTTTCATTATTAAAATGAACTTCATTTAATGGGGTTAATAGATTTCCCTCATCGCTTCTTACGCCAAATGTTTTTAACTTTGGTGTATTAGCAAAACTTTCTTCTCGCAAACCACGGAAAGCAACTGTTCCTTCAACTTCAACTATATTTCCTTCAATATCGATTGTTGAATATGTCCCCGTCCAAGTTTCATGAATTGTAACTTTTTCAAGCTTGCTTGAACCGTAGAAAACTTTGTTTTTTACGGTAATCATTTGTTTTGGTAAATCAACATTTACAAGTGCGCTATTTTCAAATGCGCTTTCTTGAATATCAAAAACAGAGTCTGGTAAATTAATTGAGGCCAAATTTGTATTATTTTTAAAAGCATCTCGCCCAATAATTTGTAATGTTTCAGGCAAATGATACGATGTAACATTTTCATTCCAAGCAAATGTTGCTTCTTCAATTTTAGTAAATGTTCCATTTAAAACAATATCACCAGTTAAACCAGAATTACTAAAAGCTTTTTCACCAATTTCTTCGATATTTTCAATATTGTTAATATTAATATTGGTTAACATTGGTGTGTTTTCAAATGCGGATGTACCAATATGAGTTACATTTTCACTTAATACTACTTTCCTTAGATTTGGATTATTTAAGAAAATCTTTGGTGTAATTTTCGTAACATTAGTAGGCATATAGGCTTCAACTAAACCTGGCTGATTAGCAAATAGACCGCTTCCAATATTAACAACATCACCGTTATATTCTAAAACATTAAAACCAGCATCAATTAATTCTTGTTCATTAGGAGCATCACGTTCAATAAGAACAGTATTATTTGGCATTAATCCTTTATAAGCGTATAGAACTTTACCTAACATTAAGAACCCATCTGGAAAATTATTAAAATACGGCGTATTATCAAGTGCATTAATACCTACATCAGTAATATTTTCACTCAATTTAATTTTTGATAAATTCGTACAGTTAAGAAATGCACCATCACCCAAAGTGTGAATTGTATTAGGTAAGACGACTTCTTTTAAGCGTTCTAGACCTGCAAAAGCATGATCGCCAATTTGAGTAACGGGTCTTCCTAAAAGTTTCTTTGGTACGATAAATTTAGCAGGATAGTTCTTTCTTGAATCTACCGCATCAATTCTAATTTCTTCAGTTTTTCCGTCTCTACTCATTTCGTAAGAAAAAGTAAGATACGCCATATTTTGATAATCTACAAGAACATATTTAATCGCAGCCCAATATATTGTTACTAAAACAGCTGCTATGGAAGTCCAAATACCAACATACTTAAAGATCTTTTTGTTCCGTTTTTTCTTTTGTTCATCTGTTAAAGGCAACTTAACGGTTTCTTTACTTTTCATTTTTGGAACCTCCTTTTCTTTCACTTTCTAAACGTTTCTTATATGTTTCTAATTCTTTATCATTTGCTCTTACAAAATGACCAGGTTCAATTTCATGAAGTTTAACAACATCATCTTTTGTATAACCATGTTGAAGAGGATGATAAATTCTAACTTTCTTTTTTCTCTCTATTTGTGGATCAGGAAGGGGCACTGCTGTTAAAAGAGCTTGAGTATATGGATGAAGAGGCATTTCAAATAGACGATTTGCATCCGCGATTTCAACGATTTTTCCGTTATTTATAACTACAATACGGTCACTTATATACCTAACGACGGATAAATCGTGTGCGATGAAAAGAATCGTAAGATTGTATTCATCGCGAAAATCTTTAAGTAAATTTAGAACTTGCGCGCGAATAGAAACGTCTAATGCAGAAATGGGTTCATCTGCAATAACAAGTTCTGGTTTCATAACCATTGCTCTAGCAATTCCGATTCTTTGTCGTTGTCCGCCACTAAATTCATGAGGATAACGTTTTAAATATTCAGGAGGTAAACCAACTTTTTCCATCATATCTGTAATTTTTTTAATACGTTCTTCATCATTTTCATATAATTTAAAAGCACGCAAACCTTCACTAATAATGTAGTCAACATTACTACGTTCATTTAGTGATGCTGATGGATCTTGGAAAATCATTTGAACTTTAGTTTTTAATTCTCGTTGTTTTGCGCGACTAATCTTGCCTGAAATGCGTTCACCACGATAAAGAATTTCACCACCTGCAACTGGTACGATTCTAATAAGGGTGCGACCAATTGTAGTTTTCCCAGAACCTGATTCACCAACAAGACCTAAAATTTCCCCTTCAAAAATATCAAGATCAAGACCTTCAATAACAACTCTTTCTTGAATGCCGCGTTTAAAAGAAACTTTTACATCTTTAAAGGAAACTAATACTTTTTGTTCTTTACTCATTCTGTATTAACCTCCCTTTTTAGCTCCTCTGACGCAATTTCCATGCGCTTTTTAAGTTCACGAATAACTTTGGGCTTTTTGACTTTTGGAGCTCGAGGGTCTAAAATCCATGTTTTTGCAAAGTGAGTATCGCTAATTTTAAACATTGGAGGATCAATTATAAAATCGATATTCATCGCAAATTCATTACGTGGGGCAAATGCTTCTCCTACAATTTCGTTAAGGAATGTTGGTGGATTGCCTTTAATATGGTGAAGTGGTTCTTCTTTGCTGCCAAGTTGCGGTAAGCTTTGAAGTAGCGCCCAAGTATATGGATGAGCAGGATTATAAAACACTTCATCGCATGTACCATATTCAACAACTTGACCCCCATACATAACTGCAACTCGATCAGCAACATTAGCAACAACACCAAGGTCGTGGGTAATAAAAATTGTTGTCCAACCAAATTCTTTTTGTAAATCTTTAATAAGTTGAAGGATTTGTGATTGAACAGTGACGTCAAGAGCAGTTGTTGGTTCATCACAAATTAAAATTTCTGGGCGACACGCTAGCGCGATTGCTATAACAACTCTTTGTCTCATCCCGCCCGAATATTGATATGGATAATCATTATAACGATTGCGTGCATCAGGAATTTGGACGCGTTCTAATATTTTAATTGCTTCTTCTTTAGCGTCCTTTTTGTTAAATCCATGGTGAATTTGCAATACTTCTGCAATTTGGAATCCAATTGTTAGAAGTGGATTAAGTGAGGTCATTGGGTCTTGAAAAATTGTTGCAATCCTTCGACCACGAATCTTTTGCCAATCTTTATTTGATTTATATTTAGAAATGTCATCAAACTCATTCGTTTTAGGATTCCTAAATAAAATTTCACCACTGCTGATAAAACCGTTATCTTCTAACATCCCAGTAAAGGTTTTAGTGAAAACCGATTTACCAGAACCAGATTCTCCAACTATTGCTAAGGTTTCACCTTTAATAACATCAAGAGAAATATTTCTAATTACATTAATCTTTTTTCCATGCGTAAGAAAACCAACCGAGAGATTTCTGACTTTAAGAACTTTATTTTTGTCACTAGAATGATCTAAATAATTTGGATCAGCAAAGCGATAAAGTTCTTTTTTAATCTTGTTATAATCTTCCTCGCTAGTATGAGCATCAATATTAACTGATGGCTCTAGAAGTTCTTCTTTAACTTTAAGTTTCTCTTTTGCCATATTACTACCTACCGATGCGTTTTAGGATCTGTTGCATCACTAAGCGCAAGTCCTAAATAGAAAAATGCTACTGTTAAAGGCACCATTACAATTAAGGGTGCTATTAAAATATATGGATGTTTTGTCCAGTTAACATCACTTGTCGCTGAGGTTAATATTTGTCCAAGCGTTACTTGTTGCATTGGTTGGAAAGATAGACCAAAGAATGCTAAACCAACTTCTGCACTAATTCCAGCAGGAATTGAAGTAGAAACTACCGTTACAATAACACTTACTAAATAAGGGAGTAAGTTATGAGTAATCATTGCAACTGGACTTGAACCAAGCGTTTGTGAAGCTATGTTATATTCGCGGTTACGAATAATAATAATTTGGTTTCTAATAAAGCTAGCTAGACCAAGCCAACCAAATAAACAAAGAACAAAAACGATTGTCCAAAATGAACGCGGTAAAAAGTTCATTAACAAAATATAAAGTAGTAATGATGGAACATTACTAATAAAGTTACGAATCTCAATCATAATTGGATCAAGCCATCTAAAATAACCCCACGCTGCACCAATAACAATACCTAAAACAATATCAATTAAGGCTACAGTTGTTGCTAAAATTAGACTAAAGCGTGTCCCTTCCCATACTAGTGACCATAAGTCAAGGCCAGCAAAATAGCCCATCCCTGCGCCACCAATACCAAACCAAGAAATTTCACTTGGTCCATGATAGTGAACACCTGAAAAACGTGGATCACCATAAGGATATTCAAAAAGATTTCCGCCCCTTTCATAAATATGATAAGACTTCATGATTGGCCCAAAAATTGTAAAGAAAAGTAAGATTACTAATAAAACTATACAAATAATTGCAATTGGATTCTTAAAAAGTCGTTTAAATGTTGAACGCCAATAAGAATACGGAATCGCATCCAATTTTTCAAATTCTTCATCTTTTGTCCCAACAACTGTAAAAAGGTCTTCAATGTCGTGACGAATTAATGTATCAATATGTTTTGACATCTTCTACCTCCTACTCCGTTGTAAAGCTGATGCGTGGGTCAACTAAAGCTGTCACAATATCACCTGCTACATAAGAAATAATTGAAATTAATGCAGAAATAACGACAATCCCTTGAATTGCATATATATCATGCATCGCGTTAGCTTGCACTAAAAAGCCACCTAACCCAGGAATACCGTAAATCTTTTCAATATAGAACGTTCCAAGAAGTGAACCTAAAATCGCTGCAGGAATTGAACGAACTAAAGGAACGACAGCGTTACGAAGAACATGAACATACATAATTCTATTCTCACTTAATCCTTTAGCACGAGCGAATTTAACATAATCTGCTGTAAACTCATTTAACATATAACGCCTTACCCATAAAGCAATACCTGCCATCCCTGTAAAGCCCATTGTTAATATCGCAGGTAGCCAACTTAGGAAATTATCTTCTCGATATTGATAAGGTAATCCAAGAGCAAAAACTAAAATTGACATCCAGATGTAGTAATAGGCTACACCAGGAATTGCATCAATCGTAATAATATATGTCTTGCCGAGGCGATCAAACCAGCCATCTTTATATTTAGCCATAATGATTCCCATTGGATAGCCCAAGGCAAGTTGGAGCGCCGAGGCAAGAATACCAATTTTAAAGGAAATCATCATTTTATCTTTTAAGATAACATCAATAACATATTGTCCGTTAAGACCGCTACCCATAAAGTAGATTTTGCCTAAATCCATAATGAAATTACGGCATTCTCTTGATTGAACGATTGTTGTTAGGCCATCTTCAATTACATCAACGCGACAAATAGTTTTTGGAAAAGGTAAAACTTGATAGTAATACTTTAATAAACTTTTTATTACACTACCTGATAAACCAAGTTCTGCTTTTAAGTTTTCACAGCGCTGTTCACGAATAGGTGCTGTTAACTTGTCCCAGTTTTTAATAGCGTTTTTGCAAAGTTCGTTGGAATCCTGCAGCCTAATTAGTAAATAAGTTGCTGTAATTGCAAGTATAACTGAAACGAGCGCACTAATAATTCGACGAACCGAATAAACTAAAAGAGGACGTCCAAAGATGTTCTTTATTTTTACATTATTTCGAAAAATAACGCCATATCCAACTAGCATTACAAAAGCAAAGAAACATACTACTAGGATAATCACTGTATACCCAATTAGATATATAGCCATAAATACTCCTTCCTCTTTCCTCAAATTATATAATGAGTTTACTCATTATTCAATATTTTATAAAACCAAGAAAGGTTAGGAGACCTAACCTTTCAAGATATTATGTATATTAACTAATTGCTTAATTAGTCAAAAATGGATGTTCTAGGCGCGTTTGCTTTAGCAGTATCATATTGCTGTTTTAAACTACGACGTGTTGCAGCATTTACGGTTTCTTTTAAAACCCACACACCTTTCATCTTATTACTTGATAAACCGTATGAAGCGTTTGGTGTTTCATAACCGATTAAACGCGATACGCTGACAAACCAACCTTGACCTTGGTTATAAATCGAACGAATTAAGCATAAATCAGTTAAAAGATGTACTTCTGCTTCAGCAAAGAGTTCGTAACGAACCGCGGTATCGCTATGTTCATTTTTAGCTTTATTTACTAAATAGTCATATTTTGCCGTAACACCAAAGCGTTCAACACCATCATCGCCCATTTGGCTATCTGCAACTAAAACACCATCAACATTATGATAACCAACGCGGTCAGGATGATTTAGAGTACCTGAATAAGCACTCATTTCACCTTTGCTTGTATAGCAATTTAAGTATGTAAGTGGATCACCATAGTCAGGTGCCCAACCCATTATATGAATACCATATTGATGTGCATCACTTAATTTGATGTAGTCACTACTTGAAGCAATTTGATCTGGACCTGCAACTACGATTTCAAAATATGGGTATTGTTTGTTTTGACAAAGTGGTAGCTCATCAGTAACTAAACGATCGTGAATCGTACAGCCGTTCATTCTTTCATTTGCATCACGAACCCAAATTTGATCCTTTTTGTAGTATGTAGCATCGTTAGTTGATAAATACTCGGATTTAATTGGGAATGTAATTGGATTTGCTACTCCAACAGTAGAGTTATAAAGTTGAATATCTTCTAATGCTTGAGCTGCTAGATCTTGTACTTGATCAAAATCAAGGTTTGTATAGCCGTTATAGTCTGTTTGACCTGGAGCTAAAATATCACTTGCTTGTTGATAGGTAAGACCAAACTTATCTGCAAATGCTTCATAAACATATTCAATATAGTCGCGTCGGTTTACATCATCAACAACAAAGCCTCTCATAGTAAAGGTTTGTGTTTGTGATGAATCTGCATCACTTGTAAAACGTTGAACGTTATAAGTCTTTTGGTCGATACCTTTTAAGAATAGTTGTCTAACACTACTTAATTGGGTCGATCTATTCCAGTTTAAAATATCGTTTTGAGTTACGACGGAATGTCTTTGGTTCCAACCTGTTATATCACGTTCGATATTAAGCATAAAGTGGAAATTGAAATCGATTGAGTCAACATAACGTGAATAGACATCATCGTGATATGGGTTTTGTTTTGTACCTGTTCCGTCTGGTCCAAGAATATATTTTGCCCATCCTTCAGTATCATTTTCACTAATGCCAAATGCGTCAACTTCACCTTTTTCAAATAAAAGACGAATGTGGTTTGGATCAGCGTTATCAGGATAGTTGTTATAAGTCATCGTATCAACGTGAACATTTTTAACATCCCAATATTCAGGGTTTTTGCGATAAACGACTTTATTTGCATCCCATTGTTCGAGCAAGAAAGCACCGTTAAAAAGGAATGTTTCTGCTGAAGTACCAAAATTACTAAAGCCAATTTGTTTAATAAATTGACGGTTAACTGGTAAAAAGCAGGTGTAGGTTAAAGCAGTTGGGAAGAATGGCATTGATTCAACTAATCTAAATTGAATCTTTAGCGGATCATCCTCAAAAGTACGAATACCAACACGTTGGAAATTTTTAACAGCATCAATATCTGTTTCTAAAACTTCAACTCCAGTGTAGGCGCTGATAGCTTCTGCTACTTCAGCATAAGTTGTACTCGTTGACCAAAAGCGACCAGTACGGTCTGGTTTACCTGATTTAATTGATTGAATGATTTCAGTGTAATAGTTGTATTCTAGCGCGCCTTCAATAAAAACACTTGGAATATAACTAGTTTGCGATTCATTCTTTGCATCAAGGTTTAACTCTAGTGAGTTTTTAAAGTCATCAGCAGTAACAAATTGTGGTGTCGAAACCCCTTTAATTAATGGGCTATAATGTTCACCGGTATTTGTTAACCACTTGATACCTGGTTTGATGGTAAATGTAAATTCTTTGCTATCTGGTGTTTTGCTTGCGCTATCAGCTAAGGCTAATTTAAGAGCACCAAATTCATCATTTTCTAATAAACCATCAACGAAGTTTGCTATATGTTGGGAGTTGCTTCCTGTTTGATCTTTAACACTATTAAGTGTCGCAAGAGGAATTTCAACAAAACCATTGTAATGATATTTAGCTAGTTCACCGGTTAAATAAGGACCAGTAACTTTTTGATAATTACCATCGTCTTTACCACATCCTGCAAGAAGTAGGGATCCTGCAAGGACGGCAAGAGCAAGGTTTCTTCGTTTAATTTTCATAATTTGCCTCCTTTTATGAATTTATACAATAAATATCATAATAGTACTTATTTTTATAGTCAAATAAAAACTTTTTTTCACACTGTGAAAACGCTATCAAAATGAGATAATCAAAGTATTAATTAATAATGGATTATTAAAATGTTTTTATTTGACAAAAAATGAGACTATTTCTAGAACAATTACAACTAAAAGTAGTATCGCTGAACTAATCCAGGGGGCAGTACGATGTTTTCTTTTATGTGCAATTTCTTTTTCGCTAAGTTTGCCAGACCAATTTTTCTCTTTTCTTCTTACTCTAGCTTCGCGAAAATCAGTAACAATAAATCCATAAGCAAAATAAATTATGATAAATAATAAGATCACAATTTCTACTCCAAAAGGAAAATTTACATTAAAAGAACCAAAAATTGTAGTATAAGCAGTTAAAAAATATAAACCAAAAGCAACTATATTAGCGACAAGCACCATAATAATAATTGCTATCCATGTTTCTTTTTTCTTTAGTTGTTCTTTCATCTATGTTCTCTAATTAACTTTAGCATATAATTGCAATTAATTAACGGTAAAAGTATACTAAAGATGATAAAAATATGGCAAACAAAAACTTTAAAGAAAACAAACTAAAACGATTTATTGCAAAAAGTATTCAACCAATTTTGCGCGTTTTTAACAAACGAGCTTATGTATCTTTGCAATATCGTTATATTACAGGACATAAGCTAGATTGGGTAAATCTAGAGCGCTTTACTGAAAAACTACAAAAATTGCGTCTTGATATTTATCCATACGATGATAAAGTCAGTTGGGCAGCAGGAAGAGTGGGGGCAAGAGAATTTGTTAAACAAAAAGGTTTTGAGGATCTTCTTGTACCAATTGCAGGAATTTATAATTCCTTTAAAGAAATTGATTGGGATAAAGTACCTAATCAATTTGTTATTAAAGCTACCCACGCATGTGCTTTTAACTATATTTGTAAAGATAAAAATAAACTTGACGTGAAAGATTTAGAAAAGAAATGTCGTCGCTGGCTTAAAACTGACTATGGTAAAAAAACAGTTGAACTTCACTATAGTAAAATTAAACCTCAACTTATTATTGAACATTATATTGGTACAGAAACTTCTCTTCCAACAGAATATAAATTTAATGTTTTTAACGGTACTCCTCGATACTTATATGTAGTAACCGGAAGAGGGCAAGATATTCGCTATAACAATCTTGATATGAACTTTGAACCTTTCGATGGTGCACAATTTAATCACTGGACAAAAACCGACTATCCTTTACAAAAACCAGCTCAATTTGAAAAAATGGCGCAAATTGCAGCCATTTTAGGAAAAGACTTTCCTTTTGTAAGAGTTGATTTATATTTAGTCGGTGACAAGATATATTTTAACGAGTTAACATTTACTCCCGCTAAAGGAACATTAATTCTTGATGACGATAGTTATGATTTCTTAATGGGTAAATGGTTAACACTGCCTAACGCCACTTAGAATGTGGAAGCATTAATTCATAAAGCATTAATGCAAATTTATAATCAGTATCCGTATTAGCAACACCACCTGGGCAAAGGAGCCCATGTTCCTTAAGAGTAAAACTAAAGGAGAAACCGGTGGTTCTTTTCAATAGGGGGAGTTGTTGTTGGGTTAAAACATCTTTTAATCTAAAGTAAATAACATTAGAATTCCCGCTTCCATCTGTATAAATTTCATTTAAATCCATTTTAAAAGTAACTTTTGATGGTTGCATACTTGCGCTTTCTTCAATGTAAAAAGATACTCTAAATTCTAGATCACTATTATAAGTTGGTCCCTCATCAATATTGGTAGCACCTCTTAAGGAAACAAAAAAGGAAGTGTATTCAACGAGTTCATGTTTAAATAGAACACCAAAGCCGTTTTCATCAGTTTGAATTCTAGCGATCGCGCCAAATCCAAAACAATTAATTAGACCATCAGTCATTTTTGAAAAATAACCTCGTTTGAAGGAATCATTTATTTTACTATCGCCGTAGTTACTATCAGAAAGATTGTAATATTTTGAATAGTCATACCAACTTACTCTTTGTAATTGATTGTTAAGCACTTCTTCTACAGTGTTTTCATCTAAATCTATACCAAATTTTTCTTTAAGTTCTTTTTTAGAAATTAAACCCTCTTGATAATCTGGAATTAAAGCTTTTTCTTTAGCTTCACCGCCTAAAAACGAATAAGTCTTATCGCTTACATCAATATCAATTATTGTTTCATTAGTAGAATATACATTTTTTCTTAACTCTTCTGGATAATAGGAATAATAATTGGCCAAAAAATCACTATCCGTGTATTGACCTTGATTAAATACTTCATTAACTGCATCTTTACAACCAGTAAGGAAAAAGACTAGAAAGAGTATTGTTGAAACTCTTTTTATTTTATTTCTTGCCATTCGTAAACTTCCTCCTTCTTATCGTTATGTTTATTTTCTTCTTTTAAGGGTAACTTGTTTTGTTTAAAAATTGAGTTTGGTAAATACATGTAGCCCAATAAGAAAATCACAATTGTAAAAACATGTGATTCAATCAATGGGAAATAATTAATACTCCAAAACTCACTAGTAAATGAGTATAACGCGTGTGGATAAAAAAAGAAATAACGCACAAAAATCATAATTAATAAAGAAACAAATAGTGTTTTAATATGTTTTGGATCTTCACTTTTATCTAAGTAATTAATAACAACTTTTACTGAAAAAACAACAAAGATTAGTAAGCTAAGAAACCCAATCCAACCTACTTCTCTTAATGCATCCATTAAGAAGTTTCCAGTAGGAAATGCATCTTTAACTGTTATACCAGTAGAAAGAGGAAATTCATTTACAGGATAGGTGAATGGAACTCCAAAAAAAGCACCCTTAACAAATGAATCTCTTATCACTTGATAATAAACTAAGACTTTGCTATTTAAAAATATCTTGCGAGTAAACCCATTGCTTGATAATAAATTAATAACCGTTTGATTACCAAACGCGCAGAATAAACCAACAATTATCGAAAGACCTACTAACCCTAGTATAGAAAGTGCTGTAATTTTAAACCACTTCGTTTTCAACTGATCATATTTATATAAAAGAGCAAAAGCAAAAGAAGGTATTAAAAAGACCAACGCGGTGAAATCTGGTAATAAAGCTATTGTCAATATACCAATTAATCCTAAACCACTTAAAATTAATATTTGTTTTCGATTATTTTTCTCTTTTATAAATAGTAGAGTAACTAAAGAAGATGCTAAGAACAAAGCAATATTAACTAAAGCTTTTGAATCAACTGTTGCTATATTAAAGCCGAGCAAATAGGATGATTGTTTGGCAACTAAATATGGTTTTCCAGCATAATAATTAACCATATTTTGATAAATTAAGCGGTAAAATGCACCGTAATTATAAAGTGTAGCTATTAGAGAAACAGACACTAATAGTGCAAATCCTCCTAAGATCATATATGGTACATATTTATGTTTAAACCCGTCAGTTCTTCTAATTATATAGGCAAGTAAGAAGAAACTAATTAATCCTCCAATAGACTCAAGCAGTTTAAAAATAGAACGCCCCATGAAAATGTAATCGGGGTGTTGACCCAAATTTTCTGGGGCAACTTTATAAGTCGGTCCTAATAAAATAAGAAGAAAATAAAATAATAAGGGAATCGCATAAATCAATAATTCAAAATTTTGTTCCACTTTAAGTATTTTTATTAATATAGGTAATGATGCTAAAACTAGCAAAATTGAAATGATATTAAAAATAATCATATAATTTCCTAAGTTCATTGCTACAAATGCTAATAACTCTAAGGAAACAAAAAGAATTACTAATTTAATATTTGCTTCATATTTTTCTTTATCAATTACTGGTTTTTTACCAGTAGCATCCATTTTCGACATTATGTGCTCCTTTCGGCTTTAAGTTTGGTCTTTGCCAATGTTCATTTATATATCTACTAACGTAGTCTCTTTTTTCCCATCTTTTTCCAATGATACCAAATAACAATTGTGTTGCGCCACCACTTTGTATTGCTTGTTTATTTAATGAATTAATAAATAAGCATAAAGGCGTTCCATATGCTCCTGCTCCAACGAGCGCAATATCAAACTCATGTTTTAATATTTGAACTTTCATATAATCAAGCGCTTCAAACCAATTACTAAATCTTTCATCAGTTTCCTTAGCAATTGTTTGTACTGCTTTTATTGTAATTAGTGTAAATTCAGGCAGTATATTGCTATCTTCACCGAATAACAATTTTCTTTTCTTATATTGTTCTTCAATTTGTTCAGCAAGAGGAGAAATAACTAGTACTCGTTTACCTTCTAAAAGATGAGACCACCTTCCTAATATTGGATCAAATGCCCAATTTTGAACAGGTTTCGCGCTTGGACAATAGTATTTGAAAAAATAATTTTCCATGTGTAAACCACTTATCCCAAGTAATGTAGTACCACTTAAAATATCTAACAAATACTCGCCATAGTTATCGATGTTTTCATCGTCAGTTGGAAAAAAGCCCCCATTATTTTTAAGCGCATACCTAACATTTTTACTATATTTCCGTGCAAAACCGAAACGTTTTTTTTCATAACCATTAAACGCACTTATCTCTGTGCCACCAAAACGAATAGCTGCGAAAGGTTTTCCTCGTTGAATTTCAGTTTGAAGTACAACAATACTTTCATTCATTGTAATTTGTTTGTATTTTCCAATTTTATTATGCTTTGGAGCAATTTTAAAAAGTTTGTACTTTAAAACACGGGGAGCACTTTTTATAAATTCCCAGATATAACTTAATCGCGACCCTTTTCGTTTCTTTACTTTCATAATGATATTCTAATCTAAAAGTTGTTTAATAACAAAATATGCAAGTGCAAGTCCGAATGAATTGGGCACAAATACCGAACTGCTTGGAGTTCTTGTAGTATTTTTAATTGGGTCTTCTTTACTCCACACTACCACTTGTTTTTTTACACCTAATTTTCTTAATTCACTACGAATTAGTTTTGCAAGAGGATCGCCCTCTGTTTTAAAAATGTCTGAAATTAATACCTTTGTCGGATCAAAACGGTTGCCTGCTCCCATTGAACTAATTAAGGGTATCTTATCAAAATATGCTCTTTTTATTAGAGCAACTTTCACATTAACATCATCCAAAGCATCAATATAAAAGTCGCATTCTCCAACTTCAATCATTTCAATATCTTCAATTGTTACTTTTTTTGAATATTTAAAAACCGTGCAATTTGGGTTTATTTCTTGTATTTTCGACTCTAAAACATCAACTTTCATTTTTCCTATAGTAGTAATGTCAGCGACCACTTGTCGGTTCAAATTTGTTTCTTCTACAACATCAAAATCATAGATACTAATCTTACCAATACCCATTCTAGCTAAAGCTAAGGCGGCAGTGCCCCCAACTCCGCCAATTCCAAAAATGGTTACATGGCTTTTTTGGATTTTTTCAAGTCCTTTATTTCCTATTAAAGGTAGTATTCGAGCGTATCTCATTTTATTTGCCCCAAATAAATTCGTTTAAAATTTCTTTTGATTTTTCAGGATATAAAAAGTAGGCTTGGCAGTGATTTGCACCATCAACACCAATAAATCTTTTAGGAGCTATAATTTCAGCATAATTTTTTTCTCCCATTTCAAACGGAACAAAATTATCAGATTTTCCATGGATAATAAAAACTGGTAATTTTGTATTATTTTTAATGTCATTAAGTGTATTGGTTTTGTATAAAGAAAACCCAGCAAACATCCGACAATACATATCTATAATCCTAAGAGATAATCTAAAATTTACTCCTGTCATAACTTTTAATGTATGTAATCCAACTTCTGCCGCACTTGTATATGGAGAATCTGCGATAAAGCCCTTAACATTTGCTGGTAAATTTGTTAAAGAGGAAACCATTAATGTTGTAGCAGCACCCATCGATGCACCGTGTATATAAATAGTTTTCTTTCCGTAATACCTTTCATTAATAAATTTAATCCAAAGTAAAATATCATATTTTTCTTTCGCACCAAAAGTTATGTACTTCCCTTCACTTTTTCCACATGCTCTTTGATCAACAAGTAGTAATGTAGCCTTTTCACGATAAAGCATTAATCCTACCGTCCCTTCAAATGTAGCTTGAGATTTATATCCGTGAATAAAAATAATAACTGTATCACTTAACTTATTTTCAAATAAATAAGCATGTAATTTAAGATTATCATCGCTTTTTATATAAATGTCTTCATACTTTTTGGTTTTAACAAATACTTTTTCTCTTTCTTTTTTTAAATTAGTAAAGTTATCACCCCAATTGTCTCCAAGTAGTTTATTGTTTTCAACGGGAGTCCCTGTAGTCCTTCCAAAAAAGATAATAAACACCAAAAAAAGTATTAATAAATAAAGGATTAATACACCTATGATTACTAAAATTGCGATAACCCAAGGATTCATACTTATATTATAGCGAAGTTTTTTATTAATAAATATAAAATCGTGTAAAATTACACGATTTTATACTATTATTTTGTTCGTTTATACACGATATTTCTTTAATTTCGCATACTTTGCACGACCATCTTTATATTCAGGTTTGATCGTATCTTTAATTAATGGTAAAAGGTACTCTTTTATTTTTATCCCGTTACCACGCATATCATTAATTAATTCTGGGGTTAATTTATGTTCAACGTTAGCAATATTTGATAATTCTTTTAAACAGTAACGAACTTTATAAGTTGGCCCTTCAAGACGTTCGATAATAACCATTTTATTAGTTTTACCACTTACAACTGCTTGAACAGCCTTTTTAGAAACTTGAATTGCTTCTTCTTGATCTACACGAGTAATGTATTCAGTTCCTGCTCGTTGAAGAAGACTAAATTCAATTGGTCTAGTCGAAATACCATATCGGCGTTCAATCTCGCCTGCTAAAATGCCGCTAACACCACCTAGTTGAACATGTCCAAATAAATCTCGTTTTTTATTTTCTAGTGGCAAATATGCTTCAACACCTTCACTTACGACAAATAAGGCAGATCCTTTTTCTTCGTAAACTCGTCGTGCTCTTTCACAAAATTCATTAATATCAAAACGTTCTTCTGGAACATAAATATAATCAGGTTTTAGATGTGGCTCAGAAATCACGGCCGCTGCTGCAGTAAGCCACCCTGCGTTTCTTCCCATTACTTCAATAATTACTACTTTACCCTTTGAATAAACTAAATTATCAAGAGCGATATCTTGAATTGATTGAACAACATAGCGTGCTGCACTTGGAAAACCAAGACAATGATCAGTAAAAGCTAAATCGTTATCAATGGTTTTTGGAATACCGATAACATTGCAATCATAGCCCACTTTTGCAAAAAAGAGTGACAATTTGTGGCATGTATCCATAGAGTCGTTCCCACCATTTACAAGAAGATACCCAACATTATGTTTTTGACAAGTATTAAGAATTCTTTGATAATCAATATCACCAATATCTTCACTTAATTTATAACGGGTCGTACCTAGTGCTGCCGCTGGCGTTTGTTTTAAAAGTTCAATTGTTTCAGGATCTTCTTTTCTTAAATCAATTAATTCATCTTTTAAAATTCCTTCAATCCCATGAATGCTTCCATAGATTCCACCAACTTTTTCTTCTTTTAATGCTTGTTTGATTACACCATAAAATGAGGTGTTAATAACGGCCGTTGGTCCGCCTGATTGAAAGTATAATAATGCTTTTTTCATATTGTTCTCCTTTATTAATAATTTAAATTTGATGTCTTTCAGCAATTTTTATTCGTTCAATAGCCCGATGCAATGCTGCTTCTGCTCTTTTAAAATCTATATCTTCGCCTTTTTCTTTTAAGCGTCTAGTCGCGCGCTCTTTTGCTTTTAAAGCTCTTTGAATATCAATATCTTTTGCATTTTCTATTGCTTCTGCAATAACTGTGACTTTTTTATCCTTAACTGTAAGAATGCCTTTGGCTATAAAATATTCTTTTATTTCTTTATTAATAACCACTTTCATACTGCCTGGAATAATAATAGTCATAAAATCAGTATATTTTGGCAAAATCGTTAAATTGCCTTTATATGTAGGTATATGAAGTTCATCAATTTCACCTTTAAATACTTCGCGATCAGGTGTTCTAATTTCAGTAAAAAAACTCATCTATTTTATTCCTTCTGCTTTTTTAACAACATCTTCAATTGTTCCTACATATAGGAATGCTTGTTCTGGGAGATGATCATATTCACCACTTAGAATTGCTTTAACACTGCGAACTGTATCTGCAACTTTTACATATTGACCTTTGGTATTACTAAATGCTTCTGCAACAAAGAAAGGTTGACTTAAGAAATTTCGTAAGCGTCTTGCTCTTAAAACGGTAACGCGATCTTCATCACTTAATTCATCAATACCAAGAATTGCAATAATATCTTGAAGATCTTTATATTTTTGTAAAACTCTTTGGGCCTCTCTTGCAACTTCATAATGTTCTTTGCCTACATATTCTTCTGAAAGGGCTTGAGAAGATGAATCAAGAGGATCAACTGCTGGATATAAACCTAGCGCTGCAATCTTTTGATCTAATACTGTTCTTGCATCTAAGTGAGCAAATGTAGTTGCAGGAGCGGGGTCAGTTAAGTCATCTGCAGGAACATAAATAGCCTGAACTGAAGTAATTGAGCCGTCTTTTGTCGAGGTAATGCGTTCTTGTAGTTCGCCCATTTCAGTTGCAAGTGTAGGTTGATAACCGACTGCAGAAGGCATCCTTCCAAGAAGTGCGCTAACCTCACTTCCTGCTTGTGAGAAACGGAAAATATTATCAATAAAGAGTAATACGTCTTGCTTTTCATGATCGCGGAAATACTCTGCCATTGTTAAGCCAGTAAGACCTACACGCATTCTTGCTCCAGGTGGTTCATTCATTTGTCCAAAGACAAGTGCTGTTTGATTTAAAACACCACTTTCTTTCATTTCTAAATAAAGATCATTGCCTTCTCTTGAGCGTTCGCCAATACCTGCAAAAACTGAAATTCCTTCGTGTTCTGTCGCGATATTGTGAATTAGCTCTTGAATTAGTACGGTTTTCCCAACACCGGCACCGCCGAATAAACCAATCTTTCCACCTTTAATATAAGGACAAAGAAGGTCAATAACTTTAATACCCGTTTCTAAAATTTCGTGAGAAACTTTTTGTTCTCTAAATGAAGGAGGATCGCGATGAATCGGATGATGTTCACACATGCTGAAATCATCTCTTAACTGATCAATTGGTTCGCCTAAAACATTAAACATTCTTCCTAATGTCTCTTTTCCAACTGGAACCGTAATTGGTGCGCCGGTAGAAATTACTTCCATTCCGCGAACTAATCCATCCGTTAAACCCATAGATACACTTCTAACGACATCATCACCAATATGTTGTTGAACTTCACTTACAAGTTTTTTCCCATTTGGAAATGGAATTTCTAATGCAGTTAGTAAGGCTGGTAATTCACCTTCTTTAAACTTAACGTCAATAATTGGTCCTATTGCTTGAATAATAAACCCTTTGTGTCGTGTCTTTTTCATAAATTCCTCCTATACATTTGAGCCACCAAGAACTTCAGTTAATTCTTGAGTAATAGCAGCTTGTCTTGCGGTATTGTATTGAATCATTAATTCATCAATTAAATCAGTAGCATTGTCAGTAGCAGCTTCCATTGCGTTTCGTCTAGCAGATTGCTCACTTACTTGAGCGGCGATTAATACTTTCATAATAAGAGCATTAATATAAAGCGGAATAAGTTCTTCTAAAAATTGGGTTGCATCTGGTTCAACAATTGGAAATGGTGCAAGTTGCTCTTTAAGTTCTAATTCATTAGTTTCGTTTCGAAGCGGAAGTAAGGTAATTGATCGAGGTTCACTATTTAATGAATTTATATAATGCGTATAATGAATTTGAACTTGATTGTCTTTTTTTAATTTGTATCGAGTTGTAAATAATCTTCCTAATTTGAGCACGGTATCATAACTAAGGTCATCACCTACATTGATAAAGTCAGTAATTATGTTATCGTGTGTTTTTCTAATCTCACGATACCCTCGTTTACCAATAACTAAAAGCGTATCTTCTTCTTTAATTTTATTTTGTACATAGTTAATTAAATTATTGTTGTAGGCACCACATAAACCAAGATTACTAGTCAAAATAACGTGCAAAATGCCGCTCGATTCTTTATTTTCAAGAAAATAAGGTGATTCAATTTTAATTTCTAGTTTTTGATATTCATTTAATATTGTTTTAAAAGATTCAGTAAATTTATCAGAACTATAAAAATACTTTTGCCATCTTTGTAATTTAGTAACGGCAATTAATTCCATCGCACTAGTAATTTTTCGCGTAGCAACGATTGAATTGATGCGTCGTTTCGTTGCTTGCATTTGAACCGACATTGTTCTCTATCTTTATCCTTTACTTATAGAAATCCTTACAGTGTTTATGTAACGCTTCAATGTTTTTATCACTTAAAGTTTTTGTTTTCTTTAACTCTTTAACAAGACCTGCGTTACTAACTTTTAGGTTGTTATATCCTTCTAGTAGTTTTTCATGGATTTCATTTAAAGCTAGATTAACTAAATAATCGTTTTGAGCAACAAATAAATAATAAACTTGTTGTTCGACCTCATATGGCTTGTACTGAGGTTGTTTTAAAACTTCCATTAAAATTTGTCCATGTTCAAGCGTCTTACGTGTTGATGCATCTAAATCACTACCAAATTGAGCAAAAGATTGAAGTTCGCGGTAATTAGCTAAGTCAATTTTTAAGCTTCCTGCAACTTTTCGCATTGCTTGAATTTGAGCCTTGCCACCTACACGAGACACTGATTGACCAGAGTCAATCGCAGGTCTTTGACCTGCATTAAATAAATCTGCTTGTAAGAAAATTTGACCATCTGTAATTGAAATAACATTGGTAGGAATATAAGCACTACGATCTCCAGCTTGTGTTTCAATGATTGGAAGGGCAGTAATTGATCCTCCTCCATTGTCTTTATTTAATTTACAAGCACGTTCAAGTAGACGGCTGTGTAAATAGAAAATATCACCAGGATAAGCTTCTCTACCAGGTGAACGTCTAAGTAGTAATGATAGCGTTCTATAAGCAACAGCGTGTTTGCTTAAATCATCGTATACAATCAAAACATCTTTGCCTTGTTCTAACCATTCTTCTGCCATTGCAGCTCCTGCAAATGGAGCGACCATTTGAAGGGGAGCAAGTTCACTAGCAGTAGCACTTACTATAGTAGTATATGAAAGTGCACCTGCATCTTTTAATCTTTCTACAATGTTAGCAACGCTAGATTGTTTTTGTCCAATTGCAACATAGATACATAGAACATTTTCCTCTTTTTGATTAATAATCGTATCAATTGCAATTGCCGTTTTTCCAGTTTGACGGTCCCCAATAATAAGTTCTCGTTGCCCTCTTCCTATTGGAATCATTGAGTCAATTGCAATAATTCCTGTTTGAAGTGGTTGATTAACTGGTTCTCGTTTCATAACTCCAGGTGCAATTCGCTCAATTGGACGCGTTTTTGTAGTCTTAATTTCTCCTAAACCATCAATTGGTAGACCAATTGCATTAACAACCCGACCAATAAGTTCATCCCCGACAGGGACTTCAAGGACGCGTCCAGTTCGCTTAACTGTATCGCCTTCTTTAATTAATTTATCGTTACCTAGTAGAACAGCTCCAACATTATCTGGTTCAAGATTTTGAACCATGCCGTAAACATCATGAGGAAAGAGGATTAATTCTCCAAGCATTGCCTTATCTAGACCATAGATAAGAGCGATGCCGTCTCCAACACTCATAACAGTTCCTACATCATCAAGTTGTAGTTCGTGTTCATATTCTTTAATTTGTGCCTTAATAAGAGCACTAATTTCATTAGGTTTAATTTTCATTTCGGCTGTCCACCTTTCTTTGTCGTAGTTGTTTTTTGAGTTGTTCTAGTTTGTTATCAAGTGTCCCATCAAAAATTTGATCACCAATAACTACTTTAATTCCTCCTAAAATTGAAGGATCTTCTTTGTTTTCTAACTTTACCGTTGTTCCAATTCTAATTGTTACGGCTTCTTCAATTGATTGAACTTCTTTTTCGCTTAATGGAAATTTAGAATAAATAAATCCATGTAAAATCCTAAGCGATTCATCAGCTAATTTGACATACTCATTAACAATATCTTTAAAGTAGAGTATGCGATGTTGTTTTACGATTAATTTTAAACCATTCGTAAATAGACTACTTTTATAAGGAGTGGTAACTGATTCTATAATCTTTTCCTTTTCATCTTCTTTAATGTTTGGTGTCGCTAAAAGCGTTTTTAGGCGTGGATGTATATCTAATTGAGCGCAAAAATCAAGCAAAATATCCTTTAGTTCTTTTAATTGCCCTTCTTCTTTAGCAAGTGAATGAAGTGCTAAAGCATACATTAAAGATGGATTAACACTCATTCTTCTTTAACTTCCTTAATAAAATCTTCAATAATTCGCCTATTGTCTTTTTCACTAACTTCACGTTCAAGAACTTTTTTAGAAGCGTCAAGTGCTACTTCAACGATCTCTTGATGAATTTCATCAAGTGCTTCGGTTTTTGCTAACTCAATTTCACTAAGAGCTCTTGCGCGTTCTTTTTCAACTTCAAGTTTTGCTTCAGTTAACATTTGCTGACGCATTTTCTCGCTACTTTCAATTGTTTCTTTAATCATTGCTTGAGCTTTAAGACGTTCAGATTCAACTTCTTTTTCTGCAGCAGAAAGTTTTTCTTCCATTTCTTTTTTAGAAATTTCGGCTGCTTGAATGTTTTCTCTAACATGTTCAGCACGTGTGTTTAGCATCTTTTTTATAGGCTTATAAAAGAGATAAACGATAATAAGAATAATGACAATAAGAACTGCAAATTGCACTACAAAAGGCCAAATCCCGCTTGGAAATATTTTATTGCGGAAATCCTCTGGGCCAAATGGTACGTCCGTTAAAAACGCATTGTTAAATAATTGAGTTCTCATTTTTATAGCTACCTTTTAGCCAAGAATGAAAATAATTAAAATTGAAACGATAAGAGCATAAATACCAGTCGTTTCGGTTAAGGCGATACCAAGAATCATAGTTCCTCGAATATCTTGTGACGTTTCTGGATTTCGCATAATTGCTTCAATTGCTTTTTCAGCAATTCTGCCTTCACCAATTGCACATGCCATACCACCTAAAACGGCAATACCTGCAGCTAATGCGACTAAACCGTCACCAGTTGTAGCACCTGCTAACACATTAAGTAATACGTTTAACATAACTAAATCTCCTTTATCATGTCGTTATTTTTTATATTGTTAACACTAGCGGGAATTTCATCTGGAGAATCATCTTCTTGCGAGATGAAAATCATCGATAGTGATACAAACACGAGTGTTTGAATAAATGCCCCAAATAAATCAAAATACATATGTAAAAACGGAGCCAAAATAGGCGTAACTAATAAGCTACTTGGGCCAGTAGGAATAAAACCACCATAAATAACATTTGCTAATAATCCACTACCCCAATAAAGCAGGTTCATAATTGTCCAGCCTGCTAAGGCGTTCCCAAATAAACGAAGCGAGAGAGAAATAAGCGGAGCAAATGTACTAATTATATTTACCGGTAAAAAGAAAAATACCGGCTCGACAAAGCGTTTGAAATATCTCCACTTGTTAGCCCGTACTGCAGTCGCATGAACTAAAATAATTGTTAATGTCCCAAGCGAAACAGGCACGATTAAATTAACCATTGGAGTTGGTAATCCTAGTAGGCCTAAAGTAAATCCTAGAACAATATAGACAGCAATTGCAGTAAAATAGCCCCCCATTCCTCTTCTAAGGAATTTTTTGCCCATCATACTTTCAACCATGCCATCAATTTTGGTAACTAGAATTTCGCTAAGATGAACAATGCCTTTTGGTTTAGCTAAAGGATCAGTCTTTTTAACCTTAAAAAAGACAATTAAACTTAAAATTAAAACAATTATTAAAACAATTATAGATCCATATATTTCAGAAGGAAGGTCATGTAGTAATTTATTAATCCATTGACTCATTACTTTCTTCCTCTTGAATTATTTCTTTAACTTCAGTTTCAATTGGTTTATTAAAACTTAATTTTGTTTTTCCACTAACAAAAGTAACAATATAAATTGATAGACGTGGGGGAATATATCCTCCAAATACAGCAAAAATGTTGAATATTTCAGGTTCAACATACTTAGTAAGTAGTGCTGCTAAAAGCAACCCAGCACCATATAAAATAAAACGAATAAAGAAAGCACCCATGCCCCAAATAAGAGGTTTTCCAACATTAGGATTTAAATTATTAGTTTGAATAACGATTAAGAAAAAACCTGCAACACCTATTAAAGAACCAAGTAACCACCCTAAGAAAAGACTCATTGTTCCTATGGTCGCCCATAAAATACCAAAGACAATTGCGCCTATAGCGATAATAATACTTGAGGTTAATAGAATTAATTTGTTTTGTCGATCAAGTTTCATGTTTTTTTCGCCTTCTTTAGAGATTATATCATAATAAATTATAATTTATTATATAAGTTCAACTCTTTTCAAATTATCAGTAATTTCCTTGACTTTGCTTAAGGCTTTTTCTTTGATTAAGTCACCTTTTAAGTAATGATGAATAATGCTTGCAATTTTTCGTGCCTCCTCTTCATCTAATCCTCTAGTAGTAAGTGCAGCAAAGCCAAGGCGAATTCCGCATGTAGTGTTTGGTCGCTCATCATCATTAGGTAACATGTTTTTATTAACAGTAATATTAATTTCTTCTAGTTTTGCTTCTGCTACTTTTCCCGTTAAGCCGTAACTCTTTTTCGTATTAAGCAAAAATAGATGTGTTTCTGTTTCACTTGAAAAAGCACCAAGTTTTCTAAACTCATCAGCACACACTTTCGTGTTTAACACTACATTTTCGATGTATTTTCGAAATTCTGGTGTATTTGCTTCAATAAAACATTGTGCTTTTCCACCTATTATGTTTTCTAATGGACCACCTTGAAGACCTGGAAAAAGAGCAAAGTTTACTTTCTTTATTATATTTTCGTTGTTTGTAAGAATAATGCCACCTCTTGGTCCACGAAGCGTTTTATGTGTTGTTGAAGTAACAATATCTGCATGTGGAAAAGGTGAAGGATGAACACCTGCTGCTATTAGTCCTGCAATATGTGCCATATCGACCATAAAAAGCGCGCCAACATCTTTTGCTATTTTGCCTATCCTTGCAAAATCTATTTGATATGGATAGGCAGAGAAACCAGCAAGAATAACTTGCGGCTTCTCCTTATGAGCTATTTTTTCTAACATCTCATAATCAATGCGACCGTCTTTACCTAGACCATAATGAACAATTGTATAATCTTTTGCACTAAAATTAACAGGACTACCATGTGTTAAATGTCCTCCCTCTTCTAGTGATAAAGATAAGAGTTTGTCTCCTTTATTCATAATTGCACGATATGCAATCATATTAGCACTGCTGCCAGAATGAGGTTGAACATTAGCAAATTTACAGTTAAAAAGTTTGCACAATTCATTAATTGCTAACTTTTCTATTTCATCAATATGCTGACACCCTCCATAATAGCGTTTACCAGGATATCCTTCCGAATATTTATTAGTTAAAATTGATCCACACAGTTCTCGTACTGCCTTACTAGTAAAGTTTTCACTAGCTATTAATTCTAAACATTCATTTTGTCTATTATTTTCTAATGCAAGATAGTGAGCAATTTTCTTATCCATAAAGCACCTTCTTTCTTTATAAGTATACTTCTTTAAACTATGTTTAACCAATAAGATTATTAAGAACTCTATTTTCTTATTTTAACTATCACCTAAATTGGCTTTATATTTGACAATTTGTGTCATAAGAAAGAAAATACTTATAGGTAGTGTAAATTTTTATGAAACTTAATCATCCTATATTTAAGACACCGATCGCACATCGAGGCTTACATAATGAGTTCGATGACGAAAATAGTCTCGGTGCATTTAAGAACGCCGTCAAAGAAGGTTATGGAATTGAATTAGATGTCCATTTAATGAAGGATGGAAATCTAGTTGTTGTTCATGATGTTAATTTAAAACGAGTCACGGGTATCGATCAAGATGTTACTTCGTTAACAAAAGATGAACTTAAAAATTATCCTCTTTTAAAAAGTAAAACCCCTCCTCCATTATTAAAGGATGTTCTTAAAATGGTTGATGGTAAAGTTCCACTTATGATTGAGTTAAAAATTGAAAATGAATTTAACGAAGAATTTCCAAAAGTTCTACTAGAGCTTTTAGCATCTTATCCTCATAAAGAAAGTGTAGCCCTTCAATCCTTTAATCCGTATGCAATGAAATGGCTAAGATTAAATCAAACCTATCCATATATTTTAGGACAATTGGCCTCAGATGAATTGCCCGGACAAAGCAAATTAGTTCTTTTTATGTTCCGTCATTTATTCGTTCTAAATGTTTCTAAACCTGATTTTCTTAATCAAGATGTTTTATACATAAAAAAGCGCAAAATTGCAAGATTGAGGCGGAAAATGGGCGTTATTGCGTGGACAATTGATTCTAAAGAAAAGTTAAAAACCGCAGAAAAATATGCGGATAATATAGTTTTTGAACATTTAAATTTAAAAGAAAGGAAAAATGTAAATGAAACTTAATGTAAAACGAACGGTACTCGTCGGTTTTGCTTTTATGCTTATCAGCCTTTTTTGGCAAATGTATGATGGCATCATGGGCAAAATGCTTGTAGATACATTTGGCTTCAATCAAACATGGTCTGGTGTTGTTCTTGCACTTGATAATATTCTTGCACTAATCTTATTACCAGTCTTTGGTTTATTGAGCGACCGTACCAATACAAAACTCGGTCGTAGAACGCCATATATTATTATTGGAACTATTGTCGCTGCCATTTTAATTGTAGGTGTAGGAATTTTTGACTTCTATCAATATCAAGCGGTACAAGCCCACGGAATTGGGCCAGTTGTAGAAGTTGAGTCTGGAGATGCTCCACTTTATAATTTTTTAGTTAATGATGTTCACTATTTTACAACCGGAGTTGCAGATAAGGGAGAAGTTTCTATGGTTAGATCTGCTTTAGTTTTTAAAGAAGTAACTAAAGCGAATCCAACTTATCTAGTATTTTTTATTCTAATTCTTCTTGTTGTTCTTGTTGCTATGAGCTCATTTAGAACACCGGCTGTTAGCTTAATGCCGGACGTAACACCAAAACCATTAAGAAGTAAAGCAAATGCTGTTATTAATTTAATGGGTACTGTTGGAGGTATTATTTCGCTTGGTTATATGACTTTTTTAACAAATGAAACATCTTCTATTTTTGCAGATTATCGTTATGTTCCTGCAATTGTAGCAACTTCAATTATCATGCTTATCATGCTAGCAGTTTTCTTGAGCACAGTTCGCGAAAGAAAATGGGTTGAAGACATGAGAAAAATCTCACTTCAATACGATCTAGCAGTTGAAGAAGAATTTGTAGAACCTAAAAAAAGTAAAAAACCACATCATAAGATGCCAAAAGATGTTAGAAAGAGTTTCATTCTTATTCTTTCATCTGTCGTTTTATGGTTTATGGCCTATAACGCTGCTACAAGTAAATTTGCTCTTTATGCTACTAATGTTTTAGACCAAAAGACATTTACACTTCCACTTATTGTTGCTTATGCTACCGCATTTGTTGCCTTCGTTCCAATTGGTTTTATTAGTACCAAATTTGGCCGTCGTAAAACGATACTTGCAGGTATTATTATTTTAACCGTAGCATTCTTGCTTGCCATTTTTGCTGGTCCAAGAACCGCATTCTTAATGTATATTACGATGGGTACAGCAGGCATTGGCTGGGCAACTATTAATGTTAATAGCTACCCAATGGTTGTTGAACTATCAACCGAAGAAAATGTTGGAGTATATACAGGTTATTACTACTCTGCTTCAATGAGTGCTCAAATTGTTACCCCCATTTTAAGTGGTTTAATTATGGACTTGGTAGGTAGTTATCGTCCCTTATTCTATTACTGTACAGTCTTTAGTGCTTTAGCATTTGTTACTATGTTCTTTGTTAAACATGGTGATGCAAAGAAAATAGATACACCTAAATTAGCAGCCGAAACTACTTCTAACGAATCAGTTATTGTTGAAGAAGTAACTGCAGACGAACCAATTGATGAATAAAAATTTAAAAAATAAAAAATTGTTTCTTCTTGATCAAGACGGAACACTATATAAAGGTAATGTTCTTTTTAAAGCGACACCTCTCTTTTTAGATGAAATCAAAAAAAGAGGGGGTCGCTATGTTTTAATTACCAACAACACCTCTACATCAGATGAAGATTACATTAAAAAACTTGACAAATTAGGTATAAAAGTTACAAAAGAGGAGTTTTTTACAGCCGCGCAAGCAACGGTAATTTATTTAAATCGTTATCATAAAGGAGCTAAAGTGTTCTTAGTTGGTACTGAATCTTTTAGAAAATATCTTGTTGAAGAAGGTATTAATCTAGTTGAAAGTAAAGATGCCGAAGTTGTACTTCTTAGTTATGATAGGGAGCTAACTTATCAAAAACTTTGGGATCTTAGTGAACTCCTAACTCTTAAAGATATCCCCTATATTGCTACAAATCCAGATCTCGTATGTCCTACAACATTTGGTTTTGTACCGGACTGCGGCTCATTTGCTCATATGATTAAAAATGCTACTGGAAAAACTCCACATTTTATTGGTAAACCTTCAATAGAGTTCTTTCGTCTTGCATTATTAAAAATGAATGCAACAATAGAAGAATCTGTTGTTATTGGTGACCGCTTATATACTGATATTTTAGGTGCGCTTAATTCTGGTATTACTTCTGTTTTAGTTTTAAGTGGCGAAACAAAACTAACTGATCTAGAAAAAGTTTCTTATAAACCTGATTATGTTTTTAATGACATAAGCGAAATACTTTAATAATACTAATTATAAAAAAGGGGGCTATCGTTCACCTTTTAGGTTTTCGAACAGCCCCTTTTTTTATGGATTTTTGCTTTTTATAATATATATCTACGAACTAAAATGTTTGAAATTTCAACCTCTCCAAATGGTAACATTTCACTTTCTACTGGATTAATTTTGTAATCAAACGCAATACTAGCTGAAATTATATTTGGAGCACCATCTTCGGTTGGAGCATAAACAAGGTAGTAACTATCACCTACCTATACTACTTTAACATCATCACTTAGGTGCTCAGCAACACCTTCTTCTAAGTTAATAGGTTCGCTGTGAGAGAAAGTCTCAAACGAGCAATCTTCATTAAATCTAGCAGCCGTATATTCTAATTCAAAAGAAATAGCTTCAAATTTTTTAAGTCCAGCATCAGTTGATAAATAATCAGCTTTAGCACCTCCAGTGCTGGTAGTTTCTGCTTGTATGTGATTTTGAGCTGCCCAAATAACTGTTTCAGTATCAACGACTAATTCATCTGAAGAGTTATATGCTGCAGGGGAGCAAACCATGCGAATACTCGTAAGTGATTGAATAAAAGTTTTAGGGAAATTAGCAATAAATTCATCAAGATTAGGCATTGCAGCTGGTTCACCGTATTTAATATTCGTATCTATTATTTCCTGCATAATCGTATCAAGTTCATTTTTTGCTCGTTTTTTTCATCGTTAAATTTACTTCGTTTAATTGTTTCTTCAACATAACTTCTAACGAGTTCTAAATTTTTATTTAATACTACATCCATATAAAGATCGACAACCTCATGATAAAATTGACTGCCGAATGGAACAACTTGATATGAATACATTTCTTGTATGAAATGGTAATTACCCTCGGTATCTATAAATAGAGGACTATCCATGAAAGTTTCGATATCAATGATATCATCTAAAATTAATGGATACTCTGCTAGATCTTCTTGTTCTATTTCCATAATATTAAAAATGTTTTGTTCTTGAACGAAAGATTGCATGCTTGTAATATACATTTTTCCATCTTTCCAAGCATTAGTTTGTTTTTGTTTAAGAATTTGCGTTGGATATTTTATGCCAAAATTTGACATAGTTTCAAAATTAATTTCTAAATTCACATCATATGATGCGTTTTTGTATAGTTTGACTGTCGCTCCGCCTTTAATTTTTATATAAGCTTCAGAAGTAGGATCTTTTTGCATTAGCAATAGTTTTTATTGAATCGAAACTCTCTACAAAATGGAAGGTATCGCTGTTGTAGGCGAAAACGAATATCCATTTAGAGCAAAAGCTGAACATGAAGTTGAAGCTGATGAAACAGAAACTGAATTAATATTCGCTCTTTGGAAAGATGATGCAAATTACATTGTAATCCGTCAAGAAATTGAAATTGAAGGTACTGAAGGTCAACCAGACTACGAATACGAAGAAAAATTCCATTACTATGTAGTTACTAACGGTCAAGTAACACGCGACTTCTTCTTAGAATTCGAAAACGAAGATAGTGAACTTGAACTTGAAATTAGAATTGATGGACTTAAATACGAAGTAGAATATGTTGAAGAAGACGGCAAACTCTACATTGACATTAAAATCGATGGCGATGAAACATATAGATTCGAAAAAGTCGTAACAGTCGACGAAGAAACAAATGAAGTCACAGTAACATATAACTATATCACTTAGAAATAACAAATATAATAAAACGGAGTCGAGATATCGGCTCCGTTTTTGTATAATTAATGTTATTTTTGTAGACTATTGTTCTTTTTTCTTGTTTGTTCTAATATAGAAAAACGTCATCCCAATTCCAACAACTATAACAATCGCCCCTAATCCGTATCTTACAATAACTTCTCGTGGTTGATAATTAAATAGTGGTGAAATTGGTGCTGGGTTTCTTCCAATAAAATCTTCAAAAGAAGCAGTTCCATATTTTCCAACAATATAGTCGTATCGGGCCATTGCTTTTTCGACATCTGTTCCATTTGGATTGGAATTTGCATTTAATAGTTGGTTTTTGGCGGTAGAATCAAGATTCATGTATACTCGTTTAAGTGATGCCCATGACTGCGAATTTGTATAACCCGGAGCACTTGTCCCGCTCGCATTACAGATAAGATATTGAAGGAAGGCATTTGAATATGGGGTTGCACTAGTAGCGTCAGTTGTTTCAAACTGAACCTTATAATTATCTGGGTATTGTTCAAGCATAAATGCCCCAAATGTAGTATGGGTCTCGTAAGTTCCAAAAGTATATTCTTTCGTATCTATTGTATAAGTCATCGTTTGATAAACTTCGGAATAATACCACGGCGCTTCAGGAACAGTTGATTGATATGTAAAATTCTTATAACTACCACTTAATGTTACTTTAAAGTAGTTTTTAACACCCGAATTAAAGAAATAAATGTTTTGACCAGTTCCACTTTTTTCAAAATATACATCTACACCATCGGATTTAGTTGTTGTAGTAGTACCATAATAACCTGACATACTACCAGAAAAATAATGTGTACTGCTAGATTGAGTATTAACAAAATACATTTTATAGGCAACACCGTTTAAGTATGGTGAATTCCCAGTCAAAAGCTCGGTTGGATCAGGAATTGCTGCAGTTACCGTTACAACACATGTATCTTTTTT
>LSQX01312084.1_pt1 | contig 82232 bp, 76 predicted proteins | sample 654561 | NCBI WGS metagenome assembly LSQX01 (sample SAMN04489861, study PRJNA283612) | anaerobic digester metagenome | isolation source: 4 biogas reactors fed with cattle manure at either 37C or 55C with and... | place: Denmark: Kongens Lyngby | collected 2014
TGAGGTTTAAAAGCTCGGCAGCCTCTCTGATGGTTAATACCTTATCAATGGATTGATTAATGACCCTGAGCCTGGTTATCTCTTATAGAGTCATGTTGAATATCTCCTTTCGCATACATGACATTTTATCAGAATAAATTCAACATGACATTATCATAGAATAACTACAATTCTTTTGCTTTGATATTGACAAAATGAAAATGATGATCTAATATATTATACAATTAAACTGAATAGTGCATTAAACCGTTGATTGAGAGTAGTAGTTATAGGGCATTTATCCACAGAGAGCCGCAGGTGGTGGGATTGCGGTGATAAAGCTTATAACGAATGGACTCATGAGGGCTCGACTGAAATCAGCATGAGAGTAGGTCTGCCGGGATCTTCACCCGTTATCAAGGAAGCATACATGATAGTGTATGGAATGAGTGGCGCTTTCGCGCAATTTAGGTGGCACCGCAGAGATCACGTGGTCTTTGTCCTATACAGGACGAAGACCTTTTTTATATCCAAAAAAAATAAAAAGAAAGGATTGATAAGAATGGCAAGAATACCTTACAGGATATATTTAACGGAAGATGAGATGCCGAAACACTGGATCAATATCAAGGCTGTAATGAAAGAGAAGCCAGACCCTATGCTAAACCCAGCTACATTAAAACCATGTACTGCTGAAGAGTTGGAGCATATATTCTGTAAAGAACTTGTAGAACAAGAATTGAATGAAACCGATAAATATATTGAAATTCCCGAGGGCCTCCTTGATTACTACAGGATGTACCGTCCTTCTCCCCTCATACGCGCATATAATTTGGAAAAGCAATTGGATACACCAGCTGAAATCTATTATAAGTTTGAAGGAAACAATACATCCGGATCCCACAAATTAAACTCTGCTGCAGCACAAGTTTATTATGCCAAAAAGCAGGGAGTAACACATTTGACCACAGAAACAGGCGCAGGTCAATGGGGAACAGCTCTAGCCATGGCTTGTGCATATTACAACATTGATTTGACAGTATATATGGTTAAAGTATCCGCCCAGCAAAAGCCTTACAGGAAAACTGTCATGGAAACCTACGGAGCAAGAGTAATAGCCTCTCCATCAGAAACCACAGATGTTGGAAGAAAGATACTGGCTGAAGATCCGGATACAAGCGGATCCTTAGGCTGTGCAATTTCCGAAGCCATAGAAACGGCAATGAAAACAGATAATTGCAAATATGTGCTGGGCAGTGTACTGGATCATGTGCTGATGCATCAAACCGTTATTGGAGAAGAAACCAGGATTGCCTGTGAAAAGTATGATATCAAGCCTGATATAATAATCGGCTGTATAGGAGGAGGCTCTAACTTCGGCGGTCTGATTGCGCCATTTATCAGCGATAAAATAGAAGGCAAATCAGATATTAGAATTATAGGTGTAGAACCTGCCTCATGCCCTACACTTACCAGAGGCAAATATGCTTATGATTTTGGAGATACAGGAAGAACCACTCCCCTATTGAAAATGTACACTTTGGGTTCTGGATTTATGCCTTCTCCAAGCCATGCAGGCGGTTTGCGTTTCCACGGTATGAGTCCAATTATTTCTAAATTATACCATGATGGATATATAGAAGCACGTGCTGTAGAACAAACAGATGTTTTCAATGCTGCTACTATATTTGCACGCACTGAAGGCATACTGCCGGCACCGGAGTCATCTCATGCGTTGCTTGTTGCAATGGAAGAAGCCATAAAGTGCAGGGAGAATGGCGAAAAGAAGACCATTATCTTCGGCCTGAGCGGTACGGGATATTTTGATTTGTCCGCTTATAACAGTTTTAATAGTAAGGACATGATGGACTATATACCTACCGATGAAGATCTGGAAAAAGGATTCGCCGAACTGCCCAAAGCACCTGAAAAATAAGAGGAAGCAAACTGAAGGAAGCAAGCTGTTTTGCTTCCTTTTTCTTTTAAATGTGTTCTATTTCGTAATGTATAGTCTTCCATGATTAATATCTGCAGTATCCTCGGTGTCGGCGGTCTTGATATTTTTTCCCTGCAGTTGAGATAGAATAACGCCCGATATCATAAGAGTACAGCCGACAATCTCCCTTAGATTAATGGTTTCATTCAGAAAAAGCATGCCTCCTATCAAAGCAAAAACCGACTCCGAACTCATTATGATAGCCGCGTGGGATGCTCTGGAATGCTTTTGTCCGATTACCTGCAATGTATAAGCGATACCCACAGAAAACACTCCACCATAAATAATGGGCACAGCCGCTTTAATTATATTTTCCAGATAAATTTCTTCCATCAGCAGGGCTGTAACTAAGCTTAATACTGAACAAACAAGGTATTGTACAAAAGCCAGCTTAATTGCATTAACTTTTTGTGTGAAATTGTTTATCAATACAATATGGAATGCAAAAAAGAAAGAACAGATAAATACCAATAAATCTCCTTTTGAAACTGTCAAGCCTTCCTGCACGCTGATTAAATAAAGACCGATTATGGATAGCGCCGCCGCTATCCATACTTTTCTATCTATGTAACGTTTTTTGATAACCTCTAAAACTGGAACAAGAATAATATAAAAACCAGTAATAAAAGCTGCTTTCCCTGCAGTTGTATACTTAAGGCCGGTCTGCTGCATGCTGGCAGCTATGAATAATACCATGCCGGCCAGGGTACCGGCTTTTAATAAAGCAATCTTCCCTGCAAGCTCATCTTTTCCGCCGGCCTTTTTCTCTTTTCTGTTTGCTTGAACTATCAGCGGAATTATAGATAATGCACCCAGAGCAAATCTCACGCCCGTATAGGTAAAAGTTCCTATATACTGGTTGCCTACCCGTTGGGCTACAAAAGCAAATCCCCATATTACAGCTGCTGCAGTAAGCATAATAAAAGATTTCCATCTCATGTTGTGCATTTCATACTTCATCCTTCTGTTGGTTGTTTTGTTGTAATCGACACTAAGGAACATTATAAGACTATTTCAATCTTCCTTTCAAGCCTGTTGTAATTTTCTATTTGATTCTTGCAAGAAAAATGTATAATAATATTGACTGAAGCAAATTTGCAATTACAAATAGAAAAGAGGATAACCTTGGACAGGCCGGACAGGAACTTTTTTAAGATATCTGCCTTGAAACTTGCAAAAAACCTGTTAGGGTATTACCTGGTACATGTAACCGAATACGGCAAACTGGTAGGAAGAATTGTTGAAACAGAGGCATATATGGGCGAGTATGATAAAGCAGCCCACTCTTACAATAACAGAAGGACTAAAAGGACCAAGGTTATGTTTGGACCTCCCGGACATGCCTATGTTTATTTAATTTATGGAATGTATCATTGTTTTAATATAGTGGCTGCAGAAACCAATATACCACAGGCTGTTTTAATACGAGCAGTCGAACCAGTGGAAGGCATAGAAAAAATGGCCGAGCTCAGATATAATAAAAAGCTTGATAAATGCAGCAAGAAAGAAATTTTAAACCTGACCAGCGGCCCCGGTAAACTTTGTAAAGCCATGAATATTACTGTAAAAAACAATGGCCAGGATTTATGCGGCAACAAGCTGTTTATTTTAAAAGGAGATAATCCGCCTGAAACTGATATAATCACAACAACACGTATCAACATTGATTATGCTGAAGAAGCAGTACATTTCCCCTATCGCTTTTATATTAAAAACAGCCCATATGTTTCAGTCAGGTAATGTAAGGAGCATAAAACAAATGAGTAGATTGAAGAATAGACTAATTAGTTTTTTTCGCGGAAGATATGGGACAGATAGTTTAAACGCTGTCCTGCTGGCTGTATATTTTCTTCTATTGTTGATAAACATGTTTATCCCGAATTTTATAATCCCCGTTATTATGTGGATTATTCTTGTCTGGTCATTATTTCGTTCTCTTTCCCAAAATATTTATGCAAGACAGAGGGAAAACAATGCGTTTCTTCAATTCTGGCGGCGTCTGGTTTCGTTTATCGCTCTTTATATCCGCAGAATCAGAGAATTCAAAACACATCGTTATCGCAGATGTAAACAGTGCAAAGTTATACTGCGCCTTCCACGTAAAAAAGGCAAACATTTGGTGAAATGCCCAAAATGCCAGCAAATATTTCCAATAAGGGTATTATTCTAAAAGACCGTCCAAATCCAGAATTCTAATCTTCCTGCCCGATATCTGCTGAATATATCCCTGAGCTTCTAGCTCAGCCAGTTTTCTGCTTACAGTTTCTGGAGTCGTACCCAGATAAGAAGCCAGATCTTTCCTGGACATAGGCAGGGTAATTTCCATGCTTCCTCCTGAATTATCCATACACTCTGCCAGATACAAGGCAATTCTGGTCTCTACCCGCTCTGTGGCTACCCTGGCCGCCTGTCTCTCAGATTCATCCAGCCGGTTTGAAAACTCGGCCAAAATTTGCAGGGCTATGGTCGGATATTTTAGCAAAAAATTCTGCAAATCATTCCTGGTGATTATACATACATCAGTTTCTTCCATGGCTTCTGCAAATGATTCATGAACAGAATGCCGAAACAGTGCCAGTTCGCCCGTAAAATCCCCCGGTTTCAGAATCCTCAGCAGCTGTTCTCTTCCTGATTCGGATAAACGGTAGATGCGGATCTTTCCTTTGCTGACAATATAAAGAGAATCCGATTGTTGGCCGGCCCTATAAACGATTTCTCCTTTCTCAAAATGTGCTGTTTTGATAGTGCTCATTATTTCTTCAAGCTTTTCATCATCCAAATGGTTAAATATGGGCACCCGCATAATACATGCCTTACTGCGCAATCCCATATTTTGTCCGAGATGATGATTACAGCAACTCTGCTGGCTTTTTGGCAAAACTTTCACTTCCTTTTGGTCTGCATATAAATAATATACAGTTCTACTAGTTAATAATACTTTTACTTAACAGGCAAACAAAAAACTGGAGAATCAGCGCGAGACAAGAAAATAGACTAATACAATAATTCCAAGTCCTATACGGTACCAGCCAAATGCCTTGAAATCATTTTTCTTAATATATCCCAGAAGAAACTTTATAGCTGCTACTGAAACCAGAAAAGCAACTATCATTCCAACTATCAGAATTGCAATCTCCATCCCGGTGAAATTAAAACCAAATTTAACTAATTTCAAAGCACTGGCACCAAACATCACGGGTATGGACAGAAAGAATGAAAACTCAGCTGCAATAGACCGGGATGCCCCAAGCAAAATACCTCCCAGTATAGTTGCGCCTGAGCGGGAAGTACCAGGAATCAGCGCCAATACTTGAAACATGCCTATTAAGAAGGCTGTTCTAAAAGAAAGCTCATTCATTTCTCTAACCTTCGTAATGCGATGTTTATTCCGGTTTTCCACAACTATAAACAGAATTCCATATAAAACCAATGTTATTGCAACGGTTACATAGTTATACAAATACTCATCGAGCCAATCATCAAACAAAAAGCCCAGAATGGCTGCAGGCAATACTCCAACAATGACTTTACACCACAGATTAATTGTTTCTTTGCGCGACTGCTTGCTTTTTCTTGGAGAAAAAGGGTTCAGTTTATGAAAGTAAAGCAGTACAACTGCCATTATTGCTCCCAATTGTATTACAACCAGAAACATTTCTTTAAAACTCTCTGATACATTCAGCCTGATTAGTTCATCCAAAAGTATCATATGCCCCGTGCTGCTAATAGGCAGCCATTCGGTTATTCCTTCTACTATACCCCATAAAACTGCTTTCAGCAATTCAACCATAATCTATTCCTTTCCAATAATAGTTTATACCGCTTGCCGTTATGCATTTATTAGTATTATCACATGATCACCTTGTGGATTGAAAATTGCATGGAGTATAGTCAGGAAGCTTTTTATCCACAAAAACCGGCTTGATTCTGGCGAAACGCTGCAAACCGCCTTCCAATTCTATACTCGGCATTGAGTCTCCAATTAATGGTCTGGCATATCTAATAAAATCATCAGTCACATCGATACCGGACGGAGCGATCCACTCTTTCGGCAAATATCTGACGCGGTTAGCAACTACCGATAAAGGAACATTATCATACCTGACAGAATAAGGTTCATCGCTATTTCTAAGTATGGTTGCCATTTTCCCGGTTATGCCTGACAAAGCATATTCCACCGCGTTCTTACCCAGAGCGTATGCTTCTTCCCTGTCTACCACGGATGCATGTAAAGACACACCCCGCTGCAGAACCCCGGGTACCTGCCCGGTAGCCTGGCCTCTGACAGGCAATCCATGTTCATTAAGAGCATTCACCACCTGCTGCATGGCAGTTGTTTTGCTTGCTCCATATTCGACATGACCAAACCCATCTCTTCGCTGACTTTCGGGATCGGTCATAAAGCTTTCCGGAACAACAACAATACACCTGCCGCTTCTTAATAATTCCCTGTCAACATTCGCCAGCAAATCCTCCATGGACAGTTTGGACTCCGGCAGATATAATTGCAGCGGCATTTCACGATTGGGATCTGCAAGACGGGCCGCAGCAGTTATAAAACCTGAATCCCTTCCCATGGCCTGAATTACGCTAACACATTCAGAAGTGCACATGGCACGGTTTTCCTCATCTATATTTTGGATTATGTATGCCCAATAACGTGCACAGCTGCCATAACCAGGAGTATGATCTATGATTGTTCTTTCCTCATCGCCCAGATCATTATCTATAGTTTTAGGCACTCCCATAACAGTCAGCTCATATCCTTGTTCATGAGCCAATTTATTTACTTTATCAGCAGTATCCATAGAATCATTTCCGCCTATATAGAAAAAATACCCTATATTGTGTGCTTTAAAAACATCAACGATTCTCTGAAAGTCGGCCTCGTTGCCTTCCTTTAATTTATATCTGCAGGATCCAATTGCACCGGCCGCGGGAGTATTTTTCAATCTCCTTATTTCTTCTATTGGCTGCTTTGACATGTCTATTAATTCTTCAAGCAAAACGCCTTCTATCCCACGATAAGCAGCATAGACAGTTTCTATTCTGTCCGATTGGAAACAAGCTTCCAAAACACCTTGCAAAGATGCATTAATAACAGGTGACGGGCCTCCAGACTGGGCCACCAATGCATTCCGCTTCTTCATGAGTTTTCCCCCATTATTCTATGATAGTAAATTCAAAGCATATTATATCATTTTTAATAATCCATATCCACATATACATTTTATCCAGGAAAAGGACATTGCTTGCCGCTTGCTTGACACTTTTCATCTTATAAACTATATTATTTATAAAAATACTTTTATGAGGTAAATTTTATGATCAGTATACGAAATGAATCCAAGGATCCTCATTTCAACTTAGCTTTAGAGGAATATGTATTTTACAATTTTGATCCCAATGAAGAATATGTCATTTTATGGCAGAATGAACCGTCTGTTATTATAGGAAGGAATCAAAACACTATTGAAGAGATTAACGCAAAATTTATCAAAGAACATAATATAAACGTTGTCCGCAGAATGTCGGGCGGCGGTGCCGTTTATCACGATTTGGGAAACCTGAATTATACCTTCATTGTAAACAGCGATAAAGATGTTATAAGTAATTTTAAGAAATTTACAGAGCCAATTGTATCCGCTTTAGCAAAACTGGGGGTAAAAGCGGAATTCTCCGGGCGGAATGATATCACTATTGATGGAAAAAAGTTTTCAGGCAATGCTCAGCACTATGCCAATAACAGACTGCTTCACCATGGAACTATCTTGTTCAACTCAGATTTGGCTGTTGTTCAGGAAGCACTCAATGTTAAAATAGATAAATTGAAGTCTAAGGGCGTAAAATCGGTAAGAAGCAGGGTGACAAACGTATACCCATATTTAAAAGAAAAAATTACTATTGAAGAGTTTAAAGATACTCTGTTGAAGTTTATATTGAACGATGAGAATTATAAAGAAAAAGAATATGTACTTACCGAAGAAGATTTAAAAGCTGTTAGAACCTTAATGAAAGAGAAATACAGCACTTGGGAATGGAATTATGGCGAATCTCCTGCCTTTGAGGTGGAAAAAAGCCAGAGATATTCAGGCGGCCAGCTTTCATTGAAGTATAATGTAGAGAACGGAACAATCCAGGAGTTAAGAATTTTTGGCGACTTTTTCGGAAAAAAAGAGATTTCGGATATAGAAAAACTGCTTAAAGGAAAACAGTATAAGGAAAAAATTGTAAAAGAAACACTTGAAAGCATTAATTTTGAGGAATACATGACAGGTATATCTGTAGACAACTTTATTGAATGTATGTTCTACTAACACTTCAGAATAGCTGAAAAAACGCCTTTGCCGATATTAATGTTGGCAAAGGCGTTTTTCGTTGCTTTAATTCCCATTCCACATGAAAACATAATCATTGAGGTTAACTCCAAGCAGGTCAGCATTTACAGGACATTTCGCCTTTAATAAAAAGAATATTCTTCTTTGTTCTTCAATTAATGATTCAAAATTGCCCTGGCCTTTACTTATGACAATATCCGCTTTATGATAAATGTCCAGAAATTCTTCGCTGCATTCACTCAGTATAGTACCTGGCGCATTACAGCCGGTTGAAATAAGAGTTGCGCATTCTTCCAGCCCTGATGCCAGTGCATCTTCGATGGTTGCATCATTAATAATTGGTTCGCTGCGTACAGCATAAAATATATCCAGCTCTCCAAGTACGGAAATTAATATCCTGTCAAATACGGTTTCACCGGCATTATCGCCAATGATCAAAACACTTTTGGCACTCTTAAGGTCCTCTTTCAATTTATCAACATGGCAGACAGCAAACTCCCTACCCAGCTCTTCCATTACAGATTGCTCTACATCCACATCGCTGTAGACACCCAGGTCAATTATATTGCCCGTGGCTGCTATTTTCAGGGCCCAGTATAACTTGTTTTCTTTCCTGGATAAAAAATCCTGCAATTGAGGAAGAATTTTTAAAGATTCTTCTATATTCTTCTGTTTAATCTCTTTGTAAGGATCCAAAACTCCGGTATGCTTAACCAAGAGCTGATGCAATTCCCTGCCTAATACAGGCGGCTTACCAAAACGCTTGTAGTCAGCAATCAGCTGTACAGCCTCGCACATTATCTTTTCCTGCTTATCGGCTTCATCAGTTGCCAGCCTGGATGCTTCCAGTATTTGCTGAAGATTACAAGGCAGGCAATCTAGTTTCATCTCCAATTATCGTATACCTCCTATATGTTTTTATAACATTGAAGCAGTCGGCATTAAAGCCGACTAGACAGCAAATAAACATACTTGCCAACCATACTGAGTTTAAATCAATTAATTAAATATGTCAAATTACCTTCTTTGTTTGATTTGCAAATTGACTTTTGATAAAATATTTTGTAAAAAGGAGGAATTTTTTATGGCAAAATTTTGTATAGCTACCGATTCCGGTTGTGATCTGCCCATGTCTTTATGCAAAGAAAGAAATATTTATCCTTTACAAATGCCCTATTATATTGGTGACGAAGAATTCTTGGATACTATGAATCATGAAGATTTCAAAGAGTTTTATGACAGAATAAGAAAGGGAGCAGTTCCCAGAACAAGCCAGGTTAATGTATATGAATTTATAGAATTTTGGGAAAGCCTTTTACCGCTGAATCTGCCAATTGTACATATATGCCTGGGCAGTGGAATCTCCGGCACTTATTCAAACGGCCTCCAGGCTGTGGAGCAAATGAAAGAAAAGTATCCGGGTCAGGAGATATATTTAGTTGATTCCACCCTGGCTTCCGTAGGTTATGGAATGCTTGCTTTAAAAGCAGCAGAAATGAGAGATGAGGGAAAAACCGCTCAGGAATGTGTAGAATGGCTGGAAAAGCATAAGATAGAGATAAATACTTACTATACTACCGACAATTTGGAGTACCTCCATCGCAGCGGCCGAGTAAGCCGTGCCGGCGCAATAATAGGTTCAGCGCTGAAGATTAATCCTATATTAAACCTGGACAAGGAAGGGCATTTAATTGTACAGGAAAAAATCAGAGGGAAAAAGGCAACCATAAAGAGGATCCATAATATCGTCAGGGAATTGGTAGTGAACCCCCATGAACAGACCCTTTATATTTGCCATTCAGATATACCAGAAAAAGCTAAGGAATTTGGAGAAGGCCTTAAAGATGATATAGGTTTCAAAGATGTTTACTATACGTATATTGGCACTACAATAGGCACTCATGCAGGGCCAGGGCTTATGGCAGCATTCTTCTTTGGGAAACCGAGGACATAAGATGAAGGGAGAATCCTGTTTTGGGTTATGAAAACTTTTTTGTTGCCAACCAGGACGGCCACAACCTGTGCCTGTATAAATGGACGCCCAAAGATAAGAACAATGCTGCCGGAATCGTACAAATAGCCCACGGCATGGCTGAATGGGCCGGCAGATATAATTATTTTGCAGAAAAGTTGACTGAAGCAGGCTACATAGTGTATGCACATGATCACAGGGGCCACGGAAAAACGGCAAAAGATGCAGAAAACATCGGATTTCTGGGAGAAGACGGTTTTAACGGTATGGTAAGGGATCTTAGATTAGTTCATAACCTTATCAACGAAAAACACCCCGATCTGCCAGTCATTCTATTTGGACACAGCATGGGTTCGTTTCTGGCTCAGAGTTATATATGCCAATATGGCAACATACTTAAGGGAGTTATTCTCTCGGGCAGCAATGGAGAGCATGGTTCCATATTAAATCTGGGCATTCTGATCGCTAAAATTCAGATGATGTTGTTTGGCAGTAAAGCCAAAAGTAAACTGCTAAACAGCATTACATTCGGGCTTTACAATAAGCCATTCAAACCCTGCCGCACTCCCTTCGACTGGCTGAGCCGTGATGCATCGGAAGTAGACAAGTATATAGGTGATCCTTACTGTGGAGGTATTTTTACAACTAGTTTCTTTTATGACTTCTTTAAAGGTTTAAAAACCTTACATGATCCTTACAAATTAGACCAAATTCCTAAAAGTCTTCCAATTCTTATCCTTTCAGGAAGCAGAGATCCGGTAAGTGAGTTCGGTAATGGCGTTGCCAGGCTGGCAGAATCATATCGTAAGCTTGGATTAACGGATGTAACACTAAAGATATATGAAAAAGCCCGGCATGAACTTCTCAATGAACTGAACAAAGATGAAGTAATTGCAGATATAATCCATTGGTTGAAAGAAAAGAATTAACCTCTTTATAGCGCGCTCTTTGGATCGTGCAGTATATTTTCGTTTATGGCATTCAACTGGCAAAAATACATTAAAAATCCAATGCCGCCTCATAGAAACAATGTTTATCTAATTATTGGAATAATCTATGATAAAGTTTCGTACTTTTTCAACAGCTGCCTTGCTTCCGCCTTTGTCCTTTGCATTTTCAATCATCAGCGAAATTATATAAGGAGTATTTTCATTTTTATCGATTGCAACAAACCAGCCCAGCTCATCCAAGCCGTTATTCTCACCATCGCCGGGTACTTCTGCAGTGCCGGTTTTGCCGGCTAATGTTTTTCCAGGAATATATGCATCATGGCCGGTTCCTTCCTCATTCTCCACAGCTTGTATAAGGAAATCAAAAATCTCGCCGGCTGTTTCTTCGGAGATTATCTTTTTCTTGTCCGGATCAGCATTGTCAGCAATTAGGCGGGGATTTACAATATTGCCTTCGTTTACAAATACCGAATATGCCTTATTCAAATTCAAGATATTAACCAGTATTTCACCTTGGCCATAACCTGTATCGGCTAATAACACATCATTAGAAATGCGTGCTTCATTGGCAAGCTGTGAATCCTTTACTCCGTATCGCAAAGGAAGCGGCTCTCCTATACCGAAATCTTTGGCTTTTTGTATAAACGTATCCCCTCCAATCATTAACGCCAATTGAGCAAAATAAATATTATCTGAATATACCATTGCTTTTTCCATATCAATCGGCCTGCCTGGGTCTTTTACCCTGGTTACATAGTGATTACCCCAGGATGTATCCTTTTGCCATTTAAATCCTTCAACATCAATCGTATAATTCTTATCAACTATTTTCTCGTTTAAAGCAATGGCTGCCGTTATGGGCTTAAATGTCGAACCTGGTGAATAAACCTGAGTAAATCTGTTAAGAAGCGGTTTGTCTTTATTCTCCTGAAGTTCTTTCAACTCATCTTGTCCAATTCCCAGGATAAACCTATTTGGATCATAAGAAGGGCTGCTTACCAGGGCTAATATTTCTCCGGTTTTGTAGTTCATAACCGCAGCTGTGCCCGGTTCGCCCTGAAGATATTTGTAGAGTTTGGCCTGTAAATCTATATCAATGGTAAGTCTTAAGTCTTCACCGTTTACCGTTTCCTGCTCAAATAACACCTCTTTTTCCTTACCTTCTTTATTGACAATTGATATCTTACTGCCGGGCTTACCCATCAATGATTCATTAAAAATATACTCCAGGCCTGACCTGCCTATTCTGTCATTTGCTGTAAAGCCAAGCTTTTCCCATTCCTCTAATTCTTCTTCATTCATATAACCCAGATAACCTGTCAGGTGGGCTGCTGTGTCTTTATAGGGATAAACCCTCTCCTCAATCTCCATATATGTAGCACCTGGGTTTTTTGCGTGGATTGCTTCTATAAGGTTCTGCTGGTCTTTGGGTATCTTCTTTAGGTCTACAAATGTATCGTCTTTTACCCATGAAAGTTCCAGCCTGTCATTAATGTATTGCTCGGATATATCAAAGGTTTCAGATAATTCTTTAATGATCTGATCCTTCATATCCCCCAGCCTGCCTGGCACAATTCCCACCTGAATTGCCACACCATTTTCCGCCAGTTTCTTGCCATTACGATCCAGTATTTCTCCCCTGACCGGCATTGATGTAATTGATGTATGGACCGTATCGCCTTCCTCAAACCCATCATATATTAAGTTATAATCCCATAAAATCTTCCATTCCTTTTTGTCATCTGCATCTTCTTCCACGAGTATAATTCTTGTTTCATATGACTTGATGCCATATTCAGTATTTAGTTCTACACTAACAGGAAGGCTGTCTGATTCTCCATTCCTAATTTGCTTATTTAATTCATCTTCACTTTCTAAAAGCTGTAAAGTAACAGATTGAACTTTTATTCCATTATAAAAATCCCGGTATGCATTTATAAAATCCGATCTTGATATATCTATCTTATTTTGACTTGATATCAAATCGTACATGGTATCAAAGTCCATTTTACTCCAAGCGTCTGCATATTGATTAAACAGCTCAACAGGTTCCTCATTCTCACTGCATCCAGAGTATAATATCATTGTAATAATAACTGCTATAAATAAAACCGTTTTCCATAAACGTTTTATATGCATCTCCATCCCACCTTGTTGGAATTTAATCTTATGATTCAGATTGCTCCAAAAGCACTTGACAGTTGTTCTAAAGCTTTATAGAGAAGGGATCTGGGCAAAGCTATATTCATGCGATAATAACCTTTACCTTCCACTCCGAACATAGAACCTTTATTCATCCATATTTTAGCTTTATTAATAAGTATATTTTCCAACTCATTCTCACCCAGCTTATATTTTCGGAAATCCATCCAAAGCAAATAGGTACCCTGTGGATCCGAAAGCGTAATTTCAGGCATTTTCCTGGTCAAAAAGCTTTTAACAAAACTTATATTGCCTTCCAGATATAAATTCAGCTCATCCAGCCAGTCAGCTCCATATTTGTACGCAGCCTGACATGCTGCTGAAGCTATTAAATTGATGTGACTGTATCCACTTCTTTTCATTTCTTCCTTAAATTTATCTCTTATTGCTTTATTTGCAATGAAAATGTTTGCTGCCTGCAATCCTGCCAGATTAAAGGTTTTGCTGGGCGCAGTGCAGGTTATGGTATTGTCAAGGAATTCTTTCTTGAGACTTGCGAACATATAATGGCGGCCTTGAAAGACAAAGTCGCAATGTATTTCATCAGCCACTACTATTACATCATGCTTTAAGCATATTTCTCCCAGTTTATTAAGCTCATCTTTGCTCCATACTCTGCTGACAGGATTGTGCGGACTGCAGAGAAGAAACAGTTTTACATTGTTCTCAACGATTTTTGCTTCAAAATCATCAAAATCAATTGAATATCTTCCATTAACATTGACCAATGGGCTGTTAACTAGTTTTCTTTTGTTAACTCTGATTAAATTAGAAAACGGATGATAAACAGGTCTCTGAATTAAAATGCTGTCGCCAGGGTCAGTTAATGCACGGATGGCCGTTGCCAATGCATACACCACTCCCGGGGTTTGGATCAGCCATTCATATTCCGTGTTCCAGTTAAACCGGCTGCTGAACCAATTATACACGGCTTCAAAGCATTTATATGGGTTGCTCGGATAACCGAAAACACCATGCCGGGCTGCTTTGATAACAGCTTCTATCACAGCAGGCGGCGACTGGAAATCCATGTCAGCTACCCACATAGGAATTACATCTTCCGGCATGCCCTCTCTAATTGAAAAATCATATTTTATGGCATTCGTTCCCCTTCTGTTTATGAGTTTATCAAAATTATATTTCACTTTCGCATATCTCTCCTTCGAAGTGTCTGACAATCATAATATAGCATTATCCGCCTGATCAAACAACCAAAAAACCGCCAATCGGATTTATTGATTCCGATCAACGGTTTATAACAATAATAATTGCATATACCTGTTACAATAATTTGCTCAGTTGATCTGCCAGATCACACTTTTCCCAAGGCATATCTTTGGCATTCTCACCAAAATGCCCATAACAGGCAAGTTTTGAATAGATTGGGCGATTGAGTTTAAGCCTTCTTATAATTGCCATCGGCCGCATATCAATATTACGCAGAATAGCTTTCTTTACTCTCTCCATGGGAATCCGGCCTGTGTTGAAATCATCTATGTTAAAAGCCACCGGTTCGGCAAGCCCTATAGCATAGCTTATTTGTACTTCGCATCTGTCGGCAATATCGGATGCAACTATATTTTTAGCTAAATATCTTGCCATGTATGCGCCGCTTCGGTCTACTTTCGTGGCATCCTTGCCAGAAAGCGAACCTCCGCCGCATCGCGCGTATCCTCCATAAGTGTCTACCATGTTTTTTCTCCCTGTAAGCCCGGTATCTGCTGCCGGACCGCCTATAACAAATCTGCCGGCCGGGTTGATGTAAATTGTAGTTTTATGATCCAGCATGGCTTCGGGCAATACAGGCAGGATTACATATTCCTCTATATCTTTCCGCAATTGCTCTATTGATATATGATCATAATGCTGCGCTGAAACAATTACCGATGCAATGCGCTTTGGCCTGCCATGTTCATATTCAACTGTAATCTGGGTTTTGCCATCCGGGCGTATATATGGCAATTTGCCTGACATTCTGACTTCATCAAGCCTGCGGGCCAGCTTATGTGCATATTCTATTGGAAAAGGCATCAGGTTTTTTGTTTCCCTGCAAGCAAACCCAATCATGGTGCCCTGGTCCCCTGCTCCGCAGTCAAGCGGTTCCTTCTTTTGCAGACTTCGGACAATATCGGGTGACTGATCATGAATATCTACGCTTATACTGCATGTTCTAGAATCGAATCCGGCATCTACTTCCGTATAACCAGTAATTGCAATCACTTCTCTTGCCACAGCCTCATAGTCTACAGAAGAATTTGCACTGATTTCGCCCATGATATGCAGCTTGTTTTTGGTTGCTGTAACCTCACAGGCAACATGGCCCAAAGGATCCTGATACAGGATTTCATCCAGGATGCTGTCTGCTATTCTGTCACATAACTTATCAGGGTGCCCGCATGTTACCGATTCTGAGGTAAAATACGAAAGCATATTGCATCATCCAAATATTCAATTCTTCTGGATTAGTGTCTAATCAGGCATGAGGCTGCTTATTCCATAATCTGTCAGCTACAACTGCCCATTTCTCTGCTGCGGGCATACACTTATTGCAAAAATCCCTCGCTTCTTCAGGAGAAGCCATATCAGTTGAATAAGCACCGGTGCTTTCCACCATTTCTGCAAGCTTTGGAGGATTATCCAAGGCCGGACATGGACGCAGCATATTTGAATTAAAGGGCTGATTTTCCTTATATGCCTGGAAAAATGGTGACCTGTAGGCTTCTATAAGAGTCTTTTCCCTGATGTTTGAATCTGAATAGTGTATAAATGCACAAGGTTCTATATCCCCGTTGGCATTAATATGAATATATGATCTTCCCCCTGCGATACAGCCATTCACATATTCACCGTCATTCCAGAAATCGATAGTGAAAATGGGCTTGGTTTCGCGGAATTTGCGTATCTGGTGATACATAAATTCACGTTGCTCAGGCGTTACCAAAAGCTCCGGAACTGCATCAGTGCCTACCGGCATGTAGGTAAACAACCATGCAAATTTAGCACCCATTTCTATCATGTAATCAAAGAATTCTTCACTGCCTATTTGTTCTGTATTCTGACTTGTATAACAACAGGAAATGCCAAATAACAGTTTTCTTTCTTTCAGTCTCCTCATGGCTGCGATTACCGCCTGATAAGTACCCTTTCCGCGGCGAGAATCAGTGGCTTCTTCAAAACCTTCAACGCTGATCGCCGGTACAAAGTTGCCCACTCTCAGCATCTCATCTGCAAATTCATCATCGATAAGCGTTCCATTGGTGAAAGCCACAAATGCACAGTCATCATGTTTTTCACACAGACGAATAATATCTTTCTTTCTTACCAACGGTTCGCCGCCTGAGTATAAATAAAAATAAGTACCATGTTCCTTGCCCTGACGAATAATATCATCAAGCTCTTCAAAAGACAGGTTCATCTTTTGTCCGTATTCGGATGCCCAGCAGCCGGTACATTCCAAATTACAGGCTGAAGTTGGATCCATTAAAATAGCCCAGGGAATATTGCAGTCATACTTTTCTTTGTATTTCCTCTGCACTTCGTTTCCCAACATGCTTCCATTGATAACTAAGCTGTCAAATAATTTTTTCCGCTGGTTGGCATCAATTTCAGTCCACACGCTTTTTAAAAGGCGAGACCAGTTATTGTCAGGATCATTAATAACTGATTTAACCGCCTTTACCTGCGGCGCAATTGAGCCTTTCTTATCGATTTTTTCCAGCCAATCAAGCAATTTAGGAATGTTTTCGTCTGGATCCCTCTCAATATACTTATAGGCTGCTTTTAATCCCATAGCTTTAACTCTGGCAGAAATATCCATAAACGAACCACTCCTTTCTAAAAGAAAGTACTGCCTGATTTAATTATATTTAAATAGATACTATATAGCCATGTATAAATAAATTGAATTGTATGAAATTTGCACAAATCATGCCCTTTGCCCAATTTTTATGCAAATCGAATAAAATGTTTGAATTTTTAGCAAATAATCATTATTGTTTTATAATGCTGATAAAACTTTTCAGATAATTAGTTATGCTTTCTTCAGATAAGTTACTAATTCTGTTTAACAGATCTATTAAATCTTCATCATTGTCACTGGAAAGCCACTCAGTTATAAAACCAATCAGTGCATGCTTGTGATAACGAGCCAGGAAATGAATATCATCTTCCTCTATGTCTGTATCCGCAACAAGTTTCTTGATAAAATCAAACATTACTTTGTCCAGCGCTTGGAATATATAACGCTCCAATTGGTGCTTTTCAGCTGATTCATAGATATGCTTCAATGCTGTTTTATTTTTTATTAAAAAATCCAATACCAAACTGCATTCTTCGCTTAATGTATCGGATACATCTGTGATTTGCTGAATCTTTTCAATTTCTTCCTGAAATATGTAGCTAACCAAACCATAGATATCTTCAAAATGATAATAAAATGTATTGCGGCTTACTCCACACGTTTCTATAATTTCAGTTACGGTTATTCTTGATAAAGGTTTTTCATTCAATAATTTGATAAATGTATCAACTATAGCCTGTTTTGTAAAGTTAGCCACACCAGCCCAGCCCTTTCCAGCAATGACAAATGCAATTGCCAGATTACTCATTTCCTAAGGATAATTATACAACAAACTTCTCCAAAATTTCAAATAATTCGTTTTTCCATCCTTGAGCCTGTATTACCTAATAATATGATTCTCTCCCAAAATTTCAGGTTTGTGAATCATACTGTCCTGTTCTGTAATCCTGCGTATTACCTTACATGGATTGCCTGCCGCAAAGCTGTCAGGCGGAATATCTCTGACTACAACGCTGCCGGCACCAATGACGCAATTATTTCCGATAGTTACTCCCGGGCAGACAACAACATTTGCTCCCAGCCAGCAATCATTTCCGATATGCACCGGCTTGGCATAACACATGTGCACAGGATTACCCTCCTTATCCAGCAAAGCCCGGCGCTCATTGGGAAGCATTGGATGAATGGGGGTAACTATAGTAACGTTCGGACCGAAGCTGCAATAGCTGCCTATAGTGACCCAGGTATCGTCCTGAATTGTTAAATTAAAGTTAGCAAAAAAGTGATCGCCTATTTTTGTATGCTTGCCGTAGTGAATATACATAGGCCCCTGAATAAAAGAGTTTTCGCCGACTTCAGCAAATATTTCTGATATTAATCTCTGTCTTTTTTCTATTTCATCTTCAAAGGTTAAGTTATACTCAGTGCACAAGTTGTGCGTTCTAAGCTTAATAGCTCTCAATTCAGGATGCCCCGGTGCAAACAACATACCTGCAAAAATTTTTTCTTCCTCCCGCATGTTACCGCTCCTTTAACAGATGGTTAAATATCATTTTATTATGATTATAGCAGAAAAGCCGTTTTTAATTAATTATTGTGAATTAAATGGTTATATACTTTTTAGGACGGACCTGACCTGGGGATAAACTTGCCATATCTCTGTTTATTGTATATGCTGAAATTGGAAGGCATGGTCACTGCAGCAGCTGATAACCCTTTAAAAAGGAGGAGACAATGTTAGAATTCAGCGGTAAATATAATACAGCCAGGGTTTTTACCAATGAAGTAGATGAAGCGTCCGCAGCACAGATAATTGAACTGTGCAACCAGGAATTCACTAAGGGAAGCCGCATACGGATGATGCCCGATGTTCATGCCGGCGTCGGATGTACAGTCGGCACAACTATGACAATAACAGACAAGGTGGTCCCAAACCTTGTAGGTGTGGATATAGGGTGTGGCATGGAAACTATACTCCTTAGTGAAACCCGGATAGATCTTTCAAAGCTGGATGAGCTGATTTATAGAAGAATTCCTGCGGGCTTTTCTATACGTGATAAACCACACCGTTACCTGGAGGAAATCGATCTCGATCAGCTTTACTGTTACAAACATGTGAATGTGCGCCGAGCAGAACTTAGTTTGGGCACCCTGGGCGGAGGCAACCATTTCATCGAAGTAGACAGGGACGATGATGGCCGGCTGTATCTCGTTATCCATTCAGGCAGCCGACACTTGGGTTATGAAGTTGCACGATATTATCAGCAGCAAGGGTACAAGCAATGCAAACACCTTGGCATACCTAAGTCTCTTGCTTATGTTTCAGGTGATTTGTTCCGCCAATATATACATGATATGCGTATTATTCAAAAATTCGCTGTCTTAAACCGCAAAGCTATAGTCGACGAGATTCTCAACGGCCTGGGTCTTCATACGGAATACAGCTTCACCACCATTCACAACTATATTGATACTGAATCAATGATTCTGCGTAAAGGAGCCGTGTCAGCAAAATCAGGAGAGCGCCTTTTAATTCCTATTAATATGAGGGATGGCAGCCTTATATGCATAGGCAAGGGTAATGAAGATTGGAATTATTCTGCACCCCATGGTGCCGGCCGCATAATGAGCCGGACTCAGGCTAAGCAAAGCATAAACTTGTCCGATTTTAAAAAGCAAATGGAAGGAATCTATACCACATCCGTCAGCAAAAGAACTCTGGATGAAGCACCAATGGCATATAAACCCATGGAAGACATAATTAAGAATATTAGAGATACAGTGGAAATAGAGAAAATAATACGTCCTGTATATAATTTCAAAGCCGGCGATTAATAAAAACATAACTATCCCTGCCTGATAAGTTGGCGCAATACTTATACCCTAAACGGTTAAAGCCTTTTATTTCTTCCGGATCAATAATATTATTTTCTGCCAGCCAGCGAACCATTTCCCCTCGTGCCATTTTGCATTGAGTACCTTTGGCAATTACCTTATTTCCCTTTAGTTCTCCAAAAATACATGTTAATATACGAACTGTATCAGGCAGATAAGGTGTTACTGCTTTGCTGTACTCCTTGGATGCCAGATTGACAATAAGGCCGGTTTCCCGGCAAAGCTGAAGGGCCAATTTGTCTGCCCAGAACTCATATAAGTTTTTGCAATTTCTGATTCGAAGTTTAGCCTGCATTTCCAAACGATAAGGAGTTATTCCATCGAAAGGCCGCAGCAGCCCGTAAAAGCCGGAAAGTATGCGCAAGTGCTCCTGTATGTAATCTAAATGCCCGGTTTCGAATACACCGGGCGCCATATATTGATATTGGATGCCTTCAAAGGATAAAACAGCCGGCGTTAAATTGTTATATAAATCCATGTTTTTTATACGCTGAAAGTTCAGAGCAGCAATAGAATCATTGCAGCACCACAATTTCTTCAGTTCAGAATAACTCATTTCCTGAAGGCGCCTCAACAATATCTCCGCTTCTTCCATGAATTGAGGCAGGTCTTTATGGGACAGACTGTCTGTGTCTGTTTTCATCTTTTTTGCAGGAGAAATAATTATCCTCATGTGCCCATCACAGTTTTTATCATCAGATATTCACAATTGAATATACCAGCTTTGTTAAGTAAAAATCAACAAAAAAATCCCGGCCAGAACCATGTATCCTGGGTCGGGAATGTTTCTAGAGTCTATTTATGATAATTACTTAATTATCACAAATACTTTGCCAATGATTGGCAGGTGTTTAGCCTTTCCTCCGAAACCGTTAATCATTCCTAAAATTGCCAGAACTAGAATTCCTAAATTAAAAATCGGTAATAATATCCAGCCTAAAAATGGTATCATACTCAGTACTATGTTGCCTATAAGGGCCAATAAGAATAGCAGTAAACCTTGATTGGCATGGAATTTTGCAAACGCTGAATCCGGACTGGCAATCAAAGGCAGAAAGAAAATCAAATATGCCAAACCTGCCATTGTTTTGTTCTTTTCTATGTCTTCAGCAGAAAAATCCAGTTCATTATGAACCTGTTCAGTTGACATAAAATCCCTCCTTAAAATATATTTTTTTATAAGTTATAATTCTCTTTTAACGGTTTCCAGGCAGAAAACCCTTTTGCAGGCGCATGAATGTTTTTTTGTCTTTTTAAGATATTTACAAATATTCCTACAATTTTAGGATCAAATTGGCTGCCTGCATTTTTCTTCAACTCCCTGATTGCCTCCTCTGTGCTCATTGCTTTTCTGTATACCCGGTCATTGATCATAGCATCGTAAGCATCAGCCACTGCTAATATTCGGCAAGCTAATGGGATTTCTTCTCCCCTTAAACCATGGGGATAGCCTTTGCCGTCCCATCGTTCATGGTGCGCCAGTATCAAATCTGAAACAGCAGCCAGCTCAGGAATGGCTTGTGCAATGCGGTAGCCAATTTCTGAATGTTTTTTCATCTCTTCCCATTCTGCTTTAGTTAAAGCGGATGGTTTTTGCAAAATACCCGGGTTTACCGTTATCTTTCCAATATCATGGAGCAGAGCAAGCAAGGAGAGTTCATTCATTTCCCTGGTAGACAGCTTAAGTTCTTTCCCGATTGACAGACAATATCTTTCAATTCTCTTTGAATGTTCTTCTGTTTCAAAACTTTTCTCATACAAGTTAGTCAATAATGCATTGACAATGGTGTTTCTGTAACTTTTACCATCCAGCAGTTTCTGCTGATACATTAGTTCTTCTGCTTCCCTCATAACCGCTTCTATGCTCTGGCTTGCATCGACTTTGCTTGCACAGCCTAGTGATAAGCTAATGTACAGACCGCTTTTGTTAACTGGTATTTTTACATTCTGAATTATTCTTAGGATTCTTTCCGCTTCTTTAAAACTGGTTTTTGGTATGAAGATAACAAATTCATCACCGCCCCACCTGGCAATCAAAGCATCTTCTTTGCAATGCTTTTTGAGCATCTCTGCAACATTTTTAAGCATTTCATCCCCGGCTTTATGGCCAAACACGTCATTGGTCAGCTTAAGACTATTAACATCACCCATTATTATTGAAAGGGGAAGATTGTCTGCTTTATCAAGATCATACATAGATTCTTCTATATAACGCCGGTTGTATAGACCTGTTAACACATCATGATAGCTGATATACTGAATCTGTCTGTTATGCTCTCTTTCCTTTCTTACATCTCGAAATACCATTACAACACCAATTATTTCACCATTCTCTTTTTTGATTGGTGCTGCGCTGTCAGCAATGGGTATGTGCTCGCCATGACGGTTTACTAACACTATATTATCTGCAAGCTCCACAATATTACCTGTGTCAAGCACTTTTTTTATGGGACTGTCGATCTGCTCCCAGGTTTCTTCATTCAGCAATTTGAATACGTCTGCAAATTGTCTCCCCTTTACTTCTTCATCTTTCCATCCTGTTATCTGCTGAGCAGCTATATTTAAGCTGGTGATTCGTCCAGATCCATCTGTGGTAACAACCCCGTCTCCAATGGATCTAAGAGTGGTAAGCAGCAGTTCCTTTTCTTTAAACAATTCCTCGCGGTATGTTTCCCGATCGGTAACATCAAATATTATGGAATAGATTAAAGTGTTCACCCCATCCGATATGGGGCAGGAATATACATCAACCATTTTGATTGCTCCGTTTTTTATGCGATGGGGGAAAACACTAAATCTCTGCTTATCACTCTTTGCCAAGGCGCGAAAGCCCCTGATATCGTCTGCCGGGAGCATGTTAATATCCTGAATGCGTAAATTCAGCAGTTCTTCCCTTGAATAGCCATAGAACTCAATAGCAGCCGGATTGGCATCGATGATTCTTCCTGATATCGGCTCGATTATCAACATAACCACGCTATGCTGGTTGAACATGGCCTGCAGGCGTTGAGACAATAACTCTTTCTCCTGCTGCACTTTTTCCAGCTCAGATACATCCTTACTGGTACAAAGAAGATATCGGATTTTGTTTTCTCCAAACACAGGAGTGACCTGGGTTTGCCAAGTCCTTTCCCCCGTGGAAAAATTAAATTTCTGTTCATAGCGGACAGGTTTGCCTGTACGCATGCATTTCTCATAGTATTTTACCAGCTTCCCACCTACCTCTTCACCCAGTATTTGGACCGGTGTCATGCCCTTAATATTGTCATAACCTGAAAGGCGCTGATGCACAGCATTGTTACGCACATACCGGAATTCTCCGTTCTCATAACGGACAATGCTTATGGCATCATTTGTTTTGTTAAAAATCATATCCAGATCTTCCGGCAGTATATCCGCTTCACTTAACTGGTTGTCATCGATTGTTTCATCAGCTGCATCGCGAATAATTAAGGTAAAGGATGTTTTGTTTACAGGAACTACTGTGATATTTAAGTATCTTTTTATGCTTTCTATCCATTGAGTTGTTTCCTGGGTTTTCCCTGCACGAACTACACTGTCATAGTAGGAAAGCCAGTCAAAGCCTGCAGGTTTTGGTTCCTCTATTAATTCTGAAACCTTCTTCCCCAAAACTTTTTCTTTGTCCCAGCCTGTTATTATTTCAAAATCAGAATTAATATCAAGCACCCTGTAATCTACTGCCTGGTTTTCACTGTTATATATCAGTTCGAAATATCCCATAGCTAAGGCAGGTCCCGCTTCCGAGCTCAGCCATCTGTCACTGCACATAATTGTCCACCTTTCCAGCCCATTAACCGTCACTTATTCTTAAATCAACGCTGCAATGCAAATCCGGACTAAGTATAGCAATGGATGATATAATTAATAATATGTAACCCAATAAAACCTATTGTAAACATAAGCTTGGGAAGAGTATTGTAACAGTTGATCAAGGAAACTCAGAATTGACACTTATAAAAAAATGGTTTAGCATTCAAGTATTGGTATAGATAATTATAAAATCAGAAATGTAAGGTGAATGCGATTGAAAAAACTACTGCCTCTGATGAAAAAATACTGGGTTTATGCTTTTTTCAGCCCCATATTTATGATACTTGAGGTTATTGGGGATATTCTAATCCCCTATTTAATGAGCCTGATAGTAGATGTAGGCATAGCAAATCAAAACACTGGTTATATAACTAAGATGGGATGCTATATGATTTTAACCGCACTTTTGGCTATGGCCTTTGGAGTGTCCAGCTCATTTTTTGGTGCCAGAGCAGGGTATGGTTTTGCATCAGAAATCAGGCAGAAAACTTTTGAAAGAATTCAAAGCTTCACTTTTGCCAATCTTGACAGGTTTTCTGTATCTTCGCTTGTTACCAGACTGACCAATGATTGTAATACCATAGGAATGGTAACCATGATGAGCCTGAGAATGGCAATACGAGCTCCTTTCATGTTAATATTTGCGCTTATAATGGCCTTTCGTATCAATTCATATCTGGCAAGGGTGTTTCTGGTTGCTATCCCAGTACTGGCAGTTATTGTTGCTGCAGTATTGTTCAAAGCAAGACCATTATTTCTCCAGATGCAGAAAAGAGTTGACAGAGTCAATGCTGTAATCAAAGAAAATTTGGCCGCAATTAGAGTTGTTAAATCTTTCAATAGGCAAGATTTTGAAGAAGCAAAGTTCAAAGAAAGAAATGATAGCCTGATGAATACGGCCCTCAAGGCCATATCTACCATAATAATTTTAATGCCTGCTTTCAGCCTGATAGTCTATTCCACTATTATTGCTGTTTTATGGTTTGGAGGGTTTCAGATAACCGCCGGAAATATGGGCGGCGGAGAGCTGATCTCATTTATAACCTATAACACACAAATTCTTATGGCATTAATGATGGTATCCTTTTACTTCATGCAGCTGCTACGCGGTTCTGCTTCTGTGAACAGAATTATTGAAGTGTTAGATACTGAACCGGAAATCAAGGAAAAGAGGAATCCGGTTCGAACTATTAAAGATGGCTCTATTACTTTTAAAAATGTCAGCTTCCGTTACCCTGGCAGCCGTGAAAAAACACTGAAAAACATAAATTTTGAAATTGCATCAGGAGAAACACTGGGAATAATAGGTTCTACAGGTTCCTCCAAAACCACATTGGTTCAGCTTATACCCAGGCTTTATGATGTCAGTGAAGGCAGTGTCTTGGTTGGAGGCATAGATGTCAGGGATTACGATCTGAAGTTTTTGCGGGATAATGTAGCCTTTGTCCTTCAAAACAATACTCTTTTTTCAGGCACAATCAGAGAAAATGTGAAATGGGGCGATGAAAATGCCAGCGATGAAGAAATAATAGCTGCCCTCAATAAAGCTCAGGCCTGGGAATTTGTTTCCGCTTATCCTGACGGCCTCGATCACATTGTTGAACAGGGAGGGGATAATTTTTCAGGCGGACAAAAACAGCGATTATGCATCGCCAGGGCGTTATTAAAATCACCTAAAATAATTATTCTGGATGATTCCACCAGCGCTGTTGATATGGCTACAGATGCAAAAATCCAAAATGCTTTTAAGACAGAGCTTTCAGATGTTACCACCATAATAATTGCTCAAAGGATATCCTCAATAAAGCATGCCGACAGAATTATCGTTATGCACGAGGGAGAAATAGAATCAATAGGAAACCATGAAGTTTTATTGGAAAAATCTCCAATATACAGTGAAATATTTGAAACACAGCAAAAGGGAATGATCAGCGCATGAGCGATATAAGCAAAAGACGAGCCCTTAAACCTAAGGATCCTATTAAAACTTTATTAAAATTATTCAGTTATTTCAGATATAATAACCTTCTGTTTATCAGCGGCATATTAACCATTGTACTGGCATCAGCTGCTGAAATTGGAATAACCGGAATGCTCAGCCCCATTATTGATGTATTTGTAAGCGGTGGTGAAAAATCAGAAGCTGTAAAACACATTCTTATTCTGGCAGCTTTAGTTGTATTGGCTGCAATCGGACATTATTACGGCAACCGTTCTATGGCCAGTCTGGCTCAAAGAACAATACACAGGATTCGGAAGGATATGTTCGCTCATATGCAAAAACTGCCTGTATCCTTCTTTGATACCCACTCCCATGGAGAACTAATGTCTACGTTCACCAACGATGTGGATATGTTGAATCAATCCCTGGAACAAAGTGTGTCCCAGGTTATGATTTCATTTATAACAGTAGTTGGAACCTTTATCATGATGTTGGTGATAAGCCCCTTATTAACATTGATAGTGGCTGTTTCGCTGGCTTTAATGATTCTCCTGATCAGGTTTATAGGTTCCAGGTCAGCCAGAAATTTCAGATATCAGCAGTACAGCCTGGCTGATATGAATGGATATATAGAAGAAATGATGTCAGGCCAAAAAGTTGTAAAGGTATTCAATTATGAAGAAAGGGCAATTAGGAAATTCAGGGAAAAAAACGAAAAGCTTAGAGAAGCCGGCTCTCTTGCTTCTGCATTTGGTGTTATGCTTATGCCGGTTATGGGGAATCTCACTTTTGCCCTTTACTCTGTTATTGCCATGGCGGGAGCATTCCTTGTAATAAACAAGGCCATAAGTGTAGGAAATCTTGCTTCCTTTTTGCAGTATACCAGAACTATTTCAAGGCCTATTACCCGCGTGTCCAACCAGTTAAACACCTTGTTTGCAGCTCTGGCCGGGGCAGAAAGAATTTTCAATATCCTGGATGAGAACATTGAAACAGATGATGGTGATGTACGGCTGATCAGAGATTATTTGGGTAAAGGAAAACATTGCTGGAAGGTGCCTGTGGAAGATGGAAGCTATAAATTCGTCCCCTTAAAAGGCCATATTGTTTTCCAAGATGTTAACTTCGGATATACCATGGACAGGAAGGTTCTACACAACATCAATCTATATGCCAAGCCGGGCCAGAAGATTGCCTTAGTCGGTTCGACTGGTGCAGGAAAAACTACCATCACCAATCTTTTAAACAGATTTTATGAAATTGATGAAGGGGTTATTCTATATGACGGCATTGATATTAAAAGGATTAACAAGCACGATCTAAGATCCACCATGAGCATGGTGCTGCAGGATGTTCATCTGTTTGAAGGTACTGTAGCAGATAATATTCGGTATGGCAGACTGGACGCCAGTGAAGAAGAAGTAGTTGAAGCTGCAAAGCTTGCAAATGCTCATAGTTTTATTAAGAATCTTCCCCAAGGCTATCAAACCATGCTTTCTATAGACGGCCAAAATCTTTCTCAAGGTGAAAGACAGCTTATTTCCATAGCCAGAGCTGCAATTGCAGATCCGGAGATCCTTATTCTGGACGAAGCTACATCTTCCGTCGATACCCGAACTGAAAAACTTATAGCTGAAGGCATGGATAAACTCATGCACGGAAGAACCACCTTTGTAATAGCTCACAGATTGTCCACAGTGCGGGATGCCGATGCAATAATGGTATTGGAACAAGGCAAGATAATCGAACGCGGAGATCATGATGATCTTATTAAACAAAAAGGAATATATTATGCCCTAAATACCGGAACCTTGGAACTAGAATAAAATATATAATTTTTCTTGATTCATGTAAACACGTTTGGTAATATATAGCTGTCAAACCATTTAATTTCACTTGTTTCATTTTATATCAACATGTTGCAATCCTCCTATGATGAATGTTTTTCCATAGCAAGAGCAATTAACAGGGGTGATTTTTATAGATGTAAAAAAGAAAACTGCTCTTTTTGTATTTCTGCTGTTCCAAATCTTATTATCTTCCTGTGTGCAGACAGCAGGACTAAAACCTAAACAACCTATCACTCTTACCATGTGGCATAATTTTGGCGGGCAAATGCAGGATTCCATGAATGACCTGATAGAAGAATTCAACACTTCAATTGGCAAGGAAAAAGGCATTGTTATCAGCATCACCTCAATTTCCGGCACAGCTTCGCTTCAGGAAAAACTTACTATGATTGCAGCCGATGATCCGGGTTCACCGGAAATGCCTGATATTGCTACATGTTATCCTGCTACTGCGGTGCTGCTTGCGGACAAAGGGCTGATCATATCCATGGATCAATATTTTACCGATGCAGAGCTAAAAGATTATCTTCCCCAGTTTTTAGCCGAAGGCAGGCTGCCTGATAAAAAACTATATGTATTTCCTTTTGCCAAATCAACTGAAGTTCTCTTCCTGAACAAAACATTATTTGAACGTTTTTCTTCAGATACAGGAATCACCATTGATGACCTGGCAACTTTTGAAGGTATTGCAGAAACAGCAATGAAATACTATGAATGGACAGATGAACAAACACCCGGCATCCAAAATGATGGAAAATCCTTTTATACTGCTGACTCCTTTTTCAATTTGGTACAGGTTGGCATGGTACAACTGGGGAGCTCGCTGTTTTACGATGGAAAACTACAATTAAATAATGCGGAATTTCAGCATATATGGAATGTTATTTTTGAACCTGCGGTAAAAGGCGGCTATGCCATATATGACGGTTATTCCTCGGATCTTGCAAAAACCGGTGATATAATATGCTCTACAGGCTCTACAGCAGGGATTCTGTTTTATGGAAATGAAATAACTTATCCAGATAATACTAAGGAAAAAATAGAATATGTCATTTTACCGTATCCAACATTTGAAGGCGGTGAAAAGGTCGCCATACAAAGAGGAAGCGGCTTGATTGTTGCAAAATCCACACCGCAAAAAGAAGAAGCAGCTGCTTTGTTTCTTAAATGGTTTACATCACCGGAGCAAAATATGCGTTTTGTTTCATCAACAGGTTATCTTCCGATCACCCATCAGGCATTTACTGACTATATGGAAAAGGGAATGGCAGAAAACACTGATATAAATATTAAGAAACTCTTTCCAGCAGCCCTTAAAGTATATAACGAATTTGATTTTTATATACCCCCTGTTTTTGATGAGTATAATTCCATTGCCGAGAACTTTGAATCCGGCTTTTCAGTTTTGGCGGCTCAAAAACGCAAACAATATCTTGAGTATCTAAAACACTATACTGCAGAACAGGCGTATGAAAAGGCTGCCAATAATGCCCTAAATGATTTTATTCAGCAACTGCGATAAATGGGAGGCATTTCCCATGTGGAAAACTAGACTAAAAGAATATGGTCAAAAAGGTCTCCCTATGGGTTTAAGACTGTTTCTTCTTTTGACTCTGTTTCTTAGTTCAATTATTTTGGGAGTTTTGCTTATACTTTTTACTGCGGGTATTTTTAAATCCGGTCTTTTAATACATAAGCCGGTGCTTGAAGGAGAGCTGAATCACATCACTGATTCTGTAAGCAAATCTTTTGGGAAGCTTTCTGTGCAAGCTGTTGAACTTGCTGAGGAACTCTCCTTGAGTATGGAACAAAACATTAATAAGTACGGAGGTTCCATATCCAATCTGCAAGAATATCCGGAACTGCTGGAATATTTGTTGAACGAAGAATTGGACATGCTGATGGGAGCACTAGAAAAATCACGGGCAAGCGGTGCTTTCATTATACTGGACGCCACTGTTAATCCCAATTTACCGGGAGCAGAGAATTCTCGTTCCTGTATTTATCTTAAGAATATGGAACCAAATATTATCAACGAAATGTCTGCTAATGTGCGTTATTATACAGGTCCCATGACAATTGCCCGAAACAATGAAATTCATGTTCTGCCGCAATGGCAGATGGAGATGGATGCCACCAGCTTTCCCTATTTCGAAAAGGTTATAACAACATCCAGGAAGCAAAAGCTTCCTCTTTCCCGTCTTTATAAATGGAGTGAAGGAATTTCCCTGCCAGGTTGCAGCGAGAGGGTGATGCTGTGCATAGTGCCGATGATAGCTTCAGATGGCTCTGTATTTGGGGTATGCGGCTTTGATGTCAGCGATATGCTTTTTAAACTTTCTTATACACCAAAATCTGAAAACTATGATCATCTGATGTGTCTGCTCACACCAATGCATCAGGACAGGCTGCAGCTGACTGGTGCTTTTTTCGCCGGAAACTTTGCCGAAAAGCCAGATACATCAATTCTCATGGCAATAGATAAACCCTCATTCTCCAATGAATTTTATGATTATATTCAACCTGATCGAAACAGATATGCAGGGCTTCATCATATCATATCCCTGTATCCAAGCGATTCCGCATATGCTGATGAGCAATGGGCAGTTGTGCTTATGATGCCCCATCAGGCACTCAACGATCTGATCTCAGCAAATAAACGTTTGCTTGCCTTAGGCCTCCTTCTTTTAATGCTTTTCAACATAGGATTGGCTTTATTAATCACCCGCACATATGTCCGCCCCGTTGCTGATGCATTGGAATACCTTAAGAAACCGGCACAGGCTGTTAAAACAAAAATACCGGAAATCGACGACCTAATAGAATTTCTTGCAACACAGGACAAGTATTCTACAATCTATTTGGAAAAAAAAGAACTCCCGACTCAGAAGCATTTGTCCATGTGCAGGGAATTCGTAAAAAATATTCAAACTTTGTCACCAGCGGAAAGGGTAGTTTTTGATTTGTATGTACAAGGATATAAAGCCAAGGAAATTGCAGAAATTCTATGTCTTTCCATAAACACTATTAAGACTCATAACCGGCGCATATACATGAAGCTGAATGTTACTTCCCGTAAGGAATTGATGCTGTATATCCAGATGATTAAAGAGGCTGACATACCATTGATTATGTAAGTATCATTTCAGTATTGTAAACAATTTTCCTATAATCGGCAGATGTTTGACTTTTCCTCCAAAGCCGTTGATCAAGCCGATAATCCAGAGTATCAAAACTCCTATACTGAATATAGGCATAAGTATCCAGCCTATTATGGGGATAATTGCTAAAACTATATAGCCTAATATAGCTGTAATAGTAAGGAGCAGCGACTGATTGGCATGAAACTTAGCATATCTGGATTCCGGGCAGACAATCAATGGCAGGAAGAAGAGCAAGTAAGCAAGGCCTGCCATAGTTTTATTATTTTCAATATCTTCCATAGTATAAATATCTTCTGCCTGTGTTGATTGCATAGTCATAAAGATTCCCCCTCGTTTTATGATTTGTTTATTAATATACTTAATACCTTTTTAAATTTTGTTTCCGCAATTTCCACAGAACTTAGCACCTGGCGATACTGATTCTCCGCATGCGGGACAGTTTTTTTTGGAAGCCTCTGTCATGGAAGATCCGCAATTATTGCAAAACCTTACTCCCTGTGCATTTTCCGCTTTACACTGAGGGCAAATGAGCAGGGCCAGGGATGAACCGCAATTATTGCAGAATTTACCGCTGCCAGCCGGTTTCCCGCAATTGGAACATACAATAGTTTTTCTTTCCAGCTTACCCTTCCATACAGTTGCATTTTCAGCAGCTTCTTCGATATTGCGCTGCATGGCTTCTGACCTGGCCTTGGCTATCCATACATACTGCCGGGGAGCACATTCAGTACATAATCCCTCATCCTCATTGTAGCAGGAATCACATACCCATTTTCGACATCCATGACAACGGTTAAAGAGCTGCCTGACCTGGTTATTTGCCATTTCAAAGGCCTTTTCGTGCTCTTTATGCCATTCAGGATTCATGCCATGAAAGCGTTCAGCTAATACGTCTCCTCCCCGCTCAAGCGAATAACCAATATGTCCCAATCTGCCTCCCAGCAGGCTGCCTAATGCACCTGCTCCCCGGCTTAGATTACGCAAACCCTTTCCTTTTTTATAAGTTTCAGATTCAATAAAGCTGCTTTTATATCCATCATGGCAAAGGTCGCAGTAAAAGGTAAACTGATATCCAGCTTCAGTAGAATTATCCTCATAATTTCTTGTAAATGATTGCAACATGATTCTCAGCCTCACTTTTTTCGGATTTTTATTTTTTTCCCGCAGGCTGTACATTTTGTGTTTTCAAAAAATTGCTCTACACCACATCGAGGATTGCCGCATCGAACCATCAGGCTCGTTCCGCAATGCTCACACTTTTCCTGGACAAAGGTGGATTTACCGCATTTGATACAGTCAACATAAAGCGCTCTGCCACATTGGCTGCAAACCGACTGTCCTTTTTGGATGAATGCCAGGCAGGCCGGGCATGAATAGCCAAAAGGGCTGCTGCTATTGCATACAGGGCAATACCTGACGTCACGGCTTATGAATGAATTGCAGTGAATACAGGGCTGTTTATAACCTGCCATGCCTATTCCTCCTGTTTTTTGCCGCACTCACCGCAATACCGGGTACCGTAACTCAGCTCTGTACCGCAGCCGCTGCATCTTAGAGTGCCAAGCCTGGAACCACATTCCTGGCAGAATTTAATCCCTTCCGCATTGTATGTACCGCAAGAAGGACATGTTAAGGTTTTTTCCTCAGCCTTTTTGGCGGCTTCTATTGTCAGCTTTTCCTCCTGTGCACTTTTTAGTTTTTGCTCAGCTTCCTGCAGACTGATTTTTACCAACTGCAGTTTGTTTTCCAAGTCGGGAAAAAGACCTGTTTTTTCCGCCAATACCTGTCTTCCTATCTCTGCATAGATTTCAGTTTCTTTCTTTCTGAGTTCATTGATCTCAGACTGAACATTCATTATTTTAACGTTTGGATCATCCTGAGGCATAAACCCGGAAAGTCCTTTCATAATACCGCTCAGGCCTTCGAATAAATCGCTCATATGTCACCCCTTCTTTCTTTACAGGTTTAACAATTTCATAATACGAAAAATATCATAAAATGTAATCACCCCTGGGGTGATTGAGAACCCAAAACAGGGGTGATTTTAGGGGTGATTTAATAATTTAATTTTTTTTATTTCCAGGGCCGGTTGCTTGATCGGCGTATGTTGATTTCATCAATGACTGCATTTCCTCTATATTTAAGCAAAAATATAACCACATCAGCAATATCTCCGGGGGTAGGCATGGCGACTTCAGCCAGATCGGGACGCGCCAATGATACCATTTCAGTTCTAACACCTCCCGGAGCAATGACATGCACCCGAATTCCATCATCATAAACCTCCTGGGCAAGTACTTTGGTCATGCCCATAAGTGCATGCTTGGAAGCGGTATATGCTGCCTGGTTTACGTATCCTTTATAACCTACAACCGACGAAATATTTATGATGGAAGCATGATCAGATTTTTTAAGATAAGGAATAGCTTCACGACAAAGCAAAAAAGGCGCCCTGGCATTGATGGCCATTTGTTTATCCCATTCCTCTGCACTTGTTTCCGCCAAAGGCTTGGGAATTACAATTCCTGCATTATTTATCAGAATATCCAGTTTTCCAAAATGTTCCACAACTTTTTTTATCAATTCGGCCGGTGCTTTAACATCCATAAGATCAGCAGGACAGGCCAGCACTTCTGTGCCATAGCCGGAGAGATTTTTTGCTGCTTCCATGGAAGTTGATTCGGAACTGCTGCTTACAGCAATGTTTACGCCATTTTGAGCCAAACGTGCTGCAATAGCATAACCAATTCCCCGGCTGGCTCCGGTCACCAAAGCTGTTTTTCCTTTTAGATCTGCATTGGAAGTGCTTTTCAGTTCGTCTGCATGAGTCAAATACATCCCCTCCTGAGTAGTTTTCTAGTTATTGGGCATATTGTGAGCATTGGAAAATAACTGGTTTTCGTCAAAAAAGATAATCTGTGCTTTACCCATGCGTTTGGCTTGATACAGGGCTTTGTCAGCCTTTCTGAAAAGAGTTTCATACGCTTGTTTTTCTCTTACCAACACTATCCCCATGCTGACCGTAACATTGTTTTCTTTAATTGTATTCTCTATTATTTCGCTTAGCTTATAACATCTTTCATGAATAAAATCAACCGACGGAATATCTTTCAGATATATACAGAATTCGTCTCCGCCTACACGGCCGATAATATCTGTACTCCGAAAAGTATTCTTCAAAACATTAGCAAGCTCCCTTAATACTTTGTTTCCTACAAGATGTCCATAAGTGTCATTAATGATTTTAAAGCCATCACAGTCCATCAATATGAAAGCATCCAGCTGATGGAAATCCTTTTTCTTAACCCTTTCATTTACTAGATTTTGTGTAGTATCAGCATTGTATAAACCAGTTAAACCATCTATTTGAGCCTTAATCATAAGTTTTTCTTTTTCAGCTGTCTCTTCACTTATATCAATTAACTTACCCATTATGCTTTCTATTCTTCCGCGCCTGTCATATATATTCAGGTTTATAGACTTAAATGCACCCACTCCTCCACCCGGCATGCGGAGCTTAATGGTTAGATTTGAATAGTCCGAATCCATATTAGACAGCACATTCTTCAAAACGCTGGTTACTTCATTAATGCTTTCCTGTGTATAAAACAAAGTATAAAACTTATCGGTCAGGTTCAATCGCTGAGTTTTTGGGAAATACTCATATAGATATTCATTGGAAATCTGAGACAACACCTCATATCTGTTACTTTGCTCCCTCAGCCTGTTGGCAACATATATGTTAGAAATAACACTTAATAATAAAATGCTTAATACAATAATGAAGATAATAGCAATTTCTGAACTATAAGTGTCAAATATCATCCCGGCGGTTATTTTTCTATCAATTTTGGATATTAAGTCCATTATTATAACCCTGGTTTGATTCGGATTAATTAATCCAATAGCTTTATTTAGAACTGAAAGAAGCATATAATCATCTTTCAACAAACCAATACAAAACTTCTGGACTTCTTTTTCAATTGGAATTGTTATAATATTTTTGTATCCATACTGCAGCTTATAATATACAACAGAAAAGGCATTTGCAGCACCATACGCAGCTCTTCCGCTTTCTACTGCGTTCAGGCTGGCTTCCCTTGTATCGTAATAAACTGTATTCTCTATTCTTACACCTTCAGGAAGGCTGTATCCTTTGACTGCGGCATAGATCTCATTATCCAGTTGGCCGGGGTCGAAAGATGAATGCACATAGAGAATTGTCCCGCTTTCTAAGAACGGCTGAGTAAGGGTTACGCTTTCAAGAAAACCTCCCGGCGTAATTACGAATATAAGATCACAATCGCTTGCCAGGGCATAATCAATTGATTCAAATATCTCATACTCAAAAGTGAGCCCGGTAATACCGGATATATTATTCAACACATATAAAAAAACACCCTGGATTTCCCCATCTTCATTTTTATAAGAAAACGGCGCTGATCCGTCAATCAAGCCAGCTTTAACTACAGGGTTGTTTTCTACATACTGTTTTTCTTCCAAGGTTAACAAGGAATCATCTTCAGAGGTATCAGATTCGGCCAGCACGGAATTAAACCCATTTAATAATACAAAAAACATCAGAATAAAAACAAATAAGCGCAACCTTGTTTTCATATCAATTAGCCGCCCTTTATATACATCACATATCATGCCAGTCCCTATTTTCATATTATCCAGTTTTTATACATATTGTCAAATTTTTTTGCTTTAGAGCCCGATGGATTTATTTTTGAGAAAATCTATTGCTTTATCTTCATTCAGCGGTTTGCTTATCAGGTATCCCTGCAAAATATCACACTGATTCCTTTCCAGATACTTTTTCTGATCCTCTCTTTCCACTCCTTCAGCTACAACTTTTAAACCAACTTTATGCGACATCGAAATAATATCCGCTGTAATTAAAGTATCGTCATTACCTTCCCTTATATTATCAATAAAATATTTATCAATTTTGACATAGTCTATATTTAATTCCCGCAGTCTGGAAAGTGAAGAAAAACCTGTTCCAAAATCATCCAGAGATATGAGTATTCCTGTCCTCCTTATCTTCTCCAGCTTTTTATTTATTAGATCAAAGTTTTCCATAATAATGGATTCTGTTATTTCCAGTATTAATGACTTCTTGTCTATCCCTGAAGACTCAATAATTTCAATTAAGTCTTTGACAAATTCATCTCTCAGCAATTGAATAACCGAAATGTTTACTGATATTTTTATGTCATCAAATCCTAAATCATAAATCTTGCTCAAAAATCTGCAGGCTTTTTGCAGTATTAGCTTTCCCAAATCATAAATGAACCATCTTTTTTCTGCTATATCGATAAATTCTATTGGTGGAATATTACCCAGCTCATTAACATACAACCTTGATAAGCATTCAAAACCAATCAGCCTGTTGTTTTTCAGACACCATTTCGGCTGGAAATGTAAATACAGCCTGCTCTGTTCATCTTCCTCATTTTCTATTATTGCCCTTAAAGCTCTTGCTATCCTATCTTGCCGGATTATCTGTTCTTCCATTACATCCTGGTAAAAGCATATCTGTTCATTGCTGTTTTTATCCAAGTTATCAAGAGCTAAAACAGCATCCTGCAATAATTTATCAACTGTTATGCCCTTATCATGGATTTCTACAATACTGATTTCAGCATTGATATATTGATTTTCAACGCTTCCCATTATAGGGTGTTCAAATATTTCTAAAATGCGGTGAGCAATATCAGTCAATTGATCTCTGTCAATATAATTATCTATGGTAAGCACAAATCTATCAGCGTTAAACCTGAAAAACCGATCATTTGGATCTATTATGCCTTTTACTCTATTTGCAATCTGTATCAATATTTCATTTCCATAATTAAATCCATAAGTCATATTAAGAGTTTCAAAATTTCTGCAATTCAATAGGAAAATGGCCTTCTTTTTATTACCCATGTTTTTTATTTCATTATCCAAGTGTTCAAACAAATATTCATGATTGGGAAGGCCGGTCAGTTTATCATAATAGGCTATTCTAATATTGGATTTGTTTATTATATATGCATAATATAAAATAATGCTCATGACAAATATTACAACAGAAAAAGCAATAACTCCATCTGTAACCATCTCTTTTATTTCTGCTTTTACCTCATCCATTGACCAGACTATGGACAAGACTCCGCTGACTCTGCCTTCATGCAGAATGGGTACATAACCTTGAAATGCATCCTGATCGTTAAAAGTTGTTTTTGAAGAATAAATTTTTCCCTGTGATATCCGATCTATTAATACTTCATCTGTAAGGATTTCCCCAATTAATTCAGGTGAACTGCTGGCCGCTATCTCAAAATTGTTATTAATATACATAACACTTATTATGCCGTTTCTGCCTGCCAGTTCTTCCATTAATTTATTAAACTCAAATCGCTGCAGAAAGCTCCTTACGGTATCAGCCTTAATTCCTATCTGAATAAACGTCCCGTCATCATTCTTTAAATAAGCATACTTTAAGTAGTTATCACTGTCAGAATCCTTTCGAATTTCTTCCACCAGAATTCTTTCATTGCTTTTAAAAAAATTGTAAACCGGATGACCTTCCTGTGCCTTCCAGCCTATGTATTTACCATCTTTACTATGTATTATTTCTGCATTATCATTATATAGATATATTTCGTCAATAAAAAATTGTTCTCCAATCCTGGATAATAGTTCATTGTCATATTTATTCTCAATCATGGAAATGGCTTGAAGTGCTAATATTAATTTTTCTTCCAAAAGCTCAGTGACAATTTTATGTGCATCATGCGAATATACCAACGCGTGTGAATAACCCTCTGCAATATTAATGGCTTCTTGTTCAAATGACAAATATTTTTGAGACACACGCTTGTTTATGGCAGTAAAAGTCATTATGGAAAACAGAATCAATAGTATACTGAATGGAACCAAAAAATACCTGAGGTCCAGGCTTTTTAATTTATCTTTTTTCATATTTTCGATCCCCTTGCCAGCAGCAATATTGCCAGAAATGTTTTCCTTTCCACATTGCATGAAATCTTATATGAAATATAACAAAGAAATCTATTAATATTAAATACCATAGTTTTACATATATAAAACAAATTTATATACAAATGTAAAAAAATGAGAGGTTTCCTTATTTTAACTTGCAAATTTTTCTAAAAAAATATATATTTTTAGTAAATTGAGATTCTGAAGGGAGAAATGAGAATTGGCTATCAAATGGACTCCGGATCTATCTGTTGGCGTTGAAAGCATAGACGCTCAGCACAAAATATGGTTCGAAAAAGTAGATCAGCTTTTTCAAGCGGGCAAAAGCGGAAAAGCAAAGGAAGTAATATCTGAAATGCTGGATTTCCTTGATGACTACACAAAAATGCACTTTAATGATGAGGAAAAATATATGAAGGAGATCAATTATCCCGATCTTGATAAACAAATTAAAGCACACAGGAAATTTGAGGGCGACCTGGCAAAGCTGAAAAAAGACTTCCAGGAATCCGGTTACAATATAGCATTAGTCATAAATGCCAATCAAATGATTGTTGATTGGCTGACACGGCATATCTCAACCATGGACAAGCAGATTGGAGTATATGTTAAGAGCCTATAGGGTTTGGATTACAAGTTAAGCTGCAGCAAATGGATATTTGCTGCGGTTTTTTGCTTTCTTGACATGTTCCCCAAACTATTAATAAATTTTCTGAGTATGATATAATTATATTGAAAAGAAAGTTTAAGGGGGACGGGTATGAATATACTGGTTACCTTGGATTCCAATTATATGAAGCCCTTAAGAGTTATGCTCAAATCATTGTTTCTAAATAATCCTGAAGAAGCATTTACTATATATCTTATGCATTCAAGCATAAAAAGAAAAGAATTGGCTGACTTAAATAGTTTTATAAAGGATCATGGCAGCCAGCTTAAAATTATTGAACTGGATAACAGTCATTTTGCAGATGCACCCACCCTTTTTTACTATACGAAGGAAATGTACTATCGTCTGCTGGCACATAAATTTCTTCCGGACAATCTCAGCCGCATATTATACCTGGATCCTGATATACTGGTAATCAATCCAATCAGAAAACTATATGAAATTGATATCGATGGATATTTATATGCAGCAGCATACCATGATATACCTTCCATTAAAGAAATTAATAAAATCAGGCTGAGACCTTACGGCATAGAAGCCTACTATAATTCAGGCGTACTTTTGATGAATCTGGATCTGCACCGGAGACACATCAAAGAAGAGGCAATTTATAACCTGGTCAGAAGAAAATCCCTGAAACTAATAATGCCTGATCAGGACATTCTTAATGCCCTCTATGCAAAAAGAATAAGAAGTATAGATGAAAAACTATATAACTATGATGTCAGATATTTCCGTTTTTACAAAATAATTACCAATAACCTTTGGGACATGGACCATGTTATCAACAACACAATAATACTCCATTTTTGCGGAAAGAAAAAACCTTGGCATAAGGACTACAGCGGAAAATTCCATTCTTTGTATAAACATTATGAAAAACTAGCTTTTGCGGCTCTTCCAAATAGCAGTTCCTATTACAAAGCCCAATATGGCTGGTAGAATCCAGCCAAACCCATAATCAAACCCGGGCAGAATTTTGTGACCAAAACTAATTACCTTTTCCATCAGCACTGTTTCTTTTATAGGTTTTGGCAAAGTATTGCAAAAATCAAAAAAAGCAGCAAACATGGTGAGCGCAGTTGTCCATATGTATATGTCTCTTTGCTTTTCAATTACAGGCGATAGTAACGATAATACCATCAAAGTAATTGCCAGAGGATAAAGAAACATAAGCACCGGGACAGACAGATTTATAATATTGTTTAAGCCAAAATTGGCTATGATAAAAGATATGACAGTAAATAATACCGCATACTGGTTGTATGTAAGAGAGTTTGGAAACATCTTGCTGAACATCTGGCCGCAGGAAGTAATCAGGCCAATGGCTGTTTTTAAACAAGCAACGGTAACAATAGATGCAAGCAAAAGTTTGCCGGTAAAACCAAAATAATGCTCGCTCACCATGGACATTATTCTTGCGCCATTATCTGCCCGGCCTGTACTTCCCAGGCTTGTTGCCCCCATATAAGCTAAAGAAGCGTAAATAAGGCTCATTCCTGCTGCGCAAATCAGGCCGCTTTTCAATATTTCTGCAGTTTTCCTGCCGGGACTTCTGACTCCCAGTTTTTCAACGTTGGATATGATAACAATGGCAAAAGCAAGCGAAGCTAAAGCATCCATTGTATGATAACCTTCCAGAATCCCTGTGAAAAAAGGTTTGTCTATGTAATTCCCCTGGGCTGCGTATTGGCCGGCCTGTCCCATGGGCTTCACATAGGTTGCAATTAATAGTATGGATAACAAAACAACAAAAATTGTAGTTAGATATTTGCCAATCCAATCCAGGATTCTGCCCGGCCTCAGTGAATAGTAGAGGGTAATTAAAAAGAATATAAAAGAAAATGACAACAGCCCAACGCGGCCGTGTTCTGCCCCTATAAAAGGATTCAAGCCTACCTCAAAGGAAACAGTAGCCGTGCGTGGAATTGCAAACAGCGGTCCAATAGTCAGGTATAACATGCATGTAAACAGAATAGAATATACCCTGCTGACCGGTTTCGCCATTTCATACAAGCTTTCGCTCCGGCATACAGCTGCAGCAAGTACACCCAGCAAAGGAAGGCCTACACCGGTAATTAAAAAACCTATGGTTGCCTGCAGGGTGTTTTTTCCGGCCATCTGGCCCATTTGGATAGGAAATATCAGATTTCCCGCCCCGAAGAATAAACCGAATAATAAAGAACCTATCAATACACTTTCTTTAAATTCAAATCTTTCTCTCATACTCTAAACTCTCCGCATAGCATGAAAAACTTAAAAGAATACCTGATCTATTATAATATTAAAAATAAAAAAAGCAAACCTAAATCTATAAAAAGCTTGGTTCGCATGATTTGCTAAATATATTATATTTTCTGATTAACTGGCTTTATTTCTCTTAGCAAAGCTGTTCATTTTTTCATAGATTAATTCCATGCGTATGCGCATATCATTCTCAGGTTTCTCATCATACGGTTCCATGGGCTTCCCAACATGGAGGGTCATGACAGGTTTTTTCCGTATCAGCTTATATAAGCCTTTTGGTGGATCAAATGTTATCAGCATAGGCACTATGGGTACACGAGCCTGAGCGGCCAGATGAAAAGCGCCTTTTCGGAAGCTTATTAAATCAGTGTCATAAGGCCTTAACACTCCCTCTGGGAAGAAATGAACTATATGATTCTTTATAAGCAAAAATTCCAGTTCATTGAAAAATGTGTTTACTTCGCTTAAACTTTCTGGTATAGCAACTCCCCCAAGTATACGTACTATTTTCCCCGGCCAAAGTGTTCTTACATTTTTCACAAATGTTGGAAAGGTTGCTTTCCTTGGAAAAACAGCCAGGCCTACAAGAACACTGTCAAGAAAATGAACATGATTGCAAACGGTCACCGCACTGCGCACCCCTTTTAAATTTTTCTTTCCACGTATTCTGGCTCCCAAAACCACACGCATCCAAAACTGCATCAGGGGTACAGCAAAACCTGTGTAAAATAATCTGGACAGTAATCTGAACATACAGCCTTTGGCAAAATCACTCTTATTTTGATTCGATAAGGATAGATACATTCTTTCCATGCGTTTTATTGTACGTGACCGAGGGTGTAGCTTATCTGATATGACATGAAGCCAAGCCTTGTATCCATAACTGCGCAGGTGGGCAGCAACATGTTTATCTATACAATGGATATGAAGAAAATTCCGATAGAAAAGAAAGCGTAAAAATAAGTATAATGCCGTATGCTCAGGTTCTGTGTAAAAACCTGCTATAACAGGAACCTTTAGTTTTTTAGCAGCTTTTGCCGCTGTCCATCCCAGTATAGAAGGCTGGAAAACATGAACAGCATCCGAACCACAAACCGCTTTTTTTATACTTTTTAGTATAGCTCTGTTCCAAAGGCCTGTTAGGAATTTCGATTGAGGAATATAAAACACTTCAAATTCAGTTTCTATATTATTCTCTTTCAACGCAAGACCGGCGTAAGTGACTATTCGTATTTCATGTCCATGGCCGGATAATTGCCTTGCCAGATTAAAGGCTGAAAAACCTGCTGTCTTGCTATCAGAATTTAATGAATCCGAGACAAGCGTAATAACCATTTTCCTCTACCCCTGATATCGTTATGCGAACAGCACCCCTTTTCCAACATTACAAAACTTTTGAAAAAATTCTTTGGTGAACTAATCTCCCATTAATTCTTTCACTTTTCATCAATTCTATGGAATTTACATGAATAATAATGCTGCAAATGTCCTTTTCCAACCTTAACGAATTAAAGGATTCTTTTAATTTAACCTCCCTGCCTATTGTGATGTGCGGCCTGTATTCTCTATCCTGCAACAAAAATCCCTTATCCAACAAGGTTTTGTGAAGTCTGCTTTGCATCTCCATCAGTTTTTTATTTTCTTTAACACCGAGCCAGCATATGTCTCCTCCCCTTCGTCTGAAATACCCCAAGCCTGCCAATTCCAAAGTAAAAGGCGGTACGCCGATGCAGTTCATTGCTGATATAATGCTGCTGATTTTTTCCTGGGGAATTTCGCCTAAGAACTCCAGTGTCAAATGCATATGCTCTTTTTTTGCAAACCGTCCTTTTAAAGCATATTTCTCTACTTCTCTTATAATTCCAAATATTTGATCTTTAACTGGTTCTTCAAAATTAACCGCAATAAACAATCTCAAATTCATCATTCCTATATAGCAGTTAACAGATTACCCATCCAACCAAAATAATACCACAAACGAGAAAGCTTTTCATTATATTCAGTCTTTTATCTGGTATAATAATACACATAACCAAGGAAAACTATAAGGAGCTTTTGAGAAAGATGGAACATTACTATTCACAAAAACCCAAATCTTCTCATGACGTTAAATGCATTCCCTTTTCCATAAAAGATATAAAGCTGGAATTCTACACCGATGCCAGTGTGTTTTCCAAAAACAAAGTAGATTATGGAAGTGAGGTTTTAATACGAACCTTGCCTGATTTATCAGGAAAAGTTTTGGATCTGGGCTGCGGATATGGGGCAATCGGCATAAGTTTAGCAAAATTAAACCCAAATGCTCATATAACCATGGTTGATATTAATGAGCGGGCTGTTGAACTTGCTGTGCGCAATATAGAACAGAATCAAATAAAAAACGCCGCCGCTTTTGTCAGTGACGGTTATCAACAAATTTATGACAGATTTCATACCATTGTAAGCAATCCACCCATCCGTGCAGGAAAAAAAATTATCTATCCCCTGTTTGAACAAAGCAAGGATTTCCTTGTTCCAGGCGGCTGCCTGTACTTGGTTATTCAGAAGAAACAAGGGGCTAAATCTGCAGCTGACAAATTAAGGGCTGTTTTTGGCAATTGTGAGGTAATTAACAAAAAGGGCGGCTACTGGATATTAAAAAGCATAAGGACTTAATCAGGCTTTCGGCCTGCTTCCGGCAGCTTACAAACGAAACTATAAAAATCCTCGTAAGTGCCCTGATAATCGCAGATTATTGGATTATTGCGGCTATTTATCAGATGATCTGTAATCAGATAGGTCTTTATACCCAGCCTGGATGCCACCATATCTTCCTCAACATCATTGCCTACCATCATGCATTGATGTGGAAGTTTCCCCAAACCTTCCAGTACTTCCCTATAAAATTCCAGCCGGGGTTTGCAATAATGATTTTGTTCATAGCTGGTTATATAATCAAAATCATCCGGATTTAAATCGGCCCACTCTATCCTGTGCAAAACTGCCTTTTTAGGAAACATTGGATTGGTAGCGACAGCAAGAGTATAGCCTTTTTCTTTCAAAACTCGGACAGCTTTTTTTATTAAAGGAGAAGTTTCAGTACAATCACGAATTTTCAAAAAACCATCATCGTAAAAACTGTCAAACCTTTTTTGAAATAAAGCAAGATCTCCTTTAATGCAGTTCCCAAATACATCCATAAAAGCTTTTTCATTGGTTTTATCGCCCTGATTGTTAAGCATGGCCTGGGTTCCGGCCCAAACATGGCTTAGTAGCAGGTCAGGATCTATCATATCCTGAAAATAGGCTCCCACTTCCTTCAAGTAATGCCCTATAAATTCATCCATGTCCAGGGGCAGCAAGGTGCCATCCAGATCAAATAAAAACGTGTCGAACAATAAGGACACCTCCTGCACTTCATTATATCAACCTGTATGCGTAAAAGCCAGCTTTTCAGCTTATTACTCGCTGAAAATCACGTCTTCCGCCGATATGCCGTATTTTAACTTGGTACTATATTTAAGAATGCGGCTTATAACTCTTTCCCGTTCACTGCCTGTAAGCAGTGTAGGCTGGTAATCGTTTACATAATCTACAGAGGATACACTGCATGCATAAACAATGCCTTCATTTTTGATCAATTCTCCGTTCCTAAAAGTAAATAATCCTTGGAATATAAAAGTATCCTTATCTTCCGGATTGCGGTTTCCTCCAAAACAGAAGTTTGCCAGACTGTATGCTATATATTTGCCTTTGTACTTATCAATTCCCTGAATAACATGTGGATGGTGGCCGACTACAATATCTGCCCCTTCATCGATGCTGAAACGGCCCAATTCTATCTGTACAGAATTAGGATAGTTGGATCTCTCCTGGCCCCAATGAAAGGAGACAATAACCAGATCTGCCTTTTCTCGTGCTTCTTTTATATCTCTTTTCAGAGATTCCTTTATAGATGTGTACCATCCATTGTATCCGATGCTGGCTATAATAATTCCCTTGGACTCATAATAAGCGATATGGCCTTCACCTGAATAATATATACCTGCTTTTTCAAGGGTATCAATTGTATCCCTAAAGCCCTGCTTCAAATAATCATAAATATGATTATTGGATATATTAACCATTTCTATGCTTCCTTCTTTTAATATATTTACATAGGAAGGATCACCTTTAAAGTTGAACTTTTTATCAGCCTTTTTCCTGGCTGTAGTAAAAGTAGTTTCCAAGTTAACCAGAGTCAGATCATCATTATCGAAAACCGGTTTTACTCCCTTGAAAAAGTAGGCATCATCACGCCCGACCTTTTCATAACGATCAGGAAACGAATTTACATAAGTAAAATTCTCATCCGTGCCTATGGTGCAGTCTCCTGCGAAAGAAATCCGGATTTGAACCAGTTCCTCCTGGTTTCCTTCATCATCTGTACTTCTTTCTGAGTCAGGTTCCTTCACTTTAGATAAGCCTTTGTCCGATTCTGATTCCGCTTGTGTATCTACGACCTCTTCAATATCATTTTCTGCATTCTTGTCATCATTATTATTTGTGGCTTTAGAATCCCCATTTGTGTTCTGATCAGTTGTTGAATTTTGAGAATCATCCTGGGGATCAAAATCTAAATCATAGACAAATTCTTTTAGTTGCTGCAGTCCGGTCAAGATGAATATGAGAGAAGCTAATATTAATACTATGGCAAAAACAGCCGCCAGCCATTTCATTATTTCTTGCACATCCTTTATGGAAACTTCGCTTCCGTGATTCTATACTTCAAACGGGTATATTTCAGGAACACCGGTTTTTAAATGGCCTATAAAAAGTGTGTCATACGCAATTACAATTTCCTCATCCGTTGGAATTACTAGTACAGATATAGGATATTCGCCAGATCTGCTGCGGGCAATTTCCATTTCTCTTTTTGGCTTTTGATTATCTTCCTTGATTTCAAATGACAGGTATTCCAGAAAAGAGAGGATTCTTTCCCTTATGACTCCCTCATTCTCTCCGATGCCTGCTGTAAAAACTATGGCATGTGCATTGGGCAGGGAAGCCAAATAGGAGCCGATATATTTGGCAGCACGGTAGGCAAAAATTGATACTGCCATGTCTGCCTTTTTGTTTCCTTCATTTGCACGCTGCCGAATATCCTGCATTACTGAGATGCCAGTCAGGGCCTTAAGGCCGCTTTCCTTGTTCAAGGCATGCATTACTTTCTGATATGCTTCCCCTGTGGGTATTCCTTCTTCTCTTGTAAGCATGCCTGCCACATGGGATACTAAGGCAGGATCGATATCTCCGCTCCGGGTTCCCATTACCAAGCCTTCAAGGGGGGTAAAGCCCATGCTGGTATCTGCTGATTTCCCTTCACGTATCTTGGTAATACTGCATCCATTGCCTAAATGTACCGTAATTCCATTAAACTGATTATAAGGTATGCCAAGGAACCTGGCCGCACGTTTGGCAACATACAGGTGTGATGTCCCGTGAAAACCGTATCTGCGTACTCCATAATCTTCATACCAGTTTTCCGGTATAGCGTATCTATAAGCATATTCCGGTATGGTACCATGAAATGCTGTGTCAAAAACAGCTACATGGGGCACATCCGGCAGCAGTTTCATGGCTTCCTCTATCCCGATCAGGTTAGGCGGATTGTGCAGCGGTGCTAAAGGTATCAGTTCTCTTATGGTGCTGATTACTTCTTCATCAATTAAAACACTGTTTGTATATTTTTCTCCTCCATGTACCACCCGATGCCCTACACCGCATATTGCACCAAGCGGAATATTATGCTTCTCCAATTCTTTAAACAATAAAATCAAGGCTTCTTTATGCGATTCCACAGGAACGGGTTTCTTATGCCTGCTGCCGTTTAGAGTATACCGCAATAGGCTTCTTTCTTTATTGCCCACTTCTTCTACAATGCCGTTGAGACGGGATATGAGTCTGTCTTCTTTCGTCTTTTCAAACAGATTGAACTTTAATGAGGAGCTGCCGCAATTTAAAGAAAGAATGTATAGTTTCATATGTTACCCCCTGGAATTATATATTTAACAGCAGTTTACAACAATTTTTCAACTTCTTTTATCAATTCTTCCACCAGTTCATCTTCTTTGACCTTACGGATAATTTCTCCCTTGCGGAAAATAAGGCCTTCACCTTTTCCTCCTGCAATCCCTATATCCGCTCGCCGTGCTTCTCCGGGACCGTTTACAGCACAACCCATAACTGCAATTTTAATAGGTTTCTTTACATGGGCCAGCCTTTCTTCCACTTCCTTGGCTATCCGCATTAAATCCAGCTGTGTACGCCCGCAAGTGGGACAGGAAATCAGTTCAATGCCTTCTTTTATAATTCCCAGGGATTTGAGGATTTCCTTGCCTACTATAACTTCTTCCACTGGATCATCAGTTAATGATACACGGATGGTATCCCCGATTCCTTCAGATAAAAGGGCGCCAATGCCTACGCTTGATTTTATGGTGCCCCTCCTAAGCGTACCGGATTCCGTTACCCCCAAATGCAGGGGATAATCCACTTTGCCGGACAGCAGCCTATATGCTTCAATCATTTCCTGCACATCGGAAGATTTCACTGAAATGGCTATATCGTAATAATCCAGCTCCTCCAATATTTCCACATGGCGAAGGGCGCTTTCCACCAGTGCTTCCGGACATACTCCTCCATACTTAAGCAGGATATCCCTTTGCAAAGATCCGGAATTTACCCCGATGCGAATGGGAATGCCTTTATCCTTGGCAGCAGATACCACCGCCCTAACCCTTTCCTTGTTCCCGATATTTCCAGGGTTTATACGTAGTTTTGCTGCGCCGTTTTCTATTGACCTAAGTGCCAGCCGGTAATCAAAATGGATATCGGCAACCAAGGGAATGTGTATGCGGGGAATTATCTCGGATAAAGCATCCGCCGCCTGCTGATCCGGCACTGTGCAGCGTATGATATCGCAGCCCGCTTCCTCCAGCCTGAGGATCTGTGCAACAGTGCTCTCCACATCCCTTGTATCAGTATTGGTCATAGACTGAACGGTAATAGGAGCATCTCCGCCTATGGCCTTATTGCCAACCTGAATTCTACGTGTTTGCTTTCTTTTCACTTATTATCACTCTTCAGTTTATTTATTACTTCCTCAATAACCCAATCCGGTGTGGATGCGCCTGCAGTTACTCCGATCCTTTTTAAACGGGAATCAATTATAACATCATCCGTCAGCTCTTTTGCGTTTTCTATCAATAATGTGTTGCTGCAATTTTCACTGCAAATCTCATAAAGTTTTTTAGTGTTGGAACTATGTTTCCCGCCTATTACTATCATAAGATCAACTATCCTGGATACCTCATCAGCACTGCTCTGTCTTTCACTGGTAGCGCTGCAGATAGTATTAAAGCTCACCACATCCCCGGCCAGCCGGGAAACCCTGTCCAAAGTCTTTTCAAAATTGGATATTTTTTCAGTAGTTTGCGAAAGGACACAGACTTTTTCATGAAGATTATTCAGTTCACTGCCATCCTTTGTTACCAAGGCGGTGTTGTTGCACCATCCATTTATTCCTATTACTTCCGGATGATCCGGATCGCCTACTATTACAATCTGATAGCCTTCTTCGTAGTATTTCCTGGCCTTGCGCTGAATGCTGGATACATATGGACAGGTGGCATCCACCACTTTGGCTCCGGTCTGCTTAAGCCTTTCAATTATTTCAGGTGTTACACCATGAGATCGGATAATTATTGTATCACCTGGCTGTAATTTTGAAAGCTCTTCCCCCTTTATTGGGAATACGCCCTGCTCTTCCAGACTTTTTACAACATCCTGATTGTGTATAAGTGGGCCGAGAGTGTACACCCTGGTGTTATTTTTATTATTATATTCAACGGTCATATCAACTGCCCGTTTTACTCCAAAACAAAAACCTGCATTTTCTGCTACAATTATCTGCCTGGACAAATATATATACTCCTTTCCATAATCTTGTTTTGCATCTTTAATAGTATACTGAAATATGATTCGGATGCAAGCAAAAAAAGACAGCCCATTTAATAGCAATTTAAGGCTGTCTTACGATTGACACAGATTACTTTTCCAATAAAACGGCCCTTATTCTTCTTACGCCCGCTGAAGAACTTTCTTCCTTCTTGATTTTAAACCTGCCCAGTTCACCTGTTCTTTTCACATGCGGGCCGCCGCAAAGCTCCATGGATACATCTCCTATGGAATAAACCTTAACCATGTTGCCGTATTTGGAATCAAACAATCCTAAGGCACCGGAAGCCTTGGCCTTTTCCAAGGGCATTTCTTCGCATACTACTTCCAAATCCTGTTCAATATATTCATTCACCAGCCGTTCCACTTCCTCCAGCTCTTCCTTAGTAAGTTTACGTGAAAAGGAAAAGTCGAACCTTAACCTTTCTTTTGTAATGTTGCTGCCTCTTTGCATTACCTCATCCCCCAGTACCTTCCTTAAAGCAGCCTGCAGAAGATGGGTGGCTGTGTGAAGCTTTGTGGTCTCTTCAGTATGATCAGCCAAGCCGCCTTTAAACCTCTGAGCAGCCCCGGCCTGTGAAATCTCCTGGTGCCGGCGGAAGCTTTTTTCAAAGCCTTCCACATCAACTGTAAAACCATTTTCAGCGGCCAGCTCCTGAGTGAATTCCAAAGGGAATCCAAAAGTATCATACAGGCGGAATGCACTTGCACCATCAATTACTTTAACGTCATTACCCAGTTTCCTAATAAGCTTGCTGAACTCTTTGAGTCCCTGATTAATGGTTCTTTGAAAGCGTTTTTCCTCCAAATGAAGTTCATCCACTACAAATTTTTTGTTTTCATCTAATTCCGGATATATATCCTTGTATTGATCTATAACTGCCTCTGCAATTTCAGGCATGCTGCCCTCCGGAATTCCTATTTTCAGTCCAAAGCGGATAGCACGGCGGATCAGCCTTCTCAAAACATACCCCTGATCCACATTGGATGGCGTTACTCCTTTTTGGTCGCCCAATATAAATACGGATGTACGTATATGATCTGCCACAATCCTATACGCACGTGTAATTTCCTCACTTTCTCCGTATTCCTTATCGGCCAATTGTTTTATTCTGTTCATGATACCCTGGTATACATCTGTATCATATACCGATTCTACACCCTGCAATACAGTAATAGTACGCTCCAGGCCCATGCCGGTGTCAACATTTTTCTGGCTCAGGGGTTCATATTTGCCGCCTGCTGTCTTATTGTATTCCATGAACACATCGTTCCAGATCTCAACATACTTGCCGCAGCTGCATGCAGGGCTGCAATCAGGGCCGCATTTCTCCTTGCCTGTATCATAAAACATTTCCGTATCCGGACCGCAAGGACCAGTAGTGCCGGCAGGACCCCACCAGTTATGTTTTTTGGACAGGAAAAAGATATGGCTCTCGTCAACACCATGGGACAACCAATAGTTGTAAGAATCCATGTCGCGGGGTGCATCATCATCCCCGGCAAATACAGTTATAAAAATCTTTTCCTTAGGAATATTCAACCACTTTTCTGAAGTTAAAAATTCCCAGCTCCAGGCAATAGCTTCTTTTTTGAAATAATCTCCCAAAGACCAATTCCCTAACATTTCAAAAAAGGTACAGTGAGTAGTGTCTCCTACTTCATCTATATCGCCTGTTCTTATACATTTCTGCACATTGGCCAGACGTTTTCCTTCAGGATGCTTTGCACCAAGCAAATAAGGTACCAATGGATGCATACCCGCAGTTGTGAATAATACGGTAGGATCGTTCTCAGGTATAACAGAAGCGCTGGGAATAACTGCATGTCCCTTTTCCTTAAAAAAAGAAAGAAACTTTTCTCTCAGTTCGTATGACTTCAATTATATAACACTCCTTCGTAGATGGTTTTTCCGATTTCTGCTTTTTCAACTGTATCAGTAGTATTATACAGACTTGATCAAACGATGTCAATTGAAGGAAATAAAACGAATTGCGCCTCTGCAGCGGTTTTTCCATTGTCTTTCCATTTTGCTGATAATAAAATTGCTCCTGGGCGACATATGGGCAAACTCCCTGCTGTTGACCATAACACCCATATGTGAAATTACATCCTTAGCTATAGCAAAATAAACCAGATCCAAAGGCTGTAAATCATCTTTGGATACCTGTATGCCATTTAGCCTGTTTATATTTCGTATAAGCCTCAATGGATCGTTTTTGTACCAGTCTTCTTCTATCTCCATACCGTCACTGTCAGGAAGGCGGATGCCGAAGTTACTGTAGAAATGCACCACAAAACCCAGACAGTCCAAGCCGTCCAAGGTTCTGCCGTTATGTACAAAAGGAACATTTTTATAGTTTTCCAACGTTTTTTCAATTTTTTTAATTATTCTTTCTTCCTGCACAACTATCACTTCCTAAACTCTTTTCGAATATCAGCATATGCAAATAGGTTGAAATTGTTCACTTTTCAAAGCAAGTGTACATATTTATATACCGGGCATTGAATTTAACAAAGCGAGGTGATTCCATGGGCTATGCATGCGGCGGCAAAGGCAGCAGCGATTCTCTGTTGTTCTTTTTCCTGCTTCTGATCATATTATTTGGAGGAGGAAACTTTTGTAAAAATCAGGATGAACTTCTTTTCTTCTTCCTGCTTTTAGTCATTTTGTTCCCAAGTTTCGGAGGAGGAAGGCTGTTTGGTGCAGAAGAATAAGACTTACGGGAGCAGAACATGAAAGTTCTGCTCCTGCATTTTAAATTCAAAAAAATATTGTAAAAAAACCATGAAAAAAGTTCTGTAATATGATATTGTATATCAGGATTGATTAATTTAATACCTGGGTAAATGTATTTAAGAACAAGCGATAAGCTGATATTAATTCAGGGAGGTAAAAAACGTGCTTCGCCCCGGTTTTGACAATGAAAAATACCTCGAAGAACAGACACGTGAGATTTTAAAACGTGTAGAACTTTTTGAACAAAAGCTCTACCTGGAATTTGGAGGGAAGCTTTTTTTTGATTACCATGCAGCCAGGGTGCTGCCTGGATATGACCCTAATGCTAAAGTTAGATTGCTGCAGAAACTGAAAGATAAAGCTGAAATAATCATATGCATCTATGCAGGAGATATAGAAAGACGAAAAATCCGTGCAGATTTCGGCATTACATATGAAATGGATGCATTAAAACTGATTGATAACCTTCGTGCATGGGACCTTGATATTGCAGGCGTGGTTATTACCCGCTATAATGACCAGCCAGCAGCTAGAATGTTTAAAAACACCCTTGAACTGCGCAATATCAAGGTTTACATACATAGGCCCATACCCGGCTATCCTACTGATATCAATGCACTTTTGAGTGAAGAGGGTTTTGGGGCCAATGATTATATTGAAACAACAAAACCATTGGTTATCGTTACCGGACCAGGCCCTGGCAGCGGTAAACTGGCTACCTGTCTTTCACAGCTATATCATGACAGCCAGAGAGGCATAAAGAGCGGGTATGCCAAGTTTGAAACCTTTCCTATCTGGAATCTCCCCTTAAAGCATCCGGTCAACGTAGCCTATGAAGCTGCTACGGCTGACCTGAAGGATCTAAATGTAATTGATCCTTTTCACCTGGAAGCTTATGGAGAAACATCTGTAAACTATAACAGGGATGTGGAAATCTTCCCCGTATTAAAAAGAATATTAGAAAAGGTTTCATCTAAAGAATCCGTATATAAATCACCTACCGATATGGGCGTCAACCGAGCAGGGTTTGGCATAATTGACGATGAAGTGGTACGGGAAGCTTCAAAGCAGGAAATCATACGAAGATATTTCTGGTACAAAACGGAATACATCAAGGGTCTGCAGGATAAGGACAGCTTTTCAAGGGTAGAACTTTTGATGGAAGATTTTAAGCTGGTGCCGGAAGACAGGCGGGTAGTTGTAGCAGCAAGAGAAGTATTAAAATCCAAACCTAAGGATGGTAAAGACAATAAATGCGGTGCCGCCATTGAACTACACAACGGCGAAATAGCCACCGGCAAAAGATCCGTATTAATGAACGCAACTTCCAGCGTTATTCTGAATGCAATAAAAATTGTGTCAGGCATACCGGACAACATTCACCTGTTGTCGCCAAATGTAATAGAATCCATACAGAATCTGAAAAAAAATATTTTAAATGAGAAAAATATCCGACTGAACCTGGAGGAAACTCTTATTTCGTTAAGCATCAGTGCCACTACCAACCCAACGGCACAACTGGCTTTGTCAAACCTAAAGAAACTAACAGGATGCGAATTGCATTCTACAAATATTTTGTCATCTACAGACGATTCCGTGCTGCATAAACTGGGAATCAATGTTACATGTGATCCTAATTTCCCGTCAGCGGATTTGTATATCGACTGACTTAATTCATATTTTGAAGAAAATTTGAAATAAATTCCTGATATTCTTCATAAGTAAACAAGGCATTGAGCACATCAAGCAGAGCATTGGCAGACAGCCGAGAGGGCAGCTGCAGTTCCTTCAACAGCTCCATTCTTAACTGTCTGCTGTTGTTTTTTCCGGATATACCATCCCTGTATAGATCCTGCTTTGTTATGACCTTATCATTTGTCATATTTTTAACGATATCGCATTCGGCATTTTTCAATGCCTGTATAATAATCTCCTTTGACATGCCCTCTACCCCCAGCAAACCTTCCCTGCCCGGCTTGTCCTTCCGCCTTTCCTTTCCGTAAATTTCTGGTATATAGGCATGTTTTATATGACTGGCGGGTATAAAAGATTGGATATATCTTCTGATTAAGAAACCTGCACGATCTGAATCTGTAAAAATGATAATGCCCTTTTTTAGAGCCAGTTTCCTTATCATTTCCTTAAGATTTCTGTCGTTAAACACTGCAAAGCCGTTTGTGGGAATAATTACAGCGTCTATTAACTGTTCCAGCTTTACTTTATCATATATGCCTTCTACAATTATTGCTTCTTTGATTTTCAAAGTCTTGCTCCTTCTTTCCTGTCTTAACTGATTTATACTTGAAATACCAGTCGTTTTATATTATAACATAAAGAAATACAGCTAAGCTTTTTTTCATTTTTTATACTTTGGTACTTTAATCAGGTAAATAAATATAGTATAATACTCAACAAGTTAAATTTTCATCAATCTTGAAATTGTTCTAATTTTCTGCAAGGGAGGATTTACAATTGGAAAGAGTTTATAATTTTTCTGCAGGACCATCTGTACTCCCACTGCCTGTATTAGAAGAAGCACAAAGAGAATTAATGAACGCCAACGGCAGCGGAATGTCCGTTATGGAAATGAGCCATCGCTCAAGCCTGTTTAAGGACATCATTGCGGAAGCTGAAGAGCTTCTGCGCGATCTGATGGATATACCTGATAATTATAAGGTATTATTCCTTCAGGGAGGAGCTTCCACTCAATTTGCCATGGTTCCTCTCAATCTGATGTCGAAAAATAAAAAAGCTGATTATGTTAATACTGGTGTATGGGCAAAAAAGGCCATTTCAGAGGCAAAAAGATATGGTACGGTTAATGTTGTAGCATCTTCAGAAGATCAAACCTTTAATTATATTCCTGATCTGGATGAGTCCACTTTCTCCGAGGATGCCGATTACTTCCATATCACAATTAACAATACAATATATGGCACCAGATACACCAGGCTGCCTGACACCGGCCATGTTCCTTTGGTAACTGATGCTTCTTCCGGCATTTTATCCGAAGTGTATCCGGTCAGCAAATTTGGCCTGATCTATGCCGGAGCTCAAAAAAATATTGGGCCGGCCGGATTAACCATAGCAATCATCCGGGAAGATCTTATCGGCAATGCTATGGAGTTTACTCCAACCATGATGGACTATAAAACACATGCAGATAACAATTCCATGTACAATACTCCACCCACATTCGCCATCTATATGGCCATGCTGGTTTTCCGCTGGCTGAAGAAACTGGGCGGTGTGCCGGAAATTGAAAAGTATAATATAGAAAAAGCAAAGCTATTGTACGATTTTCTGGATAATTCCGATTTATTCAGAGGAACTGCTGCACCAAAAGATCGTTCCCTGATGAACGTTCCCTTTGTTCTGCCGACAGAAGAACTGAATAAAAAATTTATCAGTGAGGCACAGAAAGCAGGCCTGGTCAACCTGGCAGGGCATCGTTCAGTAGGCGGCATGCGAGCTAGTATCTATAATGCAATGCCTATAGAGGGAGTTAAAGCTCTTGTAAGTTTTATGGAAAAATTTGAACTGGAAAATAAATAAATCTACAGAGTAAGGGGTTTGCAAAATGTACAAAATAAAAATTTTTAATAATATACCAGACATCATATTTGATCATCTTACTCCGGATAAGTATGAAATAACCGATAAAGCGGAAGAAGCCCACGGTATTTTGGTCCGCAGCGCCAATTTGCACGAAATGGAACTCTCACCCTCTTTGCTGGGAATAGCAAGAGCAGGAGCCGGCGTTAACAATATCCCCATTGATAAATGCACAGAAAAAGGGATAGTTGTATTCAATACACCCGGGGCCAATGCCAATGCAGTAAAAGAACTGGTTCTGGCATCTCTCTTTCTTTCATCACGGAGAATTTATGACGGAATAGAATGGGTTAAATCCCTTAAAGGCAAGGGAAGCGAAATTCCAAAATTAGTTGAAAAGGAAAAATCCCGTTTCTCCGGTCCGGAAATCACCGGCAAGAAATTGGGAGTTATCGGACTGGGAGCCATCGGATCCATGGTCGCTAACGGTGCACATGCCTTAGGCATGGAGGTAACAGGATACGATCCCTTTATTTCTGTAAAAGCTGCCTGGAGTCTGTCCCGTGCAGTAAACAGGGCAGAAAGCCTGGAAAGCCTGTTGGCTGAATCGGACTATATTACCATCCACATTCCCCTGCTCCCAGACACAAGGAACTATATTAATCGGGAAGCATTTTCTAAGATGAAAAAAGGAGTGCGTCTCCTGAACTTTGCGAGGGGTGAACTTATTAACACTGCTGACTTAATTGAAGCATTAAATGATGGAACGGTAAGCTGCTATGTTACCGATTTCCCCACTGAGGAATTGCTTGCCTGTGATAATGTTGTGCCTATTCCTCACTTGGGTGCATCTACTCCTGAATCAGAAGAAAACTGTGCCTCAATGGCTTCATCTCAGCTGCAGCAGTATATCGAGACAGGCAATATTGTTAATTCAGTAAACTTCCCTGATTGTGAAATGCCAAAGGAAGACCATCTAAGAATAACCGTGGCCCATAAAAATGTGCCAAATATGCTGGGGCAGATTGCATCATTTTTAGCATCCCGCAATATAAATATTGCCCACATGATAAACAAAAGCAAGGGCAATACGGCATACACCATGATTGACATAGATGGTGAAGCACCTGACGATTTGTTCCAGAAGTTAAGCGAAATAGGCGGGGTAATCAAAGTAAGAATAATTCCCTAAGCAGAAAATGCTGTGCCGAAAAGAGCACAGCATTTTTTTTGACTGGTTATATTCCATTTTATTGGACAAAATAAATATCTCAAAAAACATCAGGAAAGGAGAATCAAATGTCCACCGATAAAAAACAAAAATACAAGAAAAACAGTGCCAAACAGCAGCCTGAATTCTATAACGATCAATTAGGCGAAAATGCTGCAGAACACTTCAGCGAAAAGTATGAGAATAAAACTAAAAGAAAAAGGAAATAGCAGCAAAATGAATATAAGGGATGTGCCTGAGGCATATCCCTTATTCATTGCCCTTAATTTTTATTTGCTCCTTTATATCCTCATTAAAAACTTTAATAAACAACTTTGCAGTATGCAGGGCATCATCCAAAGCCCTGTGCAGCTTGCCATCTATTTCAATATTAAAAGCATTTAGTGCATTTTTGAGCCCCACGGCTTGACTTTTTGGAAGACCTAGAATTTTAGTACAAATACTTTGAATATCATAGTATCTTTCAATCCAGTCATATGGAAGCTTATGATATATACAGTTTTTCTTAAGTATTCTAATGTCATTAGTGCTCCAGGTGCAAAGAATATAATCACTGCCGCAAAACTCCTGAAAATCAGCTATAACCTTTCTGAAATCATCTCCTGATTTTAAATCCTGCAGCCTGATCCCGGTCTTACGGATGACTATTGGGCTTAATCTCCGATATATAGCAGGTTTTATCAAACGACTGAATACAGATGTTATCTTTAAATCCTCACTTACCCTGATTGCCCCTATTTCAATGATTTCGAAAGGACTTACCGGATCAGGCCTGAACCTGCTGTTAGGATTATAAAGCTTTGGCTGGGGCTGGCTGAATTCTGTGTCCAAGACTATGTAATTCATAGAATACTCCTATACTATAAAAAAACTTAGGCAATATTGCCTAAGTGGATCTGAGATACCGTCGTTTCAATTTTGACACCTATCTCTCGATAGGTGGGTGCCCGCAGCATGCCTTCTACCTTCCCCTTTCGACGAACGGTCTTACCATGGGCCCGGTATCCGACAGGCATTTTGGGCTCCCTTATTCATTACGTAGGTTCAAAATAGAAACCATGCGTATATCTCAGAACATTATTTTTCTTACACTCTTATTATAACGTAATTCACCGGGGCGTCAATGGAAGTTTATGCCATTAGAATGACATCAATCCTTTTCAATTCTTCCTGAGTAAAATCTAGATTATTCAGCGCTGCTGCATTTTCTTCAATTTGGCTCACTTTGCTTGCACCAATCAATACAGAAGTAACCCGCCCGTCTCTTAATATCCAGGCAAGTGCCATCTGGGCCAATGTCTGCCCCCTTTCTTCAGCAAGCTGGTTGAGCTTTCTGATCTTGTTAAGCCGTTCTTCTGTGATTTCACGTTCCTTAAGGTAGCCATGAGGCTTGGCTGCCCTGGAATCTTCCGGAATGCCTTTTAAATACTTATCAGTCAGCATGCCCTGTGCCAAAGGTGAGAAAGCAATGCAGCCTATTCCTTCTTTTTCCAAAACTTCCAGCAAACCATCCTCAATCCAGCGATTAAACATGGAATAAGACGGTTGATGAATCAGGCAGGGTGTTCCCAATTGTTTCAATATATCAACAGCTTTTTGCGTTTGCTCAGCATTGTAATTGGATAACCCCACATACAAAGCTTTACCCTGCCGTACTGCCTGATCCAGTGCACCCATGGTTTCCTCCAGCGGTGTATCAGGATCCGGACGATGATGATAAAATATATCCACATATTCCAGCCCCATCCGCTTGAGGCTCTGGTCCAGGCTGGAAAGCAGATATTTTCTGGAGCCCCAGTCACCGTAAGGCCCTTCCCACATGTAGTAACCTGCCTTGGTGGAGATAACCATTTCATCCCGATATGCTCTCATGTCCTGCTTCAGGATTCTGCCAAAATTCTCTTCAGCTGAACCCGGCGGCGGACCGTAATTATTGGCCAGATCAAAATGCGTAATGCCCAAATCGAAAGCCTTATGAATCATAGCCCTGCTATTCTCAAAAGCATCCACCCCTCCAAAATTGTGCCAGAGCCCCAAGGATACAGCAGGCAGTTTCAAGCCGCTCCTTCCACAGCGGTTATACTTCATGGAATTATAACGCTTTTCAGAAGGCAAATATGTCATTATCAGTAACCCCCTGTTTTTATTTTTTAGGCACTATCTCTATCCAATAACCGTCGGGATCCTCTATAAAGTAAATGCCCATCGCCTTATTCTCATAGCAAATGCAGCCCATCTCAGAATGATACTTATAAGCCGCTTCAAAATCATCCACCTCGAAGGCCAGATGAAATTCATTATCGCCCAAATCATAAGGCTTATCCCAATCTCTCAGCCAGGTCAGTTCCAAAGTATGCTTTGTAACTCCGTCTCCCAAAAATACCAGGATAAAACTACCGTCAGACGCTTCCTTTCTGCGCACTTCTAGCAAGCCAAGGGCTTTTTTGTAAAAATCCAGGCTTTTTTCCAAATCCAGTACATTCAGATTGTTGTGTGAAAAAGTAAACTTCATGCGTATTCCTCCTTTATTATCTGTTTTTGCTTGATAAAGCAAATTCATATCTTTGCCCCTGATGTTCTATCTTAAGAACAGGAACACCGAGATGCATCATTTTATCTGCAAAACGTTCAGTTATATAGTTGTTTTCCCCAAAATGCATGGGCACAAACAAGGCCGGCCGGAATTTCTCCAGCATGTATGCACCTCCAAGCCAGTAGTGTTCACCCAGCCGGGGGTCCACAGGGAAAAACATCACATCTATTTTCTTTCCTTCTATCTTTTTTACTTCATCCTTAAATTTTTTCTCCTCTTCCATCAATTCTTGTTCAGTAGATTCGTCAGCCCAATGCCACCAGTTCAGATCTCCTGCATGAAATATGCTCAAGTCTCCTGTCTCTACCAAAAAGGACACGCCTAAATCGGTTGAACCATAAGCACGTACAAGAATGCCGTTCTTTTCGATAAAATCTCCGGGAGACAGATAAAGACAGGCAGCTTCTTTCTCCGCCTGGCTGAAGGCATCCTTGACATCGCTGCTCAATATGTAAGTTAATGATGAATTATATCTTTTCCAGTCAAATACTTTAGGATTAAAATGATCATAATGGCTGTGACTGACAAATACAAAAACATGCTTAGCTTCAACAATTTTATTTATCAACTCTTTTTCAGCCAGTCCATCCAAGGCAGCATTATCAGGCATTCTATAGTAATCAAATATTAGTAAGTAATCTTTATACTCCACAGCAAAACCGCTGTGGAACAAATAATAAATGACAGCCTTTGCTCGATTATCCATTTTTCTTATCACTCCGCAAACACCTTGTTTGTTATTAAGATATCACTATTCCATTTGATGATTCAACAATTTACGTACAAGTTATATTTAAGCCAAATACCAAGGCTTAAACAATTTCAAAGGATTTTCATGAATATTTCTATTGTGTTTGGAAGAAAGCTATTGAAAGGAGGAAGATTTAAATGAACAGAAAAACTCTATGGTTATTCATATTAATTATTATATTGCTCTGCTCAGCTTGCACCTACAACCGCAGCCTGCCGCCCGCGGAATCGCCCGCTCCCCGCCCTCGGCAGGAAAAACAGCAGGGACCCAGCGCCCCGAAGCCGTCACCAAAACATCAGGAAGAAACTGACGATAGTCTTTCAAAGTCCGACAAAGAGGCCGTTGAAGAGAACATCAATGGTTTTGATATAAGCGAGGATGAAGCCATAACAAAACAGGCGGAATCACTAATGATGACCCAGATTCATACCGCTGTGGATCAAACGGAGATCTCTCAGCTTACTGAAGCCCAAGATAAAAGTACAGAAAACGATATTTTGGTGATATATGATAAGAAGCTTCCACCGGAAATCATCTATGACGTAAAGTATGAAAAATATAATCTAACCTATGATTATTTTTTAGTAACAAGCGAAGATGAAGTTAATATTTTCAAAAACCCCGATCCGGATGATGCGGTAGTTTGCACAGCCGGACAGTACGAAAAGCTTGCCCTTCATCAACAGGTTTCAGGAAAAACTTTTGGCGATTCTGATATATGGTACAAGGTTTCCTGTAAACATGATGGTGATATTGTTACAGGCTATATACACTCTTCATCAGGTGTAAACCGGACCTTTCAATTTGACAAGATGCTCAGTGCCTTGCAGGATCTGCAGCAGCAATTGGCTCAAGGTAAGCTTAACCATATCAGTAATTACAAAAATGCCAACGGTGCTCCTCCCAAAAAAGGAGAAGGTGCCACAGATGAATATGGGATGCGCATTTATCAAAGTGCTCCCGGTTATTTTCAGCCGGATACCTCATCCGACTTCCGCTATATCCCTGATGGAATGCTGGTTCGAATACTGGATCAAACGGATGAATTTTACCGGGTAGCAGTGGATTCCTTCAACCAGGAACTTTATGTGCCAAAGAATTATATAGATCCGGACAATGCTTTAAGCCAAGCAACACATGTTGTCATAGTCGACAGAAACCAGCAGAATCAGGCTGCATTTGAGATATCAGCCGGTGAAATCCGCATGGTCTCATATACTTTGGCTACCACAGGATTAAAAGGCCAGAGCTCTTTCGAAACCCCGCTGGGTTTTTACAGGGCTATAGAGAAAAAAGATCGCTTTCAGTATCTTAAGGACGGCTCCGATGAAATTGCCGGTTATGCCCCCTTTGCAACCCGTTTCTGCGGAGGCGCATATATCCATGGTGTTCCGGTAGCCTACCAGGAAAAAGACGGACAACTGGTGGATCCGGGTATCACCGAATATCTGCATACCATTGGCACATTCCCGCGTTCACATATGTGTGTAAGAAACTTTTCCAGCCATGCTGAGTTTCTTTATAATTGGCTGGATCCTGCCAATGGAGCAATAATTGTAATTGAATAGATCATTAAATGGTTCAGGAGGTACATTTATGAATATACCATCTCAATCTTACTGGATGGCTTCAGTTGATTTCCCCGAATATGAGCAGTTGTCAGGAAACCTTGATGTGGATGTTGCGATTATCGGCGGCGGAATAACGGGCATCACATCAGCCTTTTTGCTTAAACAAAGCGGATTTAAAACAGCGGTGCTGGAAGCAAGCAGGATACTTCACGGAACTACCGGACACACTACTGCCAAGATCACTGCCCAGCATGATATTATATACAGCATCATTAACAGCAAGATGGATGAAGAAAGTGCAAAGCAATATGCAGAAGCAAATCAGGCCGCGATACAGGCTATTGATACCATCATCCAGCAGAACAATATAGATTGCGATTTTTCATGGCAGCCTGCATATATCTATACACAGGATGAGAACTATATACTGCAGTTGCAAAATGAATATGAAACAGCCTTAAAATTAGGCTTTTCAGCATCTTTTTCTGAGGAAGTACCTCTTCCCTTCAAGGTGAAAGCTGCCGTCAGGTTTGACAATCAGGCCCAGTTTCATCCGTTGAAATATTTGCTTGCCCTGGCCTCGTTTATTCCCGGCAATGGCAGCTATCTGTTTGAGAATACCAAAGCAATAGATATTCATACAAAATCCGGGCCGGGCTACGAAATATCTACCGATACCGGATTCCGCATTAAAGCTCCCAATGTTATCATTGCTACTCACTACCCCTTTTATGACGGGGACGGCATGTATTTCGCACGAATATATCCCGAGCGTTCATATGCCATCGGGATTACCATCACTGACACATATCCCGGGGGTATGTATATTACAGCGGAAAACCCTGGGCGTTCGTGGCGTTCCCATCCTATGGATAACGGAGAGGAGTTAGTAATAATCGGTGGAGAACATCACAAAACCGGCCAGGGAGGAGACACTCAAATTCACTATCAGAACCTGCTGGAAACGGCCAGAAATACTTTTCAGGTTAAAGAAGTGCTTTACAGATGGTCTACACAAGACTATACAACCATGGACCAAGTTCCCTATATCGGCCCCCTGAATTCCAAAGACCCCGGCATATATGTCGCCACCGGATTCAGAAAATGGGGCATGACCAACGGCACAGCTGCTGCCATGATACTGAGAGATTATATTCTGGGAAATGAAAATGAATGGGCGCCGGTCTTTATTCCCTCCAGGGTAAAACCGGGAGCCTCTGCAGGCAAATTCGTTACAGAAAATGTGGACGTAGCAAAACACCTGATAAAGAGCAAACTGAAACCTGCTGAAAAAGCAGAAGGGAAAATAGAATTACAAGCCGGTGAAGGCAAGGTATTAGAAATAGAAGGAAAAAAGAGAGGTGCATACCGGGATATGCAAGGCCAGCTCCATATTGTGGACACAACCTGTACCCATATGGGCTGTGAGCTCAGCTGGAATTCTGCTGAGCTGTCTTGGGACTGCCCCTGCCATGGTTCCCGGTTTACTTATGATGGAAAGGTGATGGAAGGTCCTGCACAAAAGCCCTTAGGAAAAATTGAAAATAAGAATGTTTGATTCTATAACAGTATAATATTGGCTTTTTCACAGGCGGCAATCATTTCATCAGGCCAGACTGAGGATTGTACTTCGCCAATATGGGCCTTGTTCAAAAAGAACATACATATTCTGGACTGGCCGATTCCTCCGCCTACGGTATATGGCAGCCGTCCATTCAGCAATTCCTGATGGAACAGAAGATTTTTCCTCTCTTCACAGCCAGCCAGCTTCAGCTGCCTTAAAAGCGCATCCTCATCCACCCGTATGCCCATGGATGAAACTTCAAAGGCGGTTTCCAACACCGGATACCAGAAAAGTATATCACCATTGAGTTCCCAGTCATCATAATCCGGAGCCCTGCTGTCATGAGGAATTCCGGATTTTAATCTATTTCCGATTTTCATAATAAATACAGCCTTCTTCTCCCTGGCGATGGCATCCTCCCTCTCACCAGGAGTGAGATGGGGATACCTATCCTCCAGCTCCTGGGAAGTTATAAAGGTAATATCTTCGGGCAAATAACTTTCCAGCTTAGGATAAAGATCCAATATGTATGATTCACAATCTTTAAAAACCTTGTAAATACTTCTTACTATTGCTTTAAGGGTTTCCTCGTTTCTTTCTTCTTTCTTGATGATTTTTTCCCAATCCCATTGATCTACATATACAGAATGAAGATTATCCAAATCTTCGTCCCTGCGGATAGCATTCATGTCAGTATACAGACCTTCATGACATTTAAAGCCGTATCGTTTTAAGGCCATCCTCTTCCATTTGGCCAAAGAATGGACAATTTCCACCTTGTTTCCGTCTATACCTTTAACTTCAAAGGAAACTGGCCGTTCCACACCGCTCAGATTATCATTCAAACCGGACTCCGGCCTTACAAAAAGCGGGGCGGAAACCCGCACCAAATTAAGCTCTCCGGCAAGCCTTCTTTCAAAATAATCCTTTATTTGTTTGATAGCTGTGACGGTTTGTCTTAAATCAAGGGCAGATTTATAATCCGGGGGCAGAATCAGTCCTTCTAAAGTGCCGCTCATTAAGAAACCTCCAATAAAAAAATATACTTTCCATATTGTACTACAAAACGCGCTTCATGGAAACTATTAATACCATAAAATTCGGCGCTTTGCTGTTTATCTTCAGTTTTGACAGTTTATGTATCTTATAATATAATAAAGAATCATTATGCAAGGATTTGGGTATTATGGTATTTACAGCAGATATAAGCAACTCCGGCATAACATTGGCGGTTTTTACAGAAAAAGGAGAACTGATTTTTCGATCGGATATATCAACAGACAAAAGCAGAAGCGCAGATGAATACTTTATACTGTTGAGCAATATATTCAGTTTGCATGGAGCCGATCCTAAATCAGTTGAAGGGGCAATTATTTCTTCAGTTGTCCCTCCTCTGACAAATACTTTCCGCAACGCTGCGAAAAAACTGTTGGGCTGCAAACCATTGCTGGTAGGTCCGGGAATCAAGACCGGCTTGGATATAAAAATTGATCATCACTATGAACTAGGCTCTGACTTGGTGGCAAATACCGTGGCGGCTTCTGCCTTATATAAACCACCCTTTGTAATCATAGATTTGGATACGGCAACCACCTTTACTGCTGTAAATGCCAATGGTGAATTATGTGGTGTTATAATTCTGCCTGGCGTACGTACTTCCCTTGATGCCCTGTCTGCCAGCGCAGCTGAGCTCCCTTATATTTCCATTGGCAGGCCTAAATCACTGTTGGGCACCAATACGGTGGATTCCATGAATGCGGGAATTGTATATGGTACGTCCAGCATGCTGGACGGACTTATAGACCGTCTTATCAATGAATTTAACACCGGAGACATAGACATAATTATTACAGGAGAATCGGCATCCCGCTTTATCCCCTATTGCAGGCATGAGATGTCGTATGAACCTGATTTGGCAGTTAAAGGCTTATATATGATATATAGGAAAAACCGGAAGAAGTACAAGTGATATAAAAGCATCAATGCTTTTATAAATATAAGGCGTTGCACCCGGGAACTTATGCTGGGGCAACAGCAAAGGAGACATGTTTATGAAGAACAATAATGTATCACCCCGTACTGTAAAGATGGTACTATTGGCCATACTTGCAGCAATAATGCTTATTCTGGCATTCACGCCGCTGGGCTATCTGAAGGTTGGAGTTATTGAAATCAGCTTCATGATGGTACCAGCAGCAGTCGGCGCCATAGTGCTCGGGCCGCTTGCAGGCTTAATCCTGGGCGGAGTTTTTGGCGCTACCAGTTTCATTCAGGCACTGACAACCAGCCCTTTTGGAGCAGCCTTGGTAGCAATTAATCCGTTTTATACCTTTATTCTTACCATGGTACCGCGAATTCTCATGGGTTGGCTGACCGGGCTGATTTTCCAGGCATTGCACCGAATTGATAGAACACGTTTTATATCGTACGGAGCAGCCAGCCTGTCTGCAGCTTTGCTGAACACCATTTTCTTTATGTCATTTCTGATTCTATTGTTTGGAAACACCGATTTCATCAAAAGTTTTCAGGGAGATATGAAGCTAATTCCCTTTATTATAGCTTTTGTCGGCATCAACGGTCTTGTTGAAGCTGTTACTACCACGATAATCGGCGGTGCGGTATCTCGCGCCCTGATCCGTTTCAGGCAGACTTAATATATCATAATGCTCATAAAATCGGCGGGTAGTCAAAAAACTATCCGCCGATTTTTATATAGGGTTTGTCATCATCTTAATGTAATGATATGATAATTATATTAATTATTACACATAATAAAAAATATGCAATTAATTACAACATGAATATGGAGGGCTGCTGACCAATGACGAAAAGAAGAATATTCATAATTCTATTAGCCTTAACACTTTTCACATCCAGTTTGTTAAACGCAGCTCCTGTTTATGCTTCAGCTTCAGAAGACACCGAAAGCCCGGAGACAGTTTCGGACCTGAAAGCAGATCAGGAGACAGATGCTGATGCTGAATCCGAAGAACCCGATACGGGTAAATTTGACTCCATAGCTGAGGCAGCTATCTTAATAGAAGCTTCCACCGGTAAAGTGCTGTATGAAAAAAATGCCGATGAGGCAATGCCTCCGGCCAGCATAACCAAAATAATGACCTTGCTTCTGGGCTTCGAAGCCCTGGAACGCGGCGATATTGCCTGGGATGATATGGTTACAATATCTGAACGGGCATGGAGCCAGAATGTGGAAGGTTCTAAAATGTTTCTTTTAGTGGATACTCAGGTTAAGCTGGAAGACATTATTACCGGTATATCTGTAGTTTCAGCCAATGATGGCTGCATTGCCCTGGCTGAACACATCAGCGGTTCGGTAGAAGCTTTTGTTCAGCAGATGAATAATCGTGCCAAAGAATTGGGGCTCAGCAACAGCCAGTTTAAAAACCCCCACGGCTTACCGGAAGACGGTCATTATATGAGTGCCCGGGATATTGCCGTTTTATCAAGGCATCTCATAAACAATCATCCTAAAATACTTGAAATTGAATCCAAAAAAGATTTTACCTTTAATGAGATATTTCAGCAGAATCGCAATCCCCTCCTTGGCGTATATCCGGGTGCAGACGGCCTGAAAACCGGCTGGACTGAAGAGGCAGGATATTGTCTGGTAGGGACAGCAATACAGGATGGCATGCGGCTGATTTCTGTAGTATTAAAGACAAAGGATGAAGCGGAAAGGCTTGCAGCTTCCAGAGAATTATTGGATTATGGTTTTCAAAATTACGAAGTTGCCCAGGTGGCAGACAAGGGTGATCGTGTGGGTGAAATAGATGTTAAAAATGGTAAAAGCCTGACTGTTCCAGTAAAGATTGATGATCCTGTTGCTGCAGTGATACCTAAAAACGCCAAGGATAGAATCCAAGTGGAATTGAATTTGAAAGAAGATGTTATTTCTGCACCTGTCGAAGCAGGCACTGTAGTAGGTAAAGCTGAATACCGGCTGGGTGATGAAATGCTGGCTTCTGTCGATATAAGCACAATGGAAGAGGTAGAGAAAGCGGGCTTCTTTGAAATTATATGGAGAGAAATTGTCAACTTCTTCCGTTCTCTCTTCAGTGTATCTACTGAGAACTAATATACCGGAGAGGAGCATAAGCTATGTCCATCAAAGTAGGAATTGATGTGGGCGGCAGCACAACAAAAATCGTGGGACTTCATAAGGATGAAGTAATAAGCCCTTTGCTGGTAAAAGCCAACGATCCCGTCGCATCCATATATGGAGCATTTGGAAAGTTTTTAAGCTTAAATAAACTGAGTCTGGAGAATATCAAAGAGATTATGATAACCGGAGTTGGTTCATCCCAGATCTATGAGCCCCTTTATGGCATACCTACCGGAAAGGTAGATGAATTTCATGCCATTGGAAAGGGTGGATTGTTTTTATCGGATTTAAATCGTGCCATTGTTGTCAGCATGGGAACAGGTACGGCTTTCATCATAGCTGATCAAAGCGGCGAACAGCATATAGGGGGAACAGGTGTAGGAGGCGGCACCCTGCTGGGCTTGTCCAATAAAATGCTGAATATACGCCATTTTAATGATTTAATCGAAATGGCACAGGGGGGAAATCTGGCCAATGTTGATTTGAATATAGGCGACATAACAACAGACAGGATGGAAAACCTGCCTCCTGAAATAACAGCCTCCAATTTTGGCAAAATCAGCGATCTGGCCACTAAATCCGATATAGCTTTGGGAATTATTAATCTGGTATTTCAGACTATTGGAATGTTTGCTGTCTTTGCATGCAAGATATACAAAACCAACGATGTGGTGCTAACCGGAAATCTAACCAATGTACCTCAGGCCCATGCTATATTTGATATCTTGCATGAACTTCATCAAATAAATTTTCATACACCTCACAATGCAGAGTTTGCCACGGCAGTAGGCGCAACTTTGTCTACGCCTAAAATGATGTTGTAATCATCAGCACATTTATCAATAATAATTGCCAGAACGCGCTTGGAACGCATTTTGGATATGATTAATAGAAAATGTATTGTCTCTATTCACCATAATCTCCAATATGTCGAACCGGCAGGATATATTTTTCCTGCCTGTTTCTTTTAAAAAACACATCGCCAGTTTATCATATTTCAACTGCTTTCTGTAACTCACTGCTTCTGCTGGATAACCATAAGCATTGCTGGTACGCGTTTTAACTTCGACGAATACTAATTCATCAGCTTTACACGCAACAATATCAATTTCACCGAATCTGCATCTGTAATTTCTTTGTAATATTTTATATCCGTTTTTAAATAAATAGCTGCAAGCCTGATCTTCTCCCCATTTTCCCAGCCTTTGCCTGTATCCGCTCATTCACTTGTCCTCCATAAATGCAATTATGTTTTATCCGGTCCGTATCTGAGTATAATGTACAGAATTATAAGAGACAGATAATATACTATACAAATCGACATATATATTATATAATTACAGAAAAGAAAAGAATTTTTAATATTTGTGTCACATCTTCTTTAAATTTGCAGCGGGGTGGTTTAGTTGAGAAAACGGCTTATCATAATCCTGGCAATGGTCCTTGCACTTTGCATGTCTACGTCGGTATTAGCAAACAGCATTGACGATGCCAAAAAAGAACTTCAATCCATAACAGGCGAAATTGAGGAAACAAAAGAAGAATTAAGCCAGGTCAAGGATGAAAAAGAAGCTGTTCGCAATCAACTAAATCAAATTGAGCAAGATCTGAACAGCAAGGAGAAGGAACTGGCAGTTGTAGAAAGCCAGCTGTCCCAGGCTCAAAAGGAATTGGAAACAGTAAAAAGCGAATTGAAAGAAGCTGAGGATGAGCTTGACAAAACTCAGAAGAAACTGGATTCACTTAAGCAGGAGCTTCAGAAAGCAATTGAAGAATGCGAGGAACAGGAAAAACTCAATGCCGCCCGTCTAAGGGCTATGTATATGAATTCTACAGCCTCCTACCTTGAACTGCTGTTGGAGTCCAAAAGCTTCAATGATCTCCTTAACCGTGTAGAAATGATCGTTCAAATGGTTACATATGACCAGCAGGTTTTTGACAGCCTGCAAATGTATCGCGATGAAGTAGAGCAGCGAAAGCAGGATTGCGAAGAACAAGAACAGAGAATACTCGAACAAAAGCTTTCCATTGAAAAGAAAAAATCAGAACTGGAAGAAAAAGAACGGCAGATACAAGTAAAACGAGAGAAAATTGCAAGGCAAAAACAGGAAATACATAATGCACAGAAAGAAAAAGAAGCACTTATAAACCAGCTCAGCCAAGAGGAAGCCAGAATTCTTAAGGAACTTGATCAAAAAGAGAAGGAATCCAAGGCTATTGAAAAAAGAATTCGAGAGCTGATCAGAAGAGCTGAAGAGGAAAGAAGAAAAGCTGAAGAAGCCAAAAAGGCTGCCAACCGGGGAGGCGGAAACAGCGGCGGCGGCAAAGTCAGCAGCAGCGGAATGATCTGGCCTGTGCCCGGCTATAGATATATATCTTCTTATTACGGATACAGAATTCATCCGATATATGGTTACCGGCGTATGCACGGCGGAATAGATATAGCAGGCGCAGGCATCAGCAATAAACCGGCAGTAGCAGTTGCAGACGGGGTTGTAATCATAGCTGAATACAGTTCGTCATTTGGCAATTATGTTGTAATTGACCATGGCGGTGGAATTGCTACCTTATATGCGCATGGAAATTCAATTCCGGTTTCGGTAGGACAAAGCGTGAAGCAAGGAGATTCTGTGCTTTATATAGGCAGCACCGGCCTTTCAACCGGACCTCATCTGCATTTTGAAGTGCATGTGAATGGACAAAGAACAAACCCGCTCAATTATGTAAGCCCGTAATACCTTAGAACAAATAAAGCTTGCCTAAATCAAGGCAAGCTTTTTTGTTTCATATTTACATTTCTGCATACCGTTTACTGTACTGGTAAGTTTGTTCCAGAATCATATCTTTTACTTTCATCAGTCGGACCTGGGTGCTGCGTTCATTTTCATCCAGCTTCATAGTAATGTATTTAATCTTTTCCTTCATGTCCGGAATGAGAACATGCTCCAGTGCATTGACCCGGCGGCGAGTCTTCTCTATTTCTGCCGCCAGCATCTGGCAGGCTTTTTCAACTTCTGCCAGTTTCAGCATATCGGGCAGTATATCAGCCAGGGATTTTACCGCGCTGTCCAGGTCGCCGGAAGTAAAGGCATAACCGTACGAATAAATATCATTTGGATCCGGAGTCCGGGTTTTATATTCAAACTGCGGAATCTCCACACTCATTACATTTTTCTTTCCCACGTCCAGATAAACCTCTTGTTTAGGAGCCAGAAAAGCTGTATTTATTGTTTCATCCTGCATAACCGCCCTGGCCAGGGCAAAATTTTTATTGGCTGAAGAAATACCATTTTCAACCCGTTCACGCAGCCGTCTGTTTATCTGTACCAATTCCATGAACTGCCGCATTAGTTCGTCACGCTTATCTTTCAGAAGCTTGTGCCCCCTTACGGCGGATACCAGCTTGCGTTTAAGCTTGGTGAGCTCCATCCGTGTAGGGTTCACATTCTTTACAGCCACCGGTTATGCCTCCTTCTTATCAAAGTACTTGTCGAGTAATTCATCATCGATGCGTTTCAGCTCACTTCGAGGCAATATACGCAGCAGATCCCATCCTAATTCCAAGGTTTCCTCAATAGTGCGGTTCACGTCGAATCCCTGGGATACATATTTCTGTTCAAATTCGTCTGCAAATTTTGCATAAAGCTTGTCAATTTCGGTAAGAGCAGCCTCTCCAAGTATTATCATAAGTTCTTTAGCCTCTTTGCCCCGGGCATAGGCAGCGAATAATTGGTTCATTGTACTTGCATGGTCTTCCCTGGTCTTCCCTTCTCCGATCCCCTTATCCTTCAAACGGGACAAGGAAGGCAGTACATCTATTGGAGGTGAAATTCCTGCACGATGCAGTTCACGGCTGAGTATAATCTGCCCTTCCGTAATGTATCCGGTTAAATCCGGGATAGGATGAGTTATATCATCTTCAGGCATAGTAAGGATGGGAATCAAGGTAATAGATCCAGCCTTCCCTTTTTGCCTGCCTGCTCTTTCATAAATTGAGGCAAGATCCGTATACATATATCCAGGATATCCTCTTCTTCCAGGCACCTCTTTGCGCGCTGCGGAAACTTCACGCAGAGCATCTGCATAATTAGTAATATCGGTTAATATTACCAAAACATGCATGTCTTTGGTGAAAGCCAGGTATTCTGCTGCAGTCAGGGCCATCCGCGGAGTGGCAATGCGTTCAATGGCAGGATCATTGGCCAGATTCATAAACAGCACTGCCCTGTCGATTGCCCCGGTTTCCCGGAAGCTTTCTATGAAGAAGTTTGCTTCTTCAAATGTGATTCCAATAGCAGCAAATACCACTGCAAACGGCTCTTTGGTTCCCTGCACCTGTGCCTGACGGGCAATCTGTGCTGCCAGCTGTGCGTGCGGCAGCCCTGATGCTGAGAAAATAGGAAGCTTTTGTCCTCTTACCAAGGTGTTCAGCCCATCAATGGCGGAAATGCCTGTTTGTATGAATTCCTGGGGATAATTGCGGGCTGTGGGATTCATTGGCAGCCCGTTTATGTCCAGCCTGGCTTCCGGCAAAATATCCGGTCCGTTGTCGATGGGCCTTCCCAATCCGTCAAACACCCTGCCCAGCATGTCTTCAGATACTCCCAGCTCCATGCTCCGTCCCAGGAAGCGGACCTTGCTGTTGGAGAGGTTTATGCCGGCAGAACTTTCAAAGAGCTGAACCAGTGCATTGCTTCCGTCTATCTCCAATACCCTGCAGCGGCGGGTTTCTCCATTGGCTAATTCTATCTCTCCCAGCTCATCGAAGGTAACTCCCTGTACGCCTCTTACCAGCATCAGAGGACCCGCAACCTCTTGTATCGTTCTATACTCCTTTGGCATCAGTAGTCCTCCTTTTGCAGCAATTCCTGTATTTGATCGGTAACTTCACCCAATATCTGCTCATATTCTTCTTTTATTTTATCTGCCGGAACATATTTGTAACGGCCTATCCGCTCACGAACGGGCAAGGTTACCAATTTCTCAATGTCAGCCCCTTTTTCAAGGGCTGCTGCTGCTTCGTCATAGTAGTTAAGCACCAGTTTTATCAGCAAGTACTGCTTCGCAAGGGGTGTATATGTATCCACCTCATGAAAAGAATTCTGGTGAAGGAAATCTTCACGAATGGAACGGGCGGCTTCCAGCTTCAGGCGATCGGAAGCGGACAGCGCATCCATGCCAACCAGTTTCACTATTTCATCCAGTTCAGCTTCATCCTGGAGCAGCCGCATAAGACGTGCCCGGAGTTCCATCCAGTCTTCACTGACATTTTCGATAAACCAATCAGCAATGGAATCCGTATATAACGAGTAACTGTTAAGCCAGTTTACAGCCGGAAAATGACGGCGGTATGCCAGGTCCGCGTCAAGACCCCAAAAGACCTTTACAATGCGGAGAGTAGCCTGAGTAACCGGTTCAGAAAGGTCTCCGCCCGGCGGTGATACTGCGCCTATTACCGTCAGGGCCCCTTCTCTGTCCTCTTTGCCCAGGGCAACTACATGGCCGGCACGTTCATAGAACTGGGCTAAACGGCTGCCCAGATAAGCCGGATAACCTTCTTCGCCGGGCATTTCTTCCAGCCTTCCGGACATTTCACGCAAAGCCTCCGCCCATCTTGAAGTAGAGTCGGCCATTAATGCAACTGAATACCCCATATCGCGGAAATATTCAGCTATGGTAATTCCGGTGTATATTGAAGCTTCCCGGGCTGCAACCGGCATATCCGATGTATTGGCAATCAATACAGTACGCTCCATCAGCGTTTTACCGGTTTTTGGATCCTTTAATTCCGGAAACTCATTGAGTACGTCTGTCATTTCATTGCCCCGTTCCCCGCATCCTATATAAACTACAATATCCGCTTCTGCCCACTTGGCCAATTGATGCTGTACAACTGTCTTGCCTGATCCAAACGGGCCGGGAACGGCTGCAACGCCTCCCTTGGCAATGGGGAACAAAGTATCTATTACCCTCTGTCCCGTAATCATAGGCATATGAGGCGCCTTTTTTTTCTTATAAGGACGCCCTATTCTGACCGGCCATTTCTGCATAAGCCTTACTTGTTTTTCTTGGCCGCTTTCATCTCTGATAACAGCAACCGTATCTTCAACGGTATATTCACCTTCATTGATGGATACTACGGTTCCCTTTATGCCATAGGGGACCATAATTCTATGCACAACAATTTCGGTTTCCTGAACCGTGCCTATAATATCTCCGGTTTCCACTTCGTCTCCAGGTTTAACCACCGGTTTGAACAGCCATTTTTTCTGCCTGTTAAGGGAAGGTACTTCAATTCCCCTCTTCAGGTTATTGCCGGTTTGTTCCCTGATCATGTCCAATGGACGCTGGATTCCATCATATATGCTTCCAACCAAACCGGGTCCCAATTCCACGCTCATAGGAAAACCAGTGGATTCTACCGGTTCTCCAGGCCCCAGGCCGGAAGTTTCCTCATACACCTGTATGGAGGCTTCGTCACCATGAATCTCAATTATCTCACCTATCAGTCGCTGGTCACTTACGCGGACTACATCAAACATGTTTGCGTCCCGCATTCCCTCTGCTATAACAAGTGGCCCGGCAACCTTTTTAATGGTACCTTTGCTCATTTTTTTGGTCCACCTCTTTACATATATTGCAGGAAATCTTAAGTCTCCCTGCTTTTACAAGTCAATCTCTAAACAGTATATCAGAACCTACCGCCTGTTCTACCGATTTCCTCAGCATTCTCATGCCAAAGCCGGTATTACCCGAAGCACCGGGAATCGGAATAATGGCCGGCAGTCTTTCGGAGCGGTAGTGTTGAATTTCATTTTTTAACTTTTCAGCCAGTGACTCAACTATGTATATTACAGCATAGTTTTCTTCCGCAAGCTCTTTTAACTTTTTTTTAGCCTTAGATATATCATCTGATATCGGAACCGGATATATATCCAGGCCCAGAGCTGCAAATCCATAAATACTGTCTTTGTCGCCTAGTACTGCTATCTTATACATACATGATCCTTAACCTTTCTCTGATAGCTTCTTCAGAAATCTCATTCAGCTTTCCCAAAAGAATTATTCTCACTGTTTTTATTTCATTGTCTCTGGCAAGCAAGTAAGCTGCAAGAGGGCCAAGAGTAAAGGGATTGTATTTCTGAGGCTGAATTCTTTGTATAAGCCTGTCGTCACACCATCGTTCAAAGTGAGACAAAGACCGTTTAAGCTCATCTACACCCTCTGCATACTCAGTTTGCATCAGATATTCACATGTCTCATCAAAACCGGAAACTGCTGCCCGGGCAAGGACCTCAACATCCAAAGTATCGCAGGGTGCCAATGCCCTCTGTATCCACTCAAGAGATTTGCCGGTTCTTTGAGCCCTCACTGCTACTTTTATATTGGCGGAAGCTGTTTTCATTTCAGCAAAAAGCTTGAGTACTTCATCTGACTGTTCTTTTCCGGCTGAATAAATTGCCTCCAAGGCAGCCTTGTCGATTATCAGATCACACAGCTGGCCATCACCGGTCTCAGTCAAAACCCGGTATGCTTCACCGGCAGCAGAACGCATATGTTCCGGAAGCAGTGTAAAGTCCTGTGACTTAACTGCTTCCAGAATGGTACCGGCATCAATTGAGCCATGGTGCAAAAAAATGTTTTCATCTTCTGACCCGGTATACACCATTTTAATGGCTGCTTTTAAATTATGATAATCCTTAGGAAGCAGTAGCACATCAAATACCGACATATCCTCTACCAGGTCAGATATAAAATCCCATGTCTCTTCCTGTTCATGCTTCAGCATCTGTTCCAGCTCGGTAATGCCTTCTTTGGCCCAACCCTTGTCCAGCAGCAATTTTAAACACTCATTATAGCCTGGAGCAGCCATAAGCTGATTAATAAACTGATCATCCAAAAGCTGCAGTTCCTTGGAACGGATTCGTGCTACAGCATATATATATTGTTTTTCAGGCATAATGATTTCCTCCTTCCTGCAGAATAAGCTGAAATTTAAGTAAATATAAACTCATGTATCTTATCCTGCAGGATATCGTGCTTGCTGCTGTAAATAGCAGTAAAGGTGCAGTTTTCTTCTATATCCCCGTAGACCAGGATAAATCCACCCTCTATAGGCCGGTTTTCCGACGAAATTAACAAAGATCCTCCCTTTGATTCAACCGCTTTATTCAATTTTTGTTCAAAGCCGGCTGGAAGACGCTCCAAATCCTGCTTGGAAAAAATGATCTGACCTTTTTGAGGATGAGCATACTTTGATACCATTTTTAGTATCAAATCGGAGTATTCTTCATTAGACAGGGATTTCAGAGCAGCATTAGTTTTTTTAATAACATCTTCTATGATTTGCTGTTTTGCAGCCAGAATTGCTCTTCTTTTCTGCAAATCGGCTGAAGATTTGGCTCTCTCTATAATATCCGATGCCTTTTCTTCAGCTTCCCTGAGGATTATGCTGCTTTCCTGCTTTGCTCTCTCTTCAGCTTCACCTATTATATTTTCAGCCTCTTGCCGTGCTTGAGCCAGTTTGGCATCAGCAGCTTCTTTTGCTGTAGTTTTAATCTGCTCAACCAGTCTATTAAGTCCTGACATTAATCTGCTCTCCTATCCGGATATTCTTAAATATTCAGACCGCCAATGCCTGTTACAGCCAGAATAGAGATAAGCAATGCAAGGATTGCATAGGTTTCTACCATGGCCGGGAAAATAATTGCTTTACCAGCCTGATCAGGACGCTTGGCAACCAAAGCTATGCTGGCAATGGATGCACGAGCCTGACGCAGAGCTGACCACAGACCAACTATTGCAATGGGCATGCAGGCTATGAAATACAATAATCCCTTAGCCAATGAAACATCGGCGGTACCGCCCAGAACCCCGATTTGAGTCAAGGTTAAAAATGCCACCAGCAAACCATATATTCCCTGTGTACCAGGAAGCAGCTGAAGAATAAGTACCTTTCCAAACTTAGACGGATCATCGGTAACAACTCCCGCAGCAGCCTCACCGGCCATACCTACGCCTATTGCAGAACCAATTCCTGCCAACAATGCTGATAATACAGCTCCTAATAGTGCGAATAAGCTTCCAAGATTATCCATGATATGTTTCCTCCTTGAGTTTATAGTATTTAGTATGAACGCCAAGAGGCGTAAATTCACTTCCACCGCCTTCATAGAACTTTCCAAAAAATTCTACGAAGGACAAACGATTGGTATGAACATAAGCACCCAACAGATTGATGCCTATGTTGACTGAATGGCCAACCAGAAATACTATAATAAACAGAATTGCCCCTCCAATAGTTCTGCCTCCCATAGCACCCATCTGGTTTATAACGGTTGCAATAACTCCTGTTGCCAGACCAAGTGCCAGCAATCTGGAATAGGACAGTATGTCACTTAAATACCCGGAGAGATTATAAAGCCCGTATAATCCCTTGGCAATCCGTTTAAACCAGTTTCTTGATTCCCTTCCGGCAGTCAGCACTATGCCAACAGCTGCAGCTGCAGCTACAATTGACGCTGCTTTGCCGACAGAAGCAGGGATTATAAAATCCAGTTTCAATATTTCCACAAATCTCTGGCTTGAAAGGGCAAAAACAAGCAGGCTTCCTACCAGCAAGTACCAAAGTACAGCGTCATAAAAAGCATCCAAATACTTTTTTGCTTTAACATTTTGTATTATATTTGCAGCAAGACCTGCAAATAAGTGAATTATGCCTACTACCATAGAGAAAACAAGCATGCGCATTGGATCCTTCATAGGTTCAAACCATATCGGCTTAATAGAAAACGGTTTGTTAAAAAAGGTAGTTGATATTACCGTTACAGCATCTCCAAACCAGCTGCCAAACAATGCACCCCAGAAAACAGTTGACAGCCCGCAGAAAAAGAACATGCGCAGAGTTTTTCTCATGCTGTTTTCCATTTTGGGAAATCTCCAAAGGCAAATCCCGCAGCCAACAGACATAATAAGCCCATAGGCCGCGTCAGACAGCATAAGGCCAAACAGTATGTAATAAAAAAACGACATAATGGCTGAAGGATCAATTTCTCCCTTCCCAGGATAACTGAATGATGCAAGCACACCTTCCATCGGCTCAGCAAACTTGTTATTTTCCAGCAGTACCGGAACCTGTTCCTCCGGACCAGGATCCTCAACTTCAAGGTGTACTATGAAATTATCTTTTAGTTCCTTGACCACTCTGTTAACTTCTCTTTCAGGCACAAATCCGGAAATTATCAGCACACGCCTGGATTCAACCAGATAGGCTTCTGTTTTAAGCCTTTCATACTCCAAAGCCAGCCAGTCGTAAAGAAATTTTAAGCTGTTGCGGTCATTTGAATAGCCCGCGATTTCAGCCTTGCTTTCCTCTACTTCCTTTTCTAAAGCTTTCAGCCGGTTTTCCAGTTCAGCGCTTTGCTCCGCAGGAGATAAACTGCTTGAGGAGACAGGCGGCCGTGCAAAACCTATAGTTCTCAGTGCGGTGTCGACAGCAGAAGCGTCGGTTTTATGACATAATATGAAAATACAGGTCTGGTCCTTGGACTTGTTTATTATTTCAGCATGTATTGTTTCAACATCCGGAATAAGGTTAGACATCTCAGTAAGCAATTGCTCAAGCGAATACTCACCTGGCAGGGTACCTATAAATGCTGTTGAAAAGCGAGTGCCCTGAAACTGCAAAGGTACATCCAGCTTGCTCCAAGGTGCTAAAGCGTCTATTTGTACCTGAATCCTTTGCATTTCTGCAATGGATTCAGCAATATGTCTGTTCAGATTTATAATGCGCTCAGCTGTTTCTTTAAATTCCCTTTGTTTTTTCGCCAAAACTTCATACTCAGCCAATGTAAGTTCCTGCCTGCCTTTAAGGGAATCAAATAATGAAGTTTTTTCTGGGTCATAGGAATCCAGCACTTCAATTGCTTCATCCACCATTGCCATTTCCCGTTCAGTTTTTACAAGGTCATCAATAGTAGATTTTTTAACAAAGAATTCATCTTCACTAAGATTTTCAATATGAACAGAACCAAGCTGTTGCAATTTACTAAGAATTGATCTTTGATCTTTCAATAAAGCATAGATATGTATGCGCTTCATAGGCAGGATAGCCATGTATTGATTCCTCCCGTAAATTATTGCTGCATCCAAAAAAATACGCTGTTAATAAAGTTCCGATATTATCAGCTTAATGACTTCCTGTTCCTTTTCCGATGCCGCTTTCTTCAGTTCATCAATTTCTTTCTCAGCCTCTTTTAACCTTTGGGCAATTATTTCATCACCCTGTTTTCTTGCTGATTCCAGGATTTCTTCCGCCTTAGCTCTGGCTTGGCTGGTTATGTTGTCATACAGCCTGGCCGCTTGTTCTTTGGCATCTTGTACAATTCTTTCACACTCGGCAGCCGTTTCCTTTTCCAACTGATCTGCCTCCTGCTCCGCTTTACGGATAATGTCAATGGTTTCCTGAGCCAACTCCTACACCTCTTTTTTACTCTTTTTCCAATATATATAAAATGATAAGATTGTCTATTTTTTAGCAATGTTGCATAAAACCGTTTGAGATTTATTATACATTTTTTTAGCAAATCCTCAATTATTATTACCCATTTCATCATAAATGTCAAGAAATGAATATTTTATACCATCTTTTTTCCAGCCTAGTATGGAATTTAAGTTTACATTTCCTGCTGAGTTAAATATAGCTCTGTCTATTTCCTTATGAGTTTTTTTCAACTCCCGGATGAGTTCTTTCATTTCCCTGCGCTTACTGGAAGTCTTCTTGGCTGCCACCACACATCCGCAATTCATGGCTGAAATGCCGTTATTGGCTGTAAACTTGATTATATCTTCCTCGCGTATGTAGTACATAGGCCTGATCAGTTCCATATTTTCAAAATTCCTGGACTTCAATTTAGGCAGCATGGTTTTGAATGAACCTGCATAGAACAGATTAAGCAGAGTTGTTTCAATAACGTCATCATAATGATGGGCTAAAGCCAATTTATTGCATCCCAGCTCCTGTGCTTTAGAATATAAAGCACCTCTCCGCATTCTTGCACACATGTAGCATGGATAATCATTGGCTATGTGGTCTACAATATCAAAAATCCTTGATTCGAATATCTTTACCGGAATGTTCAGATATTCACAGTTATTTAGCAGCAGATCCCTGTTGGACTGATGGAAACCGGGATCCATGGCTATAAATTCGAGTTCAAAATTGCTGATTCTATGCTTCTGCATCTCCTGAAACATTTTTGCCATAAGCAGGCTGTCCTTGCCGCCTGATATGGCCACCGCTATCCTGTCTCCCTCTTCTATCAGCTCGAAATCTTTTACTGCCTTATGAAATTTTGCCCACAGCTGCCTGCGATAAGTTGTAGTAATGCTACGTTCTATATCTTTCAAAGGTTTTCGTTCATTAAGCGGAATTACCAGTTCACAACCGCTGCCTGCTAACTTTTCCAAGCAACTCACCTCTTTGTATTTTCTTTTTCATATCGGTATTGAGCTAACAATAAATCTACCATCCTGCCATAACTCCGTTCTCCATCCTTTTGATTATTAGCTTTTAAATATGCATCATTGGTTTTTGTTAAAGCCTCACGGACAGGTCCGGCATATTTGGCATGATATTTGGCATTCTCAGCCAAATCCCTCTTAATTCCATCTGATAGTTTATTGTACAAATCTTTCCATGCTTCCGGATTCTGGGAATACACTGCATTCATGGAATAATTAAGGGCATGCAATGATCCGGAATATCGAAAATCTGCATCAGGATGGTAAGAACATGTCAGGTAGGAAATGTAGTTGGCTTCATCTTCTCTTGCAAACCCAATCTGATGGGCAAACTCATGCATCATGGTGGAAGGAAGCATGGGAGCCGGAATCTTCGTATTAATATTTGGTTCCCCGGTAAATGGGCTGTAGATCCCCCATATATGCGTGTAAGCAATAGCGGATGAAAAAATCAAAGGCTTCGGCCTGCCGTAAACCTTACAAATACCAGGAATATAATCAGCAGCCGCCAGATAACCCTTTCCTGCACGGGCGAAAGCTCCTTCTGGTCCTCCGTCAAGGACCGTAATTCCGTCCTCATCTTCCTGAACTTTTTCACGAAGCTTGTTTGTCTTTTCAAGCAGTTCTTCGGTCATTTCAACTAATTCTTCCAATGTTGAAGGCCTGACTTCCAAATCCAGAATATCTGCCAAATTCCTGCGGTTATAATTTAAACCCCATAGAGCTATAAAAAGAAAGTAGGCAATGCTGACAACCAATAATGCATCCATTATCCCTTTTCGAAAAACTGCCCAGCGTTTTTCCCTGTCCCTTATTAATCTGCCAATCCAAACCGCAATACGCCACAAGGCAATAAGCATTAGAACAGGAAAAAGCAGTTCCATTACGGAAAAGGGCAGCCAACCCCAAAGATTTCCAATTAACCAGGAAATGCCACGATATAAGCCGTTGGAGTAAACTGCTTCAGTAACGGTGCTGCTGGTTCGAGACAGTAAATTGAGCAAATATCCAAATGGCAAGAGTAAAATCAGCAGATACTTTTTCTGCAGTTTGTTTCTCATCCTATAAACCCTCAGCAATGACAAAAACACTGTTGTTTATTAATGAAATTATAACAATTATAGTGATAAAACAGTTCTTATGTCAATAAACACAAAAGCCCGGTAATTACCGGGCTTAATCTGACAACAGTTTATCATTACCTGATAATTCTGCGGGCACAATTATACCTGCTCGGATAACTTCCTGAGTTAAGATCACTTATAATTACTCCCACCCCATAAGTCGAGGCATGGATAAACTTCCCATTTCCAATATATATACCTACATGGCCTATAGTCTTCGTTCCTTTTTTGTTAAACAGAACCAGATCACCAGGAGCCAGATTATTCTTTGACACAGGGGTTCCATTTAGAGCTTGGTCTCTTGAGCTTCGGTAAAGACTGTATCCGAATTGCTTATAGACATAGCTGGTAAAACCGGAACAGTCAAAGGCATTCGGGCCGCTGGCTCCATAGCTGTAAGGCCTGCCTAAGAATTTTTTTGCATAATTTACTATATCGGAGCCGGACACAGATCCGTTGCTTGGTGCAGGCACATCCTTATAAGAACTCTTTGAAGAAACATTTTTTGAAGAAGCATTATTTGATGAAGCATTAGATGAACCGGAATTTCTGCCCCTGGACGAAACTGCCTGCCTCTTGGTGCCCACTGCTATTATTTCCTTAACAGGTTCTTCTACCACTTTTTCCTCTATCAATTCACGGGTAACTTCTATTCCATTTTCCCGGATAATTCTTGCCTTGATTTCCTTTGTCCCCTCTCGGCCTTCCTGTATAACCCTGGTTTGGCCTCTTAAGAGTGTATTATCCTCCCTCTCTTCCGTTTCATATGGAATTTCTTCCTCATAGGTAAATATTTCTTTGGTTACCACATTCACTAATTTCTTTTCGCCTGACAATACTATGGTCTCCCCCGGCTTGATTCTTTCAGGGTCTATACCGGGATTAAGGGATATGATTTCATCTACGGAAATATCGTTTTTGAGAGCTATATCCCAGAATGTATCATCATCCTGTATGGTATATTCAACTTTATCTTCAACGTTTTGCTGCAATTTATCAAGAGCTTCCTGCTCATCCGCCAGCTCATCATAGTCTACCGTAACAGGCTCAAAACTTATATTCTCAGAAAAATCAACTTCCTCAAGTTCAGTATCCTGGAGGGATTTGATTTTATCTATATAGGGCTGTTTTATTTTTTCTGCCAGACGTTCTGCTTCCTGCAGGGTTTTTACATAGCATAGCTGCTCATCATTTATTGAAACGGCATAGGCCTTGGTCTTTATCTCAACCGCTTCTTCCATTGCTTTTTTCAATTCATATACACTGGTGTATGAAGAATTGCCGTTAATTTCCCTGAAACGAACATCTGCCCGGATGCTGACATCATTTGGATATCTACCTGACAGCTCCTGTATGAATTCATCGTAATATGCAAGGCCTTTTGCAGCAAATTTTACTACTCCTACCTTTTTGTTATTAACCAGCATCTCATAGGATACGGATTGCTGCTGGCTGAAAAAGGTAAATGAAACCATACTTGAAGCAAGCACTGTCACTAACAGCAGCAATAGTGCTGTTCTTGGAAATTTCATAATGGAGCCCCCCAGGTTTTATATATTACATTTATATTTCAATATTTTGCAATTGTGTTACATTGCTATAAATATATTCGATTTATTTTAAATAATTCCTGCTTAAATTTATTTTTTT